>TARA_R110002124_G_scaffold9075_6_pt1 | contig 14510 bp, 8 predicted proteins | sample TARA_R110002124 | Tara Oceans TARA_R110002124 (sample SAMEA4397445) | marine metagenome | biome: Polar Biome; feature: [SRF] surface water layer (ENVO:00010504); material: water (ENVO:00002006), including particulate matter (ENVO:01000060) such as... | depth 5 m | reverse complement strand
CCCGCGCGTCGTAATCGCCGGCGTACCCACACGCAATCCAGACGTAATAAAGGGCGAGCGCGGGTCGTTCGGCACCGCGTTCTTGTTGACAGTGATGTTCGCCTCACCGAGCGCCGCATCGGCGTCTTTCCCTGTGTAGGGCTTGCCGATCAGATCCACCAGCATCAGGTGATTCTCGGTGCCGCCGGAGACGATCTTGATGCCGCGCTCAATAAAGGTGGCGGCCATCGCCTTGGCGTTTTTCACCACCTGCTTCTGATAGGTCACAAACTCCGGGCTTTGCGCCTCCTTGAAGCTCACTGCCTTGGCTGCGATGACATGCATCAGCGGGCCGCCCTGGCCGCCGGGGAACACCGCTGAGTTGAATTTCTTCTCCAGTTCCTCATTGGCTTTCGCCAGGATGATGCCGCCGCGCGGGCCGCGCAGTGTCTTGTGGGTGGTAGAGGTCACCACATCCGCATACGGCACCGGGTTGGGGTAGACACCGGCCGCAATCAAGCCGGCCACGTGAGCCATATCCACCATCAGGTAGGCACCGACTTTATCGGCGATTTCACGAAACCGGGCCCAGTCCATGATCTGTGAGTAGGCGGAGAAGCCGGCGACGATCATCTTCGGCTTGTGCTCCAGCGCCAGCGCTTCCACCTGGTCGTAATCGACCTCGCCGGTATCCGCATTCAGGCCATACTGTACGGCATTGTAGAGCTTGCCCGAGAAATTGGGCTTGGCGCCGTGGGTCAGGTGACCACCGTCCGCCAGGCTCATGCCGAGCACCGTGTCGCCGGGGTTGCACAGCGCCAGGTAAACCGCGGAATTCGCCTGCGAACCGGAGTGGGGCTGCACATTGGCGTAGTCGGCACCGAACAGGGCCTTGACTCGTTCAATGGCCAGCTCTTCGGCCTTGTCAACGTACTCGCAGCCACCGTAGTAGCGCTTGCCGGGGTAGCCCTCGGCGTATTTATTGGTGAGCACCGTACCCTGGGCCTGCATCACGCGCGGGCTGGTGTAGTTTTCCGAGGCTATCAGCTCGATATGCTCTTCCTGGCGACGCTCTTCCTCGCCGATAGCGGCAAAGATTTCATCGTCGAACCCTTCAATGGTCATGTTGTTGTCAAACATGCTGGCCCCCTCATTCAATAATGGGGCGGTCGCTGGCGTGGCCCCCCGGAAAGCGGCGCATTCTACCCTAAAACCGCCTCTACAAAGAAGGATGCGGTGCGAATTCTCTCGGCTTTATTGCAGATGGCAATGGCGTCATTCGCGGCGCCGCACCTTGAACACGGCCAGTTCGCCAATCTGGCACGACGTTTGCGTGGCTCCTTGCTACCGCCTCGTGCAACTGACAAGAGACACCATGAACAACAGCTGGAAAAACTACCGGGCAGATGCGTTCTACGATGAGCTGATCGCCAGCTCCGGCCAGCCGCGCGTGGCCTCCCGCCGGCTGGTAAACCTGTTGCAGGCGCTGCCCGAGGACGAGATGGCCAGCCGGCGGGCGGCGGCAGAACTGGCGATCCGTGAAATGGGCGTGTCCTTCACCATTTACAGCGAGGGGAAAAATATAGATCGGGCCTGGCCTTTCGACATCATCCCCCGTGTGATCTCGGCCTCTGACTGGGCCCAGGTAAACCTCGGGCTCGCCCAGCGCAGCCGCGCCCTGAACCATTTCATTGACGATATCTACAACAAGCAACGTATCTTTGCCGACGGCATCGTTCCCGCGGACATCGTGCTGGAATCGGGGAATTTCAAGCCACCGTGTGTGGGCGTATCGCCCCGCCACGGTGCGTGGGCTCATGTCTGCGGCACCGATTTGGTGCGCGATCAGCGCGGCAAATTTTTTGTGCTCGAGGACAACCTCCGCGTCCCCTCCGGCGTGTCCTACATGCTGGAAAATCGGGAGATCACCAAGCGCGTATTGCCGGAATTACTGGAAAACTACAGCATCCAGCCGGTCGACGACTACCCCTCGCGCCTGCACAGCACGCTGGCATCGCTATCGCCGCGGTCCTCGCGCCGACCCTGCATCGTGGTGCTCACACCGGGCATTTACAACTCAGCCTATTTTGAGCACGCCTTCCTCGCCCAGCGCATGGGGGCAGAACTGGTGGAGGGGAGTGATCTGTTCGTCGATGAGAACGACGCCGTTTACATGCGCACGGTAGACGGCCCGATCCGCGTGGATGTGGTGTATCGGCGTATCGATGATGACTTCCTCGATCCCGAGGTGTTCCGTGAGGATTCGGCGCTGGGCGTGCCCGGTATCATGCGCGCCTGGAAGGCCGGCAACGTGGCCATCGCCAATGCGCCGGGTGCCGGTGTCGCCGACGACAAGGTGGTGTACGCCTTCGTGCCCGACATGATTCGCTACTACCTGAACGAGAAGCCGCTGCTGGCCAGCGTCAAAACCTATCTGTGCATGAACAGGAAGGATCGCGACTACGTGCTGGCCAACCTCGACAAGCTAGTGGTCAAACCGGCCAATGAATCCGGCGGCTATGGGTTGATGATCGGCTCCCAGGCCAGCAAGGCGGTGCGCGCCAAATTTGCCAGCCTGATCGAAGAGAATCCGCGCAATTACATCGCCCAGCCCATTCTGTCGCTGTCGACCGCCCCGACCTACATCAATGACCATGTGGAACCGCGACACCTGGACCTGCGCCCCTTTATCCTGCAGGGCAAGGACACCTGGGTGACACCGGGCGGCCTGACACGCGTGGCACTGACCAAGGGCTCACTGGTGGTGAATTCCTCCCAGGGCGGCGGCAGCAAGGATACCTGGATCGTGGAGGGAGGCCGATGAGCATGCTATCGCGAGTTGCCGAGCGGCTGTTCTGGATGGCGCGCTACCTCGAGCGCGCCGAGGATACCGCGCGACTGGTGTATGCCTATACCCATCTGGTGATGGACATCCCCAAAGGCGCAGAACCCGGCTGGGACATTCTGGTGCGAATCCTCAACGCCGAGGACAGCTATGCAAAGCACTACCGGGCCTACAACGAAACCAATGTTATGAAGTTCCTGATCGCGGAACCCGACAATATCAGCGGCCTTATGAACTCTATCCGCGCCGCGCGCGAAAACGTGCGAACCACGCGGGACGTACTGCCCAGTGAAGCGTGGGAGCATGTGAACGAGCTCTACCTGTATGCCCAGGAGTACTCCGAAAAAAGTGTTGGCCGGCGCAACCGCTCCCAGTTTCTCGAAACCATTATCGCCCGCTGCCAGATGATCAATGGTATGCTTGTGTCCACGCTGCCGCGCGGTCACGCCTACCGTTTCATCAAGTTGGGTCGATTACTGGAACGGGCAGATATGACCACGCGGGTAATCGATGTCGGCGCCGCCGCGTTACTGCGCGATGAGCGCCTGAAAAGCACGGTCGATCCGCTGATCTGGGCCAGCCTGCTCAACTCGCTGTCTGCCATGGGGGCTTACCAGCGTGAAATTGGCCCACAGGTGGAAGCCAGCTCGATGGTCGATTTTGTACTGCGGGAGGGCGCGTTGCCGCGCTCGATCAAGTTTTGCCTCAACGGCATACGCCAGGAACTGTCCCCACTGAAAAACAACGCGGACGCGACTAAACTGGTGATCAAGGCAAGGCGTAAACTCTCGGCGTTCGATGCCGAGGCATGCTCACGCGAGGATTTGCATATTTTTCTCGACCGGTTCCAACTCATCCTGACACAGCTCTACCGCAGCATCGACCAGACCTGGTTTATGACGGACGAGAGACGGGCAACTGCTACACTGAGTTGACAGGCAGGAACAACCAACACAGACGGTAAACACTGATGACAATTCGCGTTGCGATCAACCATCGCACTTCGTACAAGTTCGACCGCCCGGTATCGATGTCACCGCACACGGTGCGCCTGCGTCCGGCGCCACATTCGCGCACACCCATCCACAGCTACAGCCTGAAAATCAAACCCGAAGAGCATTTCATCAACTGGCAGCAGGACGCCTTCGGCAATTACCTGGCCCGTCTCGTGTTCCCGGAGAAATGCACGGAATTCGAAGTCGATGTCGAAGTCATTGCCGACATGACGGTGATCAACCCGTTCGACTTTTTCGTCGAGGAGTACGCGGAGAACTTTCCTTTTAACTATGCGGAGCAGGTAAAAAAGGAGTTGCTGCCGTATCTTGAAAAGCTGGAAGGCGGCCCGCTGTTCGATAAGTTCCTGGCCGGGGTGAACACCAAAAAGCGCGCCATCAATGACTTTCTGGTGGAGTTGAACCAGCAGGTGCAGCGGGAGATCGAGTACCTGGTGCGCATGGAACCCGGTGTGCAGTCACCGGAGGAAACACTGGAGAAAGCGAAAGGCTCCTGTCGGGATTCCGCCTGGCTGCTGGTGCAAATGCTGCGACACCTGGGATTGGCCGCGCGTTTTGCCTCGGGCTATCTGGTGCAACTCAAGCCCGACGAGAAATCGCTGGATGGCCCCTCCGGCGCAGAGGAGGATTTCACCGATCTTCACGCCTGGTGCGAGGTATTCCTGCCCGGCGCCGGCTGGGTGGGCCTGGACCCCACCTCCGGCCTGTTCGCCAGCGAGGGGCATATCCCGCTGGCCTGCACGCCACACCCGGTCTCTGCGGCGCCGATTGCCGGCGCCACCGACAAATGCGAGGTCGAGTTCGACTTCAGCAACACCGTGGAGCGGATACTGGAGGACCCGCGCGTCACCAAACCCTATACCGAGGCGCAGTGGCAGCAGATCATGGCGCTGGGCCAGGCGGTGGACAAAGAATTTGAACGCGAGGACGTACGCCTGACCATGGGCGGCGAACCGACCTTCGTCTCGATTGATGACATGGAATCCGCACAGTGGAATACCGACGCACTCGGCGATGACAAATTGAGCCTGGCGAAGACACTGTTGCTGCGCCTGCGCGATCACTTTGCGCCCAAGGGCCTGCTGCACTATGGGCAGGGCAAGTGGTATCCGGGCGAGGAGGTGCCGCGCTGGGCGCTGGGTGTTTTCTGGCGCAAGGACGGCGAGCCACTGTGGGACAACCCGGACCTGCTGGCCCGGGTGGATAAAGACTACGGCTACGAGGATGCTATCGCGGCGCGCTTCGGAGAGTACCTGTGCGATCTGCTCGCACTGCCCCGCGCCTGTTGCCAGCCAGCCTATGAGGACGGCCTGCACTACCTGATGCAGGAGCAGACCCTGCCCGAGAACCTGGATATCCTCGCGCAAAAACTCAAGGGCAACCTTGATCGCCGCCGCCTGGCGCGTTTGATCGAGCGCGGTTTTGGTGTGGCCTCAGGCGTCGTCATCCCGCTGCAACGCAGCACCGGATGGCCCGTTGCCGAGGACCAGAAAACCTGGCGCAGCAGTCTGTGGCCGCTGCGGCGTGAACGCATTACCCTGATCCCCGGCGACTCGCCGATGGGATTGCGCCTGCCTCTCAACGAACTGCCGGAAATTGCCAAAAAGGCGGACAGAGTCCAGCCCCAGCGCGACCCCTTCGAGCCGCGTGACCCGCTGGCAAAGCGCGCTGATATGCACTTCGCCGCGCCTGCGGATAAAGCGGAACAGGACAACCTCGAGCCGGTGGAGTACGAAAAGGTGGTGCGTACCGCTATGTGTGTCGAAGTCCGCAAGGGTCGGCTGTACGTGTTCATGCCGCCGCTGGAGTACCTGGAAGACTATGTCGAACTGATCGCCGCGATTGAGCAAACCACTGCAGCGCTGCAGGTGAAAGTGCTTATCGAGGGCTACGAGCCGCCGCGCGACCCGCGAATGCACAAACTGCTGGTGACGCCGGATCCAGGCGTGATCGAGGTGAACGTGCACCCATCCAACAACTGGAATGAACTGGTGGCGACCACCACCACGCTATACGAGGAGGCGCGGCTGTCCCGCCTCTCCACCGAGAAGTTCATGCTCGATGGCCGCCACACTGGCACCGGCGGTGGTAATCACATCACGCTGGGCGGCGCCACGCCCGCCGACAGCCCGCTGCTGCGCAGGCCGGACCTGTTGCGCAGTCTGATCACCTTCTGGCAGCACCACCCCAGCCTCTCCTATCTATTCTCCGGTATGTTTATCGGCCCCACCAGCCAGGCGCCGCGTGTCGACGAGGGCCGCGATGAAATGCTGTACGAGTTGGAGGTCGCCTTTGCCCAGATGTCAGGCATTGAGGGAACACCGCAGCCCTGGGTGGTGGATCGCCTGTTTCGCAACCTGCTGATCGATGTCACCGGCAATACGCACCGCGCAGAATTCTGTATCGACAAGCTGTACTCTCCCAATAGCGCCACCGGGCGCCTCGGTATTCTCGAGTTTCGCGGCTTTGAAATGCCGCCGCACAACCGCATGGCGCTGGTGCAGGCACTGCTGTTGCGCTGCCTGGTCGCACGCTTCTGGCACACGCCCTATCACAAGCCGCTGATCCGCTGGGGTACCGAATTGCACGACCGCTTCATGCTCCCGCACTACATCTGGCAGGATATGAAGCATGTGGTGGAGGACCTGCGCGAGCACGGCTACCCGTTTGACCTGGAGTGGCTGGCGCCCTTTGAAGAGTTTCGTTTTCCGCACTATGGCCGCGTGCAGCTGGACGATATCGAACTGGAACTGCGCTGGGCCGTGGAACCATGGCATGTACTGGGCGAGGAGACCACCAGTTTTGGCACGTCACGCTATGTCGATTCATCAGTCGAACGCCTGCAGATATGGGCCACCGGCCTCACCGAGGGGCGCTATGTGCTGGCCTGCAACGGCCGCCGTGTACCGATGCGCAGCACCGGCCGACACGCGGAGCACGTCGGCGGCGTGCGCTACCGGGCCTGGTCACCGCCATCGGCCCTGCACCCGATGATCGGGGTGCATGTGCCGCTGACGTTCGACCTGATCGACACCTGGAACGGGCGCTCACTGGGCGGCTGCACCTATCATGTGTCGCACCCGGGAGGGCGCACCTACGAGACGTTCCCGGTGAATGCGTTTGAAGCCGAATCGAGACGGATCAACCGTTTCGGTGTGCTGTCCCATACGCAGGGACCTTTTATTCCGCAGCCGGAAGTGGACGCACTGCGAGAGTTTTTCCCGGATCAGCACCCGCCGCGGCCCATGGCACCGCCACCGGAGGAGTCTCCCGGGGAGTACCCGTACATACTGGACATGCGCAGCCCGCGTCGAAGCTGACATCGTCAACACGGTCGCTTTGCGGCTATACTAGGGGCGGTCGGGCGACACGCAGTCGCAGACCGGCCTGATCCGCCCCTGCTTTGACGCAATTACCACAGGTATATGATGTTGTGCCCAACCCCGTAACTTCTCCAGAATCCGGCCAATCACAGGCGCAGAGTCAGGTCGTTCCGCTACTGCCACTGGAATACAAAAGTCGCAGTGGGCTGCTCGACGACGCCTGTACGCCAGAGGGCACCGTCAAACCCGAGTGGGAGTACATGCTGGGCAGCCTGCGCGACCTGGGTGCCGATGCGCTGCGCGAACGCGAGCAGAAAGCGCGCCGTATCCTGCGCGACGATGGTGCCACCTTTAATATCTACAGCGGTGAAGGCGGTCCCAGCAGTCGCTGGGAAATGGATCCGGTACCCTACATTATCGGCAGCGAGGACTGGGCGCGGATCGAGGCGGGCCTGTTGGAACGCTCGGAGCTGTTCAATCTTTTGTTGCGCGATCTGTATGGCCCCAGGACGCTGCTGCGCCACGGCTTGCTGCCGCCAGAAGCCGTGTTCAGCCACGGCGGTTTCCTGCGCGCCTGCCAGGGCATCCAGATGCCGGGAGAGCACGAGCTGATTCTGCACGCCGTGGATATGATTCGGCGCAGGGACGGCACCATGTGCGTACTGTCTGATCGCACCCAGGCGCCCAGTGGGGTCGGCTATGTGCTGGAAAACCGGACTGTGATGTCGCGCGTGTTCCCCAGTCTCTATCGCGACAGCCACGTACACCGCATCGCCAGCTTCTACCAGCGCCTGCGTCTAAAACTGATGTCGCTATCCCCCTCAGATGAGGCACCCCTGATCGCACTGCTGACCCCGGGTGGCCAGAACGAGACCTATTTCGAGCACACCTATCTGGCCAGTTACCTCGGCTTCCCACTGGTACAGTCCGGCGACCTGATGGTGCGCAACGGCTTCCTCTGGATGAAGTCCATGGATGGGCTGAAGCGCGTCGACGTGTTGATGCGGCGAGTGGACGATGCCTTCTGCGATCCGGTGGAGTTGCGCAGCAATTCTCGCCTCGGTGTACCCGGTCTGCTGGAAGTTGTGCGTGCAGGCCGCGTGGTAGTGGCCAACCCCCTGGGCAGCGGTGTGCTGGAGAACCCTATTTTCCTCAAGTACCTGCCCGAAATCAGCAAGAACCTGCTGGGGCGCGAGCCCCGATTGGCCTCGGTCAAAACCTATTGGGCCGGCGACGAAAAGGACCTCAAGTACATTGCCAGCAATATCCGCGAACTCATCATCAAACCCGCGTATCGGGGCAGCGGGATCACCAGTGTCTGGGGTGGCGACCTCGACGATGAGCAGCTCAACCAGTTGCTCGCGACAGTGCACAGCAAGCGCTATCAATACGTGGCTCAGGAACGCCTTGAAAAACCGCATATCCCGGCCTTTGAAAACGGCATGCTGGAACCGCGTCCCGCACTGTTGCGCACATTTTCTGTGGCCACCGAGGATTCGTACAAAGTCCTGCCAGGCGGACTGACCCGAATCGGGGCCGGCACCGGTAACGGTGTCATCAGCATGCAATCGGGCTCTCCCAGCAAGGATACCTGGGTTACCGCCACCGAAACCGAGCGCACACCCAGCATAGACCGCGCCCCCGACAGTATTCGCATCGCAGCGGATTCCCCGCTCCTCAGCCTGCCCAGCCGTGTGGTGGAAAACCTCTACTGGATGGGCCGCTATGCAGAGCGGGCAGAGGCGTCACTGCGTTTGTTGCGCACGGTTTTCGTATTGCTGCACGGCGAAGATCCCATCACACCCAGCGCCCAGAAAATCCTGTTACATACCGTGAGCGACATCACCGCTACCCTTCCAGGGTTCAAAGTTGCATCGAGCGAACTACTGGCCAAGCCGGATGAAGAGTTGCTGCATATCATCCGCGACGGCAGCCGCGCCGGCAGTGTCAAATCGACATTGAATGCGATGTTGTCTGCTGCCGACGAATCGAAAGAATTGTTGTCCACCGATACCATGCGCATCATTAACGATTTGCGCGACGCCATGGAAGAACTGGACCTCGCGCTCGACAGCGGGCTGACCTCCGCTCCGGAAGAGGCGCTGGACCCACTGGTGACAACGCTGACGGCGCTGTCGGGATTAATGCACGAGAGCATGGTTCGCGGCATTGGCTGGCGCTTTATGCAGCTGGGCAAACGCATCGAGCGCTCACTGCAAATCCTCAATACCGTGCGCTGTCTGGTCACACCTGTGGTCAGTGAGTCGGACCAACCCACGCTGCTGACAGCGCTTCTGGTTTCCATGGAAGTGCTCATCACCTATCGCCGGCACGGTCGCCAGCGCCGGGGCATTGAACTCGGTCTGGAACTGGTCCTGCTCGATGACAGCAACCCGCGTTCGCTGTTGTTCCAACTGGAACAGTTACAACAACACCTGGCGGAGCTGCCCAAAGCGGATATCAAACCGGGCGAGCTCGGCGAGGAAGACCGCGCCCTGCTTGAGGCTATGACCAGCCTGCGACTATCACGCCTGCCGCAATTACTCGAAACGACATCATCGACCCGCGATGAAATGGGCCAGTTGCTGTCGCAATTGGAAGCGCTGCTGCAGGAGTTCAACCGCATTATCAGCGACAAGCATTTCGATCACCGCACCGACGAGCAGCAGTTGGTCACCAGTTTCTGGGGCGTGCAGTAATGCGTTATCGAGTTAAACATATCACGCGCTACAACTATTCCGCTCGAGTCACTCGCTGTTACAACCTTGCCAACATCATTCCACGGGATACCGCACGACAGCATTGCCTGAGCAATCGCATCACGCTCTCACCGCTGCCTTCGACAACGCACAAGCGCACGGACTACTTCGGCAACAAGGCCTTTCATTTCGAGATACAAAAAGCACACAGCGAACTGAGCATTACCGCCGTGAGCGAGGTAGAAGTTGCCGACAGGAATATGGCGCCCAACCTGGACCTGGGTATTTCCTACCGCGAGGCACTAGCCTACTTTCGCAGCGCCAGCAAACCGGAAGTCATCGAAGCGCGTGAATTTCTGTTGAGCTCGCCATTGATCGAGGCCACTGACGTGCTGGCGGAGTATGCTCGCCCCTCGTTTGCGCCGGAGCGCTCACTCAAATCCTGTGTCGCCGAACTCACTCGCCGTATTTTCAAGGAGTTCACTTACGACCCGCAGTTCAGCACCATCGCCACGCCGCTGACCGATGTGTTGAAGCACAAGAAGGGTGTCTGCCAGGACTTTGCCCATCTGGAGGTAGGCTGCTTGCGGGCGATGGGAATTCCAGCGAAATATGTGTCCGGTTACATCGAAACACTGCCCAAGCCGGGTCAGCAAAAGTTGGTGGGGGCCGATGCGACGCACGCGTGGATCGCCTTCTTCTGCCCGGAGGAAGGTTGGGTGGAGTTCGATCCCACCAATGACAGCATGGCTGGCAACCAGCACATCGTGACTGCGTTTGGCCGCGACTACTACGATGTCACCCCATTGCGCGGCGTGATTTTTGGCGGCGGTTCAGGACCGGTACTGAATGTCTCCGTGGATGTCAGCCGCGTGGTAGAAAGTTTGGGGTCAGAGTAAAAACCTCCCGAAAGTTTGTGGTCAAAAGTTTGGGGTCAGAGTAAAAACTCCCAAGCCTTCAGGGAAGTTTTTACTCTGACCCCAAACTTCACTAGAATCGACTCCGTCTAGAATTCAGCAGGGCACAATTTCCATGGCGCAATACGTCTACACTATGAACCGGGTTGGCAAGGTCGTGCCGCCCAAGAAAACCATTTTGCAGGATATCTCACTGTCGTTCTTCCCCGGCGCCAAGATTGGCGTGCTGGGCCTCAACGGATCGGGCAAGTCCACCCTGCTGCGCATAATGGCCGGGATCGATTCCGATATTCTCGGCGAGGCGCGCCCGCAGCCCGGCATCAAGATTGGCTATCTGCCACAGGAGCCACAACTGAATTCCGATAAAGACGTGCGCGGCAATGTCGAGGAAGGCGTGCAGGAAGCCATCGATGCGCTGGCGGCGCTGGAAAAAGTCTACGCCGACTACGCCGAGCCAGACGCGGACTTCGATGCGCTGGCGAAAGAACAAGCGCGACTGGAAGATATTATTCAGGCCACCGATGCCCACAATATCGACCACAAACTGGAGGTTGCGGCCGATGCGCTGCGCCTGCCACCGTGGGACGCCGATGTCGACACACTGTCCGGTGGCGAGCGGCGCCGCGTCGCGCTATGTCGCTTGTTGCTCTCCAACCCCGATATGCTGCTACTGGACGAACCGACCAACCACCTCGACGCCGAAAGTGTCGCCTGGCTGGAGCGTTTCCTGCACGACTTTTCCGGCACCGTGGTGGCGATCACGCACGATCGCTATTTCCTCGACAATGCCGCCGGCTGGATTCTGGAACTGGATCGCGGGCGCGGCATTCCCTACGAGGGCAACTATTCGGATTGGCTGGACGCCAAGGAGCAGCGCCTGGAATCGGAAAAGCGCCAGGAGGCCTCGCACCAGAAATCGATCAAGGCCGAACTGGAGTGGGTGCGCAGCAACCCGAAGGGACGACAGGCCAAAAGCAAGGCGCGACTGCAACGCTTTGAGGAATTGCAGTCACAGGAGTTCCAGAGCCGCAATGAGACCAACGAGATCTATATTCCGCCCGGCCCGCGCCTGGGCGACAAGGTCATCGACGTCAGCAACCTGTCCAAGAGTTTCGGTGACCGCCTGCTTTTCGACAATGTCAGCTTTACCGTCCCCAAGGGCAGCATCGTGGGCATCATCGGCGCCAACGGCATGGGTAAATCCACACTGTTCAAGATACTGATGGGCGTGGAGAAACCTGACAGCGGCGAGGTCACCGTGGGTGAGACGGTGCAACTGGGTTACGTCGACCAGTCCCGCGATGACCTCGACGGCAACAAGACGGTGTGGGAAGAGCTGTCTGATGGCCTGGATATCATCCGCATTGGCAACTACGAAGTACCGTCGCGCTCCTACGCGGGCCGCTTCAACTTCAAGGGTTCGGACCAGCAAAAATATGTAAAGGATTTATCCGGCGGCGAGCGCAACCGGCTGCACCTGGCCAAACTGCTGAAACAGGGCGCCAATGTGCTGTTGCTGGATGAGCCAACTAACGACCTGGATGTCGAAACCCTGCGTGCGCTGGAAGAAGCGCTGCTCACCTTCCCCGGCGCTGCCATGGTGATCTCACACGATCGCTGGTTTCTCGACCGCATCGCCACGCATATCCTCGCCTATGAAGACGATGGCGGAGTGGTGTTCCACGAGGGCAACTTCAGTGATTACGAGGAAGATCGCAAAGCGCGTCTCGGCGCCGCCGCCAATCAGCCACAGCGACTGAAATACCGCAAGCTCAAATAGCCTCAGCGCTGCGCGTGTTGCGCATAGCGATCGCGCCGCCAATCTCGCATTCATGCCACAGCGGCGCTATAGTGACGCCTGGATATGAGTAACAAGAGCCGCAACATGACCGAACATTCTAGCGAGAAACGTCGCTCTACGCGCATTGAGCTGGCCCTGCCGGTGGAAGTACATCAGGGCGGGAGCGTATGGCGCCAGCGCCTCATCGACATCTCACTCACTGGCGTCGCCACCGACCAACCGGACGTGTGGGACGCACAGTACAACGAGCCGTTCACGCTAATCATCAGGCTCGATGAAGGTAGCACACTGGAATTGCACGCTTACCTGCAACATGTGGAGGCGGGCCGATTGGGCTTTGCCGTGCAACATGTTGACCGGGAAAATATGGAGCCACTGCTGGAGGTGTTGCAAGCCCATATGGACATCGAAACACTGGAAGAAGAACTCGGCCAGTTGGGCAACTGACAGCCGCGTGACGCTAGTCCAGCGCGGCCAGCGCATCGGCCAGTTTGGCCACGGCCGTCACCTCCATGCCCTTGATCGGCCCTTTGGGCGCATTGCCCTTGGGCACGATGGCCCTTGTAAAGCCGTGCTTGGCCGCCTCTGCCAGCCGGTCCTGGCCGTTAGGTACCGGTCGGATTTCACCGGACAAGCCGACCTCGCCAAAAATCACCATATCGCGCGGCAGGATCCTGTCGCGGTAACTGGACACAATCGCCAGTAACAACGCCAGGTCGGCGCTTGTTTCCAGCACCTTGACCCCGCCAACCACATTGGCGAACACGTCCTGGTCACCCACCTGCATACCGCCGTGGCGATGCAATACTGCCAGCAGCATGGCCAGCCGGTTTTGCTCAAGGCCCACGGCCACCCGCCGCGGGTTGCCCAGCTGACTGTCGTCCACCAGCGCCTGGATTTCCACCAGCAGTGGCCGCGTGCCTTCCCACACCACCATCACCGCGCTGCCGGAAGCGGGCTCACTGCCGCGGTCGAGGAAAATCGCCGAGGGGTTCTTGACCTCGCGCATACCCTGTTCGGTCATCGCGAAAATGCCCAACTCATTGACCGCACCGAAGCGGTTCTTCTGCCCGCGCAGCGTCCGAAAGCGCGCGTCGTCACTGCCCTCCAACAGGATGGAGCAGTCGATCATATGCTCCAGCACCTTGGGCCCGGCCAGTGAGCCGTCCTTGGTCACGTGGCCCACCAGTAGCAGCACAGTGCCCGTCTGCTTGGCGTAGCGGATCAGGTAGGCCGCGCATTCGCGCACCTGGGAGACACTGCCCGGGGCGGAGGCGATCTCATCTGTGTGCACCACCTGGATTGAATCGACCACCAACACCCGGGGCTTCAGCTCCTGGGCGGAGGCCACAATCGCCTCGACATTGGTTTCCGACATCAGCCGCAACTTGTCGGTGGGCAGCTGCAGGCGCTGGGCGCGCATCGCGACCTGCTGCAGTGACTCCTCACCGGTGATGTACAGGGCCTCCATGTCGCGGGCCAGATGGCACATGGTCTGCAACAGCAGGGTACTTTTGCCAGCGCCGGGATACCCCCCCACCAGAATCGCCGAGCCAGGCACCAGCCCGCCTCCCAGCACACGATCGAACTCCACGGTGCCGGACGAAAAGCGCGGCAGATCCTGCAGGTCGATGTCACTGAGCACCCGGGCACTCTGAAGCACGCCGGCAAACCCCGCCCGCTTGCCGCTGGCGGGAGTGCCGGCACCGGCGCGGCCCGAGCCTTTTTCCGGCCCCAGCCTGATTTCGGTGAGGGTGTTCCACGCCCCGCAATCGCTGCACTGGCCCTGCCACTTCACGTAGTCGGAGCCACAGTCGTTGCACACAAACGCGGTTTTTTGTTTTGCCATCAGAATTCCAGGCGGATTAACCGCATTCCCCGTTTATCCAGCGCGCAGCTTTCGCGAATGCGGTATCCTACCAAACTTACGACC
>TARA_R110002124_G_scaffold83559_2_pt1 | contig 14513 bp, 10 predicted proteins | sample TARA_R110002124 | Tara Oceans TARA_R110002124 (sample SAMEA4397445) | marine metagenome | biome: Polar Biome; feature: [SRF] surface water layer (ENVO:00010504); material: water (ENVO:00002006), including particulate matter (ENVO:01000060) such as... | depth 5 m | reverse complement strand
TATTGCCAAGAATTACTTAACACTTGGGAAGAAGTTCCTCAGTATTTTGTAACCTCATCATCAAAAAGTATCGGTAAAGATGATGTTTTAGAATTTATTGGTAGTACTAATGAAGAGATAGAACAGCTAAGAGCGAAAAAAACAAATTAACCCTTCACATCTAAAGCATCTCGCAAAGCATTACCAACCAACATAAAAGCCATTACCAATAACATAATACAAAGTCCTGGTATTAAAGCTAAATACGGCTTACCTAAAATAATATAATTGTAGTGATCTTTTATCATCGCTCCCCAACTTGCCATCGGTGGTTGTGCTCCAATACCTAAAAAGCTTAATCCGCTTTCTATTAAAATAGCTGCTGCAAAGTTAGCCGCAGAAATGACTATTAACGGGCCAAATATGTTGGGTAATATATGTTTTGTAATAATCCTATAATCGTTATAACCTAAAGCTCTTGCCGCTGTAACATATTGCATTTCTTTAGCACTAATAATCTGTCCACGGACAACTCTTGCTACTTCTACCCACATGGTTAAGCCAACTGCAATAAAAACTTGCCAAAACCCTTTTCCTAAAGCTAAAGTAATCGCAATAACTAGTAAAAGTGTTGGAATAGACCATGTAATATTAATAATCCACATTATAAATGCATCAACTTTTCCACCATAATAACCTGCTAAACTTCCCATTAACAATCCAACAATTAAGGAAATAAAAACAGCTACAAAACCTATAAAAAACGAAATACGAGAACCTATTAAAATACGACTCAAATAGTCTCTTCCGTACTTATCTGTCCCAAAGAAAAAGCTTCTGTTATCTAGATAATTTTTATAATTTGAATTTGGAAATTGACTTAATTCGATTTGTTTCTCTAGGCCTTGTAACCCGTCAGAGGCATATTCAACATAAGTTAAAACACCACCTTTTACTTCGAAAGATTGAATAGGAATTTCAGTATTAGTATTATTTTTCCCGAAGAATAGTTTTAAAAAAAAGTTTTGTTCAGTTTTAATTCCTGAAGGAATAGTTAGCATTTGCACTTCAAAACCAGGTGATTTAGAATGAATAGACAAATGCATTTGATTTGCATTTTTTGATGAGTCAGGTGCAAATAAATATGCGAACACTGATATTAAGCCAATGCATCCAATAATCCCTAAACTAAAAACGCCCCAAAAGTTCTTTTTAAACTTTTGAAGCGCTAAACTTGTAAGTGAATTACTTTGGTTTCCCATATAGAATTTTAATTCTTCACGTTTGCTACTTTATTTTTTATAGCATAAGTCATCTTTAAATCGTTTAGAACATTAAGTGCTTCTTCGATATAAACATCTTTTGCCAAACTTTGATGCCAACGTTTGCGCTTTTCTTTTAAGATTGAATCTTTTTCCATTAAACTCAATTCATAAGGTAATGAACTAAATGTTAGGTCTGTTTTATATTCAGATAGCTTTTCGAAACGTTTTGCCTCTTCTCCATTAAGCTCCATTTCTTTTTTGTAGTCATTATAGTTTAATGAATATATTTCACGATCTCTAATTTTCTTAATCCATTTGGCATTAGCATCTATTAACTTTAATTGTTCATTTGCAGCCATACGTTCTTTGCTCTTACTAATTGTTGTATCGTAATCGAAATAATTTCCCCAAAGATCATAATCTACGGCATCTATTTTATCCCATGGTAATGGATTGTCCTGATCCTTTTCACCAATATTTATATAACTGTAACGGTCTGGTACCACAACATCACTCTTTACACCTTCTAGTTGTGTAGAACCACCATTGATTCTGTAGAATTTTTGTGTAGTGAATTTTAGAGCTCCCATATCACCATTAGAGTTATTTCTCACCATTCGATTTAAATCAAGTACATTTTGTACTGTACCTTTTCCGTAAGTCTGTTTGCTTCCAATAACTATCGCACGTTTATAATCTTGCATTGCTGCAGCTAGAATCTCTGATGCAGAAGCCGATAATTCATTTACCATAATTACTAATGGACCATCCCAGACAATGGCTTTATCTTTATCTTTAAGCACTTCTTTAGGCTCGCCTGTTGTTTTTACTTGTACCACAGGCCCATCTTCAATAAATAAACCAGCAATATCCACAACTGTTTGTAGGGATCCACCTCCATTATTTCTTAAATCTAATACTAGGCCTTGAATCCCTTCTTCTTTAAGTCTAATGATTTCTTGCTTTATATCTGAAGCTGCATTTCGCTTGTTATAATCTTCAAAATTAATATAAAACTTGGGTAGGTTAATAACCCCAAACTTTTTATCATCTTTAATAACAGTAGAAGATTTTGCATAGGTTTCTTCAAGCTCTACGATATCACGTGTTATTTCGATATCTTGAACCGTTCCATCAACTTTTTTTAGCGTTAAGGTTACTATAGTACCTTTGGGTCCTTTTATAAATTTAATGGCATCATCTAAACGCATACCAACAATGTTCACAGGCTTTTCTTCATCTTCTTGTTTTACTTTAAGAATCTGGTCTCCTACTTCGAGCTCGTTTTGTCTCCAAGCTGGCCCACCACTAATGATTTCATTAACCATAATGACATCCATTTTCTTTTGTAATCTTGCTCCAATACCTTCAAAATTCCCTGACATTGCAACATCAAATCTATCCTTATCTTCTGGAGCGAAGTAAAAAGTATGAGGATCAAATTCTTCTACTATCGCATTAATATAAACGGCAAACCAATCTTTACGTTGCCTATCTTCAATAAAATCATAAAGCTCATCTAGGGAACGCTTCGTTGCTGCCCTTGATTCTTTTTCAACTTCTTTTAAAGATTTATTATCAGTACTCTTAGTCTTATCTTTTTCGGCTGAAAACACACTTTCAGGAAGGTTGTTTGCTTCTAAATCCGTATCGCGTTGCACCAAGGCATCATCATAATTAGCAATTGTAGAAAACTTAAGTTGTTGTCTCCAACGCTCTTTCATTTCTCGCTTAGTTTTTACATAGGTTAACTTTTTATACTCTGAAGAATACGTTTCAGACTTCGAAAAATCAAAAGGCTTTTCTAAAATGTCTGTATACAATTTCTTTGACTCTTCTATTCGCGTTAAAAGACGTTGGTGTGAAATATTAAAAAATGATACGTCATAAGCTTTTATCTGATCATCTAATTGATCTTTATAAACTTCAAATTCTTCGATATCTGAAGCATAAAAATAGCGCTTAAATGGATCTAACTGATTCAAATAATCCTCAAAAACGTTAGCTGAAAAATCGTCATTTAATTCTTGTGGTTCAAAATGACCTTGATCTAAGACATACGTAATCAATTGTATTAGCAGTTTATCTTTATCTGGGTCGTCAAATGTTTTACTAGTAAAACTACATGAGGCAAATGCTATTAACAATGCAAGCAGTAAGAACTTATAATTCCCTTTCATTTTTTCCTTTTTTATTGTTTAATATAGTAAAATAGAATTCGCCATTATTAAATTGAAAATCTGAATATGGCTTGTTTCATATTCTGTATATTTAATTCTTATTAAGTAGGTATTCAAATTTTCACTAAAATAGAAGAAAAAACCGTGCCATAAAAAATCAGAGCTACTAATTTTTTGTTAAAGGTGATAATACCTGCAAATCGTAAGCTTTTTAGTACTTTTACAACACCTAAACGATTTATATTAAATGTCTATACGTCCCTTAATTTTAGTTACCAATGATGATGGAATTACAGCACCAGGTATAAGAACCTTAATTTCAGTGATGAACACCATAGGAGATGTTGTTGTGGTTGCACCAGATAGTCCGCAAAGTGCGATGGGGCATGCCATAACAATTAACTCTACATTGCATTTAGAAAAAGTCATTATAGACGGAAATCAACCTGAATATAGTTGTTCTGGCACTCCTGCTGATTGTGTAAAATTAGCGGTAAATGAAATTTTAGATCGACGACCAGATATTTGTGTATCAGGAATTAATCATGGTTCAAATTCATCTATAAACGTAATTTATTCTGGTACTATGAGTGCTGCTCTTGAGGCTGGTATAGAAGGAATTCCTGCGATAGGGTTTTCACTTTTAGACTACAACTGGAATGCTAATTTTGAACATTGTAAATCATTTATAGAAACTATTACTAGGCAAGTTTTAGAGCATGGATTACCTGACGGAGTGGTTTTGAATGTTAATTTACCAAATCTTAAAAAAAAGGACGTAAAGGGTATAAAAGTTTGCAGACAAGCACGTGCAAACTGGAAAGAGGAATTTGACAAACGCACCAACCCAATGGGACGTGATTATTATTGGCTAACTGGTAAATTTGTAAACATGGATAATGGTGAAGATACTGATGAGTGGGCTTTAGAACATGGATACGTTTCTGTTGTGCCAGTGCAATTTGATTTAACGGCACATCATGCTATACAGAATTTAAATACCTGGAAATTTAAATAGATATTGAAATATCCCGATAGCTATCGGGACAGCATAATGAATATGAAGAAAGAAATTTTAATTGGCTTTATAGTAGGTGTTATTGCGACAGCATTTGGTTTGATTTTAGCTCTTCAAATATTTGGAAAATCTAATGATTGGGGAATTGTAATAAGACAAGCCATTTCTGAAAATTTTTTAACTAAGCTTATGAGTATTGGCGCACTACTTAATCTAGGTGTATTTTTTCTTTTTCTAAAAAAGAATCAAGATCATAGAGCTAAGGGAGTATTAATTGCTACTGTACTTGTATTAATTTCAACTATGATAATTAAATTCTTGAATTAATGAAACATCATTTACTAAAGTTTAATTACGAAAAATCAAAAGCTCTAGATGTTCTATGTGACCACTTAAAAGCAATAAAATAAACACATGAAATATTACATCATTGTAGGTGAGGCCTCCGGAGATTTACATGGTTCTAACTTAATGAAAGCCTTATTAAGAAAAGACGATAAGGCAGATATTAGATTTTGGGGAGGAGACTTAATGCTATCTGTTGGTGGTGAATTAGTGATGCATTATAAAGAGCGACAATTTATGGGTTTTGCTGAAGTTATTTTAAACCTCAGAAAAATTTTAGGATTAATAAAATTCTGTAAAAAAGATATTGAAAGTTTTCTGCCCGATGTAATTGTTTTTATTGATAACTCGGGTTTTAATCTTCGAATCGCTAAATGGGCAAAACAACATAATTTTAAAACGCATTATTATATTTCGCCACAAGTTTGGGCATCTAGAGCTGGTCGTGTTGAAAACATAAAGCAAGATGTTGATGAGATGTACGTCATTCTTCCATTTGAAAAAGAATTCTACCAGAAATATGATTATGATGTTCATTTTGTAGGTCATCCGTTGATTGATGCCATTGCAGACCGACCTCTAGTTGATGAAACCAAATTTAGAAAAGAACATCAACTGAGTAACCTACCAGTGATTGCCTTATTACCTGGGAGTCGAAAACAAGAAATTACTAAAATGCTTGGAGTAATGCTGAGTTTGGTTAATAATTTTAAGGATTACCAGTTTGTTATTGCAGGAGCTCCAAGTCAAGATTATGATTTTTACAAACGTTTTATAAAACAAGAGAACGTTAGCTATATCCCTAATAAAACATATGATTTATTAAGTATTTCTAATGCGGCTTTAGTCACTTCTGGTACTGCTACTTTAGAAACAGCTTTATTTAAAGTTCCTCAAGTGGTTTGCTATAAAGCTAATGCCATTTCTTACCAAATTGCAAAACGTATTATTACATTAAAGTATATTTCGTTGGTTAATTTAATTATGGATCGCGAGGTGGTTACAGAGTTAATTCAAGGAGGTTTAAACAAAAAACGTCTTAAAAAAGAATTGACTTCAATTTTAGAAACTGAAAAACGCGAACAGCTCTTTTTAGATTATTACGAGTTAGAAAAAAAACTTGGTGGAAAAGGTGCTAGTGATAATGCCGCTGAATTGATTTATAAAGCTATTACATAATATGAAGCGAATTTTACCTGTTTTATTCTTACTATTAGTTGCCAGTAGTTGTAAATCTAAAAAATCATATTCCAGTAAAAAAAGGCAAACACATACTGTTAAAGTTAATACGCCTACAAAACCTTCTAAAGAAGCAGAACGTATTGTAAAATATGCTAAGACTTTTGATGGTACGCGTTATAAATATGGTGGTACTACAAAACGCGGTATGGATTGCTCTGGTTTAATCTACACAAGTTTTAAAGAACATAACATCAATTTACCCAGAACTACAGCAGCACTTCAAAGCACTGGGAGTTGGATTGACCTTAAAGAAGTAAATGTTGGTGATTTAATCTTTTTTGCCACAAAAAAAAACAGTCGTAAGGTGAACCATGTAGGTATTGTAACCAATGTAAGAACAGGAAATGTAGAGTTTATACACGCTTCTAGTAGTAGAGGTGTTATGATATCTTCTTTAGCAGAAAAGTATTGGTATTTTGCTTTTGTACAGGCACGACGTGTTCTGTAATTCTTTTCTTATATTTTTTATTATATTAGTAACTCATTATCATGAAGTTACTGAATTTCACCATAATAAAACTCACCATCTGTTTGGTTATTGGAATTGTATTGGCGCATTATGCTAGTATTGATTTTCAAACAGTTTTATACACTACTGTTGGTCTGGTTGTTTTACTAAGTCTATATTGGGTATTTCTTCGCAAGAAAATAGATCGATTACCTGCTTTTGCTTTGCTAACCTATTTATGCATGATTGGTATTGGAATGACCTCCTATTCCATTCAAGATGAAAGACTTAAAACTAATCATTACACACAAATTAAGTCATATACAGATTTCAATTCAATAGAATTTAAAATTAAAGAGCGTCTAAAACCAGACAATTATAATGAGAAGTATATTGTTTCTGTAACATCATTTAATTATAAAATAGCATCTGGTAAATTGCTAATAAACATTAAACGAGATAGTTTGAATAAAACACTATTTGTTGATGACGTTTTATTTGTGTCTTCAAAATTACAAGATATTCAAAAACCTTTAAATCCGCATCAATTTGATTACAGTAAATATTTAGAATTAAAGCAAGTTTATCATCAACTCTATTTAAAATCGGATGACATAGTATTGCTTTCAGATTCTAAAACCACAATTTATGGTTATGCTGATGCATTGAGAACTCGCATCAACTCAAAATTAATCGAAGCAGGATTCAAAAGTGAAGCACTCAGTATTATGAATGCTTTACTATTAGGTCAACGCCAAACCATTGATAAAACGATTTATAATGATTATGTGAATTCTGGAACAATTCACATATTGGCTGTTTCTGGGCTTCATGTTGGAATTATATTGTGGATTCTAAATTTTTTGTTCAAACCTCTACTCTATCTTAAATACGGAAATTATATAAGACCCATAATCTTGGTTACTATCCTTTGGTCGTTTGCTGTTATTGCAGGCTTATCGCCTTCTGTTACTCGTGCAGTTACCATGTTTAGCATTATTAGTATAGCAATGCATCTCAAACGGCAAGCAAATATTTACAACACTTTAGTGATTTCGGCATTTGTAATTCTTCTATTTAAACCTACTTTTTTGTTTGAAGTTGGTTTTCAGATGAGTTATTTGGCTGTTATAGGTATTGTTAGTGTACAGCCAATAATCTATAAATTGTGGAAGCCAAAAAATCTGATTTTTGATAAAATTTGGCAAATTTTCACAGTGACTTTAGCTGCTCAAGCTGGAGTTGTTCCTATAAGTTTATTCTATTTTCATCAGTTTCCCGGATTGTTCTTTATTTCTAATATTGTCGTGATTCCTTTTCTCGGATTAATTCTAGGGTTTGGCTTATTGGTAATTGCCTTAGCACTACTGAATATATTACCAAACTTTATGGTCGTAACTTATGGTTATATCATTGATAGTTTAAATGCTTTTATAGCTTGGGTTGCACAATTTGAAAACTTTCTGTTTCGAGATATTCCGTTTACAATATTTCAGGTCATTGTAAGCTATTTCATTATCATGGCTTTGGTACAAGTCTATAAATTCAAGAGCTTTAAGTGGATTGCTCTTAGTTTGATTGGAATTCTTTGCTTTCAAGGTATTTTATTCTACAATAGAGACAAAGCACAAAATGATGCTTTCATAGTTTTTAACAAAAGTCGCTATTCAATGATTGGGCATCGACAAAGTAATCAATTGGTCGTCCATCATAATTTAGATTCTATAAAACAAGAAACTGACAATGTGATTAGAAATTATAAAGTTGGTGAGTCTATTGAGAGTATCATGAACGATAGTCTTCATTCTGTTTATAAATTTGGTGGTAAAATCATTTTAGTAATTGATAGTTTAGCTGTCTTTAAAGGTCTTTCTTTTAAACCTAACTTAATTCTATTACGAAATTCACCAAAACTCAACCTCAATCGCGCTATTGATAGTTTAAATGCTGAACAAATCATTGCTGATGCCAGCAATTACAAATCTTATATAAAACGTTGGAAAGCTACTTGCGAGCATAAAAAAATCCCTTTCCATCAAACTAACGAAAAGGGAGCTTTTATTTTAGATTAAAAAATCTTATTCTTTAAACGTTGGTTTAAAAGATCTATAATATTCATTAAACTGCTTTTGTTTTGTCAATTCCTTGTATTTATCACTTTGAAACAATTTTAAATACAACTCTAACTGTTGTGGTTTTAAATAGCCAGTTACTGGAGTTATAAAATTAGCCTCTTCATCAAAAAACACCATAGTCGGATAAGCTCTTACCTTAAGATATCTTGCAAATTCGTGTGAGCTATTACGACGGTTCGCCTTTGTGGCATCATAATTTGGATTCTCAAATATTTTACCCTTATAAGAAACCGATTTATTGCCTTCTGCATTAAACTTTACAGCATAAAAATGCTCATTTACATAATTCACAACATCTTCGTTATGAAAGGTATTCTTATCTAACATTTTACAAGGCCCACACCAATTGGTATAGACATCCATAATTATTTTTTTTGGTGCTGTTTTTTGAAGCTCCATGGCTTCTTCTATCGTCACCCAATTAATCTCTTTTGTAGTTTTTTTAGTAATTGGCTTAAAGGATGCCAGTATAACTATAAGTACTAAATATCCAAAATTTTTCATTTGTAGATTTTCATTTTATTAATAAGGGCAAATGCAATTTGTTAGTCACTATATTAGATAGTCTTAATAAAACTAACTCTCCTCAATTCATAACTTATTTGTTGCAAAAGTTGATTCGAACTTACAAAAAATGCTCCTTTTCTAGGAGCATTTTACATTATTTTAACTGTTTTAGGTTAGCGCACTCCATGCATTAGTTTTTTAATTACGGGATATAATGCTGCAGACAATACTCCTAGACCTACAGCAACGGCTGTTAGCAACCAAAAGAAATAACTTAATCCTTCTGTTTTTGCTATTCCTTCTGAAGCTTCTCCAAAAACACCAGCCAATTTCATACCAATTGCAACAGCTAAATACCATATTCCAAACATCATAGCTATCATTCTACCTGGTACTAGTTTACTAACATAAGACAAGGCAACTGGCGAAACGCACAACTCACCCATTGTATGGAAAAAGTAAACTAATACTAACCATACCATGCTTACTGATGCCGTTTTAGCACCAACCGGAATATCTGCAGAACCAATTGCTACACATGCCATTCCTATTCCTAATAAAACCATTCCTATGGCGTACTTCATATTTGCATTTGGATTGTACTTACTCTCCCACCACTTAGAAAAAAGAGGTGCAAAAGCAATAATATAAAGTGAGTTTAAAACCCCAAACCAAGAAGCTGGTACTTCAGCAATATCTTTTAAATATTCTGTATATAACATCCAAATAGCTATTATCCAAATAATTACAAAACTAGTAGCAAGCAATATATTTGATAAGGCATATTTACTAAATGTTCTTTTGAATAATTTCCATAGCACCCAAGTAATAATAGACAATGGAATAACTGTCATCAGTGAATTTACAACCTTAAAGGTAAGAGCAGAGTTACCTTCCAAAACTCGCTCTGTATAATCTCTTGCAAAAATAGTAAGAGAACTTGGTGCTTGTTCAAAAATAGCCCAAAAGAAGATAGTGATAAACGCAAAGAAAACAACAGCTAGCATTCTATCTCTTGTTACCTTTTCGTATTTAGGTATTCTAATTACCAGCAGCAGTATAAATAAAGCGAGTGCAAATAGTATTACAAAGTTTGATCCTGACAATCCGAAAAAAGAAAAATCAAATAAATTATAAGCACCTTCAGAAATTTTGGATATTGGATCGTTTAAAACCCATGCCAGCCCTAAAACAGAAGCTATTGCAATTAAAACCAATTGAAAACTTGTAAATGGGTTTAATTTTTCACCTTTGTCTTCTGTTTCATCTTCTAATTCTTCAATTTGATTCTCTGGCTTTAACCCAATATCACCAAAAATATTTTGTGCAAACCAGAATTGCAATAACCCAAATAGCATAAATACACCAGCTAATCCAAATCCCCAAGACCAGCCAACTTTTTCACCTAAATACCCACAAAGTAAAATCCCTAAAAATGCACCCGAGTTAACTCCCATGTAGAAAATCGTATAGGCTCCATCCTTTTTTTCTGGTTTCTCTTCATACATTTCAGAAATTATGGATGTCATATTAGGTTTAAAAAAACCACTTCCAAACACTAATAAAGTCAATCCCGAATATATAAAAAAGGGAGTTTCTATAGCCATAGAAGCATGACCCAAAGTCATTAACAATGCACCAACTACAACAGCCCATCTAAAGCCAATTACTTTATCAGCCATGTATCCACCAAGCAGAGTTGATAGATAAACTAAAGATGTATAAGTTCCAAAAATGGCAAATGCATGTTCTCTTGGCCAGCCCCAACCACCATCCATCAATGATGCCGTAAAAAACATAACCAATAGTGCTCGCATACCATAATACGAGAAACGCTCCCACATTTCAGTAAAAAATAACACAAATAATCCGGCAGGATGCCCTAGGACTTTATCCTTAAAAAGATGATCTAATTTTGACTCCATAAAATTGAATTTTTAGTAAAGGAAAAACCCTTACAAGTAAATTTCGCAAGGGTTTTATATGATTGTTTTTTAATTATCTGCCAATTCGAAACCTTCGGCTTCATCATTATGCATTTCAACTTCATTATCTTCTGCTCCATGAGTTAATCGTTTTAAGGGTTTTAATAACGCTATTACTAAAAGACCAAAGGCTACTGTAAATATTACAATTCCTGTGAAGATTGTGTACTCGCCAAAATGCTCGGATTTTTCACCTAAAATTCCAGCTACTTTACCACCAAGACCAGTTGCCGCGAAATATAATCCCATCATTAAAGAAGCATATTTCACTGGTGCTAATTTTGTGACAAATGATAACGATACAGGCGAAGAACATAATTCTCCAATAGTATGAAATAAATATGCTAAAACTAACCATTGCATTCCTGAGCTTCCATTTGTTTCATATTCACTTACAGCAAAAATCATAAACACAAAACCTAACCCCATTATAATTGTTCCAGTTGCCATTTTAAACAAAGAAGATGCCTCTTTATTCTTTATTTTACGTTTAGCCCAAATGTTTGCAATCCAAACAGCTAGCAAAATAATAAACCCAGCATTTAATCCTTGAAACATTGGTGTTGGTATTAAATAGCCAAATAAAATTCTATCTGTTTTTGTTTCGGTATAAACACTCATTAATCCACCTGCTTGCTCAAAAGCTCCCCAAAAAACGATTACCAATAAAAAAGATAATAATAATACTAAGAAACGATCTTTCATTATTTGAGTATCCAGGCTTTTAAAAATCATCATCATTAATCCTACAACGAACGAAAGGAAAATAAATAAAGCTCCATAACCCCAATGATCTACTCCTTCAAATGTAAACCCTGCATAAAGGGATAACACTATTAACACTATAAAAATCACTAAATGAATAGGCGATTTAAATATATTAGAGAAGATTTTTACCATAGAAATATCATTTCTCTTATCCTCCTCAGTTGGTTTATTACCTACATGAATGATGTATTTTTGTCCCCAAATATATACTAATAAGCCTAATAACATTGCTATTCCTGCCATACCAAAACCAGCATGCCAACCCCATTTTGCAACTACCATTCCTACAAAAGTAGTTGCTAACAAAGAGCCTAAATTAATACCAATGTAAAATATTGAAAACCCTTTATCTCTACGGATATCTCCTTTTTTATATAAGCCACCAACCATAGTTGAAATATTTGGCTTTAAGCAACCTACTCCTAAAATAATTAATCCTAACCCTATAAAAAAGGCCCAATCTGCTTCAATTGCTAATGTTCCGTGTCCTAAGACTAAAATAACGGCACCTAACATTACAGTCTTTTTTTGTCCTAAAACTTTATCTGCTAAAATTCCACCAGGAATCGAAACAACATAAACTAACATCACATACCAACCATATAATTGATAAGCTTCTAATTTTGTCCAACCTAAACCTGGTCCATCTGCATGACTAGCTTGTGCAATCATATAAATTACAAGTAATGCTCGCATTCCATAATAAGAGAAACGCTCCCACATTTCGGTAAAGAATAAAACATATAATCCTAAAGGATGCCCAAAAAGTTCTTTTTGATGCGGTTGTTTAATTGTTGTTGACATAAAATTTATATTAGTTAGTTGTTAGTTTAGATTTTAGCCTTTAATTTTAGATGATGCGTCTTCTTCTTTATCATTCTTTTCGAGTTTATCTCCTAAAGTTTTATTGATAAAATTAGTCATCTTTTTATATAAATGTAATCTTGTATTTCCTCCGTAAATACCATGATTTTTATCTGGATACACCATCCATTCAAACTGCTTATCTGCTTGGATCAAAGCTTCGACCATTCGCATGGTATTCTGTAGATGAACATTATCGTCACCAGAACCATGAATTAACAAGAAATCCCCTTCTAATTTATCTACATGGTTGATTGGAGAATTTTCATCATACCCACTCGGGTTTTCTTGTGGCGTTGTCATGTAACGCTCAGTATAAATCGTATCATAGAATCTCCAACTCGTCACAGGTGCCACAGCAATTGCCATTTTAAAAACATCTTTTCCTTTAAACAAAGCATTACTACTCATAAAACCTCCATAACTCCAGCCCCAAATTCCAATTCGAGTTTCATCTATATAAGGTAAAGCACCTAATTTTTTAGCTGCTGCGATTTGGTCTTCAACTTCGTATTTACCTAATTCATTTTGAGTCACTTTTTTAAAGTCTGCTCCTTTAAACCCTGTTCCTCTTCCATCTACACAAGCAACAATATAGCCTTGTTGTGCTAACATTTGGTACCAATAATCGTTTGCACCATTCCATCTATTTGCTACTTGCTGAGAACCTGGACCAGAGTACTGATACATAAACAATGGATACTTTTTACTAGCATCAAAATCTGCTGGTTTAATCATCCACATGTTTAAGTCGTTACCATTGACATTTATTTTACTAAATTCTTTTTTTGAAGTCACAAAACCAGTTACTTTCTTAGCTAGTTTATCATTGTCTTTTATACTTTTTACAACATTACCAGATTTTGAGCTATTCAATGTATATTCTGGTGGAGATGTCGCGCTAGAATGTGTGTTTATAAAATAGGTGAAATCTGCACTAAAAGAAGCACTGTTGGTGCCATCCGTTTTGGTTAATCGTTTCTTGTTCTTTCCATTTAACTTTATAGAATATACATCTCTATTTATAGAACCGTTTTCAACAGATTGATAATAAATAGTATTCTGCTTTTCATTAAAACCATAGTAGTTGGTCACTTCCCAGTTTCCGTTTGTAACTTGGTTAATTAACGTACCGTCCTTTGCATAATGGTAAATATGATTGTAACCATCCTTCTCACTCGTCCATATAAAACTATTATCTTTTAAAAATGTTAGATTAAATGTAACGTCGATATAGGCTTCATTTTTTTCAGCCAAAACCAAATTAGAAGACATGCTTTTAGAGTTTATCATCCAAAGATCTAGTTCATTTTGATGACGATTCATGTACTGAATGCTTAATACATTAGCATCTTTAGTCCATTCTAATCTTGGAATATAAAAATCTTTATACTCTTTATTCACTTTAAGTTCTTGAAGTTTTTTAGACTCTAAATCGTATAAATGTAAAGACACATTAGAGTTTGCCTCGCCAGCTTTTGGGTATTTAAAAACTTGCTGGGTTTGGTATAAACCCGACCCAAAAACATCCATTGAAAATTCTGGAACTTCTGTTTCATCAAAACGAATAAATGCAATTTGGTCGCTATCTGCATTCCAGTCAAAAGCTCTTACAAAACTAAACTCTTCTTCGTAAACCCAATCGGTGATTCCATTTATGATTTTGTTCTTCTCACCATCAGAAGTGATTTGTTCTACTTTACCAGAAGCTAAATCTTTTACGTAAAGATTGTTTTCAAAACCATAAGCAATTTTTGTAGCATCTGGCGATAATGTT
>TARA_R110002124_G_scaffold33690_2_pt1 | contig 14523 bp, 5 predicted proteins | sample TARA_R110002124 | Tara Oceans TARA_R110002124 (sample SAMEA4397445) | marine metagenome | biome: Polar Biome; feature: [SRF] surface water layer (ENVO:00010504); material: water (ENVO:00002006), including particulate matter (ENVO:01000060) such as... | depth 5 m | reverse complement strand
ATTATTTGATAACACACGTAAATCATCTGCTGTAAAAACAGATTCTAACAGACCATTAAAATCATTATCAGATTCTCTTAAAGGTAAGCAAGGACGTTTTCGTCAAAACCTACTTGGTAAGCGTGTTGATTATTCTGCACGTTCTGTTATTGTAGTAGGACCAGAATTAAAATTATTTGAATGTGGATTGCCAAAAGGTATGGCAGCAGAACTTTACAAACCTTTTATTATTAGAAAACTAATTGAAAGAGGAATTGTGAAAACTGTAAAATCTGCAAAGAAAATTATAGATAGAAAAGAGCCTGTAGTTTGGGATATCTTAGAGAATGTTTTAAAAGGACATCCAGTACTTTTAAATCGTGCTCCAACATTACACAGACTTGGTATACAAGCATTCCAACCTAAGCTTATCGAAGGTAAAGCGATACAGTTACACCCATTAGTGTGTACTGCATTTAATGCCGATTTCGATGGTGACCAGATGGCAGTGCATTTACCTTTAGGACCTGAAGCAATTTTAGAAGCACAACTTTTAATGTTGGCATCACATAATATTTTAAACCCAGCAAATGGGGCACCAGTTACTGTACCTTCTCAGGATATGGTACTTGGTTTATATTATATGACTAAGCTTAGAAAATCTACTAAAGAAGTTCCTGTTAAAGGTGAAGGCTTAACATTCTATTCTCCAGAAGAAGTAACAATTGCATACAATGAAAAGCAAGTTGACTTAAACGCTGGGATTAAAGTGAGAACTATTGATTTTAACGAAGAAGGAGAACTTACTAAGCAAATTATAGAAACAACTGTTGGTCGTGTGCTTTTCAACGAAAAAGTACCAGCAGCAGCAGGTTATATAAATGAGGTATTAACTAAGAAATCTTTAAGAGATATCATACATGGTATTCTTAAAAAGACAAGTGTGCCTGAAACTGCTGATTTCCTTGATGAGATTAAAACACAAGGGTATAAGTTTGCATTCCAAGGTGGATTGTCATTTAGTTTAGGTGATATTATTATTCCTAAGGAGAAGCAAGGAATGATTGATGCTGCCAATAAGCAGGTTGATGGTATTATGGGTAACTATAATATGGGACTTATTACCAACAACGAACGTTATAACCAAGTTATTGATATCTGGACATCTACAAATGCAGAATTGACTGAATTGTCAATGAAACGTATCCGTGAAGATCAGCAAGGATTTAACTCAGTGTTTATGATGCTAGATTCTGGTGCAAGGGGTTCTAAAGAACAGATTCGTCAGTTAACAGGTATGCGTGGATTAATGGCTAAGCCTAAAAAATCTAATGCAGGTGGTGGTGAAATTATTGAAAATCCAATTCTTTCTAACTTTAAAGAAGGACTTTCAATTTTAGAGTACTTTATCTCTACTCACGGTGCACGTAAAGGTCTTGCAGATACGGCTCTTAAAACTGCGGATGCAGGTTACTTAACACGTCGTTTGGTAGATGTTTCACAAGATGTAATTGTTTATGAAGAAGATTGTGGTACACTTAGAGGAATCGAAGTTTCTGCACTTAAGAAAAACGAGGAAATCGTTGAAAACTTAGAGGCTAGAATAGTTGGTAGAACATCTCTTAATGATGTTTATAACCCATTAACAGAAGAACTTATTATAGAAGCAGGTGGTCATATTAATGATATCATAGCTAAGAAAATTGGGGATTCTCCAATAGAATCTATAGAAGTACGTTCACCATTATCATGTGAAGCTAAAAAAGGTATTTGTGTAAAATGTTATGGACGGAACCTTGCTACTGGTAAAATGGTACAAAGAGGTGAAGCTGTTGGTGTAGTTGCTGCTCAGTCTATTGGTGAGCCAGGTACTCAGTTAACATTGCGTACGTTCCACGTAGGTGGTATTGCTGGTAACATCTCTGAAGAGAATAAATTAACTGTTAAGTTTGATGGTGTAGCAGAGATTGAAGATCTTAAAACAGTAAAAACTAAAGATAATGATGGAAAAGAGGTTGATGTTGTAATCTCAAGAACTTCAGAATTAAAATTAGTTGATGCTAAAACAGGAATTGTTTTAAGTACAAATAATATTAATTACGGATCATTTATCTATGTTAAGCCAGGTGATAAAGTGAAGAAAGGTGATGTAGTTTGTCAGTGGGATCCTTATAATGGTGTAATTATTTCTGAATTTGCTGGTAAGGTGAAGTATGAAAACATCGAACAAGGTATAACTTACCAAGTTGAGATTGATGAACAAACAGGTTTCCAAGAAAAAGTAATTTCAGAATCTAGAAATAAGAAGTTAATTCCAACATTACTTATTGAAGATAAGAAAGGCGAGACTATCCGTTCATATAACTTACCTGTAGGTGCACACATAATGATTGATGATGGCGAGAAAATTGACATCGGAAAGATTTTAGTTAAGATACCTCGTAAATCAGCTAAAGCTGGTGATATTACTGGTGGTCTTCCTCGTGTAACAGAATTATTTGAAGCACGTAACCCTTCTAATCCTGCTGTAGTAAGCGCGATTGATGGTGTCGTATCTTTTGGTAAAATTAAGCGTGGTAACCGTGAAATCATTATCGAATCTAAATTGGGTGAGGTGAAAAAATACTTAGTAAAATTATCTAATCAAATTCTTGTACAAGAAAATGATTATGTAAAAGCTGGTATGCCTTTATCTGATGGTTCTATAACTCCAAACGATATCCTAAATATTAAAGGCCCTTCTGCGGTTCAACAATACTTAGTAAATGAAGTACAAGAAGTATATCGCTTACAAGGTGTGAAGATTAATGATAAGCACTTCGAAGTTGTTGTAAGACAGATGATGCGTAAAGTTAGAATTATTGATTCTGGAGATACTATTTTCTTAGAGAATCAATTAGTTCATAAATCAGATTTCATAGAAGAAAATGATAAAATTTTCGGACTTAAAGTGGTTGAAGATGCTGGCGAATCAGAGAATTTAAAATCTGGTCAAATCGTATCTGTAAGAACATTGAGAGATGAGAATTCTAGCTTACGAAGAGAAGATAAAAATCTTGTAACAGCAAGAGACGCCAGTCCTGCGACTGCAACTCCAATTTTACAGGGTATTACTAGGGCTTCATTACAGACTAAGTCGTTTATATCTGCGGCATCGTTCCAAGAAACCACTAAGGTTCTTAACGAAGCAGCTGTAAATGGAAAGGTTGATACGCTTGAAGGACTTAAAGAAAATGTAATTGTTGGTCACAGAATACCTGCTGGTACAGGTGTTAGAGAATACGAACATATTATTGTAGGTTCTAAAGAAGAGTTTAATGAAATGATGAAAGCTAAAGAAGAAATGAATTTTAACTAAATTAGACTTAGATTATACAAGCGAAGGCGAAGTAAAATCTGATAGTCGAATTTATCCCGAACTCGATTTGGGATCTCATTAATTTGAGAAGTATATAGAATAGAAATAAAGGCCTTCAAGTTATTAACGAGAAGGCTTTTATGATTTTAAAGAAACAATTAATTAGACTTCCACTTTCGTGGAAGCTTAAACAAGTTTAAGATGGCAGACGAAAAAAACAATCCTAAAAAAGGACAAATTAATATAGAATTAGACGAGAAAATAGCGGAAGGTATATATTCGAACTTAGCAATTATTAATCATTCAGTTTCTGAATTCGTAGTTGACTTTGTAAGTATTATGCCAGGAACGCCAAAAAGCAAGGTTAAGTCTCGTATTATACTAACACCACAGCACGCCAAAAGATTACTAAAGGCTTTAGCTGAGAATGTTACACGTTTTGAAAAAGCACATGGTGAAATCAAAGATTATGAGCAACCTCCTATACCTCTTAATTTCGGACCAACAGGTCAAGCCTAATGCTTTAGTCGAAACAATGATCTATTAAATAAGCATATTGAGATGTTCGAAATGTTTTTTACCAGCAACCTCATATACCTCTTAATTTTGGCTCAACAAGCCAAGCTTAAAAAAATAAAACCCTTTGAAAATTTAATTCAAAGGGTTTTATTAAGCAGTTCAGTAGTCTCTACTTAGGCAACATCTTTTTGGTTTAAATAATATTGTAATGCACCTGATGGACATTTATTAACCTGATTAATAATGGCATCAGTTTGTGCTCCTTCTAAATCAATCCAAGGAATCACGGAATTTCTAAATACATTTGAAAGCTGTTTGGCGCAAATGCCAGCATTTGCACAACAGCGAGGTTTGTAGGTAACAGTAATCTCTTCGTTACTGAAAACGTTTGAGTTTATATCCATAATAAGTAGATTAGTTTGGGGTTAATCTTAGTCTGAAAGTATCGATTGCTATTTAAAATCGAATACTTTATCGATAAAAAGCTAAAAACATCGTTAAAAAGCTATATTTCTAGAAGGCATTCGATGAACTACATAGTTATTCTACTCAAATTCTGAAGTCAAATGGAATGTAATACTAGGATATTTTTGTTGAGTCATCTGTAATGTAAACGTAGAATCTGCCAAGAATACTAATTGGTTTTGCTTATCTCTTGCTAGAAAACGCTGCTTAACTCTTGAGAATTCTTTAAATTCTTCACTTTTTTCGTCGTTAGTCTCAACCCAGCAGGCTTTATGTACATTTAAATTTTCATAGGTACACTTCGCTCCATACTCGTGCTCTAATCTATATTGAATAACTTCATATTGTAAAGCGCCAACAGTACCAATAACTTTACGACCATTTAAACCCAACGTAAATAATTGTGCAACTCCTTCATCCATCAATTGATCAATACCTTTATTAAGTTGCTTCGATTTCATTGGGTCTGCATTATTAATATATCTAAAATGTTCTGGTGAAAAACTAGGAACTCCTTTATAGTTTAAAATTTCACCTTCAGTTAAGGTATCACCAATTTTAAAACTTCCTGTATCTTGTAAACCAACGATATCACCAGGATACGAAATATCTACAATTTCTTTCTTTTCAGCAAAAAATGCATTTGGACTAGAGAATTTGAGTTTTTTATTAAGCCTTACATGTAAGTATGGTGTATTGCGTTTAAATTCTCCTGACACAATTTTTATGAAAGCTAATCTATTTCTATGATTAGGATCCATATTAGCATGGATTTTAAATACAAAGCCAGTAAACTTATCTTCGTCTGGTTTTACTAAGCGTTCTTCACTATGTTTTGGTCTAGGTGTTGGAGCAATTTCAACAAAGCAATCTAAAAGTTCCCTGACTCCAAAATTGTTTAAAGCAGAACCAAAAAACACAGGTTGTTGGTCGCCATTTAAATAATCGTCTTTATTAAATTGAGGGTAAATACCATCTACCAATTCTATCTCTTCTCGTAATGTGTTTGCAGCAGTTTCACCGACAAGATTGTCTAATTCTGATGATGATAAATCTGAAATCTCGATAGTTTCTTCAATATCTTTTCTACTGTCTCCAGAAAATAAATTAATATTTTTTTCCCATAAATTATATATGCCTTTAAAGTCGTAACCCATTCCTATTGGGAAACTTAACGGCACAACTTTTAATCCCAATTTTTGTTCAATTTCATCTAATAGGTCAAAAGCATCTTTACCTTCTCTATCCATTTTATTGATAAAGACAATCATTGGTATGTTTCGCATTCTACAAACTTCAACTAATTTCTCAGTTTGTTCCTCAACACCTTTGGCAACGTCAATAACAACGATGACACTATCTACTGCTGTTAGGGTTCTAAACGTATCTTCTGCAAAGTCCTTGTGACCTGGAGTATCAAGAATATTAATTTTAATACCGTTGTATTCAAAAGCTAAAACAGAAGTGGCAACAGAAATACCACGTTGACGCTCAATCTCCATAAAATCACTTGTTGCACCTTTCTTAATTTTATTGCTCTTTACAGCACCAGCTTCTTGTATGGCACCACCAAATAAAAGCAGTTTTTCAGTAAGTGTTGTTTTACCTGCATCTGGGTGAGAGATAATACCAAAAGTTCGTCGTCTGTTTATTTCTGTAATAAAGCTCATAATAATAGTTGAAAAAGCAGTGCAAATATATCATTAATAAGTTCAATTAAAATAACTAATCAAAAGGTTTTAATGGATTACTATTTGAGATAACATCCATATATTTATGGCTGTAAATTTGAAAACTATGATAAGAAGATTATTAATGGCGTTTGTTTGTTTAATTGTATTTAATTTTTGCCATTCACAAACTATTGTCAATAATCAAATAGAGGGTAACGATGCTATTATTAAAATTGAAAATTATATTTTATCTAACGAACTAGATTCTGTACATTACTTAATTTCTAACCATAAAGAAACACCTTATTTAAATCAATTATTTAGAATTTCACAAAACTTAAATCCTAGTTATTCAGATTATATTAAATTTATCTCAAGGTTAGAAGTGAAGTCTAATATATCCTATGAAATCATTTCTGACTATATCAATAAAAATGTAGCAGAACCGAGAAGCATTAAAGATATAGATTTAGACTATGTAAATATAAAATGGAGTCAAATATCAAAGTTAAGGGACGATGTAACGGTTGAAGAGGCTTCAAAAATTCAAACGGATTTAGAAAATTATATAAACCGTTTTAACCCTAATGATGTCAGCGTGCGTAAGGCTCAGATACTTGCTAGTACACATCAAATTGTATTATATATAATTCAGAGAGAAATAGATAAAGGGAAGAAACTATGCTTTGATAATTTTAAAGAAGCTAAAGATTTAGGTGATAAAGAATTAATGATAATGTCCCTATACTATTTATGTGATTTTTTACTTTTTGAAGGTAAGTTAGATGAATATATAAATACCTCGGAACAAAGTTTGGAAATTGAGAGGACACTGCCATATAAAAGTTCTTATTACAGTGCCACTTTAGTACATATTATAGATGCTTATATATTTAAGGGAGGAAAAGATAACAGAGTACAAGCTTTACTTAAAGAACTTTATGATAGACCAAGTACAAGGGAGCAAAGTTATTCTTTATATGCAAAATATTTAGGAACTATAGATTTAAAATCTCCTATAGCTATAGGAATTTTTAGACAATTTAAGGCTTCAAAATTAACAGAGTTCAGTCAATTAATTGAAAAAGGAGCTGCAGAAGTATTAAATCCTAATGATTTATATCAATTACAAAGAGAGATTTCTAACACATTAGAGATCCATGGCTTTTTAAAAGATGCTCTTTCATATAGAGATAAAACAATTGTGCTTACAAAAAAAATCTATTCTCAAGATTTAGCTAATTCGTTAGCTAGCTATAAAGTAAAGCAAGCTGTAAAAGAAAAAGATTTGATAATTAAACATCAAAAAGAGAGAACAGACCTATATATGGTTATTGCTGTTTTAATTGCAGGCTTGTCTTTAATTTTAATTTTCGCATATTTTAAAAAGAAAAAACAATCAAAAATTTTAGAAGAAAAAAACAAACAAATTAATATTACATTAAAAGAAAAGGAGCTTCTTGTTAAAGAGGTGCATCATAGAGTAAAAAATAATTTTCAAATTGTATCGAGTTTACTTGAGTTACAAACTAAAGGAATAGAAGATGAAAAGGCATTAAATCTTGCTACAGAAGGTAAGAATAGGGTAAGGTCTATGGCTTTAATTCATCAAAACTTGTATCAAAATAAAGATGGTCTAATAGATTTCAATGAGTACATATACCTTTTAGTTAATGAGCTAACGTCACTAAATACGTCGAGCAATAAAGTAGAAACTAATTTAAATGTTCAGAACATATATTTTGATGTAGATACTGCTATTCCTTTAGGTCTAATTATTAATGAATTAATTACTAACGCTTATAAGCACGCTTTTAGTGCAAATAAAAAAGGTAAACTCAATATTTCAATTGCTAAGATTGATACTGATAATTATAAACTAGTAGTTTCTGATAATGGTTCTGGTTTAGATTCTAACCTAGATATTAAAAATTCCAAAAGTGTAGGGTTAAGGTTAATTAACCGTTTAGTTAAGCAAATTCAGGGTACATTATTGTTTATTAATAATGATGGTGCGCAGTTTGAGATTATATTTAAGAATACAGAATCTCGCAAAATTATTATGTAATACACAATTGTTTTATTATTCATTAACAATCTATCGATAAGTTAATTAATTTTACAAATAGAAATCAACGCTTTAATGAATAATATAAAAATTTTAGTAGTCGAAGACGAAATCATAATAGCAGATAATATTTGCGATATGCTTAAAGAGTTGGGCTATCAAGTATTAGAGCCTGCATTAAATTTTACCGAAGCTATTGAAACTATTGAAAACGAAAAACCAGATATAGCTATTTTAGATATTCAACTTTCTGGTAAAAAGACAGGTATAGATTTAGCAAAAATAATTGTAGAGAAATATAGATTTCCATTTATATTTCTAACATCAAATGCGGATTTAGCAACATTAAACGAAGCTAAAAAAGTAACACCATCAGCTTATTTAGTAAAACCATTTCCTAAGCGGGAGATATATCTATCTCTAGAAGTTGCCCTTTATAATCACGCTCAAAAGTCTGTGCCATTATATAAAGAAGAATTAATTATAAAAGATGCTTTGTTTTTAAAAGTAAAAGGTGTCTATCAAAAAATAATGTTCGAAGATATACTCTATTTAAAAAGTGATCATGTTTATTTAGAGTTGTTTCTCACCAATAATAAAACCCTATTGGTAAGAGCAAGTTTAAATGATATACTCAGTAGGCTAACAAAAGATTTTATTCGTATTCACAGAAGTTTTATAATAAATTCAAAGTATTTAACTCAAATCGAAAATGGATCATTAAGAATTAATGATAAAATTATTCCTGTTGGAAAAAAATACCGCCAAGAGATTTTAGACAAGATTAATTATATTTAAAAACAACTTCACTTTAGTAATAACAGTTTGTTATAGTCTAAGAACGACGTAATACCTGTTCGTAACATAAATTGTTTATCGTTTAGCGCTTAATCCTATTTTCACGTAGTTAAAAGTGCTTTTTGTTAGCAAATTAATAATTTTAAGGATTAAATAATGTATTTGTTTTTTTCTTAATTTAGCGTTAAGAAAATTTTAAGACTAATTTTCTTGTTAATTTTTTGAAGTTGATTAATAGCAGATCTCTTCTCTAATAAAGTACTTAGTTTTTTATCAAAATTTCAATTGTGACATTGAGGTATCCAAAAGTGTCTTAATAGTAATGAATGTTAGATATTTAATCTTAATATTGAATAATCTTACAAAAAATTTGTTTTTTACACTTTAACGAATATATTTGCACTTTATCGACAAGATTAACTTGTCGTATATATAAAATTGAATTATACATCAACTATATAATAATATGAAAATCTCTACCCGATTCTCGATTAAATCTAACATTATAAAATATACGTTAGTATTTTTTATATCTGTATTATCCTCAAGTATATATGGCCAAACTAATATTGGCGGTATAATTAATACTTATGAAGCAGTCACAGGTATAACCAATCCAGGTTGTGTTACATGTGATACAAACCCAGTATGTCTTAATCAAATCAATGTTGGTGATGCATCAGGCTTTTCTGTAGGGGATAAAGTTTTAATAGTACAGTTAAAAGGTGCTACAATAGACCAAACTAATACAGCTACTGGTGGTAGTATTATAAGTTTAGGTAATGCTGGTAACTATGAGTTTTTTGATATTAGTGCTATTGTAGGTAATACAATTTCACCACTAGCTCCATTATTAAATACTTATGATAGTACAGGACTTGTACAAATTGTGCGTGTTCCTAATTATGCAGGCGACGTTAATGTAATTTCAGAATTACAAGCACAGCCATTTAATATTGTTACAGGAGAAGGTGGTATAATAGCGCTTTTTGTTGAGGGTACATTAACATTGAATGCTAATGTAAATGCTTCAGGTGTTGGATACATTGGTGTAGAAATGACGTCTAATGGGTCTCCTGATAATTGTGGTATTAATCCAAATGTGCAATATAACCTAGTTACAGGAAACACAGATAGTTGGTTTAAAGGTGGTGGAGTTGCTTTTTCAGGTGTAAGTAATCAAAAAGGTAGAGCGCCTCTAGGTAATGGAGGTGGAGCTGGTGTTTCTGGTGATTCTGGTGGTGGAGGTGGTGCAAACTACGGAGCTGGTGGAATTGGTGGTGATAGATGGTGTGATGTTAACGGTGTTACAGCAGGTGGTATTGGTGGTAATGCATTATCCCCTTTTATTGGTGTTCAAAATAGAGTATTTTTTGGTGGTGCTGGTGGTGCCGGTTTTGTAACTTCTGGTAATTCAGCTACGGCTTCAAATGGAGGTGGTATTGTTGTGATAAGAGCGACTACTTTAGTAGGTAATAATAATATAATTGACGCGTCTGGTATTGATGCTACTGCTACTGCTACAGGTATTGATGGTGGTGGTGGTGGCGGTGCCGGTGGTTCTATTGCTTTTGATGTTAAATCATATACAGGAAACCTTACTATTGATATAGATGGTGGTGATGGTCAAAGTCTAGATACAGGAGTTATTCATGGTCCAGGTGGTGGAGGTGGAGGTGGAGTGTTTTTACACAATCTATCTACTTTGCCAGGTGGCATTACGGTATCATTATCTGGTGGTAATTCAGGTGTTCATAACAATGCGCCAAATGTTGGTAATGCGCATAATGCGCAACCAGGTAGTAACGGAGGTATTATAAGATACTATGATTTAGTTGAAACTGAAAATACTGATGGTAACATAGGTACCAATGATGGAATCCCTGATTTATGTGATTTAGATTCAGATAATGATGGAATTTTAGATTCTGTAGAAGATGGTGGTACAGGTATTGATCCATCCTTGGATGCTGATGGTGATGGAATACCAAATTACTCAGATCAGAGTGATATCACTGCGGGTTTTCCACCTTTTGTAGATACAAATGGAGATGGTGTTAACGATGTATATGATAATGATGGTGATGGCGCGCCAGATTTTCAAGATTTAGATAGCGATAATGATGGTTGTTTTGATTCTATTGAATCTGATGGTACAGATACTAATAACGATGGTGCTTTAGATGGTGATGGTTTTAATAATGTAGGTCAAGTTACAACAGGTGGCGCAATCACAGATGGATATGATGGTGTAACTGGTAACGAAATAGAAGCAGTACAACTTACAGTAGATACAACTCCAACAAACCAAACAGAAAATGCAGGTGATGCAGCAAGCTTTACAGCTTTAGCAACAGCAGATTCAGCGACAAGTTATACAACAGGTACACCAAATTATGGCACACCAGACAATGCAAATGTTGGAGTTAATTACCAATGGTATATTGGCGATCCAGATTCTGGAGGTACTATAATAGATGGTACAGATACTAATTATACAAACTTTACAACAGGCACATTAAATATTGCTGATGTAACAGGTTTAGATGCTACACAATATTGTGTACTTATTACTCACGATGAAAATTCATGTATAAGAGAGATTAATTGTGCAACGCTAACAGTAAATGCTGTTTGTGATATTACAGCAATAGCGTCTTCAAATATAGATTCATGTAGCGATAATGGTACACCAACAATTTTAACAGATGATACATTTACAGCAGATATTACTGTAACATTTACTAGTGCACCAGCAACAGGGACATTAAATTTAACAGGTGATGGAACTGCTTCAGTTTCTGCAGTTGGTTTAATGTCACCACATACGTTTGTGGATGTTACTCTGCCAGCAGATGGTGAAGCCATAGGTTTAGCAGCAACATTCTCTGCTGAAACCAGTTGTACATTTACAGAATTAAATGTAATGACTGCACTTTTTGAGTGTAGTGATGATGCATGTCCAGATGTTATACCACCTGGCAATCCAATATTTCAATTAGCAGCAGCAGATGTTACTTTTGATATCACAGGAACTGGTGGAGCTGCAGGCGCAATACTAAATTCAATTACTGTGGCTGGTGAGCCAAATCCTTTTTCAGGATTTTATGTTCCATCTGCAGTTGAATATCAGTTTTCAATACCTGAGCAAAATAATCAGTACCTATATAATATGGGTGTCTTAGGCGGAAATATTACCGACAACGCAATACTATTTGATGGACCATTATTAGAAGCATATTCAGATAGGGATATGACAAATTATTTCTCAGCTGATAATATAGTAGCACCTGGTATCACACCAACTGATTTTGTTGATATAAAATATGATGCTCCAATTACGTCTGCAGCAAATAGATATATGGTTGCAATGGAACGTGGTGGAAATAGATCTTATAGAATACAGGCACTAGATGCTACAGGTAATCCAATAGGATCTTTGCGTACTACAAATACGAGTACATATATAGATACAAATGTACAAGTAGATGCAGTTAATTTTCCTGGTGAAAACATAGAATTCAATATTTTTCCATTGACCTCATTTGTAACTTCTGGAAATGATATATATGGGTTTAGAATTATATATAGGAATTCATCTTCTGGTGATGGTGGTGATGGTAAAGTATTTGTTTTATATGATCCAGCATTTTTACTACCATCACCGACAATAGAAGCTACTACTAGCTCAGTTCAGCCAACATGCCCAGTAAACCAAGGGTCTATTACTATAGATGCTACAGATAATGGAGGTGGAACAATAGAGTATAGTCTAAATAGTTTAAGTGGTACTAATGATCAAGGATGGCAAGCATCAAATGTGTTTAGCAATTTACCACCAGACACTTATACTCCTAGTGTTAGATATCAATCAACACCAACGTGTATTACGGTTTCCATTAACCCGATTACATTAGACGATTCAGGTTTTAATATTACAGCAATCACATCATCCGATGTAACAGCATGTAATAGTAATGGAACTCCATCCGATATTACAGATGATACTTTTACAGCAGATATAACAGTAACTTTTGACGGAGCTCCTGTAACAGGAACTCTAGATTTAACAGGTGATGGTACAGCATCAGTTTCAGCAGTAGGCTTAACCTCACCTCATACATTTAATGATGTTGTTTTCTCAGCTAATGGCAATGATGTTTCTTTAACAGCGACATTCTCTGATGCAGCAACATGTACATATACAGATTCTGCTGTGCTAACAGCACCTACAGAGTGTAGTGATGACGCTTGTAATGATGCAATACCGGCAGGTAATCCAACAGCAGCATTGGTATCTGGAGATGTAACTTTCGATATAACAGGAACAGGCGGTACAGCTGGTGCAGTTATAAATTCTATAGCTGTGGCAGGAGAGCCTAATCTATTTACAGAGTTTTACGTACCCTCTACAGTTAGTTATTCATTTACTAACCCAGCAGCGACAAATCAATACTTATATGATATGGGTGTTTTAGGCACCAATATTTCTGATGGTCCAGCACTTTTTGATCCAGAGGTATTAGATGCATATAGAGATAGAGATTTAACTAATTATTTATCAACGGATAATAATATCGATCCGGTTGATTTTGTTGATCTTATGTATGATGCTCCAATTGCCGCAGCTGCTAATAGATATATGGTAGCATCAGAGCGTAACGGAAACAACTCATATAGAATTCAAGCTTTAGATGCTACTGGGATTCCTATAGGCACATTGGTTGTTACATCTACAGGTACTTATATAGATACTGCTATTCAAGTAGATGCAACCAACTTCCCTGGTCAAAATATAGAGATGAGTATTTATCCATTGACAGCTTTTGTAACATCAGGAACTGATATATATGGATTTAGAATTAGATTTAGAAATTCATCAGCTGGTGATGGAGGAGACGGTAAGATATTTGTAATGTACGATCCAGCATTCTTAACACCTCCACCTACTATAGAAGTAACAACTAGTGGTGTGCAGCCAACCTGCCCAACCAACCAAGGCTCAATAACAATTGATGCCACAAATAATGGTGGAGGAACAATAGAATATAGTATTAATGGAGCTACAGGTCCATGGCAAACATCTAATGTGTTTAATAACCTTCCGCCAGCGACATACACACCTGCAGTAAGATACCAAACAACACCTGCGTGTTTTGCAGTATCTAATAATCCAATTACATTAAATAGTATGGATTGCCCTGTTATAGAACTTGTTAAGAGTGTAGCGAGTGTAGCATCAGTAGGAGCAGCAAGTATTTTAGATGATGAGATTACCTATAGCTTTACTGTAACGAACACTGGAAATGTCACCTTAACAGATATTGTAGTTACGGATCCAGTATTAGGCATAGTAGCGTGTGTATCGACGAGTTTAATACCAGGAGCGAGTACAACGTGTAGTGCAGGAGTTTATGCGATTACCCAAACCGATATAGATAATGGTGGTGTAGAGAATAGTGCAAGTGTAAGCTCAGAAGGCCCAGGAGGAGATACAGGAAATACGGCTGATGACATAACCGATGTTTCGGATACAGGTACAGAGTCAGACGGAACAACAGCAGTAGCTGATCCAGCGAACGAAGAGACCGCTGATATTGATGGAGTTAATGGAGATAATAATGATGTAGATCCAACGAATGATGTAACACCATTTGAGATTC
>TARA_R110002124_G_scaffold11798_2_pt1 | contig 14523 bp, 11 predicted proteins | sample TARA_R110002124 | Tara Oceans TARA_R110002124 (sample SAMEA4397445) | marine metagenome | biome: Polar Biome; feature: [SRF] surface water layer (ENVO:00010504); material: water (ENVO:00002006), including particulate matter (ENVO:01000060) such as... | depth 5 m | reverse complement strand
TGATCTGGGCGCGGGCGAGCCGCACGTGACCACCGCCATCGGCACCCGGCACTCCGCCCCGCTGCTGATCGGCGCCGACGGCCTGCATTCGGGGCTGCGCGGGGCGCTGAACGGTCCCGCCGCGCCACGCTTCACCGGTCAGGTCGCCTGGCGGGCGGTGATCGACGGCGATGACGGCCCGCCGGTTGCCCAGGTGTTCATGGGCCCCGGCCGACATCTGGTCAGCTATCCGCTGCGGGGGGGGCGCCAGCGCAACATCGTCGCCGTGCGCGAGCGCCGCGACTGGACCGCCGAAGGCTGGAACCACCGCGACGATCCGGCGGCCCTGCGACACACGTTCCGCGCCTTTGGCGGCCCGGTGCCGGGCTGGCTGGAGAAGATCACGGATCTTTGGCTGTGGGGCCTGTTCCGGCACCCCGTTGCGCGCCACTGGCATGATGGCGCGGGTCGCGCGGCGCTGCTTGGCGACGCGGCGCATCCCACCCTGCCCTTCATGGCCCAGGGCGCGAATATGGGGCTCGAGGACGCCTGGACCCTGGCCGCCCGGCTTGCGGCTACTCCGGACGACCCGGCGCAGGCATTGCAGGGCTACCAGGCGGCGCGGCGCGCCAGAACCCAGGCAATCGTCGGTGCCGCCAACCGCAACGCCCGCAACTACCACCTGCGCGCGCCCCTCGCGTGGGGGGCGCATACGCTGCTCAGGGCCGCCGGGCGCATCGCCCCGGGCACCGCGCTGAACCGCTATCGGTGGATCTACGATTTCGACGCCACCGCGCCGAACTGAACCGGCTGCCGGCTGTCAGTCCCGGACCCGCGGCAGGACCAGCCGTGCCGCCAGTCCGCCATACCCGGGCGTGACGCTTTGGTCCAGTTCCAGCCGCCCGCCATGGCTGTGCATCGCATCCGAGACGATGGCCAGCCCCAGGCCCACGCCGCTGCCCCGGCTGGCGCCGCGCGCCGGGTCCAGCCGCACGAAAGGACGCCTGGCCAGTTCATATTCGGAAGGGTCGATCCCGGGGCCGTTATCTTCCACCAAAATGATAATGCTGTCGTCATCGCCAAGAACAGCAACCCGGACCTTGCCTCCGTAGCGCAAGCCGTTGGAAATCAGATTGTCCACGGCGCGCCCCAACAACTGCGGCCGCATCTGCACCTGTCCGTGCGCGCCGCCGGGGTCGAATGCCACGGGCTTGCCGCCTCGCGCCGCGTCGGCCACGCATTGCGCGACCAGCGCCACGGGGTCGCCGGGCCGGGACGGTTCCGTGGCCTCGTTGCGCGCGAATTCCAGAAAGCGGTCGATCAGCGCCTCCATTTCCGAGACATCGGCCAGAAGCGCCTGTGCCTCGGTATCATCGTTCAGCATCGACAGCCCCAGTCGCAGACGCGTCAGCGGGGTGCGCAGGTCATGGCTGACCCCCGACAGCAACAAGGTGCGCTGCTCGATATGACGCTCGATGCGCTCGCGCATCTGCAGGAAGGCCGTGGCGGCGGCGCGCACCTCTGTCGCGCCCCCGACCCGGAGCGGCAGGATCTGCCCGCGCCCGAACGCTTCGGCCGCGCGCGACAGGCGGTGGATGGGGCGCATCTGGTTCTTCAGGTAGATGAAGGAAATCAGACTCATGACAATGCCAATGGCAAACACGATGACCAGCACCTGATGCGGATTGCGCGCCGAAATTCGGCTCAACGGAAAGTCCAGCCGCAGCAATCCGCGCGCGCCGCGCACCCACAGGGACATGTCGCCCTGCGCCAGCGTCACGCCCTCCATCTGGGTCAGACCGCGCCGCAATTCCCGCACCGCCAGCCGCCCGGACAGATCGTAGAACGGAATCGATGGCTTCAAGGCCCGTTCGGGCAGCGAGGCAACCGGCGTTATGGTCATGCCGTAGACCCGGGACAAATGCGCGGCCACCGGCGACAGCGGCGCAGCGGCCGGAACGGCATCGGTCTGATTCAGGATTTCTCGGGCGACCAGCACGAAATTCCCGGCCATCTGCCGCGTGACCCCGTCATAGTGGCGCTGGATGAACACGTAGGACATGACCAGCATGATCGTCACGACCGGCACAAAGACGATCAGCGCGGCGCGCCAATACAGCCCACGTGGAAAAAACGGTTTGAGCATTCGACCCAGCATGGCGATACTCTAGGCCCGCATCCCGCGGAAGACGAGACCCGCCGTGACCCTTGCAGAATTCTCGCCCCGCGCCGGCCAGTCCTGGCCCCTGGCCCCGGGCTTGCGCCTCGTGCTTGCCCCCAACGCCTCGCCGATGACCGAGCGCGGCACCAACACCTATATCCTGGGCGAAGGCGCGGTCACGGTGATTGACCCGGGGCCGGCGGACCCCGCGCATCTGGCGGCCATCAGCGCCGCGCTGCACCCCGGCGAACGGATCAGTCAGATCCTGGTGACCCATGCGCATCTGGACCACTCGCCCGCCGCCGCCCCGCTGTCCGCCCAGACCGGGGCGCCGGTTCTGGCCTTCGGCGATGCCCGCGCCGGTCGCTCTCGGCGCATGGCGGCCTTGTCCGGGGGCGATCTGGGTGGCGGCGAAGGGGTGGATACCGGCTTCGCCCCCCATGAGAGGCTGGCCGACGGCGTGACGCTGGAGGCGGGCGGGCAAGTGCTGACGGCGATTCACACGCCCGGGCATTTTGGCAATCATCTGTGTTTCCAGTGGGGTGGCGCCCTGTTTTCCGGCGATCATGTGATGGGATGGGCGCCCAGCCTGGTCTCGCCCCCGGATGGGGATCTGACCGACTTCATGGCCAGCCTGGACCGGATCGAGGCGCTGGGGGCGCTGGCCTACTACCCGGGCCATGGCGCCCCGATCGAAGAGGGAGCCGCGCGTGTGCGGGCGCTTCGGGCGCACCGTCGCGGGCGCGAGGAGGCGATTCGCGCAGCTCTGCGCGACGGCGCGCGCTCGCTTGGCGCGATCACCGATCGCGTCTACACCGACGTGCCACCAGCGCTTCTGCCAGCCGCCGCCCGCAACGTGCTGGCGCATCTGATCGACCTTCAAGCCCGCAATCTGGCGCGCTTCGACGGCCCACCCGGCCCGCAAACCCCTGTTTTCCCGGCCTGACATCCCGAAATGTCGCCTTGCCTTGGGCGGCGTCTTCGCCTGAACCGAAAAAAGCGCCCCAAAGCCGCGCGAACACACTGGACGTCCCCAAACCGCCTTGCTATATCGCCCCCGTGTTCCGGCGTAGCTCAGCGGTAGAGCAGTTGACTGTTAATCAATTGGTCGTAGGTTCGATCCCTACCGCCGGAGCCAAATAACTACTTGATAGTTAAGCAAAATGGGCGAACCTTCGGGGTCGCCTTTTTTCGTTTTTGCAACGATTTTGCAACGCGTGACGCTTGACCGAGCAGCATCGGTTAGCCAAGCAGCAGAAAGTTGTGACCGACATGATTGCCGAGGCCCGTGCCGTCGGCCAAGACGTGCAGGAACTTGGCCAAGTGCCAGACACAGCACTGTATGAGGGCGGAGGATACTTCCAACGCCCGACTCTTGTGATCAACGCCGATCCAGCCCTGTCGGTCGTCCGCGAGGAGCAATTCGGTCCCATCCTGCCACTGATCCCGTTCGATGATGAAGCGGACGCCATCGCCATGGCGAAGGACGACGATTTCGGTCTCGCCTCGTCCACCTGGACCGAGGACACGGACAGAGCCGTTGCCATCGCCCGAAAGATAGAGGCGGGTTGCAGCTTTGTGAACGCCCATGGGGCATCTGCTCAAGACGGAAACGGGCCTTTGGCGGGTTCAAGAAATCAGGAATTGGTCGCAACTTCGGATATGAAGGCATTACACAGTTTCAGGGCTTTCATTCGATCTCGGGAGGACCGGGAAGCCTGGTCTGACAAAAACGCGGGGATACCGCGACGAAAACGGGTCGAAAACGGCCCACGAGGCGAGGACGAAAAGCCAAAAACTACACTATTGGGGGCGGCCATTGTGCTTGCGCCCTTGGCGGCTGCGCGCGGCAGGCTAATTGAGCCAGTCGCTGTGGGGCACCTGTCCGATATTGACGCCTACCCTTGAGAATACTCGTCAAGAATGGTCGGAGAGCATACATGAAAAGCAAATCGATATCTCAATCGCCGAATGGTCGCGTGCAGCATCACGGCGTGTTCAACTCGCCACCGCCGACGGGCGCGGCGACGCCGGTGGTGCCGGGGGCCGAGGTCGGCAGGCCACGGGCGACACGGGCCGCGAGATAGGCAAACGCCTGGGCCTCGATCATGTCGCCATCCAGACCGGCCTCTTCAACCGGCGCCACGGGGCAGTCGCTGACGGCCGCGATCATCGCCATCAGCGTCTTGTTGTGCCGCCCGCCGCCGCAGACCAGCATTCGCGCGGGCGGGCGGGGGAAATGCTCGAACGCCAGCGCAACCCCCGTGGCCGTCGCCGCGGCCAGGGTGGCCAGCGCGTCGGCATCTGAGAGCGCGCGCACATCGGGCGCCGGGGCGGCACGGTCCAGCGATTTGGGCGGGATGCGGCGGAAGAATTCATGCCGGCTGAACGCCTCCAGCAAGCCGGTTTCGGGGGTGCCCCGTGCGGCCAGCGCCCCGCCGTCATCACGCCGTGCCCCGCGCCGCGCCGCCATCGCGTCATCCATCGGCGCGTTTCCGGGGCCGCAGTCGAAGGCCAGGCAGGCATGCTCGGGCTTGGGAATGGCGGGATCGACCCAGGTGACGTTGGCCACGCCGCCCAGGTTCAGGAACACCAGCGGTTCGGTGGCCTTGATGAACCGGGCCAGCGCGTGGTGATAAAACGGGGCCAGCGGCGCACCCTGCCCGCCCAGCCGCACATCGGCGCTGCGAAAATTGCTGACCACGGGCCAGCCCAGGGCGTGCGCCAACACCTGGCCGGACCCGGTCTGATGCGTGCCGCGCCCGCCCGGTTCATGCGCCAGGGTCTGGCCGTGGAACCCCATCAGGGCAATGTCCGAAAACCCGGCGCACAGCTGGGCATGGGCCAGTTCCACAACCTCGCCCGCCGCCTCGGCCAGCGCGCTGCCCGGCCACGCCCCCAGCGCCGCGCGCAGCACGTCGCGCTCGTCATCGGAATAGGGGCGGAACGCGGTGTCGCCAAAGCCCGCGATCTCTACCCCGTCGGTGACCAGCACCGCCGCATCGACCCCGTCCAGCGATGTGCCCGACATCGTGCCCAGTATTCGGTGCATTCCACCCTTCAACATGGCTTTCCCTACCCCGTGCCTTCGGTCTATAGACAGCCCGACCCGCGGGCCGAGGACATGCACATGACGTATAAACCCAAATCAGACTTTCTGCGCATCATAATCGAGCGCGGTTTTCTGGCCGATTGCACCGATCTGCAATCGCTGGATGACGCGCTGATGTCGGGCACTGTGCCGGCCTATATCGGCTATGACGCCACGGCGCAGTCGTTGCATGTCGGCCATCTGCTGAACATCATGCTGCTGCGCTGGTTGCAGAAAACCGGGCACAAGCCGATCACCCTGATGGGCGGCGGCACCACGAAGGTGGGGGATCCCTCGTTCCGTTCGGACGAGCGCCCGCTGCTGTCCGCCGACGCGATCGACCGGAACATTGCCAGCATGAAGCAGGTATTCGCCAAATACTTGGCTTACGGCGACGGCGCATCCGACGCGATCATGCTGAACAACGCGGAATGGCTGGACGGGCTCAACTACCTGGATTTCCTGCGCGATATCGGGCGGCATTTCAGCGTCAACCGGATGCTGTCGTTCGAAAGCGTGAAATCGCGCATCGACCGCGAGCAATCGCTGTCGTTCCTGGAATTCAACTACATGATCCTTCAGGCCTATGATTTCCTGGAACTGTATCGCCGGCAGGGATGCCTGTTGCAGATGGGGGGCTCGGACCAATGGGGCAACATCGTGAATGGCATCGACCTGACGCGCCGGGTTGTCGATGCGCAGATCTTCGGGTTGACCACGCCGCTTCTGACCACCTCGGACGGGCGCAAGATGGGCAAGTCCCAGGGCGGTGCGATCTGGCTGAACGCCGAGCTGCTCAGCCCCTATGAGTTCTGGCAGTTCTGGCGCAACACGACCGATGCCGATGTGGGCCGGTTCCTGAAGCTTTATACCGAATTGCCGGTCGAGGATTGCGACCGCCTGGGCGCGTTGCAAGGCTCCGAGATCAACGAAGGCAAGATCGTGCTGGCCAACGCGGTCACCACCCTGTGCCACGGCGCGGATGCCGCAAGGGCCGCCGAGGACACGGCGCGCTCGGTCTTTGAACAGGGCGGAACGGGCGACGATCTGCCGCGCGTGGACCTGACACGCAGCGAGGCGGACGAGGGTGTCTCGATCGTGCAGCTGTTCGTGCGTGCCGGTCTTGCCAAATCGGGCAAGGACGCCAAACGTCTGATTTCCGAAGGCGGGGCACGGGTCAATGACGAACCGCTGGGCGATGCGTCACGGATTGTCAGCGCCGCGGATCTTGCAACACCGATGAAACTGACTGCCGGACGCAAGCGCCATGCCCTGGTCTCGATCGAAGAATGACTGACATTCTATTTCCTGTTTTTTGTCTGTGACTTGCGCCTTGTTTCTCGGATTTTCTATGCAACCTCCCCGGGCCGGGCGGGCGCTTCTGATTGGCGGCACCATGTTCGGCATGGGCGCTCTTCCAGCCCCCCGAACCAGGCCCCTAACGTCTGACATTCAGCGCGCCGCGGGTTTGCGAACCTGGCGTGGCGAAAGCCCGAAGCGGCGGCGATAGGCCCGCGAAAACACGGTCCGATCCGCGAAGCCACTGCGCAGCGCGACCTCCTGAACCGGGTGGCTGGTATCCGCCAGCATCCGGCGCGCGTGTTGTAGCCGCAGCTCCAGATAAGACGCCCCCGGTCCCTGACCCAGCCCATCGCGAAAGATCTGCTCCAGCCGGCGTTGCCCGACGCCCAGCGCATCGGCGATGGTGAACAGCGCAACAGGGTCCTCCAGGTGCTGGCCCATCATCGTCAGAGCCCGCGACAGGCGGGGATCGCGGGCGCCGGGCACCAGCCCGGGCCGCTGCGGCCGTGTGCCGTCGGCCCGGGGTTCATAAAGGAAGCTGTCGGCGACCATGCCCGCCACACCAGCGCCGCAGCGCGCGCCGATCAGGTGCAGCATCAGATCCGCCGCGGCCCCCGCGCCACCCGCGGTAAACCGGTTGCGCGAGATCACGTAGCGGTCCGGCACGACATCGATCTGCGGAAAGGCGGCGGCGAAGTCCTCGAGATCCTCCCAATGCACGGTGGCGCGGTGCCCCGACAACAGGCCCGCGCGCGCCATCACCCAGGGCCCGGCATCCACCCCGCCGATGGCCCCGAAACGGGGCGCCATGCGGCGCAGATCGGCAATCAGGGGCCGCGTGGCCACCTCGGCCTGGTCATAGCCCGAAATGATGAAAAGCGCATCCGCCCCCGCCGCCGCCAGCACCCCGCCATGGCTGGGCAATTCGATCCCGCAGGTCAGTTGCACAGCCTGCCCGGCGGGCGACACCACGCGCCAGCGAAAGCCTTCGCGCCCCAGCTGACGATTGGCGTTGCGCATCGGGTCCAACACGGACGCCACTTCCAGAATGGACGCGCGCGGCAGGACCAGCACCGCAACATCCAGCGCGGTCCGCGAAAGCGTGAATATTCCTTCGTCTTTCGTCATCTTTGTTTCGTATTTCGTCAAGTATCTGGACGCAACACTGTTAGCATCCTGGCAACAGGAGGAATCGCCCATGCCCTTGACCATGAACCGAGAGGTCTTCATCACCTGCGCCGTCACCGGATCGGGCAGCACGCAGGACCGCAGCCCGCATGTTCCCCGCGCGCCCAAGGAGATCGCCGACAGCGCCATCGCCGCCGCACAGGCGGGTGCCGCGGTGGTGCATTGCCACGTGCGCGACCCGCAAACCGGCGCCCCTTCGCGCGACCGCGCGCTTTACAAGGAGGTGACCGAGCGGATCCGCGACGCCAGGGTGGATGTCGTCCTGAACCTGACAGCCGGCATGGGCGGCGATCTGATGTTCGATGGCACCGAAGCGATGAACCGCATGTCCCAGACATCCGACATGGCTGGGGCCGAGGAACGCGTCCGGCATATCGTCGAATGCCGCCCCGAAATCTGCACGCTGGATTGCGGCACGATGAATTTTGCCGAAGCCGATTACGTGATGGTCAACACCCCCGGCATGCTGCGCGACATGGCCAGACGCATGACCGACAGCGGCGTGCAGATTGAAATCGAGGCGTTCGACACCGGGCATCTGTGGCTGGCCAGGCAACTTGTGGCCGAAGGGCTGATAAAGGATCCCGTGCTGGTGCAACTGTGCATGGGCGTGCCCTGGGGTGCGCCGGATGATCTGAACACGTTCATGGCCATGGTCAACAACGTGCCCGCTGACTGGCATTGGTCGGCCTTCGCGCTGGGACGCCATCAGATGGCCTATGTCGCGGCCTCGGTGCTGGCGGGCGGCAATGTGCGGGTCGGGCTTGAGGACAATCTGTGGCTGGACAAGGGCGTGCTGGCGACCAACGCGCAATTGGTCGAACGGGCGCGCATCATCATCGAAAACATGGGCGCGCGGGTGATTGGCCCGGACGAGGTGCGCGCCAGGCTGAAGCTTGAAAAACGGGCCCCGGCTTTCGGGTGAACAATGCAGGAGTGGCGCCCATGACGCGCAAGGCAACAATCATTGGCGGCGGTGTTATCGGCGGCGGCTGGGCCGCGCGGTTCCTGTTGTCCGGCTGGAATGTGGCGGTGTTCGATCCCGATCCCGAAGCACCCCGCAAGATCGGCGAAGTGCTGAACAACGCGCGCGCCGCGCTGCCGGCGCTGGCCGATGTTCCGATGCCCGACGAGGGGCAGCTGAGCTTTTGCGCCACCATTCAGGAAGCCGTTCAAGGCGCTGAATACATACAGGAATCCGTGTCCGAGCGCATAGAGTTGAAGCACCGGGTCTATGCCGAGATCCAGAAACACGCGCCAAAGGTCCTGCTCGGATCCTCGACATCGGGCTACAAGCCTTCGCAATTGCAGGAAGACGCGCCAAACCCCGGCGTGATCTTCGTCGCCCATCCGTTCAATCCGGTCTACCTGCTGCCGCTGGTCGAAGTGGTTCCTTCGGCCAAGAGCGATCCGCAAAATATTGAAACTGCCAAGGAAATTCTGCGCGACATCGGCATGTATCCGCTGCATGTGCGCAAGGAGATCGACGCGCATATCGCCGACAGGTTTCTGGAAGCGGTCTGGCGTGAAGCCCTGTGGCTGGTCAAGGACGGCATCGCCACGACCGAGGAAATCGACGAGGCGATCCGCATGGGATTCGGCCTGCGCTGGGGACAGATGGGGCTGTTCGACACCTACCGCGTCGCCGGGGGCGAGGCCGGGATGAAACACTTCATGGCGCAGTTCGGCCCCTGCCTGGAGTGGCCCTGGACCAAGCTGATGGATGTGCCGGAATTCAATGATGAGCTGGTGGATCTGATCGCCGGTCAATCCGATGCGCAATCCGGCCACATGACGATCCGGGAAATGGAGCGCATTCGCGATCAGAATCTGATCGGCTTTCTGCGTGTCCTCAAGGAGCGCAACTGGGGCGCCGGCAAGGTGCTTCTGGACCATGACGCCCGCCGCCGCGCCGCCGCGCCCGATCCGTCTGCGGACTCTGCCGCGCCGCTGGTCATGGCGCATATACAGGTGCTTCCGGGCTGGATCGACTACAACGGCCACATGACCGAGGCGCGCTATCTGACGGCCTCGACCGATACGATCGACGCCTTCCTGGGCCATATCGGGGCGGGGATGGAGTATGTCGCGGCCGGGCACAGCTACTACACCGCCGAAACCCACATCCTGCATCTGGGCGAGGCGAAGCTGGGCGACCGGCTGACCGGTTCGGTGCAGGTTCTGGGCGCCGATGACAAGCGCCTGCATGTGTTCATCACCATCGCGCGCAACGGTGAACCGATTGCAACGCTGGAGCAGATGCTGCTGCATGTAGACGTGAACGCCGGGCGCACCTGCCCGGCCCACACGGATGTCCTGGCGCGCCTGATGCCCATTGCGGATGCCCATGCGGCCCTTCCCCGTCCCGCCGGCGCCGGGCGCCATATCGGACAAAGGAAAAGCTGATGCATTTTGCCCTGAGCGACGAACAGCGCATGATCGTGGACACCACCCGAGCCTTCGTGGAAGCCGAGCTCTATCCGCACGAGTCGCTTGTCGAACGCACCGGCCAGTTGCCGATGGAAATCATCAAGGAGGTGCAGGCCAAGGCGATGGCCGCCGGGCTATACGCCGCCAACATGCCCGAGGACGTGGGCGGTGCGGGGCTCGATACCCTGTCATGGCTTCTTTATGAACGCGAGCTGGGCCGCGCCAATTACGCGCTGCACTGGACCTGCGTGGCGCGCCCGTCGAACATCCTGCTGGCAGGCACGCCGGACCAACGCGAACGCTACCTGATGCCCTGCATCCGGGGCGAGACCTGGGACAGCCTGGCGATGACCGAACCGGGCGCGGGGTCGGATCTGCGCGGCATGTCAGCCAGCGCGCGGCCGGATGGCGGCGACTGGATTCTGAACGGCACCAAGCATTTCATCAGCCACGCGGATATTGCGGGCTTCACCATCGCCTTCATGGCGACCGGTGTCGAGGACACGCCGCGCGGGCCGAAAAAGAAGATCACCGCGTTCTTTGTCGACAAGGGCACGCCGGGGTTTTCGGTGCGCGAGGGGTATCGCAATGTCTCGCACCGGGGCTATACGAACGCGGTTCTGGAGTTCGACGACTGCCGCGTGCCCGCCGATAACGTGCTGGGCGCGGTGCACAAGGGGTTTGAGGTGGCCAATGACTGGCTGGGCGCAACGCGGCTTCAGGTCGCGGCGACCAGCATCGGGCGGGCCGACCGCGCCCTGGGGCACGCGTTGAGCTATGCCGCCGAACGCAGGCAATTCGGCCAGCAGATCGGCAAGTTTCAGGGCGTGTCGTTCAAGCTGGCGGACATGGCGCTGGAACTGAAAGCCGCAGAACTGCTGACCTATGAAGCGGCCTGGAAGCTGGATCAGGGTCTTGTGACCGATGGCGACATGGCGATGGCCAAGCTGAAGGCGACCGAAGCGCTGGCGATGATCGCCGATGAGGCCATCCAGATCCATGGCGGCATGGGGCTGATGGAGGAATTGCCGCTGGAACGCATCTGGCGCGATGCCCGGGTCGAGCGGATCTGGGAAGGCACATCGGAGATCCAGCGCCATATCATCAGCCGCGAATTGTTGCGCCCGCTGGGCGCCTGACGGCGGGGGCTTCTCGCCCCCCCTCGCCAAGGGGGTGCACGCACCCCCTTGGAACCCCCGTGGATATTTAGGGACAGATGATAACGAGATGTTAAGCCTTGTCGAACATGCTGGGATTGCGGCACAGGCGGGGACGCCGATGGCCGTGACAGGTGATGTTTCCCAGCCTCGTTGGATCGGGGCTGGGCGACATCGGCGTTCAATCATCTGTCCAGAAATATCCCCGGGGGTGAAATCGGCGCAGCCGATGAGGGGGGCAGCGCCCCCCTGCGCGGTCCGCCCCCGGACGGACACGTTGACATGAGGGATCTGTCACGGCTCTTGCGGCCACAATCGATCGCCGTTCTGGGATCCGGCTGGGCCGCGAACGTCATCGAGCAATGCTGCAAGATGGGATTTGACGGATCGGTCTGGCCCGTTCATCCATCACGCGCTGAAATCGGCGGGCACACCTGTTTTCGCGCGCTCGCGGACTTGCCCGCGCCGCCCGACGCGGTGTTTCTGGGCGTCAACCGGCATTTGACCGTGGACCTGGTGGCGCAACTGTCAGCCATGGGGGCCGGCGGAGCGATCTGTTTTGCCTCGGGTTGGCGCGAAGCCGGTGAGGCCGGCTTGCAGGACGATCTGGTCGCCGCGGCGGGCGAGATGCCGATCCTGGGGCCGAATTGCTACGGGCTCATCAATTATCTGGACGGGGCGTTGCTGTGGCCCGACCAGCATGGGGGGCGCCGGGTGGACCGGGGCGTTGCCTTGATCTCCCAGTCGTCGAATATCGTCATCAACCTGACGATGCAGGCGCGTGGCCTGCCGGTGGCCTACGTCGCCTGTCTGGGCAACGCGGCGCAAATCGGGTTGAGCGCGCTGGCCGAGGCGCTTCTGGCCGATGACCGTGTAACCGCGCTGGGCGTCTATATCGAAGGGGTGGCGGACGCCTCTGCTTTCGCCACGGTTGCACGGTCAGCGCGGCAGGCGGGCAAGGGAGTCGTTGCCCTGAAGGCGGGCAAGACCGCGGCGGCGCAAATCGCCGCGGCCTCGCATACTGCGTCGCTGGCGGGCGGCGGCGCGGCCTCCAGCGCGTTCCTGCGCCAGAGCGGAATCGCGGAGGTCGCCACGCCCGAAGGGTTGATCGAGGCGCTGAAGATCGCCCATGTCCACGGGCTGGGGCTGGGAAGGCGGCTGTGCTCGTTGTCTTGCTCGGGCGGTGAGGCTGGCCTGGCCGCCGATCTGGCGCACCCCGCCGGGATCGACTTCCCGCCTCCGTCGAGGGATCAGACAAACCGGCTGAGCGCCAGCCTCGGCCCGCTGGTGCACATTGCCAACCCCCTGGACTACCACACCTTCATCTGGGGCGACCAGGACAGGACGACCGAGGTTTTCGCCACCATGCTGGGCGGGTATGACGCGGGCATCTTCATCATCGACCCGCCACGCCCGGACCGCTGCGATCCATCCAGCTTTCAGCCCGCACTGGACGCGGTCGAGACGGCGCAGACGCTGACCGGAAAGCCCGCCTTTCCGGTGTCCCTTTTGCCCGAGGATTTCGACGAGGCGCGCGCCATCGCGATGATCGAGCGAGGCGTGGTGCCGATGATGGGACTGCGCACGGCGCTCGAAGCGCTGCGTGCGGCGCAAACGCCCGCCGGGTTCGAGGGCTGGGAGCCCTGGCCGGCAGGCTTGCGCGCGGCACCCGAAATGCTGGACGAGGTCAAGGCCAAGGCGCTGATTTCAAGGGCCGGAATTGCCGTGCCGCGGGGTCGGAGCGCCGACCACATCCAGGATCTGTCGCCCGAAGGTCTGACGCCGCCCTTCGCGCTCAAAGGGCTGGGCTTTGCCCACAAGACCGAGGCCGGCGCCGTGCGTCTGGGCCTTCTGGACCCGGCGCCCGAGCCGCCTATGGCGGGGGCACAGGGCTACCTGCTGGAAGAAATGGTGTCCGATGGCGTGGCCGAACTGATCGTCGGCATCCGGCGCGATCCGGTTTACGGCGCCACATTGTCGCTGGGCCTGGGCGGAACCCAGGCGGAACTGCTGGCCGATACCGTGACACTGATCGCCCCGGTGACGGCACCGCAGATTCTGGCCGCGCTGCGGCAATTGCGACTGTGGCCGCTGCTGGATGGCTGGCGTGGGCGGGAAAAGCCCGATGTGTCCGCAGGCATTCAGGTTGCCCTGACCCTGCAATCCATGCTGCAAGCGGACCAGACCCTGACGGAAATAGAAATCAACCCGCTGATCCTGCGCCGGTCGGGCGCGGTGGCGGTGGACGCGGTGATATGGAGAGAGCCATGATGCAGATGCGAACCGAAGGGCCGATCAGAACCCGAGCCGAAGGCGCGATCCTGGAGGTCACGCTGGACCGGCCCAAGGCCAATGCCATCGACCTGGTGACCAGCCGGATCATGGGCGAGGTATTCCGGGAATTTCGCGATGACCCGGATCTGCGCGTGGCCGTGCTTCGGGCCGAAGGGGAAAAATTCTTTTGCCCCGGCTGGGACCTGAAGGCCGCCGCCGACGGCGACGCGGTGGATGGCGATTACGGGGTCGGCGGCTTTGGCGGGTTGCAGGAACTGCCGCAGATGAACAAGCCGGTGATCTGCGCCGTCAACGGGATCTGCTGCGGCGGCGGGCTGGAACTGGCGCTGAGTTGTGATCTGATCCTGGCGTCGCACACCGCCACCTTTGCGCTGCCCGAGATCCGTTCGGGCACGGTGGCGGACGCGGCCAGCATCAAGCTGCCCAAACGCATCTCCTATCACGTGGCCATGGATCTCTTGCTGACGGGGCGCTGGTTCGATGCCGAGGAAGCGCTGCGCTGGGGCCTGCTACGCGAGGTCTGCGCGCCCGAGGACCTGCTGGGCAAGGCCTGGGATCTGGCGCGGCTGCTGGCCTCTGGCCCGCCGCTGGTCTACGCGGCGATCAAGGAAGTGGTGCGCGAGGCCGAGGACATGCGCTTTCAGGACGCGCTGAACCGGGTGACCAGGCGGCAACTGGCCACGGTGGACCGGCTCTATGCCTCGGACGATCAGCTGGAAGGCGCGCGCGCCTTCGCCGAAAAACGCGATCCGGTTTGGAAAGGGCACTGACGGCGACCACTTGCGCCGAGGATGCGGCGCGGCTATGCCCCGTCGCAAAAGGGTCCCCACATGCCGCTTATGCTGCGCCTGTATCTTGCTTTCGCCGCGGTCTCGATGCCGTTCTGGCGCACGGTGCTGTGGCTACGCCAGCGCAAGGGG
>TARA_R110002124_G_scaffold4125_3_pt1 | contig 14533 bp, 11 predicted proteins | sample TARA_R110002124 | Tara Oceans TARA_R110002124 (sample SAMEA4397445) | marine metagenome | biome: Polar Biome; feature: [SRF] surface water layer (ENVO:00010504); material: water (ENVO:00002006), including particulate matter (ENVO:01000060) such as... | depth 5 m | reverse complement strand
CGGTCCGGTCGCCTCGACCATCCGGGTCAAGGACTATGAGGAGGCCCTTGCCGTCGCCAACGGTGTCGAGTTCGGCCTGTCGGCGGGGATCGTGACCCAGTCGCTGAAATACGCCCGCGACTTCCAGCGCCGGGCGAAGGCGGGAATGACCATGGTCAACCTGCCGACCGCCGGGGTCGACTATCACGTGCCGTTCGGCGGCACGAAGGGGTCCAGCTACGGCCCGCGCGAGCAGGGCTTTGCCGCCGCCGACTTCTATACGCAGATCAAGACCAGCTATTCCGCCAGCTAGGCTGGACCGTCTGTGGCGACGCTACGGCCCGCTACAACAACGACTGCAGCGATCTGGGCGTGACCGTCTGCCTGCGCCTGAAATACTGATCGATCCATCGAGGCCAGACACAGGCGGGCCGGGGGGCCAACCCCCGGCCCGTTTGCTGTTGTGGTTACAGGATGCGGGCCCCGGCGACGGCCGGGTCGCGGCGGTCCTGTCAGGGGGTCAGTCGGTCGGGGCCGGGACGAACCGGCACCGGCCCGGCACGGCGCTGAGCACGCGGCAGGACGGACCGAAGGCCGCCGGATCGGGGGCGTTGCCGCTGGAAATCCAGTGGTCGAGCGCCAGCAGGGCCGTCAGATAGCCGGCCTCCTCAAGCTGGCTGTGCTGATCCTCATCCGTCGCGACCTGGACCAGCAGGTGCGATCGTCCGGCGGCGGCGACGGTGGCGGCATAGGCGGCCTCGACCCGGTAGCTGACGGTCGGGTCGTGCAGGGCATGCATGGTCAGGGTCGGCAGAACAATCAGCCCCGACAGGTCCGCGTCATAGGCCAGGCGCGCGACCGCATCCGGATCGGCGGAGAACCGTTCGACGCCCGCGTTCAGGGCCTCGTCGTCGCCGGAGCCGCGATAGACGGTCGAGGCATTGTCGAATGGATTGAGGCCGCCCAGCCGCTGCTGGACCATGTCCTGGAACAGGAAGGTGGCCCAGGTCATATGGCTGACCAGCTGGGCCTCCTCCACACCGGTGACCGCGAGGATGTCGCGCAGGCGGGCTGACTGTTCCGGCGTCCGGCGCGTCGGCGGACGGTCCACGCCGGTGCAGGCATCGATCCGGTCGCGCAGCTGGCGTCGCGTCAGCCGGCTGTCGGCGGCCAGGCCCTGCCAGACCGGATAGGGGGTATCGTCCGCCGACGGATGGTTGTGGCAGTAGAATTGATAGACCGCCCGCAGGTCGGCGCGGAACCGGTAGGCCCGGGTGCCGCCGGACAGCACGCCGTTGGTGGTCAGGACGCCGTCGTAGTTGTTCCCGCCATCGACATCGAGCGCATAGAGCTCGGACGTCTTGGCCGCGACATTACCGCCCCAGGACTGGCCGTGCAGGATCGTGCGTTCCGGCCGACCGAACCGCGCCCAGAACAGACGGCGGCTGTTATCCGTGTCGGTTGCGGCCATGCGGACGCCGTAGCCGCCGCGCCGGTAGGTCGAACCGATCCAGGCATAGCCGGCGCGCACCATGATCGCGAAGCGGTCGAGATCCTCGAGCGGGTCGGCGGCTTCGGGAGCGCCGGTCCGTGGTCCGCCATGGGCATGGACGACCAGACGGCGGTTCCAGTTGGCCGGCATGGCGATGACATACCAGGCCCCGTTCTCATCCTGACCGGACAGGCAGCGGGTCCCGGCACCGGCCGAGGCCGGGCAGGGCATGGGGGTTGTCGCCGGCTCGGGGGTCTGGGCCCGGGCCATGGCCGGCATCAGAAGCAGACCGGACAGGAGGATCAGATGTTTCATCGATCATCTCTCACAAGGGCACGGCGCGGACCCGGAGGCCCGCGCCGACGGGCATCAGAAGCTCTTCGAGAGGCCGAGATACCAGGACCGACCATAGGGCCGCTGGACCGAACCCAGATAGCCGTTTTCGGCCAGGGACGGACCCTCATCCGTCAGGTCGCGCACGCCGATCCGGACGCGCGTGCCGGAGGCGATGCCGGCGTTCTCGAACTCATACTGGCCATAGAGGTTGCCGACCAGTTGCGAGGTGACGACCCACGGGGTGCCGGTATCGCTGAGCAGGCTGGTCTGCTCGACCTCGCTGACATATTGCGCCGAGGCCCCGACCCGCCAGGGGCCCTTGCGCCAGATGAAGGTGGTGCTGAGCTTCCACTCGGGGCGACCGTTCTGGGCAATGAGCTGGCTGGAGTCGGGCAGGGGCGTCAGGGCGTCGATGGTCCCGGCGTCCCGTGCGGCATACAGGGAGTCGATGATGTTGCCCGGCTCGCGCGAGAAGGTCAGCAGTTGCGAGGCGTTGGCGCGGAAGATGAAGGTACCCCAGGCCGTGCGGCGCTTCGACCAGCTGAAGCCGAAATCGATTCCCTCGACCGTCTGCGGCAGCAGGTTGATGAACTGGTCGTTGATCGACACCACATCGCCGACCGGGTCCAGACCCGACCCGGCGAAGGCGAGAATGTCGTCGGCATTGGGCGCATTGCGCACGACGTTGGGATTGGAGCCGCCCTCGATCCGGTTCAGATAGTCGAGGGCCAGGGCGGCCTGGGCCCCCAGCAGGCCGACGATCTTCTCCTGCTGGATCTTCCAGCGGTCGACGGTGAAGGTGAAATCGCCCCAGGCTTCCGGAATGAACCGGGGCTGGAACACCAGGCCGATCGACTGGTTGGTGCTTTCCTCGGGCTCGAGGTCGGGATTGCCGGCCACCAGCAGGGAGGCGCTGGCCCCCTGGTTGCAGGCGCTCATCGAGGCGATGACGCCGTTACGGATGTCAGCCTCGCAGCGATAGTAGTCGGTGCCGCTGGCCGCCCGGGCGTACTGGGTCGCATTGACCTGTTCGAGGTTCGGCGCGCGGAACCCTTCCGAATAGGAGCCGCGTACCCGCAGGCCGTCGACGATGTCCCAGGCGATCGCCACCTTGGGCTTGGCCACGGAGCCGAAATCCGAATACTCCTCGTAGCGTCCGGCGATCTGCATATCGAGACTGTAGACCAGCGGGACATTCATCGACGGCGACACGAGGGGAACCGCGAACTCGAGGAAGGCTCCGGTCACGGTGCGGTGGCCGCGGGTGTCCGGGTTCGGACTGACCGCAGCGACGTTGGAGATGTTGGTGTCACCGCTGACCATGTCGGTGAAGGTGAAGGTGCCGTCGACGTTCTCGTCGCGGTCATCATACTGGGTCTCGCGACGGACCTCGGCCCCGATGGCGACGCCGACCGGCCCGCCCGGAAGCTGGAACAGGTCGTTGCGCGACATCTTGAAGTCGGCCAGGGCCAGGGTCGTCCGCGAGAAGCGACGCATATCAAAGGTGATGGCGTCGATCGCGGCCTGGGACGAGGGCGAGCAGTCGCCGACACTGGGTGTGGCGATACAGCCGCCCGAGAACGGGTTGTAGGCATCGGGGGTCGACAGGGCCAGCTGCTGCTGCAGAGCTGTCATATTGATGTTGGGCGACAGGTCCTCGGCCTCGGCCACCGAGTAGAGGATCGCCGATTCCCAGTCGAAGCCGTGCCATTCACCCCGCAGGCCGCCGAGGAAACGGGACTGGAAATTCTTGACCACGACTTCCTGGAAGCCGGTATCGACGAAGCGGTAGTTGTCGAGCAGAATCGGCAGGCCGCCCACGGGCACATTGGTCAGGTTCGGCAGGCGGTTGGGGTTGGCGGCCCCGCCGGCGAAGGTGACCGGGCCGAACGGATTCCAGTAGTTGCTGGCCGGGATCCAGATGTTGTTCAGATTGACGACGGGCGGCTGGATCGCCCGACTCTCGGCACCGTAGAAGCCGATCTCGCCGAAAGCGGTCAGTGTATCGGTCAGGTCGTAGTGGCCGGTGAGGAAGACATTGGTGCGTTCGATCGCCGACCGGACCGTCGTACCGGCGCGGGTGTCGTAGCGCAGGTCACGGATACTGCTGTTGTAGGAGCCGGCTCCGTTGACCAGGCACAGGCCGTTGTTCAGGTCCGCGCCGACGCAGCCGAGGCTGGCCGGCTGGATGCGGAAAGCCCCGGCCGAGGTCACCAGGACCGTTCCGTTCTGCCGCGGTCGCAGGGCGGTGCTGCTGCCGGGCGTGCTCAGACGCGCCCAGGGCGTGTTCGAGGATCGGCCATCGGGGGCGTTCGAGGTTTCGTAGCCCGGCTCGTTGGCGAAGAACGGACGCATGTCGTCGCTGGAGGTGAAGTCCTGCTCGTCGGCCATCAGCCGGCTGCGGTCGCTGTAGTTGGCGAACAGGGACAGGTTGCCGCGATCGAAATTCCTGCCGGCAAAGAGGCTGGTCTCGAACTCCCGCATCGCCGTCCCTTCGACGCCGCTGTATTCAGCCTCCATCCGGACGCCGTCGAAATCGTCCTGCAGCACGGTGTTGACCACACCGGCCACGGCGTCGGCTCCGTAGATGGCGGCCGCGCCGTCCAGCAGGACCTCGAGCCGTTCGAGGCCGGAGACCGGAATGGCATTGGAGTTGTAGCTGAGCACCGGGACCGTGCCGGTATCGGATGTGCCCTGGCTGGTCGGATGCTGGACCATGCGCCGGCCGTTCAGCAGGACCAGGGTGTTGCCGACGCCGAGCGAGCGCAGGTTGACCGAGTTCACGTCGCCGCGCGCGGAGTTGCTGGTCTGCGGATTGTTGGCCGCCTCGAACAGGACGTCGCCCATCTGGGGGATCGAGCGGAACAGCTCGTCGCCCGAGGTCGCGCCGATGGCGTCGATCTGTTCCTGGTCGAAGACCACGACCGGCAGGGCCGCGGTCGTGCTGGCTCCCCGGATCTGGGAGCCGACAATGACGATGTCCTCGACCTTGCTGGCGTCGTCCTGATCCCGTGCGGTCGACTGGCTGGTCTGGGCCAGGGCGGGGCCAGCCATGGACAGAAGAACGGCCGAGGCCGTGGTGGCGAACAACGCCCTCTTTGAACTGATCATCTCATTCCTCCCGTATGTTGCCGTTTTCGGCTCTTGTTCTGTGGTTGTTTGCGTCAGTCGTCGGCCAGGACGGCGTCGTCGCCGGGTCCGGCCGCCGGGTCCGGCGGTGCGGCCAGCGGCGGTGAGCCGCTGTCGAGGGCAAGCTTCAGGGCGTCGCGATCCAGTTCGCCCTCCCAGCGCGCCACGACGATTGTGGCCACGGCATTGCCGATGAAGTTGGTGAGGGCCCGGCACTCGCTCATGAAACGGTCGATGCCGAGGATCAGGGCCATGCCCGCGATCGGCACGCTGGGTACGACGGCGAGGGTGGCGGCCAGGGTGATGAAGCCGGCCCCGGTGATCCCGGCGGCCCCCTTGGAGCTGATCATGGCAACGAGAAGCAGCAGGATCTGGTCCTGCAGGCTGAGGTCGATGTTCAGGGCCTGGGCGATGAACAGGGCCGCCATCGTCATATAGATGTTGGTGCCGTCCAGGTTGAACGAATAGCCGGTGGGGACCACCAGGCCGACGACCGATTTGGAGGCCCCGGCCTGTTCCATCTTCTGGATCAGACTGGGCAGGGCCGCCTCGGAAGACGAGGTTCCGAGCACCAGAAGAAGTTCTTCCTTCAGGTATCGAACCAGCTTCAGGATGTTGAATCCGTTGGCGACACCGACCAGGCCCAGAACGCCGACCACGAAGATGACGGCGGTCAGGTAGAAGGTGCCGATCAACATGGCCAGATTGGCCACGGTGGCGATGCCATAGGCTCCGATGGTGAAGGCGAAAGCCCCGAACGCCCCGATCGGGGCGGCCTTCATCACGATGGCCACCAGCCGGAAGACCGCCGCGCTGACCGATTCCAGGAAGGTCACCACCGGCTTGCCGACGTCCCCGGTCAGGGTCAGGGCAATCCCGAACAGGATCGAGACGAACAGGACCTGCAGGATGTTGCCCGTCGTGAAGGCGCTGACCAGGGTGTCGGGAATGATCCCGGTCAGGAAGCCCTGGATCGTGGTCTCGTGCGCGGCGGCACTGTACTGGCTGACCGCACCGGCGTTCAGGGTCGCCGGATCAATGTTGAGTCCGCGTCCCGGCTGGATCACATTGGCGGTGACCAGGCCGACGATCAGGGCCAGGGTCGAGAAGACCAGGAAATAGCCGAAGGCCTTGGCCGCGACCCGACCGACCTTGCCGATATCGCGCATGCCGGTGATGCCGGTGACGATGGTCAGGAAGATCACCGGGGCGATGACCATCTTCACCAGTTTGATGAAGGCGTCGCCCAGCGGCTTGAGCGAGACGCCGACGTCGGGCCACAGATGGCCGATCAGGCCGCCCGAGATGATGGCGACCAGCACCATGAAATAGAGGCTGAGGTAAAAGGGGCGGCGCACGGCGGGCGTGGCTGGACCGGTGACGGGTTGCAACAAAGGACCTCCCCAGGGACCGGTACGCGGGACCGGCCTCGATACGCGCTCTCTGACGGAGCGCCTCGCCCCAATATCGCCATGTTGAAACGCCCGGAACAACCCGACGCAGGGAGCGATCTAATTAACTGTAATTAATCACTAAAAGGGGGCGAGCTCGGCGACGTGCCGTGCAAAATGTGCGGATTTCCGCACGCGCGACCTAGGTTTTGTGCGCAATATCGCATAGGTGGGATATGGCTGTTGTGACCTCTTCCTCGACTCAATGGCGGCTCTTCGGTGTGGCCTGGCTGGCGATCGCCGTGGCGGCTGTCGCTCTCGGCGGCGAGATCGCGCGCCGTGATGGCAAGGAGTCCGTCCGACGCCAGGCGGCGACGGCCAGCGCCCTGCATGCGGCGGTGTTGCGCAGTGAACTGGAGCGGCACCGCTCCCTGCCGACCGTGCTGGCCCAGGATCCGGACCTCGTCGCGATGCTGTCGCGGCGCGATGCCGTGGGCGCGGACCGGCTGAACCGGAAATATGAAGGTCTGGCCCGGGATGTCCGTGCCGCCGCCATCTATGCGCTTGATGCCAACGGGCTGACGGTGGCGGCCAGCAACTGGCAGTTGCCGACCAGTTTCATCGGGTCCAGCTACCGCTTCAGACCCTATTACCATGAGGCCATGCGCGACGGTCAGGCGAGCTTCTTTGCACTGGGAACGGTCAGCGGCCGGCCGGGGCTCTACCTGTCACGGCGGGTCGATGACCCGGCCGGGCGGCCGCTGGGAGTCATCGTCGCCAAGGTCGAGTTTGATGCGCTCGAGGCCGACTGGCGCGCATCGGGCGAGCCGACCTATGTCACCGACAGTGACGGCGTTGTCCTGATCACGACCGTTCCCGGCTGGCGGTTTCATACGACGGAACCGCTGACCGCGGACCGGCGTCGCCGCCTGGCCGCCGACCAGACGGCGGGGGCCACCGTCCCGGTGCCCCTGCCTTTCGAGGTCGGGGAGGACGGGCTGGTGCGCATCCAGGCCGATGTCCCGGCCGACCTCTATGCCGGGGCCATGGATCCGATCGCCGATACCGGCTGGCGGCTGAATCTGCTGGTACCGGCAGGGGAGACGATATCGCGCGGCGTGATGATGGCGCGGCTTCTGGCCCTGCTGAGCATCGCCCTGCTGGCGACCCTGAGCGGGATTGTCCTGCGCCGCCGCCAGCGGGCCGCGGCGCGGGCCGTCGAGGCGGAACGGGACCGGCTCGAGCTGGAGCACCGGATCGACCTGCGGACCTCGGAACTGCGAGCCACCAATGACCTGCTCAACCATGAGATCGATGAGCGGCGACGGCTCGAGACGATCCGGCAGGATCTTCAGGATGAACTGATCCAGGCCAATAAGCTGGCCACGCTGGGACAGATCGCGGCCGGGGTGGCGCATGAGATCAACCAGCCCATCGCCGCCATCCGCACCCATGCCGACAGCGCCTCGCTGCACCTGAAGCGAAACGACGGGGAGGCGGCACAACGCTCGCTGGCCAGTATCGACGGCCTGACCCAGAGGGTCGGGGCCATCACCGATGAACTGCGCGCCTTTTCCCGCAAGACCCGGTCGGAGACCGTGGCGGTCGGGGTGAACGCCGCCGTTGACGGTGCCCTGCTGCTCGTAGGGGGGCGGCTCAGGGAGAAGGGGGTGACGCTGGAGTGGAATGCCGCGCCGGCGGCGCTGGCCGTTCTGGCCGAACGCAACCGCCTGGAACAGGTGATGCTGAACCTGCTGCAGAATGCCATGGAGGCGCTGGACGGGGTCGCGGCGCCGGTCATCGGCATCGGCGTGGATGTGAAGGGGAGGACGGTGTCGATCCATGTCACCGACAACGGGCCCGGCGTCAGCGCGACGGTGCGCCAGCGGCTGTTCACCCCCTTTACGACCGACAAGAGCGACGGCCTCGGCCTGGGGCTGGTCATCAGCCGTGACATTGTCGCCGGGTTCGGAGGTGAGCTGACGCTGGAGCCGACGGCGAGCGGAACCCGGTTTGTCATCCGGCTGGCGAAGGCCCGATGAGCTTCCGGACCCTGAACCGTATTGCGCTGGTCGATGACGACGACGCCTTCCGCGACGCCCTGGCCGAACGGTTGGCGCTCGGCGGACTGGCGGTTTCGGCCTTTGCCTCGGCCGAGGCGGCCCTGCGATCGCTTGATGCCCGGTTCGACGGGGTCGTGGTCACCGACCTGCGCATGCCGGGCATGGATGGCCGGCAACTGGTCGAGCGGCTCGCCGCCCTCGACCCCGACCTGCCGGTGGTGATGATGACCGGTCACGGCGATATCGCCGAGGCAGTCGAGGCGATGAAGCGCGGGGCCTATGATTTTCTGGCCAAGCCATTCGCGCCTGAACGGCTGGTCGAGACGGTGCGACGGGCGCTCGAGAAGCGGGCGCTGGTCCTCGACAATCGACGGCTGGCCGCCCTGGCCGCCGACGATGAGGTCTCGATCCCGCTAAGCGGCACCAGCCGTCCGGTGGAAGCCTTGCGGGCCGCCATCCAGCGTCTGGCCGACGCCCGCGTCGATGTGCTGATCGAGGGGGAGACCGGATCCGGCAAGGAGGCGGTGGCCCGGGCCATTCACAATGCCGGGGTACGGCGGTTGAAGCCCTTTGTCGCGGTTTCCTGCGCCGCCCTGCCGGAAGCAGGTCTGGAGAGTCTGTTGATGGGACAGGCCGCCGGGGCCGGGCCGGGTATGCTGCGTCGCCGCGAGGGACAGATCGAGCAGTCGCACCAGGGCACGCTGTTTCTGGACGAGATCGATCTGGCCCCGCGCGCCGCTCAACTGTTGCTGCTGCGCGTGCTGGAGGAGCGGGAGGTCCTGCCGATCGGGGCGATGGAGCCGCATGCGCTGGATCTGCGCATTCTGGCCGCGACCAAGGGCGATCCGGCCGAGGCGGTCGCGCGCGGCGATCTGCGCGAGGACCTCTACTATCGGCTGAATGTGGTGCGGCTGCGGACCCCGCCGCTGCGCGAACGGCGGGATGACATCCCCCTGCTGTTCGCCCGGTTTCTGGGCCGGTCTGCCGATCGCCTGGGCCGGGCGGTGCCGCCGATCGATCATGCGATCCGTCGCCGCCTGATCGAGCACGACTGGCCGGGTAACCTGCGCGAACTGGCCAACTATGCCAGCCAGGTCGCGGTCGGCCTGGTCCTGACGCCGGACGACCCGGGGCGTGCCGCCCTGCCGCCCGAGGGGCTGGCCCGGCAGGTCCAGGTCTATGAAGCCGAGTTGATCCGTGAAGCCCTGACCCGTTGCCAGGGCGATATCCGCCAGGTCACCGCCGTCCTGCAGATCCCGCGCAAGACCCTCTATGACAAGATGGCCCGCCACGGCATCGTCCCGTCCAGCCACCGTGCGACGACCGCGGGTCCGGCCGCCGGCACCGCCAAAGGGTCGGGCCAGGCACCAGCGGACCGGCTCAGGACCGCAGGAGGGTAAACCCCCGGGTCAGGGCCAGGCTGATGATCGGCAGGCAGTCATGCACTCAGGTCGTCGGGGCCAGGGTCCAGTCCGGAACCGGCAGGTCCCTGGCCCTGAGGAATTCCGGATTGAACAGTTTGGACGCATAGCGCGACCCCGGATCGCACAGGGTGGTGACGATGGTCTTGCCCGGTCCCAGATCGCGGGCCACTCGCACGGCCCCGGCCAGATTGACCCCCGCCGATCCACCCAGCGACAGGCCTTCCTCACGCACCAGATCGAACAGGATCGGCAGGAATTCCGCGTCCTCGATGCGATAGGCCATGTCCGGCGTGAAGCCTTCCAGATTGCCGGTGATGCGGGCCACGCCGATACCCTCGGTGATCGAGGACCCTTCGCCGGTCATCTCACCCTTGGTGAACCAGTTGAACATCGCCGCGCCCGCCGGATCGGCCAGCACGATGCGGATCGCGGGATCGCGTTCCCTGAGAAAGGCTCCGACCCCGGCGATGGTGCCGCCCGAGCCGACGGCGCTGACGAAGGCGTCGATACGACCGCCGGTCTGGTCCCAGATCTCCGGGCCGGTGCCGGTATAGTGGGCGTCGCGGTTGGCGGTGTTGTCGAACTGGTTGGCCCAGATCGCCCCGTTCGGGCGCTCGGCGTCCAGCTCCTTGGCCAGACGGCCCGAGGTATGGACGAAATGGTTGGGACTGGAGAAGGGGGCGGCATCGACCTCGATCAGCCGGGCCCCGAGGGCGCGTATGGCCTGTTTCTTCTCGTCGGACTGGGTGCGGGGCATGACGATGACCACCGGATGGCCCAGGGCCGCCCCGACCAGGGCGAGGCCGATGCCGGTATTGCCGGCCGTGCCCTCGACGATGGTGCCGCCCGGTCTCAGTTCACCCGAGGCCCGGGCCGTCTGCACGATCGACAGGGCGGCGCGGTCCTTGATCGACTGACCCGGGTTGAGGAATTCAGCCTTGCCGAGGATTTCGCAGCCGGTTTCCTCCGACAGGCGGTTCAGCCGGATCAGCGGCGTATTGCCGATCAGGTCGATGATGGAGCGGGTGACGTCGGGACGGGAAGGCACTGGCATGATCTTTCGGCAGAGGGATGGGCGGTCTTCGGGCGAGGCTCAGGTGGTCGCCGGCTGACGACGAGCTTCGTGGATACCACACTCGGGCTTGTCCGCATCAAAGGCAGGGGTGCAGGGCCCGGGTCAGACCGGATGGTGAATCGACGGCCGCCGCGCGGAGCGGGTCTTGCCGGGAACCGGCGACCTTAGCTGCTGCTGGTCCCGGGAGGGAGGTCGGGCGCGCCCGCCGGGGTGGGATTGTGTTCCAGGTCGGCGATCAGGGCGTCCATCCGGGTGATCTCCCGCTTCTGCGCCGCGATGATGCCGTCGGCCAGTTCGCGTACCCTGGGGTCGCGGATGTGGGCGCGCTCGCTGGTGAGGATGGCGATCGAGTGGTGCGGGATCATCGCCCGCATATACGACACGTCGTCGACTGTCTGCTGGCTGCGGACGAGCCAGAGGGTCGCCGCGAACACAAGCGTCGCGCCACCGAGAATGGCGAGGTTCAGACGCCGGTCCGGGTACATCCTGAGCATGAACAGCAGCATGATGACGGCCATGACCGCCCCCATCAGCAGGGCCATATAGCTGCGGGTCTCACTGAATCTGACGTGATCCAGCTGGTAGGTGTTCAGATACATCAGGGCGAACATCACGAGTGTGGATGTCGCGATCATCGCGCCAAATCTGATGTAGCTCTGCTTTTCCATGGGGGTCCTCCCGTCGTTCAGGTTCCAGCGGAACGCACCTCTGGACGGGATGGTTGCGGGCGGGTCGATGGCGCGATCCGGTTCAGGTCTGTGGTCGCCGGCTCAGCCTGTCCTGTCGCGCCGTCGCGCCCGCCACACCGTAAGGTCGCGCGCCAGCCGGATCCACAGCAGGATGAAGCCGGTGATCACGATGGTGAAGGTCAGGAAGGTGACCCCGATGATCAGCGGATGGTTGAAGTCCCTGCCGTTCTCCAGATCCATGATGTGGAGCCGCCAGAAGAAGTCATAGAAGCGCCAGACAGCCGAGCGCCGGGTCACGACCTCGCCGGTCTGCGGCGACAGGTAGAAGGTCGTGCGCTCGCCGTCGTTGAAGTCCACGCGCCAGATCGGGCCCTCCTTTCCGGTTTCTTGCGGGGCGACCGGCAGCAGGACGGTGGTGGTCGGCTTACCGTCACCGCGATAGGCGTCGGCGGCCAGCTGTGTCGCAGTCGCCGTATCGAGTGCGGGAAAGGCCTGGCCGGTCGCGGCGGACACCGTGACCGGGTCCCCGGTGACCGGGGTCAGGACCCAGGCGGTACCCCGCGGTGTCGACCGCAATTCGGCGCGTGCGACATCGAGATGGCGCGCCGCGGCGATGGCCCCCGGGGTCTGAAGGCCGTCGAAGACCAGCGGCGTCGGCGTCTGCTCGCGTACATGGTGTTCACTGCGTACCGTCTCGATCGGAATCGCGGTCATCACCAGACCGCCCGCGACCCAGAACAGGACCTGGATGCCGACCGCGAGGGCGATCCATTTGTGGAGCTGGGTGGAAAGTCGAAGCAGCTTCATGCGGGATCCTCAGCCGTTGTGGCGGGCGACGGCCCGGGGTCTGCCATCCCTGGGGATCAGCATGGTGTCGTTGCGGTCGCGATCGCCGCCGGGAGTCTGCATAGCGCCGATTCCGACCGCCATTCGCAAGGGGGTTCCGAAAGCGTTGCCGCCCTGCGGGCCAGGACCAGACGCGAGCCCGGCCTCCCCGGACGGCGGTCACCGGCTTGCCTCATCCCCCCGGATCACCCCTCGACTTGACGGGCGTCTATTCAGGGATACGCGCCGGCGGGACATTCCCCTCGTTTCGCGGTCACGCGAGCGTTGGCGGACGCGACGTCAGGGCCGCCATGAGGGATTGAACCCGGGCCCGCGTAGTCTGTAGTGGGGATGTGGAAAGGCGACGCATGATGGACAATCTGGATCGATGGCTGGCGCGTGTGCCGGTCGGCGTGGACGCGCTGGACAGCCTCGAGACCGACGTCTGGGGCCGGGTGCGCAGTCTCCGGGCCGAACGGATTCAGACGCGTCTTCGCATCTACGCCATCGTTTTCGCGCTCGGCCTCGGTGCGGCCAACGGGGGCGTGGGGGCCAGTCTGGTTCGTCCGCCCGTCTCCGAAATGTCGGTCTTCAGCTCTGCCTCCCTGTCGCCGCTCGCGCGCCTGGAGGCCGGATGATGTCGACCGGCTGGAAACCTGTTGCCCTCACGGTGATCCTGGCCGTCGCCGCCAGCGGCGTCGGGGCCTGGGCCGGTGCTACCTGGGTGCTCAAACGCGATACCCCGCCGTCCCTGCATGAAATCGTCCACGAGGGTCTCGACCTCGACCCGGGCCAGCTGGCCCGCATCGAGGTTATCGAAGGGCGTTTCGCCACCCGCCGGATCGCGCTGGAACAACGGGTCAAGGCGGCCAACCGGGAACTGGCCACCGCCATTGCCGCCAGCGAAGGAGACAGTCGCGCCGTCCAGCCGGCGGTAGACCATTTCCATGATGCCATGGGCGATCTTCAGCAGGCGACCATCGCCCATATCTTCGAGATGCGGACGGTCATGACTCCAGCCCAGGCCGATGCGTTCGACAAGGGTGTGATCGCGGCGCTCACGGCCGATGGTGCCTAGCCGCCTGTGACCGGCCCGGAGGACCTTCAGGCCCGGGCGGCGGCCGGGGATTCCGGGGCGTTCAGTCAGCTGATGCAGGGGAGCAAGGCGCGGCTCTATCGGTTCGTGCGACGCTATGTCGGCGACGCGGATGAGGCCTATGATCTGGTCCAGGAGGCCTATGCTGCGGCCTGGCTGGCGATCCGGCGCTATGATCCGGCCCGCCCCTTTGAAGCCTGGCTCTACCGGATCGCCATCAACAAATGTCGGGACTGGAGCCGGCGGCGCAGGGTTCGGCGTTGGCTGCTCAGTGCCGGTGACCTGACGACGCCGGAGGCGATGGCCGTTGCGGATGGTGCCCGCGATGCCAGCGAGGCCCTGGCCACAGCGCAGGCCCTCGCCTGTCTGGGGCAGGCTATTACGGCCTTGCCGCCGCAGCTCAAGGAACCCCTGATCCTGACCGCCATCGAGGAACGCAGCCAGGCGGAGACCGCCCTCATGCTCGGTATTTCCGTCAAGACCGTCGAGACCCGGGTGGCGCGCGCGCGCCACAGGCTGGCGGATACACTCGCCGGGCTGAAGGCGACGGACTAACGCCCGGGGAAGCGGAGAGACGCCGGGGCAGTGCCGGTGTAAGCCCTGCGTCAGCTTGTCGCGAGGGCACCACCCCCGGCAGGCGTAGACCACTGAGAAGGCTGCCGCCGCAGGGCGGCACTACCCCATGGAGTCACGGCATGAAGCTCGATCGTCGCGCCCTTCTGCGCGGAGCCGCCGCCGGCGGCGGCGTGCTGGCCCTGCAGGGCATGATGCCCGCCTGGGCCCAGACCGGCTCGCCCGGGCTGAGATCTGACCTGCCGACCCTGACGGGACCGAACATCGATCTGACCGTGGCCCGGACTCCCTTCACCCTGGGCGGGCGAACCGCCATTGCGACGACGGTCAATGGTGTCCTGCCGGCCCCGCTGCTGCGGCTGCGCGAAGGCCAGAATGTCCGTCTGGCGGTGACCAATACGCTGGACGAGGATACCTCCATCCACTGGCACGGTCTCTTGCTGCCGTTCCAGATGGATGGT
>TARA_R110002124_G_scaffold88900_1_pt1 | contig 14541 bp, 24 predicted proteins | sample TARA_R110002124 | Tara Oceans TARA_R110002124 (sample SAMEA4397445) | marine metagenome | biome: Polar Biome; feature: [SRF] surface water layer (ENVO:00010504); material: water (ENVO:00002006), including particulate matter (ENVO:01000060) such as... | depth 5 m | reverse complement strand
TCAACTCAAATTTATTATGACTGAATCACAAGAAATAGAAGAAATAGAATCAAATGAAAAATAAATTACACATATTTGGGTGTTCTCACTCAACAGATATTCATTGTTCAGATATTAACGTACCTTTTTGGGCAGATTATATCGCTGATGAATTTAATCTAAAAAGATATCCCCGAGTGGGACATGGTGGTAAAAATGTTGAGTATATTTTATTTGATATATTTGATAGAATACTAAATAATGATATTGGAAAAGATGATTTAGTTATATTGAATACATCACATCCACTAAGATTTGGAACACCTAGATTGCAGAGATTTCATAAACATCCAATGGATAATGATTTTGATACTTATGATATTTTAGGAATAGCAAAAAAGTCTATTACATCATTTGATAAATTAGATAAAGCATTAACATTTAATTTATGGTATAACCAAACATTTGGTGCATGGAAATTATTGAATTCAGTTTGTGATAATGTTTATCAATGGACACTATTAGATATAGTAGAACTTGATGAATTGTATGCATCTATACAATATGATTTTATACATCCAGAATGGCCTAAAAAATCCAAAGCTGCTGATTATCAATTAAATAATTATCCTGATAGAAATAGATGTACTAATAACCCATGGCAAAATATTATAAAATATCCAACAGATGTAAGAAATTGGGATGATTTTATATTTCAGAACAAGTTTGGAAACGATGGCCATATGGCACCAGATAATCATGTAAAGTTCTCCAAGCCATTTATCAATCAAATAAAATATGAATCCTAAAATTAAAACATTAGTTGTAGTCGGATGTAGTTTAACTTATGGACAAGGAGTTGAATATGATGAAACTTGGGGATATAAACTAGCAAATGAACTCGAATTGAATTATATTAATTTGGGTTGTGGAGGAACTGGTTGGTACTATGTTGAGGGAATGGTAACTCAGTTTGTAACTAATAACTTGGATAATATAGATGAATATTTATTTATAATACAAAAATCAGAGTTTACTCGAAAGCCTCATATGGAGGAAATCCCTATTTTTCCTATAAATAATGACTTACAAAATTATGGTATAAACTTTTTATCAAGAGAACCTTCTCATTTTTTGAGTGAAGATACTACTAACAGAAATTGTAACCCTACAATTAATAGTATTAGAGATAAGTACACATATGATGTTGATGATTTGAAATTTCCAACACATCGTACAGAAGTAAACTTTAGAAACCAATGGTGGATTCCAATTGGCAATGATAGAGGAGAATCGCCACATTTTCATGGACAATCAGAACAACTTATGTTACATTGGGCATACAGAGCACACTCATTACATTCTTTGTTAAAATCATTCAATGTTCCACACTTATTTGTAGATGGATATTATCCACTATTTTCTAATAAATTACAATTTAGAAAATACGATGGAGTTCCACAGACTTCATACGATTTGGAACTAGGATTTTGGAGTACTGATATATTACCGAATGATGAAAGGCAAAATTACTTATACGAATGGAATAATAAAAAAGTTAGTAAAATAATGGATAATATATCAATTAAAAATAAAATCGATGATTGTGTATTATGGGGAACGTTTTTTTGGGAACAAGCAAATAGTGAATGGAATCTAGATGGAGGACATCCTGGTCCAAAAGGACACACTTTAATAAAGGATATACTAAAACAAAATTTATCAGAAAAGGGGTATGAATAAAACTTACATAATAAATACAGGTTGTAGTTATGGAGTGATGTTTCGTTCAATGAAAGAATTTACATTTGTTAATGATTCTAATTTTGAAGTAATAGATTTGCATTGTGATTCTCATGGAGCAGAATATCAAAAAAGAAGTGTTATTTATACAGTTTCTAAATTATTATCAGAAGGTATTTTACCGGAAAAGATATTGGTAATAATTGAATGGTCTCAGCCAAATAGATTATTTACAGAAATACCAAATGATTTATGTAAAGATATATTAAATCATAGTGATTTGGAAGGAACATTTATTTTAGATAATAAATTCAATCTTAAAGAACAGAGTAGTAAGTTTATTCAAAAATATAAATCATTAAATGTTATTTTTGGTGATAGGGTTTATACAAATCCTGATGTAGATGATTTAACATATTTCAATGATAAAGATATTGAGTGGTATTTGAGTGAATACAAAAAGAATTGCCATATATCACACAAACCAATTGATAGACATGAACACTACCTAGAGAATATAGTAGCTACCCAGTCATTTTTATCATCAAAAAATATTGATAATATTTCATTTAAAATGAATAATAATGCACCATTTAAAGATTTAAAAGATAAATCGGATTATCTTAATGAACTTTGGAATCAAATTGATTTTTCAAAGTTTGTATTTCATAATGAGTTTGGTGGTATTGATGAATTTGCAATGAATCATTTTGGTAATATTGCATATCTAAGTTGTGCTAATGAATGGGATATACCAGGAGATGGGAATATGATGGAATTTGGCAATCATCCACACGATTCTATATATGTAGATTTTTTTCAAAGATATATTTATGACAGAGTGTATAAGTACTTTGGTGAGATAGTATTTAATTACTCAGATAGGTGGTCAAAAACAAAACATAATTCGATAAGAATATGATAAATAAAAAATCAGAATGGGAACAAACCAAATCCAAGTGGGGTTTTGGTAGAACCAAAATAGATAACTTCTTAGATGAGGAAACTGTAAATAAACTTTATGAAGAGTGTAAGAATGCACCAAAAGGTGGATGGACTGTATTTACTCGTGCTGGTTCTCGTATGGAAGAATTTAATGATTTAATTTCACTACCAACTGCACATAGGGTAACATATGATATCATGCATAGTGGTGAGTTTCTATATGAGTTGGAACAGATGACAGGTATTGTAGGATTATTACCAGACCCACATTTAGTTGGAGCAGGGTATTCAATCATACGAAATGGTAAAGATTTAGGTTGTCATTATGATTTTAATTGGAATGATAGATTGAGACTTCATAGAAAACTATCTACTCTTCTTTATATAACACCCGATTGGAAAGATGAATGGGGAGGGCATATACAATATTGGGATGATAATATAGATATCAATCCAAAATCAAATCTAATAGAATCAGTAGCACCAAAGTTTAATAGATTGGTAATTAATGAAAATATAAATAAAGGACCATATCATAAAGTAAGTGGTGTAAATGCACCAGATAATATCTATGGTAGATGTGCTATTAGGTTCTTTTATTACATATCAACATCAGAATATGATAAAGATAATCCACCACATCGAAGTACTTATAAATCAAATGAATATTCACATCATAAATTACACGAAGATGAAAATTGGAAAGGTCATTATGTAGGTAAGGGTGGAGAAGATTATGGTTACAACATAAAAAAATAATGAAATACATACTAACAACTGGATGTTCTTTTACTAATAATATCAGATTAAATCCAAACGATTTATCACAAAATTGTGGTGGAAGGGAATCGTGGCCTTATTATTTACAAAAACAACTTGGTGATGAATGGGGTTATACGGTTTTAAATTATGGTGGTGCAACAAACGATAATGTTAGTATGTGTAGGATTTTGTATTATCACGCAAAACGATTACTGAATGAGGGAGTTGATGGAAAAGATATAATTTTAATAGGTCAATGGTCAGACCCTAATCGTGAATCTATTTGGATTAAATCTAAATTTACAGAATCGGATAGAGATAGATATGGGCATACTTTAGTTTATACTCCCAATTGGAAAGAAGAAAACGGATTCTTTTATTTAACAGGTGGGTTTTCTCCACCAGATGATGAAGATTCTGCACAGAAGAAATTTGGAATAGATAATGCAATAAAATATTGGGAAGCAGATATTAATTGGAACAATATTTTAAATCAATCAATACATTGGTTGGAGTCTTGGTCACATTTAGAAAGATTTTCCAAAGATAATAATATAGATACATATTGGATGAGTATGAGAAATCCATACTCAACTGAGGCATATGATACCTGGTTTGGTGCACCTGATAATGATTCAGATACAACATCTAAAAATCTGTGGTTTGATAGATATGAAATACTTAAACCATATATTGATGAAGTACCAATTAATGAAAGTAATCATTGGCATTATAAGAACTATAATGGATTATTAGAATGGACAATTGATAATATTCGAGAAGGAGTTCCCTATTTTCAAGAAGCAGAGGGTAACTATATGAGTTGGGATGATTATAAGAAAGATATACATAAGTGGGGATGGGGACATCCTTCACCAGAAATGATGAAAATATTCGTAGATGAGGAATTAATTAAAATATTAAAAATATGACATTTTCTGATTTATACATACAAAAAGGACAACTTACTGATAAAGGCCTAACTTTAGTAAACGATGGACATGGTTATATCAACGCATTCTATTCAGAAGAATTCACACCAAAGAGGTATGACAATCTAAAGATAGTAGAAATTGGTATTTATAATGGTGATTCGCTGATACTATTTAGAGATTGGTTTGTAAATTCACATATCATAGGAATTGATAATAAAACAGAAATGTCAGATGCTAATATTACTAAAGTTGATGATATTGTAGGAGTTGATATTGTTTATAAAGATGCATATGATATTGAAACATTGAAATCATTTGAAGATGAATCTATTGATTATCTAATAGATGATGGACCACATTCGATAGAATCACAAATTGATTGTGTGGAGCTTTGGTTTTCTAAAATAAAAAAGGGTGGTACTTTGATTATAGAGGATATCCAAGATATTGATATAGATAAACCAAAATTTGATAAGTTGGGTATTCCTTATGAGATTATAGATACGAGAAATACAAGTCCAACTAAACGAAAAGATGATGTTCTCTTAATATTCAGAAAATAAATGAAAGAATATAACATAAATGACCCATGGGATTGGGTAACACGATTTGAAGATGAGGTTGCAAATTATACTGGTTACAGATATGGTATTGCTTGTGATTCTAATTCAAATGCAATAAGATTGGTTCTACATTATTTAGATATTGTTGATGCTGATATTGAGATACCAGCAAATACCTATGTATCCGTTCCAAACCAAATTATATTAAGTGGTAACAGACCTCAATTTAGAGATATAAAATGGAAAGGATTATATCCAATTGGAGATACAAGTATAATTGATTCTGCAACTGCATTCTATGAAGGAATGTGTAGAGGATATGAAGATAAATTTATGATTTTATCATTTCATTTAAAAAAAATATTAAATATTGGACAAGGTGGGATGATATTAACAAACAGAGATGATTTTAATGAATGGGCAAGACCTATGATTTACGATGGTAGACACAAGGATAGATTCTATAAAGAAGATGAGTTTGAATGTGTAGGTTGGCATATGTATATGAGTCCTGAATCTGCAAAAAAAGGATTAGAAATCTTTAATTCTGAGAAAATACAACCATTTAATGAACCATGTGGTTCATCTGAAGAATATGGTGATTTACGAAAACAAAAAATATATGAAGAATATAGATAAAATTAAAGTATTTCACTATGGATGTTCTTTCACACAAAATGTGGGCGGATTTGCATCGGATGAATTCAATGAGTTTGAATATGTAAATCTCGGTAAACAAAGTTCAAGTAATAAATCTATATTAGATACTTTTAAAACAACATATGAACCAAATTCTACTGCAATAATTCAATGGTCATCTTTAACAAGACCAAATGATGCAAATTCCATTTTACTAGATACATCAGATAATCCTTTATATGATTTACTTGATGAGTGGTATGAATTCATATCAGATGCTATTCTACTATCAAGAGAAAATAATATAAAATTAATTCACTATATAGGATGGGCAATATGGAAAGATTCCGAATTAAATGAATATCATAGAGATAAATTAAAATCGTATAATATCAATTGGTTTAAATCAAATAAGCAGTTGGATTTACCCACATCAAATTGTTATCAATTTCAATCACCAGATAAATGGAGTTCAGCTGAGACAAACTCGGATGGATTATATCAATGGCCTGAATTAATATGGGGTGGTATGAGTGAATGGATTAGAGAAAATGTAAATATCACAGATAGATACATAGGACTTGACCATGGTGGAGATGGGTTTGACCCACATCCATCAGAATATGCAACTATTCAATTTGTAAAACAAGTAATAATACCACTAATATGAATATACTATTATTAGGTGATGCTAGATTTGGTACTGCATTTGACAGGTCTTATGCAAGACATGATAATTGGGTCATCACTCATATTGCAAACTTTGAACCGGATACATTTGAAGATATTTCAGCCCAAAAGGAGGTTATTGATGCAATTGAGTCAACTGAATATGATTTGATTATATCACCACCATTTTCAAGATGCCAAATGCACGTTGAAGTAGCCAAATTTTATAGAAATATAAAGAGTAAATATCATATATCGATATATATTTTGGATATATTGTTTCCATCCATAGGAACTCATGAAGTGGAACTTAACAACCGCGATGGATTTACTTATATTACCGATTTTTCAACAAATTATTTTGAAAATTGTATAGAACTTCCGTTACTTGGTGTTTTAAACTTTGATACAATTTGTATGCATTTTCTGAATGGTGAATGTAATTCAAAAAACACATTTATTTCAACATTTTATGATGAATATGTTGATAGAGTATATGATGTTAAATTTAAAATAGGAAAACCAAAGTCATTACGAGCAATTACATCATTACTTTTAGCTAAACATGATTTGAATAACTCTTACACTAATTTGAGTTACTCAAAAGAACCTAACCATCTAGATGGTTTGGAAGAAATAAAGGAGGATTTAAATTGTAACGGAAGTTATCTTGAATTATACGAGAAATATGGATTATCTGAACATATTGATAAAATATCAATATCAACTTATTTAGGAGGACAACTTACACCTAGTAGATTGGATTGGAAAGCAGAAGATATTCCACCTAGCGGCCTTGGATATACTACTGATTTTAATGCATATGCAGAAATATACTTAGAAAGTATATCTAGTGATATGAAAACCATGGAGTTATATCCAGATTTGGTATCCTTTACTGAAAAATCATTTAATTGTTTCTTTTTTCATAAAATACCATTAGCAATTGATACACAGTCAAATATAGATTATTTAACTAAATTAGGATTTAAATTTCCAATTGAACCAATGATTATATATCCTGGAGAATCAATGGAGGATATTGTAGAAAATATTGATATATGGATTAAAAATCTAAAAAAAATCAATTTTAAAGAAAAGTGGAATGAATACTATTTCACCACAGAGTTTGTAAATTCACCACTACATCATAATTATAAAATAATAACAGACTTAATGCAAACCAAACGAGGTCAGTTTGGCAATACAGGAGATAGTCATTCTATTCCTCAATATCATGCAACGTATGAATTGATAAAAGAAATTGAACCTGAAAAGGTGGTATCATATATTAATTGGGATTATCAAAAATATAAATATCTTTTAGAAGCAAAAATAATTCTTGGAACTAAAGAAGAAATCCAACGAAAAATCCAACGTTGGTCAAATAAACAGAACAAATAATGGAAGTGAAGTCAATATTATATACAAATGGTGATTCCGTAGTTTGGGGTGCAGAATTGGAAAGCAAAACAACTGAAAGATTCTCATATTTACTATCTAAAGAACTCGGTTCAGTAGATTGTAATAACGCATCAGCAGGTGTATCAAATGATTACATATATAGACAAACCATGAGAGATGTAACTCATTGGTTAGAAACTGGACAATGTTGGAGTGAAGAAAGTGGTTGGATAACCTCAAAGAATTTATTCGTTACAATAGGATGGACATCACCAACAAGATTTGAGTGGTGGGATGGGAGTATGTATCAACAAGAAAGATTGTGGAAGGGATATGATAAATGGGGTGATGCTGACAAAGATAAATCAACTGAAGATGAATTTGTTCTAAACCAAACACAAGACCTACCATCATATATCAGAACATTTAATCATATCCTTGCATTAAGTAGTTGGCTGGATTTGAATGGAATAGGGTTTAATTTTTACAACACATTTTATGAATATGATTTATCAGTAGAGCAAGGAATTGGTAAAATAGATAGTTTTGGTAGAAATGAGTATCAAACTTGTTTAGATTATACATGGAAAAACTTACCAAAAGATTTTACCGAAAATACAATGTATAACTATTTAATAACAGAGGGTGGTGGGTTTTTACCAAGAAAACATCCAACGAAAGAATCTCATATATTGTGGGCAAACTATTTAAAAGACACACGAGCAACATATGTATTTAAAAGAAGTTTAAGATAGAATATAATAAAATAAATAATTAATATGAGTTGCAAAGCAAAAAAAGATAGTTTTATGATTTCATTACCAAATGAGTCAAAAACGCCAAAAGATAGTTCTATGATTTCTCTCAATATAAGAGAAAGACGAATGAAGGAGAATTGTAAATGCCAAACAGATACCGGTGGTAGTGTTTGTAGATGTAGGCAAAAGCAAGGTGAAACTAAATTCATGGACCACTTTAATGATATATTCAATAGAAGTTAATGACACCAGAAGAATATTACCATAAGTATATAATCACAAAACTAGATAAATCAACGATATATGATATGAGAATCAAATCGTTGGATTGGATGCTATCGTGTTTTAAAAAAGGTACTATTCGAAAAAGAACAATTATAGCTCTAATTCCAATTTCACAATTGTATGATTTATTAGAATACTTAGAAGCTCTAGAACGATACGAAGAATGTATTACCGTTAAGGAAATAATAGATTCTATATACAAACCAAATATAACCCAAAAACAAAAATGAAAAAAGTTTTATTAAATGGAACTTATGCTTATAGTAATTTTATAAGTGAAAATGAAAAAGATTACTTACTTGATTGGGTTAATGAAAATAAGTACAAATTCCCAGTTAATCTTACTAGTAAAAATAGACACTTTACTATACTAAAAAATATGGAAAATTCTCCATTAGAATTAGTTGAAGAAATAAAAAATAGGATAATAGAATTAGAAAATATCCAAGATTGGTTAGATGAACCATTGATGCATGATTATATAGGAATAAATTCTCAAGGTGGGGCAATACATCCCCACACCGACCCAAACCAAGATGATTATACACACACACGTTATAATGTTATATTAAGTTGGCCGGAAAGAGGAGGTGAATCCATATACGGTGATAATATCAATACATTGGAAGAAAATATGGTATGGAAGTGTGTAGCTGGAAAAGTAAAACATTCAAGTAAAATAACCATAGGTCCTAAACCTAGGATTACTTTAAGTTTAGGATTTTTAATAAAAGATTCTATATACAAACCAAAAACTAACACAAAAACTAACACAAAAACTAACACAAAAACAATAATATTATGAAAGATTTTTACGTAAACGATAAATTTAATTATCATGTATCAGAGCATCCTGGAAAGGAACTTACATTAAAACAAAGAAGAACGGAAATTATAAAAAACCTTTCAGAATGTATCCAAAAGGAATTACAAAAAGGTGGTGGAGGTAATAAAGATTTGATTGATAAATTACAAGTTAAATTGGATATATCATTGGCAAAAAACAAATAAATGAAAGGATTACACAGATTTAAAAACAAAGGATATCTTGGTGGGGTTTGTCATGGTATAGGAGAATACACAGGAACAGACCCAATCATATGGAGAATACTAGCAGTATTTAATCCATTTTTACTAATCTATTTAATACTATGGGCAGTACTGCCGGTAGATAAAACAAAATAATACTATGGGAAGTCAATTTTTCGGTAATAAGAACGATAACAAAACGAGTGATAAGAACACCAATAATAAGATTAAATCTAAAGGTGGTGGAAAGAAGAGTGGAGCAGGAGTAAAAAAAGCCGGTAGAGGTAAGTAAGAGTATGGATATAGATAATATACTTGAATGGTATCCAGATGACCAATTCACAAAAGCAGATGGATTAGATGGTGCAATCATCGGTGTAGATGAGAACACAATGAGATTGATATATTCACAACGTAAAGTGAAGGAGCTTCTAATGAAAAACGATGGTATGACTGATGAAGAAGCCCATGAGTGGTTTGAATATAACATCCAATCAGCATATGTCGGAGAAGGAACTCCAATATGGTGTTCTGATGAATATTAAATAATCCAATTTTAATTAGGTTTTCTCATTAATTTTTCGTATATTTACGTAGTAAATTATAAAGATATGGAGATAAACAAATTAGAATTAACGGCAGAGTACATATTAGAAGGGTTGAAATTACTTAAAAGAAAGCCTCATTTGAAACAACTAATCAAACGTAACATTCAAGTTGCAAGTTGGGATAAAGCCAATACATTAGAATATTTTACCGGAATGATTTCAGAAGCATCATTGAAAAGTGGTGAAAAGGTAAAAGAACATTGGTATGGTGGAACTCAATTAGCATTGGATATTATGGAATTAGAAAATCCTACAATAGATACAATCATAAATGAAATCAAAACCAAATTAACTTGGAACTATACAACGAAAGAAGAAAATCAAATACTCAAATTTAGTAACCAGGATTATTCAAAGATAAGTAAGTTAGTAAAATATAAAAGATATGAAGATATACAAGTTACATAGTAAATTATAAAGTTATGAACATATTAATTATAGCCGGAATAAGAAGTGGGGGCAGATATCTCATGGAATCGTTAGCTAAAACTTATAATTTGAAACCATGGCATGAGCCACGTTATGATACTCTAAAAAAACCAAATAGGAGTTTTGATAATATGTGTATCAAAGTACATCTATCATCTCCAACGGAATATACCACATATACAAATGAAAAATGGTTAGAACTTGGTAGTAAATTTGACCATATAATTGTTTTACATAGAAAACTAACTACTGAATATTTAGAATCACTTTATATGTTGTTGGATATTACTCAAGATATGTATGTAAAATATAATTACGAGGTATCTTTAAAAAAACATATTGACACTTTTGAAACAAAAGAAGATTATGAAAACCATCATCAACGCCAAACTACACAGCATAGTAATACTCAAAAAATAATCCAAAAACGATTAAATGAAATAGCATCTTTATTTAATAAAAAAGTTGTATTATATGATGAATTGTATTATAATCCAAATAAAATAGACTATTTAAATGGGTTAGAATTCAATTCAGATTTAAACCACAAATTACGAACAACTGGTAGCATCAAACCCAAAAAATTGATTTAATGAAGATATACAAATTAGATAGTAAAGGAAAGTTGAGAGTATTAGAAATAGAATCCACAGATGGATATCTAATACAAACATCAGGTCTATTAGATGGTAAAAAGGTAGAACATAAGAAATTATGTAAACCAAAGAACCAAGGTAAGGTAAACGAAACCACCGAAATAACTCAATCGGAATTAGAAGCAGATGCATTGATACTCAAGAAATTGAGAGAAGGATACTTCAAAACGATGGAGGAAGCCAAAACTGTTAAGGTAATTCTACCTATGTTGGCTCATGATTACTTCAAAAAGGAAAAGAAAGTTCAATGGCCTTGTTACGGTCAACCTAAACTCGATGGTATGAGAGGATTGGGTAATGATGGTACATTAGTATCAAGAGCAAATAAAGAAATTACTACATTACCACATATCCAACAAGATTTGGATAATATCACAGAATATATTGATGGAGAATTGTATGCACATGGTAACACATTTCAAGAGAATATGTCTATAATCAAGAAATATAGACAAGGAATCACCGAGAATGTAAAATACCATGTATATGATATGATTTCAGATAAACCCTTTTTAGAGAGGTATAATGAACTCAAATCCATAATCAAAGGTAAAGAGCATATCGAACTAGTACCATTGGTAGAAATCAACAATCCACAGGAATTAGAAGACTATTACGGTAACATGATGCAATTAGGATATGAAGGTGTGATGTTAAGATGGGGTTCGAATGGATATAAGATGAACGGTAGAAGTGATAACTTATTAAAATATAAGAAATTCTTTGATGTTTCAGTACCAATCGTAGATATAACACCAAATGATGCAATTCCAACTCATGGAACAATTTGGGTAGAATATAAAGGAAAAGTAGTTAAAACAGGTGCAAGATTATCGCATACCGAAAGAGAAGAGTATTTATCTAATAAGGAAGAGTACATAGGTAAAACAGCAGAAGTGAGGTATTTTGAAACAACCGATGATGGTTCATTGAGATTCCCAGTATTTTGTGGAATAAGACTTGATAAATAACACACGAATCGAACCCCCTTTGAACGTATTGGGAACTAAACAATAAGGAAACTATATTATGATAAAGAAAGAATGGTCTTGGATGTTGGATATATCAAAGAAAGATAATAAGGTAGGTTTAAAGAGTTATATGTGCAATATCGATGATAAGCATGATGATGATGAACAATACCTTGAGGATGGTGTAGATGATTTTATATCAACTCCCAAAGAAACTCCTTATAATGATGATGATTACGATTATTAATCCCTTATAACACAACTCATCCCCTTCGTTCTTTTGTCGTGGGGGGTTCGAAGAGTCGCAAAAGAAATTTTTTCCCCTATTTTTTATTGATAGTAATATTTAAAGATATATGATTTGTAAAAGATGTAATCAATTAATGGAACTACAAGGCAGTAATCAAAATGGATATTATCACTATTGTAAGCCATGTAATCAAGTAAATCCCAAATAATGAAATTTATAACAAAAGTACTATTCCGTCTTATATACTGTCTTGTTCAATCCAAAGTTGGTATAGATGAAGATAAAGGTAAAAGAGCTCATCCTCGTACTACTAACGTAGATGAGGATATAGATAAGGTAGCAGAGAGAGGGAGAGATTAACCCAACACTCAACCAATCCACTCACAACTCCAATGTTCAAACTCCACACTCTCGAAGTGAAGAGAGCACCCAAACACCCCATTTTCCCTATATTCAGTACGAGGTTGATACCGTTGATTTAAGCCCTCTGAGATTGTATCCGTATCAAGATATTACACATAGGTAGATATAACCTTAGAAATCAGCGCATTAACCCAGTCGAGCTCCTACACAGTCCCAAACCCACCCATGGAGTTGAATATTCCATACTATATCATAATTTGATATACCATAACACCCCAATTCTTTATCACTTTACTACCCTATCAGTATAGAAGAGAGCGTCTAGGGGATGTGTCCGTAGACCAATTTTTTTTATCAACCCATTTTGACAGATTGTCATGTTTCCCCAAACTCCCCAATTACGAATTTCATAATACACCCCCATGACATAGTGTCATACAAATGAAGGAATTGGAGGAAAAGCACCAATTTGTTGATAATATCGTAAATCGTATGTAATCGGACACATTGTCATGTTGTTTATTTGGTAGTCTCGGAAAATTGTTGTATCTTTAGGGTGGATGAGGGTGGGAGTGTAAGTGTTCAGTTGAAAGAATTGTGAAAATAAAAGCAGAAAAGCTTGTTTAGTCCAAATAATAGTCGTATATTAGTACTGTAATACAGAGAATATGAGAGATAAGTTGAATGGTATCGGAATTGTGATTGGAGTGATAGGTGTAATAGCCTGTATTCCCATGGTTATTAGAGGTTTGTTTTGGATTTTATTGCAAATGTTTAATTATCCACTTACCTCGATTGTAATTGTAGGTAATTTATTGATTTGGCAATACCTTTATATAAGGGCTACCGAGAATAATCCAAATAAACCCTTAAAATAGAAGATATGAAGTACATACAGAGTGAAGATGTGTTGCAAATGGAGTCAATCCGAGGTTTTAAACCTTCAATGGACTCTATGAGTGGAACAGTTGAATGGAATAATGGTGAAGATTTGGGTAAATACCTCTACGCTACACCAAATTGGGAGGGTGAAGGTCATTGTCCTGTGAGTATCTATACCGATGAAGGTGATTTTCAAGATATTGCTGTTCTAAAGTTTGCTGATATGAGTAAAACTGAACAAACAACGAGGTATAGAGAGGTAGTATCGGAGGTAATTGATACTATTTTAGAAAAAAGATAAAAATAATTGAAGAAAAGCTTGGATATGTGGATTTTTATTCGTATATTTACGTAGTAATATGATTGATGATTGAGATATAGGTGACAGCTACTCTAGTTAATCCAAGACATTGAGATAGTACAAGATTCAGAGGGTAACTCCTCGATTCCCTATTGGTGGGAAGTATCGTTCTTCTGTTGTGGAAGGAAAAGTGGTTCGAAACACGAGATATATCTGATAAAAGGTTCGACTCCTTTCTATCTTACCATTTGAAGAAGAGTGCATCTAGTCGTTAGGGGTTTCGACTAGATTAAAAGGAGACCAACATTCTCTCTCTCCAAGGATGAGGTAATACTCTCCTATCCTAAGTGTTCATCAAGAACCACCCACC
>TARA_R110002124_G_scaffold10096_21_pt1 | contig 14563 bp, 17 predicted proteins | sample TARA_R110002124 | Tara Oceans TARA_R110002124 (sample SAMEA4397445) | marine metagenome | biome: Polar Biome; feature: [SRF] surface water layer (ENVO:00010504); material: water (ENVO:00002006), including particulate matter (ENVO:01000060) such as... | depth 5 m | reverse complement strand
CCCGAGGCAGGGAGGCGGTCGATGCGCACGATCGCGTCGATAATAGGCGTGTCGGACTGGCTCATTGCGGGCTCTCAAACTCTATATTGCCACTGGTAATGGTATCGGCAGGCTGCCTGGAGACCACTTCATCCTGCCGCATCAGATAAGCAGCCATGGCCCGAACATGCGGGCCCTCGCCATCTTCAAACAGGTTGCGGGACAATACACCTTCAAGGGCAGGAATGTCGTTGCCATCCATTGCCTCCGACAGGGCCGCAAGCAGGCCAAAGAAGACATTGCCCATTTTCTGGATGCGCTTGGGTACCCCCAGATCGCCGACCCCCATTTCGCGCAGTGAGCGGTCCATGTCCTTGAAGAACAGATCGAAAACGGCCTGGCTGAAGTTCTTGCCGGCGCCGCCTTCGGCGCGAAGCCGCCGGAACAGCAACGCCATGTGCAGGCTGATCATGTCAAAACGGCCGGTAACGGTATCGGGCACCGCCCAATCGGCGTAGAAGTGGGGCTGCCGGGATTGCGCCACAATGGCGTTATAGACGGCGTAGACCGGTTCGGTTGGGGTATTTCTGCGGAACAGGTTGAAAATCATGGGGTTGCGCTCAGCTTCGTGATCGACCTAACACCCGGGCAAAACGGCCCTTCGGACCAATGCCAGCTTGCCATACGGGCAGGTTGGCAGTTACACATTCCGGCGGCTGAAGCATTGCCGCGTCATGGTCGTGCCTATAGTCGAGAGCTATCGGGAAAGTCAAATTCATGCCACTGCGTTCTGTCCTGGGTCCAATTGCGCCACTCGCAACTGCTGTCGTGCTAGCGATGGCATTAGGCGCATGTACCAGCAGCACCTCACTGATCAATTCCCGGACACAAGGCTACGAAATTCCCGCCAGCGCGCAGGCGCAGATTCGTCCCGGGCAAAGCCAGCAACTGGTGACCCTGGTGCTTGGTTCGCCGCAAACGGTCAACACATTCGGCGACCAGTCGGCCTGGTACTACGTGGAAACCAAGGTGCGGCAGACCGCGTTCGGGATGACGATGGTCGATTCGCGCACGGTACTGGCAGTGTATTTCGACAAGAACAAGAAGGTGGTCGACAAGGCCATCTACACGCTCAAGGACGGCAAGACAGTTACTATCGAAACGCGTCGCACGCCGTCATTCGGCGAAGACCGCACGTTTATCGATCAGATTCTGCAATCGTTCTAGCGAGCATGCCAATAGATTTCGAAAGCCCCGGGTGACCGGGGCTTTTTGCTTTTGGAGACCAAGATGCAGCACAATACGAAACAGCACAAAGCCATCACCAACTGGGCCGCAGACTGCGCCGAACGCGTCTTGCCCCTGTTCGAGGGTACCAAGCCGGGAGATGGCCGCCCCAAGGCGGCAATAGCGGCGGCGCGACGCTGGGCAAATGGGAAACTGTCGATGGCCGAAGCGCGCAAGGCTGCCGTAGCGGCGCATGCGGCAGCTCGGGATGCCGTCAACTCTTCGGAGGGCCGCGATGCCGCCCGCGCAGCCGCGCATGCCGCTGCCAGTGCACATGTGCCAACTCATGCACGGCACGCTGCCAATTACGCAATCAAGGCAGTCATTGCCGCCGGGGGCGATGATCTGGCGGAAGAAAAGTGGCAAGACGAGAAGGCGCCTTTGCCGCAGTAGTCCGCCCGGATGTCACCTGGTTTCGCTGAGATCGACGCCAGACTCACGCGCAATGGCATCCAGCGTGCCATTGACCAGGCCGGAGGCATCGTCTTCGTAGAATGCCTTGGCGATGTCGACATATTCGGTGATCACTACCCGAGGGGGGATGTCCTTGCGGCGCAGCAGTTCGAAGGCGGCCGCGCGCAGGATGGCGCGCAGGGTCGCATCGACGCGTTCGACAGGCCAGCCATCAGCCAAGGCCCGATCGACGGCAGGATCGATGGCCAATTGATGCTTGGTGACACCTGACACGATCTGTCGAAAGAAATCGGCATCGGCAGGCAGGTACTGCTCACCCTCGATTTCCCGACCGAGATGAAAGCTGCCGAACTGGGCCAGCGTGTCTTCGAGCGAGGTCCGCCCCACATCCATCTGGTAGAGGGCCTGCACTGCCGCCAGGCGGGCAGCGCCGCGCTGGTTGGCAGGTCGGTCGGTCTGAGGATCGCGTTTGGGGGCTTCAGCCATAGAAAATCACTCTGTTGGTTCCGGGCTGCAGACGCCGGCGCAAGGGCCAACCCCATAGTCTTCTGACGCCCGAACATCAATACAATTGGCTGGCCGGCGGCTATGCAGGCCGCCGATAGAAGGTGAGCGTATCGCGGCCAGTGCTCTGTCCTTCAGATTCCACCAGTCCTGCCGACACAATCTCTGCGACGATTTTTCCGGAGCCCGACGCGGACGAACCCTCAGAACCGGACGCACTGGTGCGGATCAATGCGAAGCAATCGATCAATCCGGCCTTCAGGAGGGTAGCCGAGAGACGCGGTCCAGCCTCAACCAGCAGGTTCTGAATGCCTTTTTCGGCCAGCATCTCAAGGCTGGCCGCCAGATCGGCGTGGCCGTCCTCGCCAGCGACGCGCATCACCTCGACGGAGACGGGCGCTTCAACCCTGACGCTATTTTCAGCAATGATCGCCGTGCGATAGCCCGAGAAGCCGCCAACCAGATTCAGGCTGCGGTCAACGCCCTCTGCACCGGCCAGGACAATACGAAGGGGCGTACGCGCGGCCAGGCCGGCCAGGGCGACTGCCAATTGCCCCTGGATATGCCGGGCCGTCGCCGCACCAATCAGGATCGCATTGCAGCGAGCGCGCAGCATGTCCAGCCAGTCGCGGGCAGCGCCGGTCACGGCGGTGACAACCTTGTCGTCGGGCGAAACGGCCATGATGGCGGTCACATGCGGTCGGGCCTTGTTGCGACGGCTGATGTAGCCAGCATGCAGCATAGCCGAAGGGGCATGTCCGGCCACGACAACCTCGACACCCGCGGATTCGAGGCGTTCGACGCCCTTGCCGGCCGCATGCGGATCTGCAACGCCGATGACGACCCGCATGATGCCGGCCCGCACAATGGCATCGACGCATGGGGGCGTCCGACCCCAATGGTGGCATGGCTCGAGGGTGACATAGAGCGTCGCCCCTGCCGCATCAAAGCCGGCGCTCCCGAGGGCGAGCGCCTCCGCATGGGGGCTGCCATTTCGCGCCGTCACCGCGCGGGCGATCAGGGTCTGGTCGAGCGGAGCGACGACCAGTGCGGCAGCGCAGGGAGCGTCGCCGGTTGTGCCCAGGAACGGGGTCGCAAATCGTACGGCGGCATCAAGCCAGCGCAGGTCCTCGTCCGACGGCTGGGTCAATCGTCGTCACGCAGGGTGCCCTGCCCTTCTGCCAGTTCCGCCAGAAAATTGCGGAAATCGTCTGCCGCAGAGAAGTTCTTGTAAACAGAGGCAAATCGGACAAAAGCCACGTCATCGAGCCCCTTGAGGCCGTCCATGACATATTCGCCAATCTGGTCGGAGGTCACTTCGACGTCACCCAGGCTCTCGAGCTGCCGGACAATACCGGAGATCATGCGCTCGATGCGATCTGCCTCGACCGCCCGCTTGCGCAAGGCGGTATAGACCGACCGCGCGAGCTTCTCGCGATCGAACGGAACCTTGCGGCCACTTTTCTTCACAACAGTCAGATCGCGCAGCTGCACCCGCTCGAATGTCGTGAAGCGACCGCCGCAGCCATTACAGACGCGGCGGCGGCGTATGGCGCCGGAATCTTCGGTCGGGCGGCTGTCCTTGACCTGCGTATCGTCGTTGCCGCAATAGGGACAGCGCATCAGAAACCCTTAAAGACCGTAGATCGGGAAGCGATCGGTGAGCATCTTGACCTTGGCGCTGACCTGCGCTTCGACCGCCGAATTATTGTCCTCGCCATTGGCCTTGAGGCCATCGAGCACTTCGATGATCAGCTCACCAATCAGCTGGAACTCGGCTTCACCGAAGCCGCGCGAGGTGCCTGCAGGCGTACCCAGCCGGACACCGGAGGTAATTGCCGGTTTTTCTGGGTCGAAGGGCACGGCGTTCTTGTTGCAGGTGATGTGGGCGCGCTCAAGAGCAGCCTCCGTCGCCTTGCCAGTCAGCCCCTTGGGGCGCAGGTCAACCAGCATGAGATGGTTGTCGGTGCCTCCAGTGACGATGTCGACGCCACCCTTGACCAGGGTTTCGGCCAGGATCTTGGCATTGGCCACGACCTGCCGGGCGTAGGACTTGAAGTCAGGCTGCAATGCCTCCCCGAAGGCAACGGCCTTGGCCGCGATGACATGCATCAGCGGGCCACCCTGAATCCCGGGGAAAATGGCCGAGTTGATCTTCTTGGCGATCGCTTCGTCATTGGTCAGGATCAGTCCGCCGCGCGGGCCGCGCAGGGTCTTGTGCGTGGTCGTGGTGGCGACATGGGCATGCGGGAACGGGCTGGGATAGACACCGCCGGCCACAAGGCCGGCAACATGGGCCATGTCAACGAACAGAATCGCCCCGACTTCATCGGCAATAGCCCGGAACGCCGCCCAGTCCATCACGCGTGAATAGGCCGAAAAACCGGCAACGATCATCTTGGGATTATGTTCGCGGGCCAGGCTGCGAACCTGTTCCATGTCGACAAGGCCATCCTGCTTGCGCACGCCATACTGGATGGCATTGAACCATTTGCCCGACTGGTTGGGCTTGGCGCCGTGGGTCAGATGGCCGCCTGCGTCCAGGGACATGCCCAAAATGGTGTCGCCGGGCTGAATCAGCGCCTGATACACACCCTGATTGGCCTGCGACCCGGAATTGGGCTGCACATTGGCGAACTCGACACCAAACAATTGCCTGGCGCGATCAATGGCCAATGTCTCGGCAATGTCCACATACTGGCAACCACCATAGTAGCGGCGCCCCGGATAGCCTTCGGCGTATTTATTGGTCAGCACCGAGCCCTGAGCCTCAAGCACAGCTTGCGACACGATGTTCTCGGAAGCAATCAGCTCGATTTCGCCCTGCTGACGGGCAAGTTCCTGATTGATGGCAGCGGCCAGTTCCGGGTCGGTCTGCGCGACAGAATTGGTGAAGAAATCAGGGAAGAGCGGGAGTGAGGTGGCGGCGCTCATGGAACTGTGACCTCGCAAAGGGCGAAAGAGGTGGATGTGATGGTGCCTTTATCACGTCGCGAAGTGCGATTCCAAGGCCAAGAAAAATGGGTTTGATGCATCGGGGCTCCCCTATTGTGCGGATGGGTGCCCAGGCGAGCGGCTCTACAAGGTTCGCGTTCCCCGATGGTTACCCATCTCTTCTCGCCAGTTGCGCGAACGGGTCAATTATGGCGCAATAGCGCCGCCAGCGAAAGGAAAAACTGCGTGGTCGCTCAAGCAAACTTGCCTGGCGTCGTCAGCGGTGGGGCCACCTGCCCCAACTTCTTGCGCAATTTGCCCAGGGCCAGCTGCTGCATTTGCAGCTTGGTGGCAGACAGTGGCGTGATGACGATAACCTCGACGCCGGTGTCGGCATCGATCGCGGCGACCCGCATCTGCCGGCCAACCTGCGAAAATTCAAAATAGATCTCACCCTGCCCCATGCGCGCACGATAGCAAGATTCTGGGGTTTGAGAATACAACAACGCCCTCCAAAGATGGAGGGCGCTGCAGAAGCATTCGGAAGGGTTAAGCTAGGCCTGCTCGAAGCTGACCTTGCCCTCTTCGTCGAACTTGTAGACGTCATCGCGGAAGCTGACGGTGCCCTGGCGGTTGGCCCAGGCGGTAATGTAAGTGGTATGCAGCGGCACCCGGGCCTTGCATTCCACATCCAGGCGCTGGTTGGATTCAAACTGGGCGTCGACCTTGGCCTGATCCCAATCCCCATTGTCGCGCAGCAACCAGTTCACAAGCTGGTTGACGCCTTCGACACGGACACAGCCGGACGAGTGGAAACGGGCGTTCTCATCGAACAGCGCCTTGGACGGTGTATCGTGCAGGTAGCAATCAAACGGATTGTAGAAATTGATCTTGCAGTGGCCCATCGAATTGGCGGCACCCGGCTCCTGGCGATACATGTAGTTGATCGCGTTGCCGAGATTGTTCCAATCGATGGTGGCGGGCGAAATCTCGTTGCCGCTGCCGTCATAGATATGAATATTCTGCTTGGCCAGATATTCCGGATCTTCCTTCATGTACTTGGTCAGATCGCGCTCCACGAGCGACTTGGGCACGTGCCAGTACGGGTTGAAGTTGATCTGGCTGACCTTGCTGGCCATGATCGGGGTAGCCCGGTCGACGCGACCGACCACAGCGGTGTGCCGCTGCTCGACCATGCCGTCATTGACCGCCTCGATCGTCGCCGCCGGAATATTGACCACGACATAGCGGGGATTGAGCTTGGCGGCCATGTTCTGGACGCGCGTATAATTGAGATAGAGCTGCTGCAATCGCTGCGAAGCCGGCACGGCCATCGCATACCAGGTCGCCTCGTCCACCTGCCCCTTGATATTGAGCCCGTGGCGCGCCTGGAACTTGCGGACACCCGCATCGGTGTCGGCATCGAACACGTCATTGACGTTTTCGACCATGGCCATGTCGCCCGAAGAGATCAGGCGGCGCTTGAGCGCGATGACCGCGCTCTTGGCATTGCCCAGCGTCAGGCCATAGGCCTCCTGGGGGATTTCTTCCCAGCCGCCGGCAGCAACAAAGGGCTCGTACTGCGAAATCGCCAGTTGCAGATTGTACACCGTATCGAACGACAAGATCGGCTCATTGGTGGCGATCAGGGCCTCGGCGGCGGTGGTGTTGCCACCCTTGTCGGCATCACGCAACACGCGGCTGCGCGCAAACATGTCGAATATCGACTCGCCCTCTTGCGCGCGCAAAGCTGTCGGCAGGGCCACGGAGGCGCCGGCCAATGCCGTGTACCGGAGGAGAGAACGTCGATTGAGCCGCATTAATTCACCCGATTGTCTGATTGCCGAAGCACAGCAGTTTTACCATGGATGCCCAACCGGTCACAACGCGGTCAAACGCATGTGAACCAGATCGGTCCTGTTACTCTAGCTACGCGGGATATTGATTTACCAAGTAGCTGCCTTTGCGTCGGTTTGCGGCAAAAATGAGAACGCCGGCCCCCTGGGACCGGCGTTTGCAAGGCAGTGTGGCACTGCGGCAACAGGTGCCGTTTGCCCGGGCCTAGAGCTTGTAGAGGATCTGGTCGACCCAGAAGCGCTCCAGACGGGCCAGGGCCTTGTTCAGCCCGTCAAATTCTTCATCCCCCAGTCCACCAACCTTGTCGATGGACTTGAGATGGCGGTCATAGAGTTCGTCGATGACTTCGGCCACTTCTTCGCCCTTGGGTGTGAGCTTGATGCGCACGGAGCGACGGTCGGAACGGGAGCGCTCCTGGAAGATGTAGCCGGTTTCCACGAGCTTCTTGAGATTGTAGGAAACGTTGGAGCCCAGATAGTAGCCACGCGAGCGCAGCTCGCCAGCGGTCAGTTCTGCATCGCCAATGTTGAACATCAGCAGCGCCTGAACCGGGTTGATGTCATCCCACCCCATGCGGTCGAACTCGTCCTTGATGAGATCGAGCAGGCGCCGATGCAGGCGCTCCACCCGGGAGACCGCTTCGAGATAAAGCGGCTTCAAGCTCTTGGGACGTTCCGGGGTCAATACCTCGGCTGCGTTGGATTTGAATGCCATTCTAGCCTCACTGTTTTGCCGTCTGTGCGATTTTTCGCATCTCGTGAGGCTAAACTACGGCGACCTTTCTAAGATCGCCCTAAGCAGCGTGATTAAGAGCATCTTACTGGAATGTAATGGGAATTTGGCTTTATTCTTCGTTACACCAGTAGAGAAAATTGTAACCTTACGGCGGCGTAAACGCCAGGCAGCCGCCGCTCAGTCGCCAGCGCGAGCGCGCCGGCTGCGGACTCCAAGGGCAAAGATGATCAGGATCGAGGCCAGCAACACCAAGCGCACGGCAAAGCCGATGGCGGTCATGGCGACGTCCGGGCTGCCGAGAAGATAGAGGATCATTTCGACGCCGGTTGCCCCCACGAGCAGCACGGCGCCCCAACTTGCCTTGATCCACAACCCAACGGCGGCGAACAGGCGCGCCAGAGCGAAAATGGCAAGGTAGACGAATCCCGTCATGCCCATGGCAGCGATCGGACTGACCGAACCGAGATTGACGCCAAGCAGGCGTGCGGCATCATTGAGCCCCAGCAACAGGCTGATGATGGCGACGACACGAATATAGACGCCGATAGGCGGAGCATTGAAATCCATGGCGGTTTTCTATCTGTCTGGATGGGCTGCGACAAGCGGGTGCTTGGAGTGGCTGGCCGGCGCTGCTAAACCGCCAGCAATACAGGAGACGATGATGGCCGAGCAGTGGCAGAAGCACGATATGGATTTTCTCGGCGGCCGGCGCTTGCGTCGAACACGCCGGACCGCGTGGAGCCGGTCCATGGTGCGCGAAACCCGGCTGGCGCCATCTGACCTGATCTGGCCGCTGTTCGTCATCGAGGGGCATAACGACAAGAGCCAGATCCGCACCATGCCGGGCGTCGAGCGGCTGAGCGTGGACCTGTGCGTCGAGGCGGCAAGGGCGGCCCGCGATGCCGGCATTCCGGCACTGGCGCTGTTTCCCAACACACCGGACCATCTGCGCAGCGAGAATGGCGCCGAGGCGTTCAACCCGGACAATCTGATGTGCCGGGCGCTGAGCGCGATCAAGAGCGCTGTTCCCGACATCGGCCTGATCGCCGATGTCGCGCTTGATGAATATTCCAGCGACGGCCAGGACGGGCTGGTGCGCGACGGTGAAATCCTCAACGACGAGACAATCGCGGTGATGATCAAATCGGCCCTGGTGCAGTCGCGCGCCGGGGCCGACATCATTGCGCCATCGGACATGATGGACGGGCGCGTGGCGGCAATCCGCGCCGCGCTGGATGACGGCGGCTTCGAGCACACCCAGATCATGGCCTATGCCGCCAAATACGCGTCCTATTTCTACGGACCGTTCCGTGAAGCGGTGGGGTCGGGCAGCAGGCTCAAGGGCGACAAGCGCACCTATCAGATGGACTATGCCAATTCCGACGAAGCGCTGCGCGAGATCGAACAGGACATTGCCGAAGGCGCCGACAGCATCATGGTCAAGCCCGGCCTGCCCTATCTCGATATCGTGCGCCGCGCCAAGGACAGCTTCAATATCCCGCTCTACGCCTACCAGGTGAGCGGCGAGTACGCGATGATCGAGATGGCTGCCGCGGCCGGGGCGATCGACCGCCAGGGCGCCATTATCGAGAGCCTGCATGCGTTCAAGCGGGCCGGCGCCAATGGCGTGCTCACCTACTTTGCGCTCGAAGTGGCGCGAGAACTGGGCAAGTGAGCCAGATTTGTGTGCCCGACCTCTTGCAGCGGGGCGACGGCATGACGATGTTTCAACCATGAACCAGACCGACCCCATTCGCCCTGCCCTGCCTGACCCGCGCACCGCGCCCGAACTGTTCGAGGGTGTGCTGACCCGTCGCGTGTTTGCATTCGTGATCGACCTGGTCGTGATGGGCGCGATGATCCTGGTGTTTGCCTTTGTCGGGCTGATCGCCGGTTTCGTGACCTTTGGCCTGGGATGGCTGGCCCTGGTGTTTGTGGTGCCGGCCACAATCGTCCTCTATTACGGGGTCACTCTGGGCTCGCCCAAGCGCGCCACACTGGGCATGCAACTGATGGATATCGTGCTCACCCCGACACGCGGCCAGCCGCTCGACGGCTGGATGGCCATCATCCATGCCGGCGTCTTCTGGATCACCACCTGGATCTCGTGGCCTCTGTCGCTGCTGTTCGCGCTGTTCACGCCGCGCCGGCAGATGATTCACGATCTGGTCACCGGCACGCTGATGGTGCGACGCTCCCCGATGGAGCGCCACTGGCGCAACCATTCGGCGCAGACCAGGCAGACCGCGCGCGAGGCATATTGAGCCGTTGCCGACGCTTGCAGAGGCGCGTACAATCGGCTGATTGCACGTAAGGGTCCTTGATGACCGACCAGACGCCCGAAACCACTCAACTGTTCCTGACCGCCGCCATGCCATGCCCCTATCTGCCGGGCAGGCAGGAGCGGAAGCTGTTTACGCATTTGACGGGACGTCGTGCCGCCAACCTGCATCATCTGCTCAGCGAGAACGGGTTCAGGCGCAGCCAGAACCTGATCTATCGCCCCGCCTGCGAGGGCTGCAATGCCTGCCAGTCGGTGCGGATCGTGGCAGATGCCTTCGAACCGTCCAAGCGTTACCGGCGCGCCCTGCGTGCCAATGAGGATCTGAGCATCGAAGTGCGGCCGACGACGGCGACAAGCGAGCAATATGACCTGTTCAAACGCTATGTGGAATCGCGCCATGCCGGCGGTGGCATGACGCAGATGAGCTATGTCGACTATGAATACATGGTCGAAGACACCCCGGTGCAGTCGATCCTGATCGAGTACCGGTTGCGCGAGCACCCCGACCAGCCCCTGGTTGCCGTGGCCCTGACGGACGTCATGCCGGACGGACTTTCCATGGTCTATTCCTTCTACGACCCCGACCTGGCGCATCGCAGCCTTGGCACCTTCCTGATCCTGGACCACATTGCCCAGGTTCGGTCGGCGTCCCTGGACTATGTCTATCTCGGCTACTGGGTGAAGGATTCGCCCAAAATGGCATATAAGGCGCAATTCCAGCCATTGCAGGTACAGCGCGGCCCCCTGGGCTGGGTACTGCTCGACTAAGCGCCATCTTTGGGCCACACGGCTCCCCGAGATCGACTGCTGACCATTCTCGCGGAAATGCCTATGCCCATGCTTTTGCAAACGTTCCGGTTTTGCCTCGTGCTCGGGGCATTGCTGGCCGCCACACTGGCCATTGCCGGCCTGTTCGGCTTTGCGGTGCCGGTGCTGGACCTGCTCAATCATGCCCAGATCCTGCTGTTTCCCGCGACCCTGATCGGCGTGGCGATCGTCGCGCTGGCGCTGCGCGGCACAATGCGCAGCGTGGCGGTAATCTATGCAATCGTGGGCTTTGCGGCATCGGCCAATGTCATGCTGCCCGAATTCGCCACGGCGTTGAGCACGCGACCTGCAGCCCCGGCCAGCGACACGGTCAGGGTGATGACCCACAATCTGTTCGGCCTGCATTACCAAATGGCGCAGGTCACCGCGGCCATCAAGGGAGAAAATCCGGACATTATCGTGCTGCAGGAGTATTTCGGCGAACAGGCAACCGGGCTGCACCCCGAACTGCTGGCCGACTACCCTTTCTTCGTCCGCTGCCGCGGCGGAAAGCGCGCCAATCTGGGGCTGTATTCACGCCTCCCCTTTGAGCAGGTGCAGGACGGCGCCTGCCCCAACAATGCCTATGTGACGGACCGGACCGGCCATATCCTGGCACAGTTCAGGACCCCCGGGGGCAAATCGTTCAAGCTGCTGACAACGCACATGGACTGGCCCTTTCCCGTCGATCGGCAACGCGAGCAACTGGCCGCCCTGTCGTCGGTTCTGGCCGGAATTGACGGCCCCCTGATCGTCGCGGGCGATTTCAACTCGACGCCGTGGTCCTATGCGCTGCGGGACTTTGTCGCCAGCAACGGGCTGGTGCGTGAAACGGTCAATCTGGTGACCTATCCGCTACGCTTCTTCTATTTCGGCGCCTGGCGCGACACGATCCCGTTCCTGCCGCTCGACCATGTCATGACGCGCGGCGGCATCGTGGTGCATGAGCTGCATGCCGGCCGGCCCACGGCGAGCGATCACCTGCCCGTGGTGTTCACCTTTTCGGTGCAGTGAGGCCGGTTGTGCCGCACCGCAGGCCCGGGCTACGCCTCAGGGTGCGGCGGGGTGCGGGTCGGCGACGTGCAGATCAAACACCATGATGCCGTCCCGGCCGCCTTCGAGCGCGGCGACGAGGCGCGCGCCAGCGGCCTTGTGGGCCGGATCGACCAGGTAGCGGTCACGGGCAGCCTCGTCGGCGAGATCCATGATGAAGCCATCATTGAACCCCTGCGACACCCCTTCAGGCGAGATGTTGGGGCCGAAATCGGCGCGCAGCAGACCATCGATCCGGCCGACCAGTGCCTCGAGACCGGCATAAATGCCGGCGCGCTCGGCGGCACTCACCTCGGCGCGGAACCTGACGAAGACGCAGTGACGGATCATCCGACAAACCTGTTGTTGCGGGGGAAGCCATTGGGCGGCTGACGACCCGCGGTGGCGCGGTCGGCAATCCAGGCGGTCAGCTCTTCCATCGGCTTGGTAAAGGTGCGCCCCGAACTGTCGGTCCAGGTCAGGCCATCGGCCGCGTAGAAGGTCTTGATGTCGGAAACGCCGCCATCCTTGTAGCGCTGCAGACGCACGCCCTTGCCGCGGCTCATTTCCGCCAGCTGGCTGAGCGGGAAGACCAGCAGCTTGCGGTTTTCGCCGATGATGGCGACGCGGTCACCGGCAACCGGCACCATCAGGCGCGCTTCGACCGGCGCGGTGACATTGAGGATCTGCTTGCCCTTGCGGGTATTGGCGATCATTTCGTCTTCCGAGACGATGAAACCGTAGCCGGCCGTGGACGCGACGATCCGCTTCTGGCCAGCCTTGTAGACAAAGATATCGACGATATCCTGGCCCTCTTCCATATCGACCATGATGCGCACCGGCTCGCCCTGACCGCGACCGCTGGGGAGCTTGTCGCCACCCAGGGTGTAGACCTTGCCCCCGGTGGTCACCATCAGCAGCTTGTCAGTGGTCTCGCACTTGATGGACAGCTTGAGCCGGTCACCGGCCTTGAAGCCCTTGTCATCGATATCGTCGGTATGCCCCTTGGGCGCGCGGATCCAGCCTTTCTCGGAGAGAATGACCGTGATCGGCTCGCGCTCGATGAAGGCTTCGGTAACCTCGGACAGATCAGCATTGGGCGCGTCCATCAGCACGGTTCGGCGGGCGCCGAGCGGATGGGGCGTGACGCCATCGGCCTCGAGGAGCGGATAGGCCTTTTTGAGGGCCTCGATTTCCTTGCTGATCGCGGTCCACTGCCGCTTTTCGGACGCCAGCAGGCCCTCGATCTGCCCCTGCTCCCTGGTCAGATCGTCGTGCTCCTTGCGCAGCTCGATCTCCTCGAGCTTGCGCAAGGACCGCAGGCGCATGTTGAGAATGGCTTCGGCCTGGACATCGCTGAGCTCGAAAGTGCTCATCAGCGACGCCTTGGCGTCATCCTCCTCGCGGATGATGCGGATGACCTCATCAAGATTGAGGTAGGCGATGATATAGCCACCGAGCACTTCGAGCCGGTGGGCAATCTGGCCGAGGCGGTAGTGCGAACGGCGGACCAGCACTTCCTTGCGATGCTCAAGCCAGGCCTTGAGGGCCTGCGGCAGGCTCATCACCTTGGGGATGGCGCCCTTGTCGAGCACGTTGAGATTGAGCGGGAACCGCGTCTCGAGGTCGCTGGTCTTGAACATGTGCTCCATCAGGATCACAGCGTCGACGGTGCGCGCGCGCGGCTCCAGAACGAGGCGAATGTCATCCGAGCTTTCATCCCGGACATCCTTGAGCAGCGGCAGCTTCTTGGCCAGCAGCAGTTCGGCGATCTTCTCGACCAGCCGGGACTTCTGGATGCCATAGGGGATCTCGGTGATGACGATCAGATAGGAGCCGCGACCGGTCTCCTCGATATTCCACTTGGCACGGACACGGAATGCGCCGCGGCCAGTAGCATAGGACTGGGCGATCGAGGACGCCGATTCCACCATGATGCCGCCGGTGGGAAAGTCGGGACCCTTCACAAATTGAGTCAGGTCCTCCGCCGAAGCATCTGGATTTACATTGATAAGGTGGAGCGCGGCCTGGCACAGCTCGTAGACGTTGTGCGGCGGGATCGAGGTGGCCATGCCCACGGCGATACCGGTGGAACCGTTGGCCAGCAGGTTGGGGAAGTTGGACGGCATGACGACAGGCTCTTCGTCCTCGCCGTCATAGGTGGGTTTGAAGTCGATGGCGTTCTCGGTGATGCCCTCGAGCAGGCGCATGGCCACATCGGTCATGCGGCTTTCGGTGTAACGCATCGCCGCAGCGCTATCGCCGTCGATATTGCCGAAATTGCCCTGACCATCGACGAGCGGATAGCGCAGCGCAAAATCCTGCGCCAGGCGGACCAGCGCATCGTAGATCGACTGGTCGCCATGGGGATGGAATTTACCGATCACGTCACCGACGATACGGGCCGATTTCTTGTAGCCCTGCCCCGGATCGAGCTTGAGCAGGCGCATGGCATGGATGATGCGGCGGTGCACCGGCTTGAGGCCGTCGCGGGCGTCCGGCAGGGCACGCTGGGTGATGGTGGAGAGGGCGTAGGAAAGGTACCGCTCCTCAAGCGCCTGCTTGAGATCGACGACGCGCTGGTCGTCGGCAGGCGGAAGGGTATCGGTGTCGGCCATCGGGGGGCATTCCAAAGAGAACGAATCAGGAAATCACTATAGCCGGACTGATGCAGATTCTGAGGGTTTGTGGCGGAAATCTCCGGCTTCTACACGCATTTCGGCCGCGCCG
>TARA_R110002124_G_scaffold11445_1_pt1 | contig 14603 bp, 15 predicted proteins | sample TARA_R110002124 | Tara Oceans TARA_R110002124 (sample SAMEA4397445) | marine metagenome | biome: Polar Biome; feature: [SRF] surface water layer (ENVO:00010504); material: water (ENVO:00002006), including particulate matter (ENVO:01000060) such as... | depth 5 m | reverse complement strand
TGCTTCGGCCTGAGCTTGGGCTTCTAATTCTGCTTGTGCAGCAGCCTCTGCTTCGGCCTGAGCTTGCGCTTCGAGTTCCGCCTGTGCGGCAGCTTCTGCTTCAGCTTGCGCTTGCGCTTCGAGTTCCGCTTGAGCAGCAGCCTCTGCTTCGGCCTGTGCTTGCGCTTCGAGTTCCGCTTGTGCGGCAGCCTCCGCTTCGGCCTCAGTATTATTTTCAGCAGGTATAGTTAAGGCATTTTGCGTTGCGTCTATAGTGCCATCGCGGAATTGGATTGATTCAATGTCGATAAGCGTGTCTGTACCATCGCGGCCTTCGACCAAATCGGTCACCGTGATGCTGCCATCATCGTTAAATGTGAATTCATACTCGCTGTGTAATCCAGTAAGGATAGCTATATCGCTGCCTTCTCCGCCGTCAAGAATATCATCGCCGCCCTGACCAATTAATTGATCATTACCTGTACCACCAACAAGGCGGTCATCACCGCCCGCTTGCGTTGGCGCGGTGTAAATAGTGTTATGGCTGACAGAAACGTCTATTACGACATCGGTAAAGTCAGCGTCACCCAAATTCGGTAAATCTTCAAAGCCTAGGCGTGTTGTACCATCATCGTTTTTTGCGCTGGTAATATGGTCATTGCCATCATTATTTAATGAAGCATTCGAGTGATAAGCATTGCCGTTAAGCACAATGGTTTCACCATCATGCGTAGTGAAACTTAGAGATATATCATTAGGATTATCGGCAATATTCGCCGCACGCTCATCATCTGTTCCGGCTTTGTACAAGAAAGCATATTTGCCATCTTCGCTATCATAGCGATTAAAGAAATCAGAGTTTTTATTAAAGCCGTTAGACAAGATAAAATAGCCAACATCGGAAGCTTCTGCGGTGTTCAGCTCTATTGAAAACTGATCGCCTGCATTCGCATCATGCTGGTTTTCAATTCCGATACTTACGCCAAGAATATTACCGTCGCCATCAATAGTATAAGCGCCAATAGAGTTACGGTATCCTGCTGTAGTGGAAACATAAGTGACGTCTATGGTTGTTAAAACAGATGAGCTACCTGTATCTTCAGGGTTGTCGCCATAAAGAATGTCATCTCCTTCTTGACCGCGCAAAACATCATTGCCCGTTCCGCCAGAAATTTTGTCGGCACCGTCCATAGCATTAATAATATCATCAGAACCATCACGGCCAGTAACCACATTATCGGCATCATTCAAATGCGTTACCATATTATCAGCCCAAACGCTTTGTTGAGCTGTGCCGTGATTATTGAATACGTCATAGGCATCGCTGCCTGTTTCTTGGCCGTCAAAAATAATATTCCAGCCTTCGACTGATGGTAAATTATCTAAATCAGTAAAGTCAAAGCCATCTAATGTGATGGAAAATCCGTCAACGCCTTCAAAGCTTATAATCGTGTTTTGACCATCATAATCCAGCAGCATATTTTCAGCCGTAAGACCTTCGCCATCAAGCTTAATTGTGTCGTGATGAGGCATTAAATCAGCTTCGCCAGAACCTCCGCCGCCAACGCCGCCAAAGTCTTTAATTGTGGTATTGCCATCGCCTGATTGAATGATGAATAGGTCATTGCCTGCGCCGCCATCAAGGACATCGCTGCCTTCGCCGCCAGAAAGAACATCATCACCGCCGCCGCCGCTTAATGTATCATCGCCGCTACCGCCGTTAAGAATATCTGAATCAGCCCCGCCATCAACACTATCGTCACCGCTACCACCAGTAAAAATATCACGGCCTGCGCCCAAATCGACAGCGGAGTCATCGTAAGCCCCATTCAGTGTTACCCTATCATTATCTGCGCCAGCATCAATGTTAAACCCTGTCGCTCCTTTATCACCAGTGGCTGTAATTATATCTGCGCCATCGCCCGTGCTAACCGTAAAATCATTACCCCAGCCTGTGCTATTACTTAGCGCATTGATATCAATATTATCGTCACCGCTGCCTGTTGTAATATTGCCGCGTTTTGCTCCGTTTACACTAACGTCTGCCCCGTCTTCGCCATCGAGCACAATATCAGTATGAACAAAATTATTCAGGGTTACATGGCCTGAGTCTTCTGATGTTATTTCGACATTTTTTACGCTATTCCATGCCGTATCTAATGTTATTTCAACTGTATTGTCGCCATCATAAATATAAGTGATCTGCGCAGTATTAGACACACCAGAAATATCCATTTCTTCGCCCATAAGCGTCTGGATTTGATGCGGTGCATCGGCGCTTAAATCATAACCATCTATGCTGTTAATACTGTCCTGGTTATCTGTCTTGTTACTAACACGCGCCAGTATATTTGAAATGAAGGCTACAGGAGTGGAGGGGAGCTCGACCACAGTCGGTTGTGTCGGTTGTATAGTTGTTGGAGCTTGAGGCTCTGATCCAGGGCCAGACACGATTATAGAATAGTCCACCACGATAGGTTCTTCGATGACGATGGTCTCTATTGTTATTCCCGCTTCAGCGCTTAAGAGTAGATCCGGCGCATTAGGGGCTTCACTAATAGCGGCTTGTGGTGCGCTTTGTATGTTTGGAACATTAGCGACTGATTGGCTGGATTGACCAGCAGTATAAAAGCCAATAAAAGATAGATTATCCTGCACGCTATTCTCTAGACTCTGTAAACCTGACCCTAATGTATTAAAGAGCGCCGAATCCTGTAAGTCTGCTTGTATATATGTATCGGTTTGCAGTGAGTTTAACGCATTTTGTGTACCGCTTTGCCCACTATTTAAAATCTCCCCATCATTGCTCACGCGCATTATGGATGATTCACGTTTGGCTATCAGTGTATTCTCTAATTGTGCGTCCCATTCAAATCGCTCATCGCCGCTCGATAAAATATCAAGCGCATCGGGGGCTCCTTGTCCCATAGCCGCACCTAAAATATCTTTATCAGCAATACCGATTAATGGGTTAGCGGCAATTGCATCCTCATCACCAGAGAAAACATTATCCGTTAAATAGACCTTAGCGGACAGCTCTGTACCGCTGACATCTTGCAAGACGGTAAAGTAATCAAGGTCCGCACGCGCGGATTCGCCCCTTGTTTGGCTCGTGTTAATGTTTTCTGTAGGTGCGTTATCTAAACCATTTGTCATTGCAATCTCCTATCAACTGATAAGTATACGCGATGAATATTAAGGAAGTGTTGCCGTCTTGTTAGCTTTTGGCTGGTTAGCTGCGTGAGGATATGTTAAATGCAATGTTCTCCATTATCGCCCTAGCGGCGAGAGCATCTTTTATTATCAAGAATGTCTTGAAGCTCAGAGCGTAAAGCCTTCATCTCCTCAATGTTTAAAACCAGTTTGTCGACATATTTTAAATCATGGTCAATTTCTGTAAGTTGGTTTTGCAGGCCTTGAATTTGGGCTTTTGTTCTGGCTAACTCACACAAAATCTTAAGTTTTTTCAAAATATGATAAACAATATCGGGCTTATTGCGGGCGCTATGGCGCATCTGGTCAAAGGCGCTGAATATGATTTCAGATTCATCACTTTGTTTTGCCCATATACGTACGCGCCCCTCAGCGTCTTCTCTCCACTCTAGTGGAGTTTCCTTTTGAAACAGGATCGCCATCGCTGCAGAAAGGTGGTCAAGTACGGTGATGGCTGTGAAATTGTCATCCATTCCTGGTGATTGTGCGCGTAGGCCGATTTCAACGAGATGGCGAATTGAGTATTCAATATCCTGCGTTGCTGTTCGTGTGGTGCCAATAATAAAACAACTGCGAATGGCTTGCTCAATGTCATTATTGAGCTTGCTTTTCGGGTAAACGCGTACGCCGTCTTCCCCTTCGACCAAAAAATGCCCCGCTTTAAAGAAGATTTGAATATATAGCCCATGTTCTTGTGCAAGACACATCATTTGGTCGTAATTAATATGCTGAACATAGCCACTGCGCTCAAAGTAGAAACGTTTTCTCTTGTGCTCAAAATCTTTCGGCCACTCAGAGGTGTCGGGTTCTTTATATTCTGTACCTTGTTCACTTATTGTTAGGCGATCAAATGAGGCATTTAAATCGGCAGCGACTTTAATGATGACTTCGTCAGCAATGCTCGATAGAGCGACATGGTGAACAAAAGCGAGCAGTACAAATAAATTAGAAAAGCAAATTAAGAAGACTGCCGTGATCGTTATTTTTGGTGTGTAATCTTTGGGCGTTGCATCATGTAAAATCATGGTTAAGGTGAAGCACGTAACGACAGCCCCAAAAAACAAAGAAATAAACATTTTTGTTTTACGGTCAGACATAAAAGAGCGGATTAAGCGAGGACCTAGCTGTGTGGCCGCAAGGGAAAGCACGACCATGGTAATAGAAATAGCCAATGTCGCCATGGTGATCATTGAGGATAAAAGCACAATAGCGAGAGATTTGGCATCTTCAGCGCTGCCACTAAATAAAATACTTGGGAGTTTTATATTTTGAAGATACAGGCTTTCAATCTGATATAGGCCTACGGTCATAATCAAATAAAACAAGCACATAAGAGCCGGAAAAAACCAAAGATTTGTCTTTAAGATTTGCCAGCTATTATACAATTTAGAAATCATGACTAATCCTTTTTAAACATCATCTGGGCGAGTGCCTTGGTTTGTGCTTTCGTTAACTGTACATCATATCCGTTACTCCGTTCAATGATATCTATTCCGACAAAAGGCAAAGAGAATTTTGAAACGCCTTCTTGTGCTAAAAGCGGGCTAAGCGTAAAATAAATATTCTGTGCGCGCGCATCCTCATATATGACGGCGTCAACACGCCCTGCGACTTTACCCTCATAATCTAATAACAAGCTATCGCGTAATAAACGCAAACTAATATAAGCGGTGTTATCAATTTTATCATAGTGGAAGGTCACGGCAGCTTCGTCTTTTCCTTCGGGAATAGTCATTAGAACATCGCCATCGCTTTTCTTCTCGACAACTTCCACGAAGTGGACAGCCATTAAATCTCGCTCATACTGGGCATTATCGTCATGAATAATGATGGCTTTTGCTTGGCCTGTATCCATATGAACAAGGATATCGTGAACCGTCCCAGATGTTTCACCTTCGCGCCCATAAACTTCGCGTCCAACAGCATCAAACAAAGAATGTTTATACTCATCCTCCGTTACCAATGGCTTTTGGAGAAGAGCTATGCTGTCGGCTCTTTTTAGGGGGGGTAATGCGGCTATTGGCGTGTCATATACAGGGCTTTGAATTAAGTCTGATGTGCCTAAACGCGCGACATTGTCGACATTAAGTGGGTGATCATCAAGACCATTAGAAATGCCGTTAAACATTTTATAGAAGAAGCTGTACACACCGTTCCGTGTTTCTTCTTGTTGATAGCTTTTATGAGGCTCATCCTTAGAATTTGATGATAGAAAATACCAGCCAAGCAATCCCCCCATAATCAAGAGTATAATGATTAGGCTAAAGACGGTATTAATAGAGCGGCTAGCATAAGGTTGTGATGCATTACTACCCCACACATCTGCAGTTTGATGATCTATTTCTGGGTCTTTATTATGCATGATATTACCGTTTCGCTATAATATAAACAGCGTGAATAATTCCAGGGAAATACCCCAATAGTGTCAGCAGAACATTAATCCAAAATTGTTTTGTGATGCCGACTTGCATAGCCACGCCAATTGGCGGCAATAGGATGGCAAAAAGAATACGAATTATATCATTTTTTTCTGTGCTCATTGGTTTTTCCTTTTTTAACTTTCTAATAATAAAATAAAGACATAAGCATAATAACTGTCTTAAATACTTAATGTTGCATTTCGCTTATATCATTGCTTATACCAACGCTTAAGTACTCATTTAGTTCCCAAAAAAGGCGCAATGCTTAACACTGCGCCTTCTGAGGAGGGGGGGAGTTATAGTAAAGGGCGTTATTTTACAGCGCTTTTTTTATAGCTTTCAAACTGGGCTGTTTTTTCTGCGTTTATCTGAAAATCATAATCATGGCCATCTTGAATAATCATCGCTGAATTATAATTTAGAGCGGCTTTTTCACCACCAAAACCAAGAATTTGGTCGAAGCCAACAATCAGATATGTTGCATTATCGCCTTTGAATTGGATATCATCGATATGCGCAAGGGCTTTGTTTTTGGCATTAACCAATTGTCCGTCAAGCAGTTTTGCGACGCTGTAACCGTTATCTGGGATCACGCGCACATCCTTGCTATTGTCTTTACGGTCATAAGAAAATTTAGCCGCAAGATCAATCGATTCTTCCGTTAATGGTGTCAGTATATCGCCTTCTGCACTAACTTTAATCACTTTGTTGTAATCAAAAGCAGCGAGCTTTCCTAAACCAAAAAAGTCACCATCGGCAATAACGACCATGATACCTTTGCCGTTACGATCTAAAATAATATCTTTTACTGTTCCAACGCGCTCATTGTTATTATAGATCGGCTGACCAATAATGCCATTCGCTGTTGTCTGTGCATTAATCGTTACATGGGTAACATCCATATCCTTGGCATCATCACTAATCAAGGCCGCCTTAATATCTTTATAGGCTTTTTTTGTGGCGTTACTGACATCTTCAGCTGCTTCAGACACGGTGCCCTTAGTTTTGTTCCAGCCTTCTTTTATCTCTTCTTTCGTAACTTCAGGAGAATCGTTTTGTCCTACAGTGCGTTCTGTTTGCATCTCGGCGGCCGATTTGGCTTTAAGTTCTGTGTCGGCCATGGCCGGAGCGGCGCCTATAAGAGCGAGTGCTGATACTGCGGTTAAAAATGCTTTAGTCATAATGTTGTCCTCTTGTTTTTGTGTAAAGGGTTACGGTCTAGCTAACGAGCGTTGGTAAAAAACGTTCCAAAAAATATTCAGGGAACTATTAAGCGCGCGCAGCGTTTGTTCTGTGTAACCCATTAATCTTAGGAGACTTAATTTTATGAAAACCTCAAATAAACTTTTACTGGCTTCGGCCGCCTGTATGACTTTAATGTCAATGCATTCAGCCAGTGCAGAGATCGTAACGACAAAAACAATGGTGCATCAAAAAGAACTGCCCAACATGAAGAAAACAGATTTTTTAGACTTTGACTTAAATAAAGACAGTGTTTTATCCATGAAAGAAGTTGGCGAGAAATTATTTTACATTTTTGATACAGACGGCAATGAGGTCATTGATAATATAGAGTTTAACCATAAACAGATCATGACCATTATCCCGATGGAAAAAGATACATTCACATATGTTGATTGGGATAGTGATGGCGATACTGATGTTTCAAGCTACACATATGAAATGTTCTTTAAAAAATCTGGCTTAATGCGTTTTGATAAAAATATGGACGGGCTATCGGCTTCTGAATTTATAGCGCATAGTATGCTAGCGCTTGATGACGATAATAGTAAGGTTCTTGAACTCGGTGAGTGGAAAGAGGCCTATGAAGAGTCAACACGAGCGCTTAGCGCTGAGCAAGAGCGCTATCAACAATAAGAGCCTCATACCTGTTTGGATAATAAAAGAGCCGCCTAAATGGGCGGCTCTTTTTATTTGTTTGAAAGCACTCACCCTAAAGGTCAATATAGACACCGTTGAATGCAGAAAAAAGGCCCGTAAATAACGGGCCTTTAAATCGTGAGAATATATAGATCAGAATGGCGCCTTACCTAGCGTCGGTATGATCATCAATCTCATCGCTAATTTCTTCGGTCATCTCACTGATGCTGCTTGTAAGCTCTTTACCAGGCGATTTCTCGTTCATATTAATCACTACAGCAGCAAAGGTGCCCAGTAGTAAAATAATAACTATTGTTAAAAGTCCTTTAGTACTCATAATTTTCTCCATTATTTTGCGGCATCCTGCACGGCTTCACCAGCATGTTCTAAATCATGACCAGCGCCTTCAATTGTGTTACAGGCTCCAAGTGAGATAACAGCTAAGGCCAGAACAGCCAGCGTCATAAAATTTGTATTTTTTAAAGCTTTCATTGTATTTCCTTTTTTTCATAGTTCACGATCTTGCCTTACGGGTAAATCGCAAATAAGTTGATAAAGTTACTTGAATTGGTCGCCGGCTATATATCCAGCAAGACTAGCTAAAAGCATCGACGTTTTTGGATTGTCCCGAATAGGATCCGTGAGTTCTTTACCAAGGATATCTATAGCCAAAGTGATGATTTCATTCATCTCATCTGATTGTACGGCCGGGGGAGGTTTTTTGGATAAGACGCGATATCCAATCAAGCCAAAGATAAGAGCTCCTCCCCCAATAATACCCGCGACAAGCAGAGCCGCTATCGGTTGTGAATATTGAGTCAGAAGCCAACCATAGCCGGATATAATTGTAAAAATTACAGACCCAGAGAGGCAAAACCCCGCCAAAGTCATCAGGCTAAGCCCGATTTTGCTTTTTCTTATCACATGCGTTTTTTTATTTGCCAAGTTATTCATGGCAACGCTTTGAGCCAAAGGGAGGAGTGCTTTTATCATTTCCTATCTCCGGCTACGAATAAGCATGCTCGCAAGAATCCCGCCAGCGAAAGCAATTGCGACGCTTTGTATAGGATTATCTTTTACATGAGATTCAACTTTTTTAAGCTCTTTTTGTGTCTGTTTTTTTAGCGTCAGAACGGTCTCTTCTACGCTTTCAACCGTGTCATCTTTAACGTGGTGCGCAAGCTCAACTGTGTTGCCTTTTAAAGATTCTAGATCTTCTCGGATCTCTGAGACTTCAGGGTATTTAGTTTTGATTTCTTTAGACATTGATAAAACTCCTTTTTTATTATGTGTGCTTAACCCAACACATAAGATCCAAAAGAGTTCCAAAAATATTTTCTAATCGACAATAGCGGGGGGACAGAACATATAGCCAACGCCGCGCACTGTTTTGATAATGTCGAGACCATCATCCCCTAATTTTTTACGAATCCGCCCAATTTGAATGTCTATAGCGCGGTCATATGAGTCAAATTCACCATCACGGGTCAATTCAAAAAGCCGCTCACGACTTAACGCTCGGTTTGGCGCAAGGATTAAAGCTTCGAGCAATTGAAATTCGCCTGTAGTGATTTCAAGAGATTGGTTTTTCGTGTTAAATAACTGAAATTGGTTGCGCTCTAATATAAAGTCACCAAATTCTATTCTCTCTTTTTTTGACGCGACCTCAATATTATCTTTATGGATTTCTGTTGCGGGCTGTGTGCGCCTCATGGCCGCTTTAATTCGCGCGGATAATTCGCGCATTTCAAAGGGCTTAGTGATGTAATCATCCGCCCCCATTTCAAGACATATGATCTTTTCTGTTGTGTCGCTTTTGCCGCTGACGACAATAATAGGTATTTGTTTTTTCGTTCTGATTTGAGGAATAAGGTTCAGCCCATCAACATCGGGCAAGCCTAGATCCAACAAAATAATATCTAAAGAATCTGTTTCAAGTTTTTCGTTCAAGCCTGCGCCATTATTCGCCGTTAGGACTGTATAGCCCTCACCTTCCAGATAATGTTTTAAAACAAGCTGGAGCCCTTCATCATCATCAACAGACAATACAAGACCTTTATTCATATAGCGTTCCTCTTTGTAGCTACGGATTTATACCCTTTTTGTTACAAAATTGATACAAAACTTTTCACAAATATTACACAACCGAGAGATTGAGGTTACACAGAGCCGTTACACTTTTAAATATCAGCGAGACGAAATCGCTTTAACGAAAACGATAATAAACAGGAGATTTAAATGTTTAACAATCAGCAGCTCATAGTGGAAATGCCAAGACTTGAAAAATTTGCTTTACGGTTAACGCGTAGCCAGCACGATGCAAATGATTTAGTACAATCTACACTTTTGCGCGCTATGGAAAAAAAGCATTTATTCCAAGAAGGCACAGACCTTTTCAAATGGACATCAAAAATGATGTATAATCTGTTTGTCTCTGCATATCGCCGCAAAGTGAAATTTGAGACACAATATGATCCAGAAAGCTATCTAGAAAAACAATCGATTGAGGCGCCGCAAGATACGCAAATAGAATTAATGAAGGTAAAAGAAGCTATGACGCAGCTCTCTTCTGAACACCGCGAAGTTATAGCCTTGGTCTGTATTCAGGGTATGAGCTATCAAGACGTTTCTAGCTCTTTAAATATCCCCGTAGGCACGGTTAGATCCCGCCTTTCACGGGCGAGAGATCAGCTGCAAAGCGCTTTGGATGCACCAACAGCTAAAGAAACGTTTTCAATGCCCCCCGCAAGCAAACAAAAATATGAGCATAGAATGGCGGCCTAAGTATAAATCATGCCCTATGAAGCCCGACTTCCCCCAGTCGGGCTTTTTCTATGCTGTTTTTTTCTTTTTCTTTAGAAATTCTAGAATCGTTGATTTTAAATCAAGAACAACAATAGGTTTGGGCAGATAGGCATCCATGCCTGCTTCGATACATTTATCTTTATCACCGACCAATGCGTGAGCCGTCATACCGATGATCGGGGTGCGCTCAAAACTATTTTCTTCTTCTATTTCACGTATTTTTGATGTTGCGGTGAAGCCATCCATTACAGGCATTTGAATATCCATGAGGACGATATCATAGTGATTGTCTTTCCACAGCTTGAGGGCTTCTAACCCTGTTCTTGCGACATCAAATTCACAACCCATCTCTTCTAAAATATAGCTCAGAACAACGACGTTACCCTCATAATCTTCTACCAACAAAACTTTATCAGTATTGCTTATCGCGGCTTTTAGCTTGTCATTCACTTTTGCTTGGCGAACGTGATCTTCAGCCTGTTGGTCTTCGGTCTCTTCAATGCTGCGAAGGGGCAGGATCAATGTGAATATTGACCCTTTTCCAATTTCGCTCTTGAGCTCAATATCGCCCCCCATTAAAACAGCAAGCTTTTTAGATATGGGCAGTCCCAATCCTGTGCCGCCATGTTTCCTGGATTCGGAAGAATCGGCTTGTTTAAAGCGTTCAAACACCAAATCGAATTGATCTTCTGAAACACCTATCCCAGTGTCTTCGACACTGATAATAAGAATGGGATGATCGTTGCGCTCCTCGCGCACAGCTTTCACATGGACATGGCCTTCATCTGTAAATTTCGTAGCATTACCGATTAAATTAATCAAAATCTGTCGAAGCCGCACAGCGTCGCCATAGACTTGAATGTTTTTAACGTCCTCATAATCAAAAATAAAGTCTAAGCCTTTTTCTTTTGTTCTGACGGCCATCATACTGACAATATGTTCAAATGCGTCTTGTAGAGCAAAAGCACTTTCTTCGAGCTCCATCTCACCGCTTTCAATCTTTGAGAAATCAAGCACACCCGAGATAAGATCTTTTAATGTAACCGCACTGGTGTTTAATACGCGAATGAGGCTTTGTCTTTTATCATCTAAGTCATCTTTATTCTGCTCCAGAATTTCTGCAACACCACTAATCGTCGTTAATGGAGTGCGTATTTCATGGCTCATATGCGCAAGAAAAGCACTCTTCGCGCGATTAGCATCTTCCGCGCTGGTCTTTGCTTCTTGCAAACGCAGTTCGTATTCCTTTGCAGCGCTCACATCTGTGTGGGCCCCCACAAGACGAACCGGCTGCCCTTTTTTATCGCGGATCAATTTAGCTCTAGAATTAACCCAAATCCAGCGGCCAGACTTATGTTGTATTCGAAATGTATTGGAATACTCAGAAAGTTGATTATCCAAATATAGATCAATATATTCTTGAACTCTGTCTATTTCTTCAGGGTGGATTTTGCTAGAGAAGTCATTAAACGTTCCTTCAAATTCTGATGGCTTATATCCAAGCGTAGCCATAAATTGATCTGAATAAAAAACTTCTCCTGTTTTGATGTTCCAATCAAATACACCGTCTTGCGTGCCTTCAACGGCAAGGCGGAAAACTTCTTCGCTTTCTCTCAAAGCGGATTCAGCCGTGCTGCGTTTAAATTGAACGCGCAAAAGATAGCCATTAAAGACCATAATCATAATAAATGCTGTGCCGCCGCCAATCAAAAGCGTTTTAAAATATTGATCTTTTTTGCTTTCAACCTTTTTTATACGTTGGTTTAAAAGGTTATATTCTTCTGCTAAAAAATTAGCATTAATGCGCAATATTTCTCGCTTCAAGCTATTCACGGTTTCGACATCTTTAAGGATTCTTTGCGGTGTGTCTGTCACACTTCTGCCGGCTCTGTCCTCTAACTGCTCAGCAAAGGTTAGGAAATATCTATTTAATTCATCTAAGCGAGTTTGCTGAGAAGAATTATAAGCGGTTAGTTCATACAAGGCGGCAATATGCTGTGCGACAGCTGTTTTTGTATCCCTGTATTTTTCTAAGAAGCCTTCATCTGCTGAGATTAAATAACCCCTCTGTGTGGCGATCATACCAGCAATCAGCGCATTCGCTTCCTCAGCTTCAATAATCACTTTATGTGTGTGGAGAACCCAGTTATCTGATTTGTCAATCTGCCTGTCGCCGACGACAAGAACATAGCCCAGTGCGATAACGCAGCTCAGCAAAACCACTGTAAAAATTAGATAGTTTCTATAGAAAATATTTGGCATGGCAGGATAATACAAGATAAGAGAACGGCGCGCCATAAAAAAACGGTGCTCTTAAGCTAAGGGCACCGTTTTTTAATTTGAATATTTCAGATTTTATACTGGAGGTCCTCGCCCCTTAAGAGCGTGTACCAAGGCGCTGATTAAGAACAAGACCAAGAATACGACGAAAACGATCTTTGCAATTTCTGCGGAGGCAGCGGCAATGCCACCAAATCCCAGTACGGCGGCGATCAAAGCAATCACCAAGAATGTTACAGCCCAACTCAACATATTTTTTCCTTTCAGTTATGAAGTTCCGCATAGACCAACGCATTTTTCACCAAAAAGTTCCTAATTATTTTAAGGGAACTAAACACAGCGCCAATCATTGGCTTAGACAGATTGCACTTAACTGTAATTAAATGATAATCAATTTAAAAAGGATAAATCGATGATAAACCTTAAAACACTGGCCCTGACAACAGCGGCATTCGCCAGCTTAAGTGCCTCGGCTATTGCCGATAGCGGCGCAAGCTTTACCTCACATTTTTCTGTAGATGAAAAGTCTTACCAAAAAGCGGTGGAGGCATTGCCTGCTGAAGAAAAGCTCGAAATAAGAGAATATTTAAATTATGAAGAAAGAGAGCCGTGTCAGTTTTATCAACCCATTCCACAAGGTTTTATGAAGCAAGGTTGTGACATCACGCCAATCCGTAAAGCGCAAACTGAGCCTAAAACAACCCAAAAACAAGTTCTTGCCGATTACGAAGTTCACTTCGCATTTGACAGCGCGCACATCGACCCTGCAGCAGGAACTATGTTAGAAAGAGTAGCTCGTGAGATCAAAACATATAACCCGAGCGAGGTCGTTGTCGCGGGTCACGCTGACCGTTCGGGCCCTTCTGATTACAACATTGCCTTATCGCAACAGCGCGCTCACTCCGTATCTGATGCTTTAACAGCGCAGGGCGTTACAAACCGCGTATTGGACGAAGAAGCTTATGGCGAGAGTCACCCTGAAGTACTTACCGCTGATGGTGTTCGTAATGCTGAAAACCGCCGCGTAGAAATTCAGTTTTTAAAATAATATAAACAGCAGAGAGAGGGGGCTCAGATTCCCTCTCTCTAACGCTCACAGGATTTATAAACAGATGACACACAACTTCATTACAGATTATGAAATTCAAGCTTTAGTCGATAATGAGCTCGAACATGAACGCGCCAAAAATATTCTTAACTCTATGGACAGCAATCCACATGTATATGAACGCTATAAGCAGCTCATGGAGCAAAAAAGGTTGCTGCGGTTATGGGGCGCACATAATCAGAACCATTGTTTTTAAACTGTTGTTTTGATTAGTGAAAGCTAGTAACCACGTTCGTTGAAGCTGTATCTGATATGAGAAATATACGATGTTTTTGTAAATGGCAGTGTGTGTAGTCTGCTGCTAACTATTCTCCAGCATAACTGTGAAGGCCGTCAGTTCAATTGCGACCATCGCAACCAATTTAACCAATAAAAAGCCCCGGTAACGACCAGGGCTTTTCGTATTTATTATGACGAAGTTAGATAATCAGCGTGCCGTCCGTGACAAGCAGATCTTCATCTGTGAGCCCTGTTATATTTGTTAGCGTAGCTACTTGTACAAAGTTATCAGCGCCGCCATCTGTATCAACCGACACGATGCTATTCGCTCCACTCGTTGTGATTTGAATATAATCTGTAATGGCCTGAGTCACAGGATCATAAGTTTCAACGAGGCCTGAAAGGTCTAATTTGTCACCATGACCGAGATTAAAATCCATTACTTCATCAATACCACTAAATGCATCTAAAGCATCGAACACGTAGGTGTCCGCGCCACCAGCACCCCAGAGTTTATCGGCACCAGTACCACTATGGAACACGTCATCACCACTATAGCCATAAAGGTTATCGTTACCCTCATAACCATAGATTAGATCAGAGACATTAAGACCGTAAACCGTTTCGGCGGCGCTGGTGCCCTCTAAAGTAAGGCCGTTTAGAAGATCAATAGAGCTGCCATCATCAAGCAGGATACT
>TARA_R110002124_G_scaffold71270_2_pt1 | contig 14623 bp, 12 predicted proteins | sample TARA_R110002124 | Tara Oceans TARA_R110002124 (sample SAMEA4397445) | marine metagenome | biome: Polar Biome; feature: [SRF] surface water layer (ENVO:00010504); material: water (ENVO:00002006), including particulate matter (ENVO:01000060) such as... | depth 5 m | reverse complement strand
AGATTTAAAAACCTATGGACTTTGAGTCCATAGTGGTTTAGTTAAGCGATCCACAAATTAATTTGAGTTAATAGGACCCATTTATTATCTATTTTTTCATAAATAATCATATCCTCACCTGCACATCTTCCACCACAGTAGTAACTGTAAGTTATAGCAGCAAAATTACCATTGTAATTAACTTTTGAAAAACGAATAATGAAACTTTGTTTATTCTTTTTATTCATTTCATCTATTAAAATAGATTGCTCTTTATCTGTTATTATTTTGAAATGAATATTCTCAAAGTTGAAAAGGATTGTATTTATCTGATCTTGAGATTCAATATTTTGAGATATAGATTCAATAGTTATTTTAAGCTCTGGTTCTTCTGCTATTCTAGCTATTAATGTTGAATCTCTCTCAAATTGCCACCAATCAATAGTTTTCATCTTTACAGAATTTATTTCAACTAAGACTATCGAATCTGTCTTATCACTTTGACCAAACTTAAGTTGTTCTGTTAAAATCAAGGAATAAATCTCATAATCAGCTATATCATCATGCTGAGAAAATGACAATTGAAAAAAAAGAATAAAAACAATTATGATACTTTTCAAACTATAAATAAATTATCCTATAAAGTTAAAAGAATTTTAATCCAAACAAAATCGCATCACTTTTAAAACCACTTTGGTAAGATCTAATATAATCTAAGCGCAAAAACCTCCATTTTCCCCAACCAATATTATCTATACCTACAGAGTATTCTTGGTAAGGTTTAAAATCTGGTGTTGCTAAAAGATGTGCACCAACAACTAAATTAAAGTTTAGTTTATTGAGTAAGGGAACTTTTCCTAATAAAAATCCATTAAAATCGTGCTCAGCATGTGCTTCTAAATAAGCATCATTTGTGCTGCCAGCATAATAATCTAAATTATTAAAAGCATTGGTGTAATTGCCTTCTGTACTTGTGTGTGTTTGGTTACCATTAAAGTGTTGGTAATCCATAAAGGCAATATTTTCTGCATTAAAAAACTTGCCAGCTCTTAGGTTATATCTAAAACGACCTTTATCTGCAATATTAAACGATTGGTATAATCTCGCCTTTACTTGATCGAAGTTATAATTAGCGTTAGTTGAACCAAATCCTTTTTCGTAACTCAGTATTAGCGTAGGATATTTGTCATTACTCACATTAAACTTACTATCTGGATAGCTTAAATATTCTTGTCCGAAGTTGATTTGTGCTGTAACATTAGCTTTTAATATATTATGTATTGTAAAAGGAGCAATGCCATAAGCAGTTTCATCTAATGGATTATTACTGGTGTAAACATCATTGTCTTCATTTCTAAACACTTGATCTGTGGTATTGAATACCGCTTTTCGTCTTTCGTAGCTTAAACTAGAGCGCAATCTAAAGCCATTAAACAATTCTTCAGAATGGCTCAATTGAAGAAAACTTCTATCGTATATCTTCATGTAGTTGTCTTCAAAAAACAACGTGCTTATTGTATTAATAAATGGTGTAATCGGGATTGATGGATTAAACTGTTCAGTCCTCACACCACCAGACAATGTTAAAAAAGAACGCGATGTATTATTAAACTTATACGTTAGAGAACCTGTTGCTCTTAATCGCTCATCTGAAAAACCGTATTGTAAACTAGCATTCGCTCTAAAAAAACGTTTAAAATCATCGTAATTTTTAGTAAAGAATACGTTGGCCTTTGCAGTATAGCCTTGCACAGTATTAAACTGAACTCCGCCAAAAGGAATATCATAACCCAAACGATTATCCTTATGTGAGTTTTGGTAAGTGTAACCGAGAATACTTCCAAGTTTAAATTTATTGTTTACGCGATCTATAGAATCTAAATATGGCTTAGATTCTCTCACAATCTGAATACTATCCTTTTTTGTGTAATCAGTACGCTCTTCTATTGTTAAAGGAACAGGTCTAATCTTATTCCAAAAAAGCGAATCTTTTTTATTGGCTTTGTCTTCAAAAGCAACTAGCTCACGTCCAAAATCTTTTTTGGTTAAACCTGTGTTAAATTCATAATCGCTGTAAACAGCCGTGAAACGTCCATCTCCTTTTATACCGAAAAGCCCATATTTAAAATCGAGACTCTGAGAAATTAAAGCCCAAATAGTATTAGTTTCAGAATACGAAAAATTTTGTTTTAATGAGATGATATCTACTGCAGGGATTCTGGCTTGTACACCTGTAATATCTAGCTCTATTCCGTATATAGTCCATTGGTCTTCGACAATGTAAATAGAGCCTGCAAATACAGGATCGTTTTCTCGTTTTGGAATAACATTGATTTTATTGATAAGATTGCCTCTGTCATCATAAAATATACCTTCTAATTTATAGCGGTAATAACCAAAAGCATTATTAGCAATAGGTGAAATGATTTCATTGCCAAACTCTATTGTGTTGTTGTAAAAATTATAATTAACATCTAATGCACTGTTAAAACTAAAGCCGTTATCATTACCACTGATTTTAGAGGCTGTAATCTTTTCTTTGAGTTTATTAGGCCTTAAATATTGAATTTTAGAAATGGTTTCGGATAAGTAAATAATTCCTGTTCTTGTAGAGTCTAAGCCACCACCTAAATCACCTATTTCTTGGCCCAATATTTTTTCTGGTGCATCTTTAATTCTGATTAATCCTCTGGAGTAAAAATTGGCCTTATACGAGTTAATCTTTTCTAAATTTTCTTTTCGATTTGCAATGGCTTGGCGCATTATAGCATTAGCAGGGTTGTCCTCTGAATTAACCACAACTTCACTAAGAGAAACAGATTCTTCTTTTAAAATAATATCTATTGTATATGGGAATTTATCTATAGCAACTTTCCTTTTAACCGTTTTATAGCCTAAATATGTATAGACTATGGTATAGGTTTTAGGTTTAGAAATATTGAGTTCGTAATAGCCATCATCGTTACTAGTTGTACCTATGTAGGTGTTTTCTATTAAGATATTTACAAAAGGAAGTGCTTCGTTTTTGGTGTTTGTAACTGTCCCTACAATTTGAGCTGATGCAACTGTGCTAGAAACAATAAAAAAGAGGTTGAGTAAATTTTTAGTCATAAGTGTTGATTGATGATTAATTTTTTGACATGAATTTTACTAATTATAACAAATATCATACCTTAAAACTTAAGTAAAGATGAATTTATAATTTTAGTCTTATTTGTATAAACTTAAAACTTCAATAAATGGTTGTCTATACATTTTCAAACTTAGACTAAAATTGTAAGGCAAGAAGTTAGAACAATCTTAAACTTATCAAAAATTTTTCTTAATACGGTCTAGATCTCGCTTGTTATCTCGGTCTTTAATCGTTTCGCGTTTATCGAAAAGCTTTTTACCCTTGGCTAGGGCAATAGTAAGTTTTGCAAATCCTTTTTCATTGATGTAGAGCCGCAATGGAATAATAGCATTACCCTTAATATCCATTTCCTTTTTAAGCTTTTTAAGTTCTTTTCTATTGAGTAATAATTTGCGCTCTGCTTTTGGTTTGTGGTTGTAGTAGTTGCCAAAAGCGTATTCCTCAACAGTCATATTAATAACAAACAGTTCTTCTCTGTCATTAAATTCACAGAAACTTTCGGCAATAGAAGCCTTGCCAGATCTGATGGATTTAATTTCAGTTCCGGTAAGTACAATTCCAGCTGTATATTTATCTAATATCTCGTACTGAAATTTTGCCTTTTTATTAAGTATGTTTACCGTTTTTTGCATGAATAGCAAAGGTAAATAAATTATAATTATTTTTTGATGTGTTAGTAATGTAATCCCTAATTTTACGACTTTATATTATAAATAATAAACATGAAGTATTTGTCAATAATTTTATTTGCATTCTTTGTTGTGAGCTGTAAAAATGAAAATGCTCCTAAATCAATGAGTGCTGAAGAAATAATAAATAAATCTATTGAAGTTTCGGGAGGTGATATTTTTAGTAAATCTGAAATATTTTTTGAGTTTAGAGATAAAACATATATGTCTAGACGTCTAGGAGATGAGTTTTTAATGGTAAGAATGTTTGAGGAAAATAATGATAGTATTACTGATATCTATGATAATTTCGGATTTAAAAGAATGGTTGGTGAAGAGTTTGTAAATGTAGCAGATTCAATGGCTGTGAAATATACTGCTTCTGTAAACTCAGTACACTATTTTTCAACATTACCTTATGGTTTAAATGATAAAGCAGTTCAAAAAGAATTAATAGGAGAGGAGACGATTAAGACAAAAGACTACTATAAATTAAAAGTAACTTTTAATGAAGAAGGTGGTGGTGAAGATTATGAAGACGTGTTTGTCTATTGGATTGATAAACAGACATTTAAATCTAGTTACCTAGCGTATTCATATAATGAAGATGATGGTGTTGGAATGCGTTTCAGAGAAGCCTATAATGAACGTTATATTAACGGATTACGCTTTGTAGATTACAATAATTTCAAAGCCGAAGATTTGTCTATTCAGCTATTCGATTTAGGAAAAGCGTTTGAAAATAATCAGCTAAAGCTATTGTCTAAAATAAAGCTCGAAAATGTAACTGTTAATTAATCTTTAGTACTTGATCAATTTTACTGCCTTCAGAAATAGTTACGATATATAGACTACCATTATCATGATGATTCATGTCTTCGTACTTCTTTTCTCCTATAATAGCGTTAACAAAGGCTGGAGTTGTATTACTATGACCAACAATTAAGACAGTTTTTCCTAAGGTAGCTTCAGAGAATTCTTCAGAATATAAATTTCTTGGATCATAAGACTGAATCTCTAATTCTTGCTTTTTTGAAGTGGGTTCTGCAGTTTGCCTAGTACGATTATAATTTGTAGAGTAAACAGCGTCAAAATCTATATTTTCAAATACCTTGCTCCAGTTTTCTGCTCTAGTTTTACCTGCCTCTGTAAGATTAGGATTTCTATTGGTTTCATCACTTTTATCTTTTTCAGCATGTCTAATAAGATAAAAGGTCGTTGTTGAAGATTTCGATTGTTCCTGCACATTTACAGGTATAATAAAACTTAAAGCAAAGGCTAGAATTAGAAAGTATTTCATTTTAACTAAATTTTGTAAAACCAAATATACTCAAATGATATACTACAGAAACTAAATGAAAGCTAAATATGAAGATTCTATTATCTTTTTAATACTTTTATACTATGGTAGAAATCTACTTTCGTTCCAACCATTTTTTCTATTAGAATGCATCAAAATATGATTGATAACAAAGCGTATTTATTTATTGATTTCATCAACAAGTATGTCACTCTTAGTGAACTAGAATCGAAACTTATTCTCGAAAGAGTTAATATAAGAAAATACTTAAAAGGGCAATATGTTGTGCAACAAGGAGATGTTTGTAGGTATAGCGGTTTCGTTATTTCAGGATGTACAAGAACGTTTTATGTTGATGATAATGGTGAAGAGCATATCGTGATGTTTTCAATTGAAAACTGGTGGGCTTCAGAAATTGGAAGTTTTGTATCTCAAAAACCTTCTGATTATAATGTTCAATGTATTGAGAATACAAAGTTAATTCAATTATCATTCGAAGATCAGGAAATTCTTTTTAAAGAAATCCCTAAGCTAGAGCGCTTTTTTAGATTGATATTAGAACAGGCTTTTGTTGCTTCCCAAAAAAGAATTGTTTCAAGTTTTAGCCTTTCAGCAAAGGAACAGTATATTCAATTCACAAAACAATATCCCGAAATTGAAAAACGCATACCTCAATATATGGCGGCTTCCTATCTGGGCATATCAAAAGAGTTTTTGAGTAAGATTAAAAAGCAACTTAAGATGTGAAGGAAAAAGTTAATCTAGATTAACTTTTTTAGATGAACTACTTCATTTTATTTTAGGCTTTTGTTGTCTAACTTTGTATTCATATTGCTTTCTAATAGTAGTATTAGCATATTATGGTAGATTTAATTGTTAAAAAAAGAAATGGTCTTGAACTAAATAAGGAAGAACTTACGTCAATTATCGATGGATTTATTTCTGGCGAAATTCCTGATTACCAAATTTCGGCACTTTTAATGGCTATTTATTTTAAAGGAATGAATAGTATGGAGACTGCTATTTTAACTGATTTGATGATGCGATCTGGTGATTTGATTGACTTATCAGCTATTGAAGGTATTAAAGTAGATAAACATAGTACAGGAGGTGTTGGAGATAAAACGACACTAGTCTTAGCGCCATTAGTTGCGGCAGCTGGAGTACCTGTTGCAAAAATGTCTGGTAGAGGTTTAGGCCATACTGGAGGAACTTTGGACAAGATGGAATCTATTAGTGGACTTTCTGTTAATATGACGAAGGATCAATTTATTGATAATGTCAAATCTCACAATATTGCAGTATGTGGTCAAAATGCAAATTTAGTCCCTGCCGATAAAAAATTATATGCACTTAGAGATGTTACAGGAACAGTAAATAATATTTCTCTAATCGCTTCAAGTATAATGAGTAAGAAATTAGCTTGTGGAGCAGATGCAATTGTAATCGATTTAAAAGTCGGACATGGTGCATTTATGAAGACACTTAAAGATGCAGAGGAATTAGCACAAGTAATGATTAATATTGGTGCCAATATGAATAGAGAAGTTATAGCTGTAATTACATCTATGAGCGAACCTTTAGGATATACTATTGGTAATGCTTTAGAAGTTAAAGAAGCTATAGATACATTAAAAGGTAATGGTCCAGAAGATTTAACAGAACTTTGTTTAGAATTAGGTGGTCATATGCTTGTCTTAGGAGAAGTAGCAGAAAATCATGAACAAGCTGTTTTAAAATTAAAAGAATTGATTAGCTCAGGAAAAGCATTTGATAAATTCAAAGAATTTGTAAGTGCGCAAGGAGGAGATGTTAATTCAATTGAACATACAGAAGAACTTCCAACAACAGAACATAAAAGGATTTATTATTCTAAAGAAGAAGGGTTTTTAAGTGATCTAAATGCTTTGGATGTTGGTTTAGCTTCAGTAAAGTTAGGTGCTGGTAGAGAAACTAAAGACAGCGCTATTGATTTTGGTGCTGGCATTAGATTGCTAAAGAAAATAGGTGATTTTGTTGAGAATGGTGACCCATTAGCTGAATTGTATTCTAATGATGAATCTTCATTTAATAAAGCAGAAGAGCTTTTGAATTTAGCGTATAAATTTACTGAGAAAAAACCTCTAGAAAAACCATTAATACTTAAAACAGTAAGGTAAACTCTTTAAGATTTGTTATTTTTAATAATTAGAATAAAACTAAACGAAAAATTGTATGAGTAATACAAAAATGAAGTTGAAGAATATGAAGTCAAATAAGAAGCAAATTTTACATCAAAAACGAAACGATGGTATTCCATTTGATTCAAGTCTATTTGAAGATATTAACGTAAATAGAAGTGCTGTTGAAAGACGTGCAGCTACATTAAGTGGGCGAAGATCTGTTAAGAAGCAGTGGCAAGCAGCTTGGTTGTTAAAAGCTGTGAGTTGTATTGACTTAACGACTCTTTCTGGTGATGATACAGAAAGTAATGTATTGAGGCTTTGTGCAAAGGCAAAGTCACCAATTAGATTAGACTTATTGGAGGCTATGGGAATGAAAGATGCTGATATCCATACAGGAGCAGTTTGTGTATATCACAATTTCATTAAAGATGCAAAAAAAGGTTTAAGAGGAAGTTCTATTCCTATTGCTGCAGTATCCACAGGATTTCCTGCAGGTAATATTCCACTGAAGGAGAGACTAAAACAAATAGAATTATCTGTGGCTGCGGGTGCAACAGAAATAGACATTGTAGTCAGTAGAGATTTAGTTATACGATCAGATTGGAAAACTTTATATGATGAGGTTGCTGCTTGCAGGAAAGCCTGTGGAGATGCTCATATGAAAACGATACTTGCAACAGGAGAAATCCCTACATATACTAAAGTAGCAAAGGCAAGTTGGGTAAGCATGATGGCTGGCTCAGATTTCATTAAAACGAGTACAGGTAAAGAACCTGTGAATGCAACTATTCCTGTAAGTCTAGTGATGATTAGAACCATTAGAGAATATCATGAATTAACAGGTTACAAAGTTGGTTTTAAGCCAGCTGGTGGAATTGGGAAAGCCAAACAAGCTATCAATTGGTTAGTATTAATTAAAGAAGAACTTGGCGACGAATGGTTAAATCCAGATTTATTTAGGTTTGGAGCCAGCAGTCTGCTTGGTGATATTGAAAGACAATTAGAACATTATGTAACAGGACGGTATTCAGCGTCATTTAGACACCCAATGGCATAAATAATAAAACGCATGGAAATTAAAGAAATATACGATACTATGACTTATGGTCCAGCACCAGAAAGTGCAGATGAAGCCATTAACTTTTTAGAAAGTCATAAAAGAAAGTTCAAATTATTTATTAACGGAAAATGGGTTGCTCCTTCTTCAAAGGAGTATTTTGACAGTATTAATCCTTCAAACAAGGAGAAATTGGCAAAAATTTCTGAAGCCAATGAGACTGATGTTAATAAAGCTGTAGCAGCTGCTAATAAAGCATTGCCAGAATGGGTGAAAATTGGGTCGCATCAACGCGCCAGGTATTTATATGCCTTAGCAAGACAGATTCAGAAGCATTCTCGACTTTTTGCTGTTTTGGAATCCATGGATAATGGAAAACCAATTAGAGAGACAAGAGATATTGATCTTCCCATTGTTGCAAGACATTTTTATCATCATGCTGGTTGGGCACAATTAAGAGATTCAGAGTTAGGAGACTATGAAGAGCTTGGAGTCATTGGTCAGATTATTCCATGGAACTTTCCTTTAATGATGTTAGCGTGGAAAATTGCACCAGCCATCGCAATGGGAAATACTGTAGTTTTAAAGCCAGCAGAATCTACGTCATTGACAGCGTTACTTTTTGCAGAGATTTGCGAACAAATAGGATTGCCAAATGGCGTGGTAAATATTATTACTGGACACGGAAAAACAGGAGCAGCTATTGTAAATCATAAAGATGTCAATAAAATCGCTTTTACAGGTTCAACAGAAGTTGGCAAAATTATAAGAAGAGCAACAGCAGGAACAGGAAAAAAATTGTCTTTAGAACTTGGAGGAAAATCACCATTCATAGTTTTTGAAGATGCAGATTTAGATAGTGTAGTGGAAGGTATTGTTGATGCGATTTGGTTTAATCAAGGTCAAGTTTGTTGTGCTGGTTCACGATTATTGGTTCAAGAAAGTATAGCTGAAAAGTTGTATAAAAAGATTAGAGCCAGAATGGAAACCTTAAGAATAGGAAACCCTTTAGATAAAAGCATTGATATAGGTGCTATTGTCGATAAAGCACAGCTTAATACCATTACAAAAATGGTGAAATTAGGTGTTGATGAAGGCAGTACACTAAATCAACCTTCTTGGTCTTGTCCTAAAGAAGGGTATTACTTTCCGCCAACAATGTTCACTGATGTTTCGCCTTCTTCAACTATAGCACAAGAAGAGATTTTTGGCCCTGTTTTAGTTGCTATGACATTCAGATCTCATAAAGAAGCTGTAAAACTAGCCAATAATACCAGATTTGGTTTGGCATGCAGTATTTGGACAGAAAATATTAATTTGGCTTTAGATATTGCACCTCAAATAAAAGCAGGTGTTGCATGGATTAATTGTACGAATGTATTTGATGCTGCAGCTGGCTTTGGAGGTTATCGTGAATCTGGGTTTGGTAGAGAAGGAGGAAAGGAAGGTTTAATGGAATACTTAAAACCGAAAATTGAAGTATCTTTCACAGATCAACCAATTTCACTTCCAAAACATAAATCAAATGGAACTCTTAAAAAATCTGAGACGAATCTAGGAATAGATAGAACTACTAAAATGTACATTGGTGGCAAGCAATCTAGACCAGATGGTGGCTATAGTGAAGTTGTTAATGGTGTCAATGGTGAATATATTGGCGAAGTTTCTAAAGGTAACCGTAAAGATATTAGAAATGCTGTTGAAGCTGCTCACTCTTGTAGCAAGTGGACGAGCATGACAGGACATTCAAGAGCACAAGTATTGTATTATTTGGCAGAAAATTTAGCCATACGAAGAGAAGAATTTGCGAGTAGAATTGTCCAAATGACCAATCAAAGTAAGTCTGACGGTCTAAAAGAGGTTGATTTGTCAATTGAGCGGATTTATACTTATGCAGCTTTAGCAGATAAGTATGATGGCCATGTGCATCATACTATTCATAGAAATGTTACTTTGGCAATGCCAGAATCTTTTGGTGTTATGGGAATTGTGTGTCCTGATGAATTTCCTTTGTTAGGCTTTATTTCAACAGTAATTCCTGCAATCTCAATGGGAAATAATGTCGTTGTTGTGCCTTCTGAGAAGTCACCTTTTTCTGCGACTGATTTTTATCAAATATTAGAAACGTCTGACGTTCCTGGAAGTGCAGTAAATATTGTAACAGGCAATAAAGATGAATTAGCTCAAGTATTGGCAAAGCATGATGATGTAGATGCTATTTGGTATTTTGGAAGTACAGAAGGTTGTAAGGACATGGAATTATTGTCAGCTGATAATATGAAACGAACTTGGGTAAATTATGGGAAGTATAGAAATTGGTTAGATAAAGCACAAGGCGAAGGAGGCGAATTTCTTAAAAATGCAAGCCAGATTAAAAACATTTGGATTCCTTATGGTGCTTAATAAATAAGTGTCAAGTATTGATAAAACAATAATAATAAAAAGAATATGAGTAGTATACATTTAGAAGCTAAAGTTGGAGATATTGCAGAAACTGTGTTGTTGCCAGGAGATCCTTTAAGAGCAAAGCATGTTGCAGATACAATGTTAGATGATGCCGTTTGTTATAACAAAGTAAGAGGAATGCTCGGTTTTACTGGTTATTATAAAGGAAACAGAGTGTCTATTCAAGGCACAGGAATGGGAATGGGAAGTACTTCAATTTATGTAAATGAACTCATTTCTACATATAATGCGAAAAATTTGATTAGAGTAGGAACTTGTGGTTCAATTCAAGAAGATTTAAATTTAGGGCAGGTGCTTTTAGCGATGAGTGCTTCTGGTGACTGCGATGCTAATAGCTTGTATTTTGAAGGCATGCAATATGCTGCCACTGCAGATTTTGATTTATTGTTAAAAGCATATAATGCGGCTAAAGCAATGAATATTAAAACCTATCAAGGCTCGGTATTTAGTACAAATACGTTTTATGATACTAGAGAAAATCGTTGGGGAAAGTGGCAAAAACAAGGGATTCTAGGTGTAGAAATGGAAACACAAATCCTTTTTACCTTAGCCAAAAGATTTGGAGTAAAAGCGCTTTCAGTACTAACTGTTAGTGATAATATAATTACAGGTGAATCTTCAAGCTCAATAGATCGAGAGCAATCTTATAATGATATGATGAAGATTGCTTTAGAACTAGCTTAAGGGATTTAAATAGTAACGATAGGTTTTTTACTTCTTGATACAATATTAATACTTGAAGTAGATCCTAAACGACTAGCACCAATATCAATATATTTTTGAGCAGTTTCTAAATCGTTAATATCTCCAAAGGCCTTTATTTTTAGAAGATTTTTAACGCTTTTCTTCATAATTTTTACGGCCGTTAGAGTTGCACCACTTTTAGAAAATCCTGTTGAGGTTTTTACAAAATCAGCTCTTGCATCGATACAGATTTCACAAGCTTTAACGATTTCATTTTTTGAAAGTTCGCTTATTTCTATGATAACTTTAAGAGGAATTAGGCCAATAGCACGCTTTACATTACTTATGTCTTTTAGTACAGCAACATGGTTTTTGCTTTTTAGGCGACCGATATTCATTACCATATCAATTTCTGTAGCACCTTGTTCAATAGCTTTTTTTGCTTCAAACATTTTTGCTTCAGTTGACATACCTCCTAGCGGAAACCCAACAACTGTACATATTTTTACATTAGATCTGCCTAATGCTTGTTTTGCAATTGGTACGTAGCTGCTATTGATACATACTGAATAGAAATTGTATTTTAAGGCTTCATCACAAAGTTGCAAAATATCTGCTTCAGTTGCAGAAGCACTTAATAAGGTGTGATCTATATATCTATTTAATTCCATTTAAATTTTTAAGTAGGATTTTGACAAAAAATTAGTTACAGTAATTCTCTACATGTAGAGGGATTACTAGACAAAATTTAATAAGTCTTAAGTATGTTGGAATAAAATAGCTCGATAAAATTAATGATTTATCCGTTAAAAGGAGCGTTAAATTTTAAATTTTATTATGCATTTCGTCGAAAAGTTGTTAATAACTTAGAAAGCCACTCATTTTTAGATCTATAGGATTACTAAATGAGTACTTGTGAAATATTGAATAAATGAGGTTATTTGATAATCACTGCTTTTTTATTAAACTTTTGGATTATTACTTACTATTTGGTTTGTTCCAAAAAGGAAGAGCAACACTCCTTTCAAGTACTTGAAATTTGTGTTGCTCTTAACCAACCAATCAATATAAAGACTGTTATTAACCTAATATGTTACAATCAGTTTAAATTTCTTCGGTAACCATATCTACTTGATTTCTAAAAACTAATTGTCCATCAAATTCATCGAGTAGAATAATACTATCAGTAGTAACTTTACCCGCTAATATTTCTTTACTCAATGCGTTAAGTACTTCTTTTTGGATTACTCTTTTTACAGGTCGTGCGCCATATTCTGGATTATACCCTTTCTCAGCCAAATAGCTTACAGCCTCTGGTGTAGCATCGAAAGTGATGCCTTGTTTAGCTATCATTTTAGTTACATTTTTTAATTGTAACCCAACAATTTTTGTAATGTTTTCTTTTGATAATGGCGTAAACATTATGGTATCATCGATACGGTTAAGAAACTCTGGTCTTACATTTTGTTTTAATAATGCTAATACATCTATTTTTGCGGATTCTATTGCGGAAGGAATATCCTTCGTAGCTTCAAAACGCTCTTGTATAATATGACTTCCCATATTAGAGGTCATAATGATGATAGTGTTTTTAAAGTCTGCAATTCTACCTTTGTTATCCGTTAAGTGTCCTTCATCTAATACTTGTAATAAGATATTAAACGTATCTGGATGTGCTTTTTCAATTTCATCTAGCAAGACAACCGAATAAGGTTTGCGTCTTACAGCTTCGGTTAATTGTCCACCTTCATCATATCCTACGTATCCTGGAGGTGCACCAATCAATCTGCTTACTGCGTGTCGTTCTTGGTATTCGCTCATATCTATACGCGTCATTGCATTTTCATCATCAAATAGATATTCTGCTAAGGCTTTTGCTAATTCTGTTTTACCAACACCAGTTGTTCCTAAAAATAAGAAGGTACCAATTGGTTTTTGTGGATTTTGCAAACCAGCTCTACTACGTCTTACAGCATCACTAACCGCTTCAATAGCTTCTTCTTGGCCAACAACACGTTTGTGTAACTCATCTTCAAGCTTCAATAGCTTTTCACGATCACTCTGAAGCATTTTTGTTACTGGAATTCCGGTCCATTTGGCAACCACATCCGCTATGTCTTCATAGGTTACTTCTTCTTTTATTAAAGCTGTTTCCTTATGTTCTGATAACTCCTTCTGGAATTTTTCAAGCTGTTCAGTAGCCTCCTTAATTTTTCCATAACGGATTTCTGCAACCTTACCATAATCACCATCACGCTCTGCACGTTCAGCTTCTAGCTTATAGTTTTCAATCTCTTGTTTTATATTCTGAACGTTTTCTACAACTTCTTTTTCAGATTTCCATTTCGCATTCAGTTCGTTTCGTTCTTCTTTAAGGTTTGCTAAATCTGCTTTTAAAGATTTTAGTTTTGTTTCATCTTTTTCACGTTTAATTGCTTCGTGCTCAATTTCTAACTGCATAATTTTACGGTCCAACACATCTAATTCTTCTGGTTTAGAATTAATCTCCATTCGTAATTTTGAAGCAGCTTCATCCATTAAGTCAATTGCTTTATCTGGAAGGAATCGGTTTGTGATGTAACGTTCTGATAATTCTACGGCTCCTATAATGGCTTCGTCTTTAATTCTAACCTTGTGATGTGCTTCGTATTTTTCTTTAATTCCTCTTAGAATAGAAATTGCACTTTCAGTATCTGGTTCGTTAACTATTACTTTCTGAAAGCGACGCTCTAAAGCTTTGTCTTTCTCAAAAAACTTTTGATACTCATCTAAAGTCGTTGCACCAATAGCTCTCAATTCGCCACGTGCTAATGCAGGTTTTAAAATGTTAGCCGCATCCATAGCACCTTGTCCACCACCAGCACCAACTAAGGTGTGAATCTCGTCTATAAATAGAACAATATCTCCATCGCTCTCAGTAACTTCTTTTATAACAGCTTTTAGGCGTTCTTCAAATTCACCTTTAAATTTTGCACCAGCTATAAGCGACCCCATATCTAAGGCAAAGATTTGTTTGTCTTTTAGGTTTTCAGGTATATCACCATCAATAATTCTATGCGCTAAACCTTCTGCAATAGCGGTTTTACCAGTACCAGGTTCTCCAACTAAAATAGGATTGTTTTTGGTTCTACGAGATAAAATTTGAAGTATTCTTCTAATTTCTTCATCACG
>TARA_R110002124_G_scaffold114535_28_pt1 | contig 14646 bp, 10 predicted proteins | sample TARA_R110002124 | Tara Oceans TARA_R110002124 (sample SAMEA4397445) | marine metagenome | biome: Polar Biome; feature: [SRF] surface water layer (ENVO:00010504); material: water (ENVO:00002006), including particulate matter (ENVO:01000060) such as... | depth 5 m | reverse complement strand
CAGCCACAGCCGGTCCATGTCGGCCCGCACCGCCGGGCCCGTGCCAAAGGCATAGACCTGCTGACCGGCAAATTTGAGCCGGCGATAATCCTGCGCCGCCGGCAGCGCCGCGACCGTTGCATGCTCCTTGAGCAGCGCAATGAACGGCAGGAACAATTGCCGGTTCAACCCATCCTTGTACAGATCGTCCGGCACCACGTTCGATGTCGCCACCAGGGTCACCCCGGCACCGAACAGCTTGGCGAACAGCCGCGACAGCAGCATGGCATTGGTGATGTCGTGCACATGCATTTCGTCCAGGCACAGCAGGCGCAGCCCGGACTTGATGATGGGCTTGACCACCGCCTCCACCGGATCGGCATCCTTGCCCTTCTCGGTCTTGCGGAACGCCGCCATGCCGGCGTGGATCTCGTCCATGAACTCGTGGAAATGCACCCGCCGCTTGCCCGCGATCGGCGCGGCGGCAAAGAACAGGTCCATCAGCATGGTCTTGCCGCGCCCGACTTCGCCGTGCAGGTACAAGCCGCGTACCGGATCGTTTCTGCTGTCGAACAGCTTGCCCAGCAGCCCCTTGGGCTTGGCGGCCTCCAGCCCTTCGAGCACCACGTCGAGCAGGCGGGCCGCCTCCAGCTGTGCGGGATCGGCCGTCAGCGCATCACGCGCCACCAGGGCGGTATAGGCGCTGCTGACGGGGCCGGCGGCAGCGGCAGGGTCGGTGCGTGAAGGACTTGGGGGCAAACGCAGGGCTCTCGATAGGCCCCGCCCAGACGCCCGTGCAGGGTATGGATCGGGGCGCGGTGCAGACACGCCCGCACGGCTCGACCGGCCCGTTCTGCGGGTCCCGCGCCGCGTGCAAGGACGCTGGAAAACGGCAGCGGCCGGCCCTTTGGGGCCGGCGTCACCCGATGATCAGCGGGCCATGGAGATGGCTTGCCCGCCACCCATGGTGCCGATATAGCGCCCGGCGCTCGGCGCCAGGAAAGCGGCGATATTGCCGTTCTCATCATAGAGCTGGAGCTGGCTGCCCACCTGCTGCCAGCCGGCAACGCCAGCCAGGGTCGGAATCGCACAGCCCGGCGCCGAGGCGCGGTAATAGCTGGTGCCGGTCTTGGCGGTCATCGGCAGGTTCAGGCGGCACTGCTGCTGCCCGGCAACCACATTCCAGACCCCTTCGGGACCCGTGGTCATCGCGCCCGCCACCGGCGTGGCCAGCGGATCCAGCGACACGATGGACGATGGCGTGCCCGTATTGGCCGAAGCCACCTGCGTATTGGCCGGCACACCGCCCAGCACCGGCTGGCCCGACAGGCCTGGTGCCGCCGTTCCCGTCGCGCCGATCGCCGGCAACGTGCCCTGCTGCACCACCGAATTCTGTACCGGCTGCAATTGCTGCGGCGTACCGATAGTATTGAGATTTGCGGTATTTGATCCCGTCGAGGAACACCCCGCCACCAACAGCGCGATGGCTGCAACGCCCGCACCGGAAATCAATCCGCGCATCCAAACCGTCATTGGTCGCTCCTGCCCAAAGGCTTAACAAAAGTTAACAGGTCGGCTGGCTTATAGCCAAAGCCTTGCCTGCGTTCAACCGCCCAGGTCCGCAACTGACGTAAGGCGCATGAGTGTGGCGCTTTTACGGGTCGCCGACCACCATTTCCTTCAACAATTCCACTGCAAGCAAGGTTGCATCCTCCACCTCTTCTTCGGGCACCTGTACCGGCACCCCACCTTGCCAAAGATATTGCCCACGCCGGGCAATCCGCCTTCCCCGTGTTCGAGCGGATGAAACCCGTGCGCCCGCAGCGCAACCACCAGCACGCGGGCGGTGGATGGATTGTCGACATTAACAATGGTCTGATAGCTCATGACTGGCTCCCTGTGACCTGATCCTGACGATCAAATGGCCTCAGGGCAAGCGCGCAGCGGGCGAACGCCTGCTGCCCATCCAAGGCTTGCCAAGCATTCACCAAAATGTTGCATTGTCGCGCAAGCCGTTTCACTGCATGGTGATTTGCCGCCATGCCTCCCACGGCGTTTAGCTTGCCGGACAACCTGTATGCCCGGAGACCCGATGGGCGCTTATATTCTTCGCCGCATTCTGCTGATGATCCCGACCGTGTTCGGCATCATGGCCATATCCTTCGTCATCACCCAATTCGCCCCCGGCGGGCCGGTCGAGCAGGCATTGGCCAATCTGTCGGGCCAGAATGTCGCCATGACCGAGCGGATCACCGGCAGCCAGGCGGGCGATTATACCGGACAGTCGGGCAACAAGGGCAGTTCGGCCTATCGCGGCAGCCAGGGGCTGGCCCCCGAACTGGTCGAACGCATCGAAAAGCAGTTCGGCTTTGACAAGCCTCCGCTCGAACGCTTCGGCATGATGCTGTGGAACTATCTCCGCTTCGACTTCGGCGACAGCTACTACCGCGATATCTCGGTGATCGACCTGATCAAGGAGAAAATGCCGGTATCGATCTCGCTGGGCCTGTGGATGACCCTGCTTGCCTATGGCATTTCCATTCCGCTGGGCATCAGGAAGGCGGTTTCCGATGGCAGCCGCTTTGACGTTTGGACCTCCACCATCGTCATTATCGGCTATGCCGTTCCCGGCTTCCTGGTGGCTATCGCGCTGATCATTCTGTTTGCCGGCGGCAGCTTCTGGTCGATCTTTCCGCTGCGCGGCCTGCATTCCACCGGCTCGGCCAGCTGGCCCTTCCACCTCTGGCTGCTCGATTATTTCTGGCATCTGGTGCTGCCCATCATCGCCATGGGGCTGGGGGCCTTTGCCACCACCACCCTGCTGACCAAGAACTCGTTCATCGACGAGATCGGCAAGCAATATGTCACCACCGCCCGCGCCAAGGGACTGACCGAAAACCAGGTGCTCTACCGCCATGTGTTCCGCAACGCCATGATGCTGATCATCGCCAGCTTTCCTGCCGCCTTTGTCGGCGCCTTCTTCGGCGGTTCACTGCTGATCGAAACCATCTTCTCGCTCGACGGCCTGGGCCTGCTCGGCTTTGTCTCCGTCACCAGCCGCGATTACCCCGTGGTCTTTGCCACGCTCTATATCTTCAGCCTGCTGGGCCTGGTTATCTCCCTGATCTCCGACCTGGCCTATATGTGGGTTGATCCGCGGCTCGATTTTGAAAGCCGCGAAGTATGAGTGCGGCCGCCGACATCACTCCGGCGCAACCGCGCCGTCGCGGCTGGCTCAGCCCGCTCAACCAGCGTCGCTGGGCCAATTTCCAGGCCAATCGGCGGGGTTGGTGGTCGCTCTGGCTGTTCCTGGCCTTCTTCGTGCTCACCCTGGGCTCCGAATTCATCGCCAATGACCGGCCCATTGTCGTCTCCTATCAGGGCGAACTGCTGTTCCCCGCCTTTGTCGAATACCCCGAGTCCCGTTTTGGTGGCTTCCTGGGCACCCCGGACTACCGGGGCGACTTCATGGCCGAGCAGATCGCGGACAATGGCTGGGCCATCTGGCCGCCAATCCATTTCAGCTACAGCACGGTCGATGCCTACCAGCCCGGCTCCGGCGCCACCGCTCCTACCTGGCTGATGAGCCGGCAGGAGGCGTGCCAGCGCTATCCCCTGGGCGTCGAGGACCCTGGCTGCAATTGGGGCAATGTCCACTGGCTGGGTACCGATGGCCAGGCCCATGACGTGCTGGCGCGCCTGCTCTATGGCGTGCGTATCTCGATCCTGTTCGGCTTCACCCTGACCATCCTGTCCTCGGTCATCGGCCTGGTCGCGGGGGCGGTGCAGGGCTATTTCGGCGGCTGGCTCGACCTGATTGCCCAGCGCCTGATCGAGATCTGGACCTCGATTCCCGCGCTTTATCTGCTGCTGATCATCTCCAGCGTCATCGCCCCCAGCTTCTGGGTGCTGCTGGGCATTCTGCTGCTGTTCTCCTGGGTTTCGCTGGTCGGCATTGTCCGCGCCGAATTCCTGCGCGGCCGCAATTTCGAATACATCGCTGCCGCCCGCGCACTCGGCGTCTCCAACATCACCATCATGTGGCGCCATCTGCTGCCCAATGCCATGGTGGCGACGCTGACCTTCATGCCCTTCATCCTGTCGGGTTCGGTGGTCACGCTGACCTCGCTCGATCTGCTGGGCCTCGGGCTCGAGCCGGGCACGCCGTCTCTCGGCGACCTGCTGTTTCAGGGCAAGGAGAACCTGCAGGCGCCGTGGCTTGGACTCACCGGCTTTTTCGCCATCGCCATCATCATGACCCTGCTGGTCTTCATCGGCGAGGCGGTGCGCGACGCCTTCGATCCCCGCAAGGCATTCACATGAGTTATGCTACAATCCACCTGGTGAGCAGGAAAGGAGCCAGGCCATGAACAAGATCGTGCGGGAACACTACCCGGTCGAGAACCTGCCCGAGGACTTGCGCGCGCTGGTGCCCAATGCCAGCGAGGTATTGTTGGAAATAACTGTCGCAAATGAACTGCCGAGCGAAACAGCCAGGCCCATGACTGGCGCGGAAACTGCAGCAATGATCCGTGAACTGCATCGCAAAAGAGCTGGCGGTGGCAGAACCATGGACGAAATCGTCAAGGAAGTCAGAGAGCTTCGCGACGAGTGGGACGACTGATTTGACGTTTTCGCGCATCTATCTGGACGCCAACATCCTTATCGCCGCGCTAGGCGGCGACGCCGTTTCCGACATTGCATTGCCATTGCTCGAAATTATCGAAAACGTTGGCCCGACCGCTGCCGTGGTTCCTTTTGTCACCAGCGAATTGAGTTTGGCAGAAACGCTGGTCCGAGCGATCCGGAACGGCGACGAGCCTCAGGAACAGGGTTTCGAGAATGCGCTTACCTCCAGCGGATGGCTGGAGGTTGTCCCGGTTTCTCGCGGAATCTTGTGGGCCGCTGCCAGTCTCCGTGCCAAATACCCAAGGCTCAAGCTGCCAGATGCTATCCACGTGGCAACAGCGCTGTCCGCTGACTGCCCAAGCACTCTCACCGCAGACACGGGCCTGGGCGGCGATTATCGCGCTGGCGCCTTTCGAAATGGCACATGGAGCGAAGGCACCAAAATAACCTCCATCATTCGTCCTGATATCGACACTCTGCGGTCCATTCTTTCGTGGGTAAGCGCATGACCGCTCCCTTGCTATCGGTTCGCGACCTGACCATCGCTTTCGGCGCCAATCAGGCGACGCGCAATATTTCTTTCGACATCGCGCCGGGCGAGACCCTGGCGCTGGTCGGCGAATCCGGCTCCGGCAAATCCGTCACGGCGCTGTCCGTGCTCAAGCTGCTGCCGCCCTCCGCCAGACTGTCCGGTCAGATCCTGTTCAAGGGTCAGGACCTTGTCACCGCGCCACCCGCCGAGCTGCGCGCCGTCCGCGGCAACGACATTTCGATGATCTTTCAGGAGCCGATGAGTTCGCTCAACCCGGTGCACACCATTGAAAAGCAGATCGCCGAAGTCCTGGCCATCCACCGCGGCCTGCGCGCCAGTGCCGCCCGCAGCCGCACGCTCGAACTGCTCGACGCTGTCGGCATTCCTGATCCCCAAAGCCGTCTGGGCGCCTATCCGCACCAGCTCTCGGGCGGTCAGCGCCAGCGCGTGATGATCGCCATGGCGCTGGCCAACGAGCCCGACCTGCTCATTGCCGACGAGCCCACCACCGCGCTCGATGTCACGGTGCAGGCGCAGATCCTGACCCTGCTCAAGAGCCTGCAGCAGCGCCTGGGCATGGCCATGCTGTTCATCACCCACGATCTGGGCATCGTCCGCTCCATCGCCGATCGGATCTGCGTGATGACCCAGGGCGAGATCGTCGAGACCGGTCCGGTCGGCCCGCTATTCGCCGATCCGCGGCACGCCTATACCCGCCATCTGCTGGCTGCCGAACCGCGCGGCAACCCGCCGGCCACCAACGACGCCTCGCCTGCGCTGGTGGAGGTAAACGATCTCAAGGTCTGGTTCCCCATCAAACGGGGCCTGCTGCGGCGCACCACCGGCCATATCCGCGCTGTCGATGGCGTTGACCTGTCCATCCGTCGCGGCGAAACCCTCGGTGTCGTCGGCGAATCCGGTTCGGGCAAATCCACCCTGGGCTATGCCGTGCTGCGCCTGCTGCCCTCCACCGGTCGCATCGTTGTGCTGGGCAATGCGCTCCAGTCGCGCTCGTGGAAGGCCATGCGGCCGCTGCGGGCCGACCTGCAGATCGTGTTTCAGGATCCATTTGGTTCGCTCAGCCCGCGCCTGTCGGTCGATCAGATCATCGGCGAGGGGCTGGCCGTCCACCAGCCTCACCTCAGCGCTGCCGAGCGCGACGCCCGCGTCGTCACCGCGCTTGAGGAAGTCGGCTTGCCGGCGGCAACCCGCTTCCGCTATCCGCACGAATTCTCCGGCGGCCAGCGCCAGCGCATCGCCATTGCCCGCGCCATGGTACTGTCCCCCAAATTCGTCGTGCTCGACGAGCCGACCTCGGCGCTTGACGTGTCCATCCAGGCGCAGGTCGTCGACCTGCTGCGCGATCTGCAGCAGCGCCATGGCCTGACCTACATGTTCATCAGCCACGATCTCAAGGTGGTCCGCGCGCTGGCCAACCAGCTCATTGTCATGCGCAATGGACGGATCGTCGAGCAGGGCCCCGCCGCCGAGATCTTTGCCGCGCCGCAGTCGGAATACACCCGGACCCTGATGGCGGCTGCCTTCGATATGGCTGCCCCCGCTCCCGCCCGCCAGACCTACGACCCCGAGCCCCCTGTTGCCCCGTCATGATTGCGCCTAGTGTCATGTCACAATTCCATTCCATCCGGAGCCGTCCGATGAAGTTCGCACCCCTCCTCGCCCTGGCGCTGATGCTCGGCCTTGCCGCCCCGGCCGCCGCCCAGACCGCAACCGGCGTATGGACCCACGCCTTCGCCATGCAGGGCGAGCCCAAATATCCTGCCGATTTCAGCCATTTTGACTACGTCAATGTTGACGCGCCCAAGCTTGGCACGGTCCGCCTCAGCCAGTCGGGTGGCTTTGATACCTTCAATCCCATCCTGCCCAAGGGGGAGCCTGCCGGCGGCCTGGGCCTGGTCTACGAGACGCTGATGGCCCCGTCGCTTGACGAGACCGACACCTATTACGGCCTGCTGGCGCAGAGCCTGATGATCGCGCCCGATTATGGCGCGGTGACCTTCCGCATCGATCCGGCCGCCAAATGGCAGGATGGCGAGCCCGTCACCGCCGAAGACGTGGTCTGGACCTTTGACGCCATGATCAGGCTGAGCCCCGACTCGGCCCAGTATTATGCCAATATCACCAAGGCCGAGGTAACCGCGCCCGGTGAAGTCACCTTCACCTTCAATCAGACCGGCAACCGCGAACTGCCGCTGATCCTGGGCCAGCTGCTGGTTCTTCCCCAGCACTGGTGGGAGGGCAAGGACACCAATGGCAAGCAGCGCGACATCGGCCAGTCCACTCTTGAGGCGCCCATGGGTTCGGGCCCCTACAAGCTGGCCACCTTCGACGCCGGCCGCACCATCACCTATCAGCGCGACCCCCAATACTGGGCCCGCGACAAGCCAACCCAGATCGGCACGGATAATTTCGACCAGTACAAGATCGAGTATTTTCTCGACGAAACCGTCCGCTTCGAGGCCTTCAAGGGTGACCAGTTCGACTGGTGGAGCGAATATTCGGCGCGCCGCTGGGCCACTGCATTCGATTTCCCCGCGCTCAAGCAGGGCCGCGTCATCCAGGAGCTGTTCCCGCAGGATTACGCCAGCAATGGGCTGATGGTCGGTTTCATCCCCAATCTGCGCAAACCCAAATTTCAGGACGAGCGGGTGCGCGAGGCACTCAACTACGCCTTCGATTTTGAATCGCTCAACCAGACCCTGTTCTATGGCCAGTATGAGCGCGTCGACAGCTACTTCTTCGGCCTTCCCTTCAAGTCCAGCGGCCTGCCCGAGGGTGAGGAACTCGACATTCTCAATTCGGTACGCGATCTGGTGCCGCCCTCGGTGTTCACCGAGCCCTATACCAATCCGGTCAATCCCGATCCGGCGGCCCAGCGCGACAATCTGCGGCACGCCCTGAGCCTGTTCAACGAGGCCGGCTACACGCTGGACGGAACCCGACTGGTTGATGCCAATGGCACGCAGCTGACGCTGGAAATCCTCAGCAACCAGCCCTCACTCGAGCCCATGTTTCAAAACCTGGTGTCCAACCTGGCGCGGCTGGGCGTCGACGCCAGCATTCGCATCGTGGATTCCCCGCAATATATCAACCGCCTGCGCAGCTTCGACTACGACCTGATCTACTCGCAATGGGCGCAGTCCTTTTCGCCCGGCAATGAGCAGCGCTTCTTCTTCGGTTCAGGCAGCGCGGATCAGGAAGGCTCGCGGAACTATGCCGGCATTGCCGACCCCGGCATTGATGCCATCATTGAAAAGCTGGTTGCCGCCAAGGACCGTGCCACCCAGGAAGCTGCCACCAAGGCGCTGGACCGCGTCCTGCTGCACCACCACTATGTGGTGCCCGGCTATACGCTCCGCACGATGCGTACCGCCCGCTGGGACCGTTTCAGCCGCCCGGACCATCTGCCGGAGTTCTCCTCGGGCTTTCCGACCATCTGGTGGTATGACGCCGACAAGGCAGCCAGGACCGGCGGCGCGCGCTAGCACGCCGTCCCAACGGCCCCGATCCGTCTCGCTTCCCCCTCAAGGGGAAGGCCGGGATCGGGTCGCGCCACATCTGTCGCGCATGCCGTGCCCGTCAGCCCGGCTTGCGCGCCACCAGATCGAGCAGCGCCGACATCCCGGCATGTGCCGCGCCCTCGCTCAGCACGGCGTCACGGCTTTCGAGCGTAATGATGTCGAGTTCGGCGAACCGCTCGCGCAGCAGCGCCTCGGTATAGAAATTTTCCACCTGTGAGGGCCCGCCCGTGCCATGCGCCAGCTGCTCGGGCCGATATCCTTCGAGCAGCAGCAGGCCTCCCGGCCTGAGCGTCCGCACCATGCCGGCAAACATCGCGTCGCGCATCGCCGGGGGCGCGAACTGGATGAAGATCGCCGCCACCACGTCAAACGCCGCTTCCGGCCACTCATAGGCGCCGATATCCAGGCACTGCGTGGTCAGCGAAACGCCCCGCCTGCCAGCCAGTTGGTCCGCCTTGGCGAGCCCGACCGGCGAAGCGTCGATTGCCAGTACCTCCAGTCCCTGTTCGGCCAGAAACACCCCGTTGCGCCCCTCGCCATCGGCAACGGCCAGCGCCGTGCGGTAGCCTTTGAGCCGCTGCGCATTGGCTGCCAGGAACTGGTTGGGAGCCTCCCCGAAGATATAGTCGGCACGGTCGTAGCGCTCATCCCAGAAACTCATCGCCCTGCGTCTCCTGCCAGGTCAGCCTTGGCGCCAATAGAGCACGCCGGCGCGATCCCTGTCATCTGGCCAGGCCGGGAGCGGAGCCCTCATGCGCGTAACCTTTGGCTGCCCTGTCGCGAATGGCTCATTGCCGACATCTGCCACCGAGGAATCCGCCATGTCATCCAGACTTGCCGTTCTGTTGCCTCTTGCCCTCACGGCGACGCTGGGCCTTGCAGCCCCCGCAGGGGCCCAGTCGAGCCCGGTCGCCGTAGTCGAACTGTTCACCAGCCAGGGCTGCTCGTCCTGTCCGCCCGCCAATGCCAACCTGATCACGCTGAGCCAACGCTCGGACCTGCTGGTCCTCAGCTTTGCCGTGACCTATTGGGACCGGCTGGGCTGGAAGGACACTTTCGGCAAGCCCGAATTCACCGATCGGCAGGTGATCTACGAACCCGCTCTCGAGCAGTTCGGTCCCTATACCCCGCAAATGGTCGTCAACGGCCGGGCCACCGTGGTGGGCAACCGCCTTGCCGAGATCGACGCCCTGATCGCCGCCGCGCCGCCGCTGACGGGTCCGTCCCTGTCTCTTGAAGCCGGCCAGCTCGGCATTGGCGCGGGCAGCGCACCACCCGCCGGCGCCGATGTCTGGCGCGTCAGCTATGATCCGCACACCGTTGAGGTGCCGGTCGGCAAAGGCGAAAACAGCGGTCGGACCCTGGCCCACACCCATGTCGTCCATGAGCTGGAAAAGCTCGGCCACTGGACCGGCGCGGCCCTGCAAATGCCCCTGGCGCCGTCACCTGAGGGTCTGCGCACCGCCATCCTGGTGCAGCAGCCACAGGGCGGGCCCATTCTGGCCGCCATCACCGATTGAGGCTGCGGCCTCAATAGTCCTTTTCGTAATAGACGCCCAGGCTCGAATTGCCGTCCTGCGCCGCAGAGCCGGTGACCTTGAGGTCACTGGTGACGTCGAGATTGATCGTGACCCGGCTCTGTCCGCCCGCCCCTGCCTGCACGCCCAGATAGACATTGTCCTGGATATAGGTGCCGGCCTGCACCGCAACATTGCCGCTGCTGTCGGTGACGATATCGAGATCGTCGAGCCCGGCCGCGCTGCGCAGGTTGTCGACTAGGCCATTGCCCCCGCCGCCCACCAGTTCTGCGGCCGCACCGGCCAGCTTGGCCAATTGCAGGGGCGACAATTCGCTCATCGAGCGCCTGAAGATCAGTCGGCTGAGCACCTCATCCTGCGGCAGGGCCGGGCTGGACGAAAAACTCACATCGATATTGGAGGCCCGGCCGGACACCGTCACATAGACCGTGATGCCTTCGCCTTCCGAGCTGGCCACGAAGTTCAGCATCGGATCGAGATCGCCGACCAGCGTCACCTCGCCGGACTCAAACGTCACCCGCTGGCCCAGAATGGCCAATCGGCCGCGATTGAGCGAGAAGCCGCCCACCGGCTGGATATCGCCGATCGGCCCGGTAATCCGCACCGACCCGCCCAGTTCGGCGTCCAGCCCGCGACCACGGACAAAAATCTGGTTGGGTGCGCTGACCGTGATGTCGAGCACAACGCCCGCCGGCCGCTTCTGCGGGATCGGCGCCCCGCTTCTGTCGTCGATCCGGGCGCGAACCAGTGTCTGTTCCACCGCTGCCGGCGCACGCACATGGTCGATATTGATAAGCTCGGCGCCGCCACCGAAGTTTTCCGGCACCGTGATATTGGCGTTTTCCACCCGCACCTCGCCGGCCAGCAGGGGCGAGCCGGTCAGATTGCCGGTCAGCGCCAGATTGCCCGACACCGTCGCCACGAACAGATTGCCATCGGCATAGCGCACCGAGTTCAGCGCCACCCGCACATCGGCCGGCATGCCGCCGCTCAATCCGATTGACCCCGACGCGGCAATCGAGCCGCCCCGCGCCAGATTGGTCGACAGCTGGTCGATAACCAGCCGGTCGCCGTTCAGCGTCGCCGAGCCGGTAATCCCCTGCATCCGGAAATTGAGTTCGGGGTCGATATAGCCCGCCCCGCTGGTCGATACCCGGCCGCCGAATTGCGGACTGCTCAGGCTGCCGCTCACCTGGGCATCAAGCGTCACCACGCCACTGAGCTGCCCGCCGCGATCGGCAACGAACCTGTTGCCCAGTGCCAGCGGCGCCGAGCCGTTCACCGTGACGTTCAGGCCATTGCCGCTCAGCGGCACCCGGCCCGATCCGCTCAGCGTCAGGCCGCCCGACCCGCTGGCAGTCAGCGACGACAGCGTCACTGCCCCCCCGGCAAAATTGCCTGCGGCATTGAGGCTGAGCGGCGCAATGCCGAATTCATTGATCGCCGTTGCGCGGATGCCCTGCGCTTGCGCGGTGAAGCTCACCTGTGGATCATCGCTGGATCCGGTAACCCGGGCCTGTCCGTTCAGCGTACCGGCGAGCCCCAGGTCAGGCGCCACCGCATTGGCGATCGACAACGGCAGGGCATTGATATCGAGAACGATATTGAGCACGGACCCGGCCGAACCACTGGCAGTGATCGAGCCGGTCCCGACGTCGAAGCGCACTGCGTCCACTCTCACGTCCGAGCCCGCCACCTGCACCACGGTGGGATTGGCCAGCCGCGCGCTCAGCGTACCCTGCTGCAGCTGGGCACGGTCCAGCGCCAGGCGATAGCCATCGGCCACCGGCGTCAGCGATCCTGCCAGATCGATATCGGTTCCCGTCGCCAGCGCCGCCCGGGCGTCGAACGCCGTCGTCTCGCCGGTCTGGGTGGCACGGGCGTTCAGTGTATTGATGTCGACACCGGCCGCCGCAATGGCGCTGGCATTGATCGTCCCGTTGATCACTGGCACGCCGAACAGGTCGGCCACGCTGGCGCTGATATCTGCGGCGCCGATCCTGATGTCATTGACGCTCAGCGCCCGCACATCGCCGCGCACTTCGGCGCTCTGCTCGGCGTCGACCGGGGCCAGCTTGATTTCGGCGTTGATCGCCCCGCTTGCATCGAGCAGCGCCAGGGCGGCGGCCACCGAGACATCGGGCGAGACCACGCTGAGGCCGCCATTGATCAGGCCGGTCAGCACTGTCCGCGTCAGCCCGCCGCTGATCTGCGTTCCGGCCGCCTGAAAGTCGATATTGGCCAGCGACTGCTCCGCGGGCGTCACCGATAGATCGGCCGCCAGCGTGGTGCGGTGGCCATCCAGACCGGCCGCGCCGCTGATCTTGCCGCTGAGCGTCTCCTCGGCATAACGCCCGGCAAAGCCCAGCACCCCGTCGCGCAGGGCCCGGTCGGCCAACTGGCCGCTCGGCACGCGGGCATTAAGATCGAGGTCGATTACATTGTCGGCGCCCTTGGCAGTGCCGACCACTTTGAGTGCGCCGCTGGCCTGCTCGGACAGCAGCGCCAGATCGCTCAGGTCCAGAGTGAAGGCGAAGTCGGCCACCGTGCTCGAATAGGTGCCGTCGGCCAGCATCTGCACCTGCTCATTGGCAATGGCGAAATTGTCGGCGGTCAGACCTGCCTTGTCGCGCGCCACCCGGCCCGAGAGCTTCACATCGCCCGCCAGCAGCCCGTCGGCAATCTCGTCATCTATCCTCAGGTCGCGCCCGGTGCCGTCCAGCGTCAGGTCGAAACCGCCGGTCAGCGGCTTGACCGTGCCAGTGGCCTGCAGCGTCAGCCCGCCCGCCAGGCTGCGCCCGGCCAGTCCCGAAAACGGCGCGATATTGGCGGTTTCAAGCCCGATATCGCCGGTGAAGTCCAGCCCGTCGAGCTGCCCCGACAGTCCCGCCGTCAGCGCGGCGCCCACGACGCGCAGCTGCGCCAGCTGCACTGGCTGCCCGGCCTTGTAGACCCCTGCGACCCCGATGCCGATTTCCCGGCCCAGCGCCGCTTCGATGCCCGGATCCGCCGCAATCCCGCTCAGCGCGCCATCGCCATTGAAGGTGACCATACGGTTGGCCGGATCGTCCAGCGCCGTCGCCACCCCGTTCACGGCCATTTCGAGTTTGTCCGCGCTCAGGCCCGGCTGGGTAAAGCCGCTGACATTGAGATTGGCCCGCCAGTCCTGCGGCGCGGTCACATCGGTCGTGCTGCCATAGTCGATATTCAGTTGTGCCGAGTTGAGCCGCGTCGCCGCCCCGGCCACGGGCAAGGTAACCGGTTCCCCGGCAGGATCGCTCACCACTGCATTCAGGCTCAGCTGGCGCAGGAAATTGTCGCTCGTGGTCTCGGCCGTGGCCTCCAGCCGCAGCTGCCCGCCGCTCAGCGTCAGGCCGCTGATCGATAGTCCGCCGCCGTTACGCACCAGGGCATGCGCGCTCAGCGCGGTTTCCGCGCCAAAGAACGGCCGATAGGCCTCTGCCATCAGCGTCGAGAGCGGGCCGTGCAGATCGGCGTCGACCGCCATGCCGTCGGCCTGCTGACGCAGGGTGGTTACGCCACTGAGCGCGGTGGAGCCGTCGGCCTTGAGATCCAGCGTGGTGCGCAGGTCGGCGATGGGCCCCTTGCCCGCCAGCGTCAGCGTTACCGCGGGCCTGCCCTCGATATTGAGCAGATTGGCGATCACGCCGTCTTTGGGTTCCACCAGCGCCAGCCCCAGATCAAGACTCCGGTCGCTATTGGCATAGGCCAGGTTCAGGTTGAGCGTGCCGCCCGGCCCGTCCAGCCGGACAATGTCGAGCTTGGTATTGAGATTGCCGCCTTCGAGCGACATCGACCCCGCCAGCGAGATTTCCGAGCCCAGGCCGAACACGCTTTCGCCGAACGTAACCTTGGGCACGCTGAGCTCTTCCAGCGAGATGGCCACCGGGAATTCCGGGATCGAGAAGCTGGGCTCCTCGGCCGGCGGCAGGTCCACCTGATCGCTGGGCTCGGCATTGCGCAGATATTCTATGCTGTCTGCCTTGAGCGTGCGCACGTCCAGCCGCCCCAGGAACAGCGCGGCCTGGTTCCAGTTCAGCCGGGCATTGTTGACCCGCAGCCAGACGCCTTTGGCGTCCGAGATGGTGATCTCGCGCACCGAAACGTCCGAACCCAGTGCGCCGTCGATATTGGACAGCCGGATCTGCCGCTCGGGCGTCGACAGCCGGTCCTGCACAAAGCCGGTCAGCCAGTCCTTCTGCTGGTCCTCGTTCATGCTCATCACGTCTTGGGCCAGCAGCCCGATGGGGGCGCCCAGCCCGACAAGAGCCATCACGATGATCAGAAAACGCCGCATCAGAATGCCTGCCCAATGCCGACATAGACCGCATAGTCGGAATCGCCGGGCTTTTTGTTGAGCGGGATGGCGACATCGAGCCGCAACGGTCCCAGCCCGGTATAATAA
>TARA_R110002124_G_scaffold49691_11_pt1 | contig 14650 bp, 13 predicted proteins | sample TARA_R110002124 | Tara Oceans TARA_R110002124 (sample SAMEA4397445) | marine metagenome | biome: Polar Biome; feature: [SRF] surface water layer (ENVO:00010504); material: water (ENVO:00002006), including particulate matter (ENVO:01000060) such as... | depth 5 m | reverse complement strand
GCCCGCAATCATCCTGTCGGCCGTTGCCGCCTTTGGTGCGCAGTATATCTTTACCGAAATCTTCGTCGTCGACCTACCGGTCTGAGGAGCACAAGTGGATCTTCCCGCACTTTTTGGCGCCATCGGCAATATTTTTGCCCCCTGGACATTCTTCATGTTGTTTGTCGGCACATCGCTGGGGATCGTGGTGGGCGCAATTCCGGGCCTGTCTGGGGCGATGCTGATCGCTCTGACTTTGCCGCTGACCTTCTATATGGAACCGTTCGACGCCGTCGTTCTGTTGATTGCGATGTATGTTGGCGCAATTTCCGGAGGTCTGATAACTGCGACACTGATGCGGATGCCCGGCACACCCGCGTCGGTCATGACGACGCTGGACGGCTATCCCATGGCCCGTTCCGGACAGCCGGGGCGCGCACTGGGTCTCGGGATCACCGCGTCTTTTGTCGGCGGGTTGGTGTCCTGGATGGTGTTGCTGACGATCACGCAGCCATTGTCAATCCTGGCCACGCGTTTCGGACCGTTCGAATATTTCACCCTGATCTTGATGGCCATGGTGCTGATCGCCTCTGTCAGCGAAGGATCGCTCGTCAAGGGCCTGATAGCGGGCCTTCTGGGGATGCTGGTTTCGATGCCGGGGGTGGATCCTTCCAGCGGCATGCCGCGCCTTACCTTCGGATTCTACCAAATGAACGGCGGCCTGCAGCTCTTGCCAGTGTTGATAGGCACATTCGCCGTCAGTCAGGTCATCAAGGATTGCATGGACCGCAGTGGCGTACCGGAGCGGCAGGAGGTGAAATCATCCAAGATCCTCATGTCGTTGCGCGATCTGCGACGCAACGCCGGCAATATGATCCGGTCGTCGATCATCGGCACCTGGATCGGCATCCTGCCAGGCATCGGCGCTTCAATCGGGTCGGTGGTGGCCTATACCGTGGCCAAGAATGTGTCGAAAAAACCCGAGCTGTTCGGGAAAGGGTCCGAAGAGGGCATCATCGCGTCCGAGGCGGCCAACAACGCGACGGTAGGCGGCGCGCTGATCCCGCTTATTGCAATGGGTATCCCTGGCAGCGTCATCGACGCGATCCTTATCGGCGCGCTGACGATCCACTCGATTCAGCCGGGGCCAACGCTGTTTCTGACCAATAACGACATTGTCTGGGGCATGATCGCCGCCAGTCTTCTGGCCAATATATTGATGTTCATCCTGATGACGTCGTCCGTGCGCTATATCTCGGGCCTGATCTATCTGCCCAAAAGCTTCATTTTGCCCATCGTGATGATGTTCTGTGTGATTGGATCCTACGCGCTGAACAACACCATGTTCGACGTTTGGGTGATGCTGGCCTTCGGCGTGATCGGGTTTCTGATGGAAAAAGCCAGCATCCCGCTCGGCCCGTTCGTCATCGGCTTTGTTCTGGCACCGCTGGGCGAGGAAAAGCTGCGTAGCGGGCTGATGATGACGGCCGGTGATTTTTCTCCCATTGTCACCCGGCCTTTTCCGCTGGCCTTCCTGCTTATGGCCATTGCGCTGTTGCTCTGGCCGATCTTTTCTGAACGACGGCGCAAGGCAAAGGCACGGGTTGGCGATGAGGGGTAGCTGGCAATGAAGACTGTCCTTTTGTTATACGATTCGCTGACCCTCAAATCCTTGTCCTGCTACGGTGGGCCGCATCCGACACCAAATTTTGACCGTCTGGCGGCACGCAGTATGCAGTTCGACAGACACATTGTCGGCTCGTTGCCCTGTATGCCCGCCCGGCGCGACCTGCAGACCGGGCGGTTGAATTTTCTGCACCGCTCGTGGGGACCGCTGGAACCGTTTGATGTGACTGCTACGGGGCTGATGCATCATGCGGGAATCCATAGCCACCTGGTCACCGACCACTACCACTATTTCGAGAACGGCGGCGCAACCTATCACACCGCCTTTGACAGTTGGGATTTCATCCGCGGGCAGGAGGCTGATCCGTGGATACCTTGCATTGCCCCGCCGTATGAAGCGTTCGCGGCGCAGTACCATGCCGAACAGGTGGAAACCAATACCTCGGGCTACCGCCTTCAGGCCGCGATGAATCGAACGCAAATCCATGAGACGCCTGATTTCCCGACCGTGAGAACGTTTGATGCCGGCCTGGCGTTTTTGGAGGCGCACGCCCGGCACGACAACTGGTTCCTTCAGCTCGAGGTTTTCGATCCGCATGAGCCGTTCCATGCCCCGCCCGAATTCCGTGCCGGCTTTCCAACAGCGGGCGAGAAGGTGCGGGATTGGCCGCGTTACCGCCGGGACGAGCCAGGTGACGATACGTCTGATCTGGTGGCAAGCCAGGCCGCGCTTGTGGCAATGTGCGACGCACAGCTTGGACGGCTTCTGGATGCAATGGATGCAGGTGACATGTGGCACGATACGGCCCTGATCGTGACCACCGACCACGGCTTCATGCTGGGCGAACATGGCTGGTGGGGCAAAAACCGGATGCCGTTCTATTCCGAGATTTCCCACATTCCGCTGTTCCTCCATGCGCCGGGGCAGCCATGTGGACGCTCTGCCGCGCTGAGCCAGAACATCGACGTCATGGCGACGCTGCTTGAGCTTTTCGGCATTGATCGGCCCGACACGGTACAGGGGCGTTCGCTGTTGCACGCAGCCAAAGGTCGCGATATCGCGCTTTTCGGTGTCTTCGGTGGCGCACTCAATGCTACCGACGGGAAACACAGCTATTTCCGCTATCCTGCGGCCATGGAAGACGCGCCGCTTTTCGAATACACGCTGATGCCACAACATTCTGGCGTTGCCTTTGCTGAGGCCGAACTCAGCCTTGCCACGCTGCACCCCGGATTCGATTTCACCCAGGGCATGCCTTTGCTGAAAATCCCGGCGATCAAAGAGGCCAAGCGTCCACCGATGCAGGGCGGCGGTTTCGATGATACGCAGACGGTGCTTTACGATCTCGTTGCCGACCCCGATCAGAAATCACCATTCCGAAATCCCGAGATCGAGGCTCAGTTTTGCAGTGCCATGGCGCGGGCCATGCGTGCCCATGACGCCCCGAACGAACTTTACTCCCGCTTTGACCTTAGGTTGTCAGCATGACAAAACCGGTTTTCCCCGCCATCCATCTACCGCAGCTCAAATCGGTGAAACTGCCCGACTTTGTTCGCCTGCGCCTGCGCCAACCGGACATTCCGGCGCTGGACAATGTCGGGGCAAGTGTTGCCCAGTCGCTTGCCGCGTCAAGCCTGTTCGACCTGCCAGAAGGCTCCGAGATTGCCGTGGCTGTCGGAAGCCGGGGCATCGCCCAGATCGATACGGTCACGCGTGCGGCGGTCGCTTGGTTGAAGGACCGTGGTTTTGCTCCCTTCATCGTGCCGGGCATGGGCTCGCATGGCGGCGGCACGGCAGAGGGCCAACGAGCGGTTCTGGCCAAGCTTGGTGTCACCGAGGACGAGATGGGGTGCGAAGTCCGCGCGACCATGGACACGGTGCAATACGGGACGCTGCCTGATGGCACGACCTGTCATTTCGACGCCCATGCGGCGCGCGCCGATGGTGTGCTGGTCATCAACCGCGTGAAAGCGCATACCAGTTTTCCGCGGCCCATCGAAAGCGGGTTGACCAAGATGCTGGCGGTCGGTCTGGGAAAAGCCGGTGGGGCGGCTCAGGTGCATTTGATCGGGCCACGCGGCTTCGTTGAAACACTGCCCGCTCTTGCGCAGAAGATCATCGACAGCGCACCAATCACCGCCGGTCTTGCATTGGTCGAGAATGCCCACAAACAGCTCAGCCATATTGAAGCCGTCGCTCCCAAGGATTTTGCCGAAACTGACAGGCGACTTCTCGACATCGCCAAGAAGGCCATGGCGAGACTTCCCTTCAAGCAATTGGACGGCCTTCTGATCGAACGACTGGGCAAAGAGATTTCCGGCGCCGGCATTGATCCCGCCATTTCCGGCCGCACCGATATTCGCGGTGTCGACAACCCCGCCACGCCGTTTATCCACAAGATCGCAGTGTTGGCGCTGACCGACCGCACCAACGGCAATGGCATCGGCGTTGGTATGGCCGATTACATTCCCCTCGCGATGGCAAACGCGCTGGATCTGCAGTCTATGTATATGAACGCCGTGACCGCAACTATTCTGGAAAAGGCATACATTCCCGTCGTTCTGCCTGACGAGATCACTGTGATCTCCGCGCTCGTCGCCACCTGCTGGAATACCAGCGCTCCGCGTCTGTGTCACATTATCTCATCTGCGCAGCTCGATGAAATCGCTGTCACAGCCAACCTGCTGCCGGAACTTGAGGCGCAGGGCGTGGTGATCGACCATGATGATCCGATGCCCTTGCATTTCGACGATACTGGAACCCTTTTGAACCGACTGGAATACACCTGATGCCGTCTCCATTATGTCGCGCAACGATCCATCATTTCCGTCATGCACTGCCAAATCCAATTGCAACGACGATGGGCCCAATGACCCACCGGCCCGCACTGCTGTTGCGGCTGGAAGATGCCGAGGGCGCGCACGGTTGGGGCGAGATATGGTGCAACTTCCCGCCGGATGGGGACTATCACCGGGCCCGTTTGGCGAACAGAATCCTGCCGGCGGCCCTTGCTGGGATGTCGGCGGAAACCCCCGACGTCTTCGCGCAGATCCTGCTGAGACTACATCGGCTGATCATACAAAGCGGTGAGCCTGGACCGGTGGCACAGATTGCATCTGGCGTAGACATCGCGCTTCATGATTTGCGAGCGCGCCGCGCGGGAATTTCCCTGTCGGAAATGCTGGGCGGGACCGTTCCTGCAGTCCCCGCCTATGCCAGCGGCATCAGTCCCGACAAGGCACCTGAGCAGATCGAACGCATGCGGACGATGGGATACCGCCAATTCAAACAGCGCATCGGGTTCGGCCCCGATGATGGCATCGGGGTCGCCGAGGAAACCGGGCAATCTCTGCAAGATGGCGAAACCCTGATGCTGGATGCCAATCAGGCCTGGGATCTGGACACTGCGCTGCGCCAGAGCAAGCGCCTGGCAAACCTGGATCTGATTTGGCTGGAGGAACCCCTGCCTGCGGACGCCCCGGACGCTGACTGGCAAACCCTGGCCCGCGCCGCATCCATGCCCCTTGCGGGCGGCGAGAATCTGACCGGCAACGCCTTTGAGCGGGCCATCACACTGGGCGCGCTACAGGTGATTCAGCCGGATATCTGCAAATGGGGCGGCCTTTCACAGACCATGAAAGTGGCGCGCGCAGCTATTGCCTCGGGCCGCCGGTACTGCCCTCATTTTCTGGGTGGCGGGGTAGGGCTTGCCGCCTCGGCTCATCTGCTGGCCGCGGTTGGTGGCGATGGGACGCTGGAAGTCGACAGTTCCGAAAACCCGTTCATTCCGGTTTTTTCTGGCGGTGGTTTGGCTTTGGAACATGGGATGTTTCCGATCAGCACAGGGCCGGGGCTTGGCTTTGATCCCTGTGTCGAGGCGCTGAAAGAATCCCTGACCGCACGCGTGGAGATCACGTTGTGACGATTTCCGCAATCGTGATCCACCCGGATGATACTGTGGCGTGTCTGCTGCGCGATCATCCCGCGGGAGAATGCGCGTTCTTGCCGACGGGCCGAACCGCAGCATTGCACTCCGACACGCCGCTGGGCCACAAGATCGCCCTGGTCGCCACCGCTCTCGGTGCGCCGGTGATTAAGTTCGGTGCCGTAATCGGCCACGCCACGGCCGATATCTCACCTGGCGAACATGTGCATCTGCATAATCTTCAAGGCGGGTTGCGATGAGTACGTTTCAGGGCTTTCCCCGCGCCAACGGACAACCGGGCATTCGCAATCATCTCGTGATCCTGTCGATGTGCGGTCTGAATGCTCCGGGAGCGCGACGGGTGGCTGCGGCTTTGCCCGATGCCGTGTTGATTTCCAGCCCCTATGGGCGCGGCCAAGTTGGCGCGGACAAGGCATTTCACGATCATATGTTGCTGGCTTTCGCCACCCATCCCAATACCGGCGCGGTTCTGATTTTGGCGCCCGATGACGCCCTGTGCGATGGGATGGAGCTGAAGATCGCGGCGACAGATCGGGCCGTAGCGGGATTTTCGCTGCAACGATGGGGCGAGGACGGCACGGCGATGACCGCCGCTGCTATCGCAGAAGGACGTCGTCTGTTGGAGCTGGTGCAAGCACAACGGCGAGCGGATTGCGCGATGTCGAGCCTGGTGATCGCGGCTGAATGCGGGCATTCCGACGCTTCGTCGGGGATCGTTACCAACCCGCTGGTGGGCGATCTTTTCGATCATCACATTGCGAGGGGTGGCTCGGCGGTTTTCGCCGAAACGCTGGAATGGCTGGGGTGTGAATCGGGCCTCTACGCACGCTGCACAACCCCGGATATAGCCGAGCGCCTGCGCAAGCTGGTGCACGCGCGTCATTCAATCACGGATGCCGTAGGTCATGACATTCATATCGGCAATCCAGGGCCACAGAACCACACAGGCGGCATCACCACGCTTGAGGAGAAGTCACTGGGTGCGATTTCCAAAGGCGGCACCGGACCGATCACGGGTGCCCTTTCTGAGGGCGAGGCGATCACCGGTCCCGGTTTGCATCTGATGGACACGCCGACCCTGTCGCCTGAATCCATCTCATCGATGGTCGCCTCCGGATCTCAGATCGTCTGTTTTACGACCGGTCACGGCAACCCCTATGGCAGTGCGCTGGCACCAACGATAAAGCTGACAGCCAATCCCGACACTGCCGCGCGCTTGCCGGATCAGATTGATTTCGATGCCTCGGAAGTGTTTCGCGGCCTGCGCGAGCGGGCCGTTGTGGTGCCCGATCTGATTGCGCTGGTCGAGCGTGTCTCTAATGGCGCACTGACCGCAGCAGAGCGGAACAGGGACGGCGATGAGGTGATCTCGCGCCTTGGGCCGTCGGTTTGACCGGGCATATCCATATCACGCCGCTCGGCGGAATGGCGGGCGACATGTTCGTCGCCGCAATGCTGGACGCATTCCCGCAGTTTATTGATGAGGTGACAGCAGCAACCGGTTCTGTCCTGCCGCAACTCAACGCGGTGCTTTCGCCATGCACCAAGGCCGGTATCGCGGCACGGCGCTTCACTGTTCCCGAGCAGAACAAGACGGTGCCGATCCATTATCCCGAAATGGATCGCATGCTGGCTGGTGCCGATCTGTCTGAGCTGACGCGGAACCATGCAAGGGCGATGCTCAGATTGCTGGCAAAGGCCGAATCAAAGGTTCATGGCAAGCAGTTGGAGCAGGTACATTTTCACGAGATTGCCGATTGGGACACACTGGCCGATCTGACCGCCGCCGCCGCTCTGATCGGCCTGCTGGATGGTTGGAACTGGAGTTTTGATCCGCTGCCCCTGGGCGGCGGCACCGTGCGGACAGCGCACGGTCATCTACCGGTTCCAGCCCCCGCCGCCGCTCATCTTCTGGAGGGCCTCGCGGTCCAGGACGATGGCATTGAAGGTGAACGGGTGACGCCGACAGGTGCTGCGATTGTGCGCTACATCGCCGATCAGCTGACACTGCGTTCCCGTCCCATGGGCCGACTACAGGCGATCGGATATGGCGCCGGCACTCGAGATTTGCCGGGCCTGGCCAATGTGGTGGTCGTGCAGGTTATTTCAGGAGTGTCCCAGTCAGGTGATACTGTCTCGATTTTGGAATGGGACATCGACGACATGACCGGCGAAGAGATTGCTGTGGCAAGCGATCATCTGCGGTCCTTTGATGGCGTGTTGGATCTTGTGACCCTGGCCATGACCGGCAAGAAAGGTCGGCACGTCACAGGATTTCGGGTGATGGCCGAACCGGCCCATACGGATGCGGTCGCGCAGGCTGTTTTCGCTCAGACCACCACGCTTGGCCTGCGGTTGCGGCAAGATCAACGGCTTATTTTGCTGCGCGTGGCCCGACCTGGTGCCAAAGTCGCGGTACGCCCGGCGGAAACCACCTCCAAGGCCGAAAGTGATGCAGTCGCGGACCTGCCCACCCTTGCTGCGCGCCGGGCCAGGGCGCGAAAGGAGGAGCTATGAGTTCACGTCTGACAGCCGCAATTTCCCGCCACGAGGCACTGACCATCGCCGTCAGCGGCGGAGTGGACAGCATGACGTTGGCCCATGTTGCCCATTCCGTTCTTGGACAGCGGGTGCGCATGGTCCACGCGATATCCCCTGCCGTGCCACCTTTGGCCACGGCCCGAGTGCGCGACCATGGCGCGAAGCAAGGCTGGCGGCTGGACCTTGTTGATGCCGGCGAATTCGACGATCCGCGATATCGCGCCAACCCGGTCAACCGGTGCTTTTTCTGCAAGTCCAATTTATATGCTGCGATTGCGGGTCTGACAAAGTGCACTATCGCGTCAGGAACCAACAGCGATGATCTGGGCGATTTCCGGCCGGGCCTGGAGGCGGCGCAGCAGTGGCAGGTGGTGCATCCCTATATCGAGGCCGGACTGGACAAAGCCGCAATCTATGCGCTGGCCAAACATTTGCGATTGAGCGATCTGGCGAAATTGCCGGCACAACCGTGTCTTGCAAGCCGGGTGGAAACCGGAATCGCAGTCAATCCAGGTGATCTTGCCTTCGTCGATCATATGGAAACGCTTTTGCGCGCTGATCTGGGGCAGTCGGCAACGGTGCGTTGCCGCATCACCCATGCAGGCGTCATCGTCGAAACCGAAGGTGAAGCGCCACCCGCATCCATCGCTGCCGCCTGTCGTGAAACCGGACGCGACTATCTTGGCCACCGCCCATATCGCAGAGGTGCCGCATTTCTGAGAGTGGACAAATGATCGACCACCGCATGGACTGGGATCGTGGCACACGCACCGGAACGAGTGAGGCCGTGCTCTGCGACAGCAAATCGGTCGACCAGATCGCCGCGATCCTGCGTACAGCCGAAGCCGCCAGGAAGCGCCTGTTGCTGACGCGGCTTTCCGCCGATATGGCCGCCACGCTGGCGCGCAAGACATTGGATTATGACTCTGTCAGCCAGACCGCCATTCTGGGCGGATTGGCGCCTCAGCCAATGCGCACGGGCATCGGCATTGTCGCTGCCGGCACCTCCGACCTGCCGATTGCCGCCGAGGCGCAACGCACATTGGCGTTCCACGGCGCGGAAGCGCCGATCACCTCCGATGTCGGCGTGGCTGGGCTTTGGCGGCTGATGGATGAGATCGAGGCTTTGCGCCGGCATCGCATTCTGATCGCCGTCGCTGGGATGGAAGGCGCACTGTTCAGTGTGCTGGCGGGCCTTACGCGCGCGCCGATAATTGCAGTGCCCTCGCCGGTGGGCTACGGCGTGGCCCAGGGTGGACGCCTTGCGCTGGACGCAGCACTTGGCAGCTGTGCGCCAGGGCTGGTGACGGTGAACATCGGTAACGGCTTTGGCGCTGCTTGTGCCGCGTTGCGCATGTTGGGGGACAGATGAGCGATTTTGCCGTTCAATTCATTCCCGTCACGGTAACACCTGCCACCACCTGGCTTTTCGTATCGCTGAGCGATGGCGAAACTGTCGGCTGGGGCGAGGCCACGCTGGAAAAGTATGAACAAGCGGTGGCCGATTGTTTCAACGTTCTGCCGGATCGCCTGACTGTGGCCGACCTGTCCCGTCTGCGGTTTGATACGCTGCCACATGCTGCACTGTCCTCGGCATTGCGCCAGGCGCATGCCGATCTGGCCGCACGCATCGCAGGTGTCTCTCTCGCCGATTTTCTTGGCCGCGCCGAGCGAGACCAGATCGCGATTTACGCCAACATCAATCGCAGCACCCTTGACCGCAGCCCCGAAGGTATGGCGATCAATGCCCGCCGTGCGCTGGCGCGTGGTCATAATGCGATCAAGATCGCACCGTTTGACGAGGTGCGGCCAACTATGGGCCGTCGTGAAATGACCGATGCGATGGACCTTGGATTGGCCCGCATCGCCGCCGTGCGCGATGCGATTGGCGACCAGAGGCTGATGGTTGACTGTCATTGGCGGTTCGATGTCGCCGGCGCCGGAATGCTGATCGACGCCTGCGCGCCGTTGAACCTTTACTGGATCGAGTGTCCGATTTTGGAAACCGAAGCGGGAATTCCGGAACTGGTGTTATTGCGCGGGCGGGCCAATGCCGCTGGAATGCGTCTTGCCGGTCTGGAAACCGCAATCTTGCGGGAGGGGTTCGCGCCCTATCTGGCGGCGGGTGCTTATGATGTGATGATGCCGGATGTCAAATATTGCGGCGGCCCGCATGAGATGCTGGCGATTTCTGCTGACATGGCGCGCCACGGCGTGGCGTTTTCACCGCATAACCCGTCGGGTCCGATTTGCCACATGCATAGCGTGCATATATGCGCCACTTTACCGCAGGAAGAACTCCTGGAAACCCAGTTCAATGAGACACCGATGTTCGATAGCCTGGTCGATCACGCCATGCCGCAACCAATTGGGGGACGTATCACATTGCCAATGACCATGGCCGGTCTTGGCCTTTCCCTCATAGTGCCTGAATCTGAACCTGAACCTCAACCGGGAATTTGAAGATGATTGATCCCAATCTCGGCATCACCGTGATGCCCGAATATGCCCAGTCCGAGGGTGTCGAGGCGGTGCTTGACAACATAGCCGGACTGGCGCGTGCCGGATCACTGACGACATCGCCCTATGTGGCGTCTTTGGCGCCCAAGGGTACAGGGCACCGGGAGCCGCCCAGCGATGGAGGGTTGGGTCAAAAGCGATTGCTGGACCGGTCACTTTGGGGCCAGCGCGAATTGTGGATGACGGCGGCACCCTCATTCCGCCCCGACCCGCAGCTTTACGAAGGTCTGGCCTATCGCCCGCCGGAACCGACCGCGCTGACCGACGATCAGGGCGCGGTTGTTGGGCATTTCGTGGACGCTGCCAAGGCGCGCGGAATGGAGGTCTGGATGCAGATTCAGGCGGCGATCCCGCCCTGTTACCGGGTTCAATTCGGCGGCCCGTTGCCGGACGATGAATCGTTACTGCCCAATTTAGCGCCGCGCACCGGGCGGGTGGATCGCAACGCCTCGCTCGCGTCGTGCGATGTGCGCGCCTATGTCCGTGCGATCACCCGGGACTTGTGCAAGACCTATCCGCAGATCGACGGGCTGAAATTCGACTGGCCCGAATATCCGGTCTATCATTTTGACGCTCTGTTTTTTGATTTCAACCCGGCGATGGCGCCGCATGCTGCAGCACTGGGTCTGGATCTTGGCGCGCTGGCGCGGGGCACTATGGCCTTTTTGTCCGACCTCGGTGACGGCGTCCTTCGACACAAGGCCATCTCCCTTCAAGATTTTGACAGTTTTCGCGATAGCCTGCTAACCGCCTATCCTGTTTTGGGCGAACTTTTGGCCTTGCGCCGGGCCGTTGTCACGGATTTCGCCATGTTTCTGCGTGCCACGGTGGACGAGGCCAGCCAAAGCAAATGCAAATTGTTCCTGCACGCATTCCCGCCGCCTTTGAACATAGGCACGGGATTTGACCCGGCGGCGGTAGCGCCCATTTGCGATGCGATGGGGGTGAAGTTCTACACCATGCATTGGCCGTTGATTGAGGCGGATTATTTGTCGGCTCTGACCAGCCGCAGTGATTTTTCACCGCCCGAGGTCGCGCGAATGCTCAGCCGGCTGTTGCAATTGTCACCAGATCTTCCGCGAGACCCGAACGATATCAAGTATCCCGATCCGCAGGATGCACACCCTGCAACGAGCGCGTCCATCCGCAGCAAGATCGATCAGGTGCGTGGCCAGGCGGGGAGTACCCCTGTTTGGGGCATGTCTCACGGATATGGACCGCTGGAGGATGTCATGCGCCGGTTTAAGGCATTGGGCGCGGGGCCGGTGCAGATGAACCGATATGCATATTTGTCAGATACCAAGCTTGCCGCATTAGGTGCGCGCTGAACCATTGCAATGCAAAAGCCGACGTGAATTGCTGGTGCTGATTATCGGCTTGCTCTTGTACAAATCGTGACCTGCATTATTCATCGCGCCGCCATCTGCCTTTGACGCCACCGTGGAACAGAGCAATGTTTTCAATCTCACTCGGGCTTCCATGCCAAATCTTGCCAAAGGCGAGACTGCCCGGCGCGGGATCGAATGCGCCCTTATGGGTCGACCGGATTACTCCATGAACCAGCCGTGGCTGACGATCATCGACTGACCGGTCAACGCGTTGGTCGGGAAGGCGGCGAAGAGGTGCGCGATCTCGGCGACGTCCTCGACAGTAGTGAATTCCGTGTCCACTGTGCCGCCCAGCATGATCCGGTTGACCACGTCTTCCTCCGAAATGCCCAGTTCTTTTGCCTGTTCGGGTATCTGCTTTTCGACCAGCGGCGTTTTCACGAAGCCGGGGCAGATGACGTTGGCCCGCACGCCGTGGGCCGCGCCCTCCTTGGCGATCACGCGGGCCAGGCCCAGCAGCCCGTGCTTGGCCGTGACATAGGCCGCCTTTAGCGGCGAGGCTTCCTTGGAATGGACCGAGCCCATCAAGATGACCGAGCCGGACCCGGCCTTGTACATGTGCGGCAGGCAGGCCTTAGTGGTCAGAAACGCCCCGTCAAGATGAATCGACAGCAGTTTCTTCCAGTCATCATACGGGAAATCCTGCAATTCGTGCACGATCTGTATGCCCGCGTTCGAGACGAGCACATCGACGCCACCCCAGCGGTTAATGACCTGTTGCACTCCGGCATTGACGGCGGCCTCGTCGGTGACGTTCATCGCAACGCCGATCGCTTCTCCCGGACCCATCCGGGTCAGGTCTGCGGCGGTTTCCTCGGCGGACTCCAGCGCCAGATCGGCGATCGCGACTTTTGCGCCCGATTGCACGTAGCGTTTGGCGATCTCGGCTCCGATGCCACGGGCAGCACCAGTGATGATGCAGATTTTTCCATTCAGGTTCATGACAGGTTCTTTCCCGGTTTTCGATTGGATTCAAGACGCCCTCTTGCGTCTGGTTTACTTGAAATGCGGCATGTAGTCGTGCACCACCTTGCCCAGCCCCAGCGTGAGATCTGCCAGAATATGACTGGCCGACAGCACCTCGAGAACCGGCAGATTCGCCACCGGCGCCAAGGCATGGCCATGCAGTTCCAGCGCCGCTGGTCCGCTCCATGCGCCCTTTACCGTCACGTCCTCCAGGTAATATTCGACCAGTTCGCAAATGCGCGGCGTACAGTCGACATGCGGGATGATCTTCAGCAGATAGCTGGGTGCCAGCAGACTTTGCCGCACCTGCTCGAAATCCAGTTCGCGATGCTTGTAGCCCATCGTGCCGCTGGCGACCTGGATCGAGCCGACATTGAGCGTGCCGACCAGCGTGTCCTTCTCGACGTGCAAGCAGGGCTCGGCCAGTTTCTTGGGGAATCCCCAAATCTCGCGCCCGCCGGAGATCGGGCTATCGTCGTTGAGATACATTGCATGGACATAGCCGCCCTTGCGGCCTTCGAAACTGACCGGGATCACTTGGCCGCTCTCGGTGTAATCGCCAAAACCTGTGGAATCCGGCATCCGGATGAATTCGTATTTCACCACTGGTCCGGTCACTTCCAGCGGCTCCGGAACCACCGCCCGCAGGGCATCCATATCCGTGCGATAGGTGATGATCATGTATTCGCGGTTGGCGAATTTATACGGCCCCGGCGGATAGGACGGATTGGTCAGCGGCATTGCGAACGCGGTATCGCGAATCTGTTGCAGGTTCATGTGGTGTCTCCGTCAGGTTGGCTGTTTTGCCCGCGATTTTGTCAGATCGAATATCCGGACATGGGTGGTATCCTTGTGGCGCGCTTTCCAGTCCGGGTGGTTGAGCGTGGTGATCACATCCCGTTCGCCGTCCCGCCAGTGGTCAAGCACCGAGGCCCGTGAGAACTCGTAGTCTTTGGACTGCTTTTCGTGTCTGGTCTGCCGGTAGATCAGATGCGCGATGTTGATGTGGGGATCTCGGTCATTCGACAGCAGCGCGCGCGCGTCGGGATCGTTGCGCAATTCGGGCGGCAGTTTGTCGTAAAGCCGTCTGTCCGCATCGCGTCTTACATGCATGTAGCACAGCAAATCGGTGTTCAGCCGGGTCCGGCTGGAAAAGCGGATGTCCTTGGTGCGCGCCTCGATGTCCCAGATCGAAGTCGGCATCTTGCCGCGTGCGCTGAACAAATCGACCTGAAAGATGCACAGGTCCGCGCCGGACCGTTCGTCATAGACATATTGCAGCGGCGTGTTCGATACCAACCCGCCGTCCCAGTAGAACGCGCCGTCGATCTCAACGGCGGGAAACCCCGGCGGCAGAGCACCGCTGGCCATGATATGATCGGGCGTGATCGTCTGTTTCACGCTGTCGAACCACGTCATGTTGGCGGTCTCGACATTGACCGCACCGACGCAAAGGCGGACTGCACCTGCGTTCAGATAGTCGAAATCCACCAGTTTCAGCAGGGTTTCGCGCAGCGGTGCAGTGTCATAGAAACTGTTGGCACCGGGACTGCCAGCAGGCATCATCGAAGCAGGCGGAAAGCGTGGCGAAAAGAATCCGGGCACACCCTGCGCCAAGGTCGCGGCAGCGCTCAGTTCGTTGTAGAACCCGCGCGGCATCAGGCCGGTGAGGAAAGGCATTGC
>TARA_R110002124_G_scaffold48390_1_pt1 | contig 14658 bp, 23 predicted proteins | sample TARA_R110002124 | Tara Oceans TARA_R110002124 (sample SAMEA4397445) | marine metagenome | biome: Polar Biome; feature: [SRF] surface water layer (ENVO:00010504); material: water (ENVO:00002006), including particulate matter (ENVO:01000060) such as... | depth 5 m | reverse complement strand
CGCGACGATTGGCTTGCCATCAATTCTCGACGGGCCTTCGTATAATATGACGCCACGGAATACCTCTTTTTTAAGAGCCTTTTTTAAGTCTCCACTAGTTTCAATCATTTGTTCTGGTCTCAAAGGGATTCGGCAAATCAGCCGTTTCTTTGCACTCAGATTCCCACGTCTCTATAATTTTTTTTCGCAGGGTGTGAGCGTTGGAATCCTCAAGAGCGGCGGCGAAAACGTAAACTATCTCACCAATATCCCAACGGTATTTTTCGGCCAGTTGTACGCCGTCTCGTGCTCTACGCACCTCAGTTTCAGAAGCTGTTGTGAATCGCGTCCTTGAAAGCAATATGGGTAACATGTAAATGACTCCTACAAAATGGTTTACGGAGTCGCACTCTATGGGATTAGTCCTATAGTAGCAAGCAAAAAAATAGCCTAGACGAATCTAGGCTATTGTAGGGTGCGCTATACCGTTATGAGTCGCAAGGCTTTGATTCTGAATATTCGAGGCTCGTTATCTCGCCTTGCGAGCGGCAATTCCCGCATTGCTTTACCTGGTGCTCCTGGAATACTATTCCAGAAAGTAAAAACAGCCCATCCATTAGGAATCCGTTGCCGTGGCAGTTGGGGCAAATCATGTTTTATCCTCCAGCCAAAAGGCTAGTTTTTCAATCGCGCTTTGCAGCCAATCTGTGAACCAGTCCATTATTCGGACTCCCGAATCAAGGTCGCTTTGCAGCCATTTAGGCCATCTTGGTCTTGTGTATGGGCGGAAGTAAGATCCCCTTTTTTATTTTTAGTAACCACAAAATCGCTGGCGTACTGCCACAGTTTTATAGCCCTTACCGCTCCGATTGCGTCCACCGCCCCAACAACCTGGGTATCAGCGAGGCCGTCGTGGCTTGTTTTGGATGGGTAACATTGCAATTTGTAAAGATTAGACATTTATAGTTCTCCTATCTCTTTCCGATAACAATCCATCTACGTTTAGACTCATCCCACATAACCTGTTCTAAAGTCGCATGAGAATTGCCGTGACTCATTTTTTTACCTTTTGATTTAGGATTTTTTCCTACCATCAGTTTCTTGCCCATATTTTAGACTCCTTTGTTGTGTGAGATTAATCTTATATCATCCTGCACAGGGCTCGTCAACCGGAAAAACGATTTCCAATCATAAGGCTCTTCAAATGTAGCCAAAGGCGGTACGGCTGTAAGACCGTCCATGCGAAGATCAACAACATCGGAGCCACAAAAAACACGAATATCCAAGCTACTGTCGCGAATAACAATAAAACAAGGCCCATTGGAATGCCGACTAAGCCAAGCACACTGATGCGCGGATAAAGCGAGCTTATTAGATCGTCCCTTTGTAACTTTAAGTTCCAAGAAGCTAAAGACACCACCCTCCGAACATAGCAGTACGTCAGGGACTCCAGGGAGGGCCCAGCTTTCGAGTCGGGTCGTCTCAATTTTTCGCTCGCTGCTTTTTAGCCCGTCGCTTATCAGACGCCACAGGCCCGCTTCCCGATTTTTTAACGCCCCCTGGGGCATCTGGTTCTTCGACTTCTTCGGGCGTGATGTCGATGATTGGTTCAAAAGATCCTCGAATTCGTTCGAGTTCATGCTCCACGTCCTCCCTGCTCATCTGGTCAATCGATCCTGTCCTGATTTCGGACTTGCTAACATATATATCGCCTTGCGCTTGGCCCCGCCGGTACTCGGCTTGTACGGCGGCGGAGTACGCCCCATTGTCCAAAGCAACGTCTCGAATCCTCTGTAAGTCTCGAACGTGTTTCTTGTATCCGACAGCGTACATCTCATCTAGCTCATCTCTATACCGCCTAATCTCAGACACAACGTGAGGGCATATATTCTGGCTGGTCAACTCATAGGCTCTAGTGTGAGCAGAGGCAGCGGGATATCCAGCACGGATTGCCGCTTCCCGCATCGTGATAAGACCGTCATTCGAAACTATCTCTTTAACAAATTTCTCCTGCCGTCGCGTTAACTTTCGATTAGGTCCTCTCGTAAGGTCGTTTTTTCCGGTCTTGGGACTAACAGGGCCCGGTACGTTAGAATTCGGCATAATCCACCTCCAAACGGGGTTTTTTGTTTGTAAACAAAGCTGTACCACCACTGTCCCACCACTTAACATTAACAAAAGCTTGTAAAGTAGTAGTGAAACAGCCGTAACTAGTTAACAACAGGTAGTATTGCAGCAAAAAGCTTAGTTTGCACTGACTTTAACTACGAGTGTGTCACACGAGCAAGATTCCGTGACTCCAGAGGTGTTACGGCCAGACACCCAAAAAACCCTTATATAAGATATGGTTACTAGACTGTACCACCTGTACCACCTGTACCGTCTTAAAACTCGAGACTTTTATTTTTTTTTTTTCACGATTTTACTACTATAGTGGTACAGCGGTACACCGAACCCCCCTGCAAACTGCTTAGAAAAACCGTGGGCCGTGGTCACTGCTTACTGACCTCCGACTACTCTTTCTTATGTATCTACGAGTTAAAATCTTCTGACTGTAGTATATGATTCCCCTCGACTATTCTTTCGTAGTCTTTGAGCATCACAAGGGCTTCCTGCCAGCTTTGGCAGTGGGGGTCTTTTACTGATGCCTAGCTGCCGACTCTAAAGACCGCCGAGTGCACTTGTCGTCTATGCCTCGCACGTTTTGGATTAAAGCGGAGGGGGTTTTTCTTTTTCGGGGGAACAACCACCTAAACCACCAGAAACGTCTCATCATCATTTATTCCCTTCATTAATCTGGAGTACCAATGCAGCAGGGGCATATATCGTCTTTCGAACACTCACACACAATATCAGCCTCTAAATTTTCACACCTACACAGCGGATTCTCGCAATCTTCATTTGAACATCCCATTTATTTCTCCTTTGGAATTGTTGTAAGCGCTAGTAAGGAAATAGACCTCATATCATGACTCCCGCGAAAACGACAACAAACAAAACTGCGAAAGCGCCGCAGCCAGTAGCCCTTCCTTAATCATTTACTGTTAAATACAAGAAGCCACTCATACTTCTTGGATTTCTTGCTGCATGAAGAACAAACCAACGCGGGCCACGAAAAATGGTGGACGTTTGTCGATGCCTTGCAGTGAGGGCAATAGATCGTCTTGCCCGGCTCCGGGCCAAAAAGGGCGATGAGGCCGGGTTCTAGATATCTCGCTAGCTCGGCTCTTGATTGTGATTTAGGGGCTGGGGCCTCTTTCGCTTGAGGCTTGTCCCAAACCTTGCCGAGTAACCAATCAAAAAAACTCATTTTCTTTCCTCCGGTCTCTTGCTCGGTCTAGCATATCAGCATATTTATCCTGCATTTTTTCGTAGGCTTCATTTCATGACTCCCGCGAAAACGACAACAAACAAAACTGCGAAAACGACGACAAAAACCTGTAAAATTGGGCCACTATCCATGCTTTCCTCCTAAAGTAATGTTTATTCCTACTAGGTCCTCTTCCCCGGTGCCCTGACACTCAAAGCAGGGGGTTTGCACTGCCATGGGACCGTTCTCGGTTTCGACGTCACCCTCCCATATTCCGGATCCCCGACAAAATTCACATTTCATTGTTTCCTTGCTCATTGTTATTTAATCCATCCGACGTACACAATATTTTCTTGGTGGTGGACGGGTACGCCGAACCGTCTGATTGACTCCACCGCCGTTTTGTACCCCTCTTGGTAATCATTCTCCGGGGGGTTCACAGCGAATGCGTGGAGCACCCTTTCCATAAAGTCGGGGTTGTCCTTGTTTTTGACATATTGGGTGACCGCCTTTGTGTAACCCTCCGCATACGCCTTTGTGTAATGGGCCGTGTTGCTGGATTCTGCTAGTGATTCCGTCATTTTTTAAGACTCCTTGGTCCGTGTTGCTTTACCCCTAAACGATACGTCCCCGTTTAGGGGCTTGCTTTACCCAAAGGGCAGGTACCTTGCGGTATCTATTTCTGTCTGCGCAACCAGTTCTATGTTAACAAGCGCCAGTTCCAAATCCAGTCGGTCGGCCCCGGACATCTGAGCGTTGTGGCTCAAATCCACTATAATTTGCAACGATTCTATGAGATTTTTCATTATAATTCCTCATGGTTTTGTTGATAGAACTCTTCCTCATCGGCAGAAGAAAACGTTCTCTGTTTGGCTGCCTTTTTGGCTGCCTGTTTAAATCCAGGGCTGAACCCAGCCAGTGGATCATGGAGGCCGAGCCTCTCAAGCCGCTTCCGTTCTCGAATCTCAGCACAAATTTTAACGGTGGTGGCGCGTATCGATTCTATCGGAGGCTTAGAGGCCTTGGTTACCTCCGGAGGCTTAGAGGCCTTGGTTACCTCCGGAGGGTTAAATTTCATTCTTGCCCTCCCAGACCGTCATGAGTCAGGTAGTTGCTGGGCGGATCTTCTTCTGCGTCCTTGCCTATTAGGTCATTAAGATCCCGTTTTAAATCCTCGCTTAATAAATCCGCTCTTAACGTGTGCGCTACATCATTATTCCAAAGCTTATATAAATCGTACATCACCTCGTCGGCTAATTCATCCTCTTGTATCTTAAAAATCTCTTCCGCGCTGTCCGGTTCGTATTTGACGACACAGATTAGGTCGTAATGATACGATGTGAAGTCCTGTTTTTTACCGTCCCGAACCACCTTACGAGTTGTTGTGAAGGAAAGGGCTCTCTCCCTGACATGGATAAAATCCCAACCCAACGCAGAGCCGTCTTTTTTTGTCCTTATATATTTAGATCCTACAAACATAATCAAAACTCCTTATGTGATTTATCCCATAATTATAGGGTCCCAAAAACAGGGAGTCAATTAATTTAATTTAGATTCTTTAGGGGGAGATGGTGGTGAGTACCTAAAGTAAGCACTCACCACCAGAAGTCAGCGGAAGGAGTCAACAAACCGCTGTCAGGGGGACTACGTAAAGGTTAGGTTTCTCGGCCATGAAAGTCCACCATTTTTCTTCCAGGGCTTGTTTTATCTTCAAAGCAGTACCAGCAACAGTTATCTTTGCCGGTGTGGGGGCTGTCCGGGATCCATTTAACACGGCCTACGGACACAATCCTTGTGCAGTACTGCATATAAGGCGCGGATTGCTTGGTGTGCATCCAATCTGCATCAAAAAGGAGCCACGTTGGTCGGATTGCCGATAAGTGCATGATTAAAGGATGCAGGATTTTACGATCCCATGGGGGGTTGGTAATGAAGTAGTCTACGTGGTCCTCCACGTCTACTATATCGAAGGCATCTCTTTTGTATCCGTTAAATCCGTGATCACAGTGGAAAGGGCTCTCTTCTTCTAATTTCGTCACTTTCCATGAAGGCCAACGGTCGCTGGCGTACTCAAGAGTCGGATGGAACCCGTATGTGCCATCTTCTTCAAAGCTACTTATAGCTCTGACTAGCGCCCCATCCCCGGCGCACGGCTCTATATATGTGAAACGTCTCGGTAGGTGCGGCATCAAAGGCTGTACCGCGCTCACAGGAGTCGGATAAAAGTCCCGTTTTTTCCGGGGAAAGTTAGAACGCTTTCCCACTACAAAACAGAGATAGCAATACCTACCGCATAAAAAGCGGCTAACGCAAAGACGATAGTCATTTACTTTTCCTCCCTGGTTTCTTTACTTCTTCACCACTGGCGATTCTCTTACCGGTTACTTGCTCAAGCAGCAACGTGAACTGTCCGGATAACGTGCGCCGTTCTTTAGCAGCCATTTCCTTTAGCACATAGTAGCTTCCAATTGGCACTACAACGGACTTCCATTTTTCCGGGTTCATAACTTAATCATCCTTTACTTCTGGGACACTATCGGATTTATCCAACTTAGTCAAGTTTCCCCAATTAACTCCTAGCGAGATATCGCTAGGGCTCGGGACTTCCAGTTTATACGCCGATTCCATGATCTCGCATAACTCACGGGCTTCCTCCTGCCCCGACACCGAAAAAGCTAGCTCATCGTGTATCTGGATAAGGGGTATCTTGTTTTTTTCTTTGTATACAGCCGCCATCGCAGCCTTGGTCTGGTCCGCAGCGCTAGACTGTATAAGCCTATTTAATGCCTTGTATGTATACGCACGTTTAATGTTATCTCCGTATTCTATGTGAGCTTCTTCTTTTGGTAGGGCACGGGCAGATAAGAATAGGTTGGGCTCCCATAGGTCGAATCGGCACTTGCGTCCAAGAAGTGACCTAACGAAACCCCCCTTGTCCCTGTGCGATACTTTACGCTGCACTGCATCCATAAGCTCTTTAACAAAGGGAACATCGTTGTGGTACTGGGCCATGAGCCGTTTAGCCTGACCCGTGGACACATCCAACTGCTCCGCCAGCCTTGTCTGGCCCATCCCGTACATAATACCAAGGTTAATGGTTTTTGCTTGTTTTCGAGGAATGTTAGCGATATCGGCCACCATTTGGTGGAAGTCTGTCTGGTCGTCTTCCCGGTACGCCTTCACGAAGTCTTCTGATCCGCTGAGTCCCTTGTTTGTGAGGCTGGCAAAGTGAACCAGTATTCTCGGCTCTTGTTGATCGAAGTCCATGGACGCCCACTGCTCTCCCTCTTCGGGTAAGAACAGACCTCGGATCTTCTGAGACATCACAGGGTTACGTGCGGGGATTTGCTGAAGGTTTGGGTTAGACATACTGATCCTTCCGGACACAGTACCGCCGCCCTCGGAGCGCAACTGATTTATATGCCCGTGGATGCGGTCCTTCTCGGCGTATCGGAGGATGCTCGCCAAGAAAGTGTTACCCATCTTGTCGTACTCTCTAGCTTCGGCAATCTTTTGTGCAATGGGGTGTTCATGCTGCGCGAGGAAGTTCTTTGTAAAACTTGGCAACCCGGTCTTAGTTCTTCCATAAGGTACATCCAGATGGTCGAAGACCTTGGCGATACTATTCGCAGCCCAAAGCTCCACTTCGACTCCGGTCTCCTTCTTTACCTCAGACTTTATCCCCTTCACGACTTTAATAAGGTCTTGTTTGACTCGTTCGGCAGCGTCGAGGTCAACCCGGACGCCTCGCCAAGTCATTTCTATACAAAGGGGTAATACCGAAGTTTCCATGTCGAAGACCTGCCAGAGGTCTTGCTTGGTTAGTTCCATCTTGAACACTTGCCATAGGTCCAGGGTAAGCTTGGCATCTGCCTCGGCATACTCTCCCACAAAACAAGCAGGCAATTTGTAAAGCTCGGCTTTGGGGTCCACACCAAACTCCTGTGCGGCTTCTCGAAGCGCGGCCTCCGACTTCATCAAACCCATGTAGTCGTAAGACACGGCATTGAGCGAATAGCTGAACCGGTTCTCGTTTAGAAGGGGTGCCGCCAGCATCGCGTCGATCATCCGCCCCTTGAGTTCTATGCCAAGGCGCTTGAGCCAGCCCACATCATAAGCGGCGTTGTAGAAGATCTTGTCCGAGGGGTGGTTTGCAATCTCTTTTTGAAACCACCTTGTAACAATCCCCCTGTCTAGGTTTCCGCCGCCTTCATGGGCAATGGGCAGGTATGCGTTAAACCCTTCATATGCCACGGCAAACCCGACGACATCTCCATGACCAGTGGCCCATCCTGGACCATGGGTCTTGAGACGTGGGTCCTTAGTCTCCAAGTCAATCGCAATTTCCTTAATGCCTTCAGGTGTTTTGGGCAATTGGTCAATGGGCACCCATTCGGTTTTAACGCCCCACACCGGCTTTTTAAGATTCTTCTTCATACCTCCGGAAATTCCTTGATCAATCCAACGGTACAGCCGTCGATATTTTCTTTTCTTACTTTTAAGTTGGTGCGATGGAGTACGGATTGGGCAAGACGTGTGTCCCGCAGTCTCTGTTCTTCCTGGGCACATTCGAAAGCAACCGCCGCATAGCCCGCCCCGTCTATGTAATTATCCTTCTTGAGCGTTCCCAACTTTCTCCGGGCAATTTTCATTAACTCCATCATATTCGCCACGTCTTCTGCTGACAGAGCCCCTTCTATGTTGTGCAAGTACCCCGTCCACAGTTGGGCAATGTTTTTATGGTTCTCCCACATAGGCCCGTAATCCTCGGCTCGGTCACCCCCAATAAGGTTTAATGCTGTCTCCAAAACTTGTTTGGATGGGTCCGTCATTTTTTATTCTCCTTTCTTCAACAGGGATTTTAAGTGATTCGGCGTGTTTAATACCGCTCTTCATACCTTCGGAAATACCTCGGTCAATGTATACGGCGCACAGGTCGGCTACTTCGTACCAAGCTAGAGCCAAAGTCATACCCATCTTCCTCTGGTCGGAGTTCCGGTCGTCCAAAACTTGTGTATATAGAAGGTGTGAGGCAAAGGGGGACTCTCCACGATTCAAGGAATCTAGCAGGCAGCTTCTAGCGTACTCTATATTAAGGTACGACACCTCCCAATTAGGGACGGGTTTCCCACTTGAGTACGGGCTCTCTATTATTACCCTCATATGGCCCAACCTTTTTGTGAGTCTTCCGGCATCTTGAGAACGAGATTAGTCTTCGCCCGTGTTACACCGACATATAGAACTCTGTGAGCATCGTCCGGGTTCTTCTCCATTTCCTTAACGGCTTTCCCAGAGAGATCCAGGAACAGTAATACATTGTCGGCCTCCCCCCCTTTTGCGCCGTGGATCGTGGACAGTTTTATCTTAGGCTTCTCGAATATGTTAACCCCACGGTTTAATAGAGCAGATGCGTATACCCGGTCCTCGTCTTCTATCCGGTCTAGAGCCATGTCCCATGTATCGTCGGGCGTTTCCAATCCGAAGTGCCTTCTAAGCACGGAAAGTGTAAACAGGTCCTGCTCGTCGGCTCCAGAGAGCATCTTCTTAGCCCCACGCTTCAGGCGTCCTTTTCCACTTGATATGTGGTCGTAAATGTTAATGGCTTCTTTAAAAGATATTTCGTGCCCCTGGTTTTGCTGCATGTGGTTCCAAGAACTGATGGCGTTACGCACGTTCTTCTTTAAAGATGGGGAGCCTTTACGTTCAAAGTAATGACCACTAGATGTCAACCTTTCGGATAACTCATCCAACATGTAATTTGCTTGAGCCATGACAAGCCACTCTTCGTCACCGAACGACACGGTGTTAGCATCAAAAGTTCGCAGGACGCTTCCTTCTTCTCGGCGCGGCTCCCAAACCTTTTTCTGTCGGCTTCGGATACGTTGGACTACGGAATCGGCAATTCGGTGGACGCTGCGCGGTACTCTGTAGGATTGTGATAGAACCTCGGACCCTCCCTCTAAGGAAACGAAGTGTCCTATATCAGCACCTGCCCAGCGATATATCCCCTGGTCGTCGTCTCCTGCAACAAACATCCGTTCGCAGCGCTCGTTAAGACCGTGCGCTACTTTCCATTGTAACGGGGTCAGGTCCTGTGCCTCGTCCAGAAACACCGTCTTCAAAACTGGCAGTCTACCGGGATTCTCGGACAGTTCTACCATCATGTCGGTGAAGTCTTTAAGACCGTTGAACAACTTGAAGCGTTCGTACTCGTTATACACATGCTCGAACTCGTAGTAAGGTATTGTCAGTTCTACCTCATTGTAGGCGTGTCTAGGCCCCAACATAGAGTTTCGAGCTAAGTCAATCGCTCTCATAATGGGGTTGTTAGACTTTAGAAGCTTGAACCCATCATCAACTATGTGTTCCACACCACTTGAGTGTAGGTCAATGCCGGTCTCTTGACCGAAACTTCTAAGTCCCTTGTCGCCAAGCACGTCTGCGCTGGACATACCAAGAGCCTGAAACGCGAGACTGTGTAATGTTCTGAAGTATGAGAAATCTTTTTCAGGGTCCAGGTTAAACCTCGACACGGCCCTGTCCCGTGCTTCATGGGCCGCTTTCCTTGTAAAAGCAAAATACCCTATGTCATTCGGGGACATGCCCCCAGCTAGTAGAGCATCAACCTGATTTAACATGGTTGTCGTTTTACCGGTTCCAGGGGGGCCGAAGTACCTAAACATCTTCGTCCCTCAAGAACACGTCAACCTCATACCCAAGAACATTTAGTATCTGCTCTATTTTATAAATAGAAAGCTGCCTAGAAGCCTCGACGTTTTCATATTCGGCTATAGTCCGTTGTGGCATCTTGGCTCTGTAGGCAAGTTCTCTCTGGGTTATGTTTCTCTCTTCTCTAATGTCCTTGAGAATCTGGCTCCAGTTGTTTCTATTTTTTATCAAAACGGAACGTCCTCTTCGTCAAACTTGGAACCAAAGTTCTCCTCTATCTTGGCAAATGCGGGAACGGACCAACACCGTACCACCCTTCCTTTGATTCTAAATTGGTCGGACCTTCCGTCTATGTCCCGCAGTCTCTGGGCTATCTTGTTAGACCGGTACTCAAAAAACTTGTTGCGTTTCAAGAAGGCTTCGAAATCCTTGAGCCGGAAGTACGTGCGGCCCTCTTCCTCGTCGGTCCATGGGCGGCGGAGAAGGATCTCTTCTTTGTCCATCGCGGACTGCATGTGCGTCGAGAACTCTTCTAGCATGTCGTAGAACTGTCCCCGTACACTAGTGTCTTCAGAGGTAGATATAACGGCACCCTCTGTATCCAACATTTGAGACAGGAGGTTGTTCATCTGGGCCTCCCATGCTTGTCTTGTGATGGTTCGGGGCATGAAGTTTATTTGCTCCATGCACAACATTTGGAACCGGGGCTGCTTCTGTAGACCTTCTGTATCTAATTCCACCGGACTGCCATTCACGTCTAGAAACCAAAGCGGCGGCTCACTGTCGTACTTACGCAGGTTGGCTACGGTCGGCGTGTTTGCTCCGCCGCCCACGCCGTGCTTCCGGCTACGACACAGGTCCTTGTTGCAGAAGTTGCAGATGGGCTGGTCCGCGCACTTGTACTGGTAGTCCTTCTTTTTTATCTGGTCCGCTACAATGTTGACCTCTTTAAGGTCTAGAGGAGGGTCCATGATATGCTGGTTGTATTCTAGTATCTTGGTTTCCCAGTCGTCAGGGAAAGCCTTCCTCAGATATACACCCAGGTTAAATAGTCCGTTGTTTCTGGTGCCCTCCGGAAAGCCTTGTCGCAACAAAGCTTGAAGGCAAGGTGGGCCGTCCTTCAACTTGTCGTCTACCTCTGGAACTTTATCCGAGAGTAAATCATCTAAGTCCTTCTCGCTAATCGAAGACCCTTCAGCTAAGTCTAAGAACTCCTTTAAAGTGGCCGCGCTGCCGTCCTTGTTGAAGGCGTACCGAAGTCCTCCTTCATGGTCGAAGTAAGGTAGGTTAAGGAAGTTTCCATTGTCCCCCCTTTCTAATACAAGCTTGATTTGTTTGGGGAAAATCTCGCATCCGCCGAAACCAATCTCTGCGGCCACCTCTTTCAGTTTTACCTGGATCTTCTCCGCCTCGACTAACTCAGTCAGGAACAAATATAGGTGTGCCCCGCCTGATTTACTTCGGCAGACAACGAGAGGTATTTTCACGGCATCTAGTTTTCTCAGTATCGCGGAATGGTCTAGAGGATACTGGTCAACATCAATGGCACCCCACCAACAAAGGTTGTCCTCGTTTATAGGAACAACTCCTATGCTGGTACTACCTTTAAGGTGCGCCTCATATGTGGCACTGGTCCGTGGTTCGTGGACAAATTTATACTTACCTTTTTGCTTCCCACGGGCATCCTTGGTTGTCATGTCCAAGGACCCGTAGGACCTATTTAGTCCACGGAAAAGCCGCGCAAACCTATCTAGTTCTTTTTTCATGGTAAATTATTATGGGGAGAAGGTTTCCCCTCTCCCCACCGAAATTAGAAAGGAGTGTCTGCGTCGAGGGTATTTTTATCTTCTTCCCTGACGTGTTTAACAGATACTTTACCCTGTCCAATAGATTCGGAGAATAACTTTGCCTCCGCATAGACGCCGGGGTCTTGGACTACTGAGTCCTTGCTTACCTGCCAGCCATGCCAAGATCCGTTCTTGTTCTCCTCCGAAACTGTTTCCAGTTTCCAAATATGAGAGAAGCGCGGCGGAACGAACATGTTTCCATTACTGTCCTTCATCTTCAGAGAACGCATTGCGCTGTTCCACTGTTTGCTCTTCTTGAACTGGGTAGACTTCATAGGCAGTAGCGCCTGTTGTGTCACGCCGTCCCCGTCAATTACAAGAACGTAATGCTGGGCGGTGCGTTCGAGATATCGTCCGCTGCCGCCTACAACATAATCCTTGTTGTCGTCTCCTCGTTCAGTTGCAGGTATTTGATCTCCCGCTCCATAAATGGCATGGGGTGCTCCCGTACCAGTTCCACGCGGCTCCCACTCAATGTACTGTAGGCTATACGCGCAATTAATGACTCGGACGCCGTCTTTACCTTTGACAACGTCCTTTGTGACGGTGTTGTAAATGTCACCCGCCTTAGCGTCATCAAGTTCGTCCAGTTCGTCGGACATCTTTTGCAAAACCTTGATAAAAGGTATCGCCAGATCTTCCGAACTCAAATCGCTTACGCCAACTCCTGCATCGGCTGCGAACATGTTTTCGTCCATTACCGCAACTTCTGCGGACTTCCTCGTAGCTACTGCTTTTGCCATCGTTATTTACTCCTCTTGATAGTTGCTCGTTGTGATATAAAAGCCCCGAATAGATCAAGCGGGACGGGGTCCCCCGCTTCTACCCGTTCCCGAAGCCAAGCTTTCAAGGTCATAGGCTCTACCTTTTCCAGTTGGCTGGGAACGAATCCTTGTGTACCGCAAAGATCTACAAAATCTTTAGCAGTCTCATCTTCTCCGCGCCCAAAAGTGACCGTGACGTTGTTCTTTACAAGATCACCGAACTCATGGTCCCGCAGCCACTGGAAGGCTTCAGTCTTCCGGTCGCTAGGGATGCTTGCTGAGTATATTGGTTTAACGGCTATTTCTGACCCGTCAGTAAGTGTAAACTTCTGTAGGCCCATAGCTTCTAGAGCTTCGGGCAGATGCTCGTCTGTTATCTTATGAAGAGCGGCCTTTGTCTCCTTCACAAGCTTACCGGCTTCAGCAAGCTTGTATTCAAGTTCAGCAGCCTCCTTGGCTAGACGAGAGACTGAATCAAGCTTACCTTCTTCTAGTTGGTCTATCTTGTCGGCAGTTGCTCCAGAGTCGGAGGCCATCTCGGATAATAAGTCATTCATGATATTTTCTCCTTGTTAATTAATCGGCGGTTGACTAAACCGTCAGAAACCCTTATATGGGTATTTATAGGTTGATGCAAGAGAAATCTTTATGTCTAAATTTGTTTTTGAAACCGAGCCGTACCAACACCAACTGGAAGCCTTCGAAGGAAGTGTGGAGAAAGATAACTTCGCCCTTCTCATGGACATGGGGACCGGCAAGACAAAGGTCTGCCTCGACACCCTTGCATATAACTTTGAAAATAACAGGTCTGACTTCGCTATTATCGTAGCACCCAAAGGCGTCATCGCCAACTGGATAGGTGAGATAGAGACCCATCTTCCAAAACGGATAGACCGTCAGGTTGTCCTGTGGAAGCCCAACCTGACTAAGATAAAACGCAAGGAGCTTACTGATCTTTACGAAGAAAACGGCAAGCTAAAAATCCTTCTTATGAACATAGAAGCGTTCAGTACTAAGAAAGGAGTAGAAGTCGCAGAGTTCTTTGTTAAGAAGTTTAAGGTCTTTATGGCAGTGGACGAGTCTACAACTATTAAAAACCGTCAGGCAAAACGCACAAAGTCTATCTGTAAAGTGGGCCGTGGTGCGATAATGCGTCGTATCTTAACAGGATCCCCTGTCACAAAGTCTCCCATGGATTTGTTCAGCCAGATGGATTTCCTTAGCCCGGATATACTAGGTTTTAAGAGTTACTATGCGTTCCAGGCCCGTTACGCAGTGGTCCAACGCCGTAGCATGGGGGCTCATTCTTTTAATCAGATAACGGGCTTTCAAAGGCTGGATGAACTTACAGAAAAGCTAGACGATTGCTCCTTCCGTGTTCGTAAAGAGGATTGCTTGGATCTTCCGGATAAGGTTTACACGAGGCGCGAGGTAGGGCTAACGGAGGAACAAACAGACGCCTATGTACAGATGAAGAACTTGGCGCTGGCTCGGTTGGACAATGGTGACCTGTCCACCACCAAAAACGTATTGACGCAGATAATGCGTCTTCAGCAGATATGTTTAGGAAGCTTGACTGACGATGACGGTACGGTTCATGCGTTGAAGTCGAACAGGTTATCAGAACTAATGGACATTTGTGAAGAGATACAGGGTAAGGCGATTATATGGGCAACCTGGACGCAGGACATTCGCTCAATTGCCGAGGCCCTGCGCGACCGCTTTAGCGTACAAGCGGTCGCAACGCTCCACGGTGAGACCCCTGACTCAGATAGACAACAGATCGTGGAAACTTTCCAAGATCGTCAATCTGAGTTACGTTTCATCGTGGGGCACCCTAAAACAGGCGGGTACGGTCTGACCCTCACGGCTGCAAACACTGTGATATACTACAGTAACAGCTATGACTTGGAGCTAAGGCTTCAGTCGGAGGACCGTGCTCACCGGATCGGTCAGGAGAACAAGGTCACCTACATTGACTTGATCTCGCCAAAAACCATAGACGAGAAGATCGTGGACGCCTTGCGGAACAAAATTAGAATCGCTGATCTTGTATTGGGCGAGGACGCCAGGGACTGGTTGACTTAGG
>TARA_R110002124_G_scaffold3134_5_pt1 | contig 14666 bp, 13 predicted proteins | sample TARA_R110002124 | Tara Oceans TARA_R110002124 (sample SAMEA4397445) | marine metagenome | biome: Polar Biome; feature: [SRF] surface water layer (ENVO:00010504); material: water (ENVO:00002006), including particulate matter (ENVO:01000060) such as... | depth 5 m | reverse complement strand
CGACACCCGCCGTTGCCGTGTCGCGCGCTATCGGGCACAGCCATCTGATGGAACTGATGCTGTCGGGCGAAGACCGGGGCGCCGACTGGGCGCTGCGTGTGGGATTGGTGAACGAGGTTCTGCCCGCCGACGCCCTGCCCGACCGCGTGGACGGTTTCGCGCGCACCCTGGCGGGCCGAAATCCCGCCGCCATCGCGGCCGGAAAATCCGCGATCCTGACGCAGCGGACGCTGGACCTGGAACAAGCCTACGCGCTGGCAACCCCGGTGATGGTCGGACATTTCCTGGATCCCGCCCGGCTTGCGCATGAAAAGGACGCGCTGTTCAAGCCACAATAGCCCGATTCTGCCAGCAGACCCTTTACGCACCCCTCCCATAATCCTATATCTTCACTCAGGATTGGAATTTTGAGGGCCGCATGGACTCCGCATCACATCAGACCCCGGTCGAGGGCGCGCCCCTGATCGCCCCCTCGACGACCGAGCATCCGCTATACGACACCGTCGTCGAGGCCTGCCGCTCGATCTATGACCCGGAAATCCCTGTGAATATCTACGATCTGGGGCTGATCTACACGATCGCGATCAGCGACGAGAACGAGGTCGGCGTCGTCATGACCCTGACGGCCCCTGGCTGTCCGGTGGCGGGCGAGATGCCCGGCTGGGTGGCGGATGCGGTGGGCGCGGTGCCCGGTATCAAGGACGTCAACGTTGATATGACCTTCGATCCGCAATGGGGCATGGACATGATGTCCGATGAAGCCCGCCTTGAGTTGGGGTTCATGTAAGCACCATGTTCGGCATTCCCGGCAAATCCCCCATTACCATGACCGATGCCGCCGAACGGCATATTGCGCGTCTCATGGCCAGGCAGGGCAAGATGGGCCTGCGCGTGGGCGTCAAGAAGGGCGGCTGCGCGGGCATGGAATATACCATGGAATTCGCCGACGAGATCGGCGCGCACGAGGAAGTGGTCGAACAAGGCGAGGCCCGCGTTCTGATCGCGCCGATGGCGCAGATGTTCCTGTTCGGCACGGAAATCGATTATCGGACGGGCCTTCTGGAAAGCGGCTTTCAGTTCCGCAATCCAAACGTATCGGATGCCTGCGGCTGCGGCGAATCGATCAAGTTCGACGATGTCGAGACGCTGAAAGCGCGGATGGACGCCACGAAAGCGGCGGAATAACGCGCTCAGACGCTGACACCAAACAGCCTGCCGATGGCCGCCGTCACCACCATGGCAAAGGTGCCCCACACCACAACCCGCACCACGGCCCGGCCAGCCGGGGCGCCACCGGCCCATGCTCCCAGATAGCCCAACAGCAGCATTGCCGCGATCGTCAGAACCAGAACCACCGGAATGATAAAGGCCGTTGGTGCAAGGATGGCCCCGGCCAGTGGGATCGCCGCGGCTATGCAAAACGTCAGCCCCGAGGACAGCGCCGCCTGCAACGGGTTGGCCGACAGATGGTCTGTCAGGCCCAATTCATCGCGCAGATGGGCGGCGAGCGCATCCTTCTCGGTCAATTCCCGGGCCACGACCAACGCCGTTTCCGGGCTCAACCCGCGCGCCTCGTAAATTGCCACCAATTCGCGCAGTTCATCCTCGGGCATCATGTCCAGCGCCCGGCGCTCGCGCGCGATATCGGCGCGCTCGATGTCGGATTGCGACGACACCGACACATACTCGCCCGCCGCCATCGACATCGCCCCCGCGACCAGCCCGGCAACCCCGGCGATCAGCACCGCCGATCGATCGGGCGTCGCCGCGGCCACCCCGACGATCAGGGACGAGACCGACACGATCCCGTCATTGGCGCCCAGAACCGCCGCCCGCAGCCAGTTGCTGCGGTTCAGAAAATGGGGGTCATCGATATGCGCGGGCGAACTGGTCATGACGCCTTGGTCCTGTCTTTTCGGGTTTGTCCGGGCGCCCGTCACTCGGGCAGGATGCGCACCGCCCCCTTGGCCGCCGACGAGGCCAGCAGCGCATAGGCCTTCAGCGCCGTCGACACCGCCCGCGTGCGAGCCTCGGTGGGCTTCCAGGGCAACGGCCCCTTCGCCGCGCGGCGCGCGTCCAGCGTTGCCTGATCGACCGCCAGGTGGATGCCCCGGTTGGGAATGTCGATCTCGATCCGGTCGCCGGTCTCGACCAGCCCGATCAGGCCACCCTCGGCCGCCTCGGGGCTGACATGGCCGATAGACAGGCCCGAGGTGCCCCCCGAAAACCGCCCGTCCGTCAGCAGCGCGCAGGCTTTGCCCAGCCCCTTGGATTTCAGGTAACTGGTCGGATACAGCATTTCCTGCATCCCTGGCCCGCCCTGCGGTCCCTCATAGCGAATGACCACCACATCGCCCTCGACAACCTTGCCGGTCAGAATCGCGCTGACCGCGGAGTCCTGGGATTCGAACACCTTGGCGCTGCCGGTGAACTTCAGGATGGACGGGTCCACCCCGGCGGTTTTCACGATGCAGCCGTCCTCGGCGATATTGCCAAACAACACGGCCAACCCGCCATCCTTGGAAAACGCGTGCTCGACCGTGCGGATCACCCCGCCCTGGCGGTCGGAATCCAGCTCCTTGTAGCGGTTATCGGTGCTGAACGCCTGCGTCGTGCGCACGCCACCCGGCGCGGCGCGGTAAAAGGCGTCAACCGCGGGGTCATTGGACTGCTTGATGTCCCAATGCGCAATCGCCTCGGCCATAGTCGCGGAATGCACGGTGCGGGCATCGCCATGCAGCAACCCGCCGCGATACATCTCGCCCAGAATGCCCATGATCCCGCCCGCGCGGTGGATATCCTCCATGTGCACATTGGCCACCGACGGCGCAACCTTGCACAGCACCGGCACCTTGCGGCTCAAACGGTCGATATCATCCATGGTGAAATCCACCTTGCCCTCATGGGCGATGGCCAACAGGTGCAGAACGGTGTTGGTCGATCCACCCATCGCGATATCCAGCGACATGGCATTCTCGAACGCGGCGAAATTGGCGATCTCGCGCGGCAGATGGCCGGGCTCCTCGCCCTCGTAATGCGCCTTGGTGATCTCCACGATCCGCCGGCCGGCCTCCAGGAACAGCGCCTTGCGCTGCGCATGGGTCGCCAGAACCGAGCCATTGCCGGGCAGGGCCAGCCCCAGCGCCTCGGCCAGGCAATTCATCGAATTGGCGGTGAACATGCCCGAGCACGACCCGCAGGTCGGACAGGCGTTTTCCTCGATATGCTGGACCTGCGCATCGGTAAACTTGTCATCGGCGGCGGCAACCATCGCATCGACCAGGTCGATCTTGGTCATCTCCAGATCATCGATGGTGATCTTGCCCGCCTCCATCGGCCCACCCGACACGAAGATCACCGGAATGTTCAGCCGCATCGCCGCCATCATCATGCCCGGCGTGATCTTGTCGCAGTTGGAAATGCACACCATCGCATCGGCGCAATGCGCGTTGACCATGTATTCCACGCTGTCGGCGATGATCTCGCGCGAGGGCAGCGAATACAGCATCCCGTCATGGCCCATGGCGATGCCGTCATCGACGGCGATGGTGTTGAATTCCTTGGCAACCCCGCCCGCCGCCTCGATCTCGCGCGCCACCATCTGGCCCAGATCCTTCAGATGCACATGGCCCGGCACGAACTGCGTGAAGCTGTTGACCACCGCGATGATCGGCTTGCCAAAATCGCTGTCGGTCATGCCGGTGGCGCGCCACAGGCCCCGTGCCCCGGCCATATTGCGCCCATGGGTGGAACGGCGCGAACGATAATGCGGCATGTCGGATCCCTCGGAAAAATGATCAGGTCTGGTTTTGACGGTTCAGATAACGCAGTTTGAACGCCAAGAACAGGGAAGCCGGCGCGCAGGGTGCCGAAAAATGCCGCCCACGCACTGCTTTGCCTTGCCCCCATACCGGGTTAGACTCAACCCCAACAACCGGAGATCACGATGACCGCATCCAAACTCGCCGCCGGAAACTGGAAGATGAACGGGCGCATGGTCCATCTCGAAGAGGCCATGGCCATCGCCGCGGTCAATCCGGGCCCACAAACCGAGGTGCTGATCTGCCCTCCCGCGACGCTGATCGCCCCCATGGCGCAGGCTCTGACCGGCACGCATGTCCGTGTCGGCGGGCAGGATTGCCACGCCCGTCCCAAAGGCGCGCATACCGGCGATATCGCAGCGGCGATGCTGGTCGATGCCGGCGCCAGCCACGTGATCCTCGGCCATTCCGAGCGCCGCGCCGAACATGGCGAAACCTCGGCCGATGTCGCCGCCAAGATCCGCGCCGCCTGGGATCAGGGTCTGACCGCCATCCTTTGTGTCGGTGAAACCGAAGCCCAGCGCGACGCGGGCGAAACGCTGCACATCGTCGGTGCGCAACTGGCGCAATCACTGCCTGACGGGGCCACCGCCGACAACACCGTCATCGCCTATGAACCGGTCTGGGCCATCGGCACCGGGCGCACCCCCACCACCACGCAGATCGCCGAGGTTCACGCCCATCTGCACCAGGCCGCGCCGCAGGGCGTGCGCCTGCTCTACGGCGGCTCGGTCAATCCGACCAACGCCGCCGAGATTTTCGCCATCCCCGACGTCAACGGCGCGCTTGTCGGCGGCGCCTCGCTGAAGGCCGCCGATTTCACGCAGATCATCGCCGCCCTCGCGGACGCCTGACCCCATCTTTGTGCCCAAAATATCCTGGGGGTGAATGACCGCAGGTCAGAGGGGGCAACGCCCCCTGCCCGCAACACTCAGGTCGCGCGGCCCACCGGGGCCGCGCGTCCGTTGGGCAGCCTCACTCCAGCGCGCCGGCGCTGCGCAGCGCGGACTGGAAGGCGCGCGTGTCCACCGCCATGTGAGAGCTGGACATCTGCGGGAAGGGCGGCTGCGGGTCATAGAACTGGCTGTCCACACCCAGAAAATACCATTGCCCATCGCGCAGGTGCAGGATCGGCGATCCGCTGTCGCCCTGCGTCGTGTCGCAATTGTGCAGGAACGAGCCGTCGCTGTAAGCGGTCAGCACACGGCAATCCATCTGCCCGGACAGGATGGACCCGGTGTCCCAGCTGTAGCCCGCCTGGCTGACCAGAAAGTCGCCTTCGGCCACGGCCCGAAGATCGTCCTTGCCCAGCACCATCGGCGCGATGAACCCCACCTCGGTGCCCAGGTCGCGGTCCAGTGTCAGCAGCGCCCAGTCATTGCCGTTCCCGCCATTCGGGGGCGCGCTTTCCTGCCTGTAATCCGGAGCAACCTGCATCGCGACGACCATCGCCCGGCCCAGGTCGGAATCGCCACGGGCACCGGCGCGAAAACTGAACCCCTTGGAAGACCCGTCCGTCGCCGATGCCACGCAATGCGCGGCGGTGGCGACCAGGCGCGGCGCGATCAGCACGCCGGTGCAGGACGACCCGTCGCCGGTGTCCAACAGGCCGACGGCGCGCCAGGGCATCTGCGTCACATCCATCTGAACGCGGTCGTCATAGCCGAAGAAATGGTCGCGCGCCTCGACCGGGCGCTGGCGTCCGACACAATCAGCGGTGTCGGTATTGGCCGCGCAACTGCCCGTCCCGCTGCCGGGCTCGTCGCAAATGCTGTTGAACGCGGTCTCGCAGGTGTTCGAGCGGTTGCGCAAGAACGCCACCGACCGGCAGTCATTGGTATCGGTCCCCGAGGTGCAGACCCCCAGCCCGATCCCCGGCTCGTCGCATTCATTGTCGTTGGCCCATTGGCAGCTGTTGTCCCCGCCGATCGCCAGCGCCCGGCAATCGGTGGCATCGGTGCCGGGCTGGCAGGCGCCGGTGCCGCCGAAATTCGGATCGTCGCATTCGTTGTCATTGGCCCAGCGGCAGGAATCGGTGCCCAGCTGGCCGCGAATCGGCGAAGGAACTGCATCCAGCAATCGCTGCCAGGCGCTGGCTTCGGCGCGGCAGTCATTGGCGTCGGTTCCGTTCTGGCAGGCCCCGGTGCCGTTGTAGCGCGGCTCGTCGCACTCGTTGTCATTCGCCCATTGGCAGGTATTGGCCTGTGCCTGCGCGGGCGCCGCGGTGCCGAAGGCGGCCAGCAGGGCCAGCATGATCGCTGCCAGCAAGGGCAGGAAAGGAACTCCGGCTGATCGGGTGAAAAATGTGTTCATCAAATGCCCCCTGGAGGTTCGCCCCCGGTGTCGCCCCCCGCCAGTGGCGGGAAGCAATCCTTGTTCTGCGGCCGCATTCAGTGTTCGCGGTCCATGACCCATTGCGGCGATGCGATGGTCACACCCAAGGTCGCCAGGCCGCCCGTGCCGCTATAGGTGCCCGCGAATACGGCATAATCGCCTTGCTGCGCATTGGGGATCATGATGCCCGGATTGAGCTGGTCGAAATCGTCGTTGCAATAAAGCGTGCCATCCGGGCCCACGACCACCAGCGTGCCATCAACATCCGATGCCATGTAGACCATCAGCTGCGGCAGGCCCGGCTGCGCGCCGATCACCAGGTCCGGCTGCGATGGGGTAATGAAACCCGCGCAGCCCTCTCCCATGCCGAAGGCTTCGGTCTCGCTGGGCAGCACATCGAAGATGATACGCGGATCGATGCGGGTCTCGGGTCCGAATTCGATCCGCCCCAGTATCGGCTCGGCGCCGGGGTCCAGATTTGCTGGCGCTGTCATCGGGCCCCCGTCGGTGCGCTCCCAGGCAGGCTCACCGACCGCGGCATAAAGGTTGAAGGTGCCCGGATCGTCCGGCGTGTAGGTGCCGACATAGACCAGATAGTCACCCGGCTGTGCGTCTTGCACCCGCACCGCGGGGTTCAGTTCGAAATCATCGTCGTTGCACGTCCAAACGCCATCCGGGGCGCGCACAGCCAGCACCAGATCGGTGCCCGAACGCGCGTAGAGGCTGACATCGGTTCCCTGTGAGGATCCGTCCAGACTGAGCACGAAATCCGGCGCCGAGACATCAACGAAGCCGGGGCAAAAAGCGCCGGTCGGCAGCATTTCCATCGGATCGCTGGACGTGACCGGCGCCGTGGCCAGCAACACACCACCCTGCGCCTGCCGGGCATCGAACATCGCGTAGCCGGCGCGCGGCGCGGCTTCCAGATTCACCACGGTGTTCGTGAACGCCGGTGCCCCGACCGAGGCGAACAGATCGAAGGTGCCCGCGCCGCCCTGCGAATAGCCGCCGACAAAAACCTGATAATCTCCGGCTGCGGCCGCATTGATCGTGACGCCCGGGTTCAGTTCGAACGCATCGTCATTGCAGATCACGGACCCGTCCGGCGATACCACCGCCATCGTCAGATCCCGGTCGGACACGGCGAACAGGCTGATCTGGTCCTGCGCCCTGTCCAGCGTCACCACGGCGTCAGGCGCATCCAGCCGCCCATAGCCCGGACAATATTCCGGGCTCAGCGGGCGCAGTTCCGAATCCGCATAGAGCATGGCGCGCAGGGCCAGCTCCTGTCGGCCGCCGCTTGCCGTTGCGGCAAAGACGTGCCGACCCGCGCGCGGCTCACCCAGCGCCGACACATCAAGACCAAACAGTTCGACTGCTGTAACCGGACGGTCAGACGCAATCAGCCGCGCATCGATGGCGGCGCCTTGCGCCCCGCCCATCCAGACCCGGTAGGCGCCCGGCGAAACGCCGGCCAGTTGCGCCGAGGCCAGACCCTGCTGATCGGCCAGGGCGCATTGATACAAGCCTTCGGGCGTCTCCAGAACCATGCTGACCACCCCGTCACCGGCGCCGGTAAAGGCCAGGGACTCCATCCGGGCCGTGACTTCGAACAACGCGGCATCGCCTTGGGGCAGCACGAAGCCCTGGCACCCGCGCACGAAGCCCGAGGCCGGATCCGTCGCTGTGCCAAAGACACGCGCATCGACGCGCACGGGGGTGAACGGATCCGCCGGCGGTCCGACCTCGATCGCGAAGCCGCCGCTTTCGGCTGGTGCGGCCATTGGCGCCAGGGACAACAGCAAGGCCGCGACGGCTGACAATCCCCGTGCACGGGCCGGTTTGAAAAATGTCATAAAATCTTCCTCTCACTCGCGAAAATAGATTGCGCGAAAGAGTGCCTTGTCGATCGCCCCCGCGTCAACGGTCTTGAAACCGGCCCGGGCAAAGGATGTGCAAGGGATGGAAGCCCCCGTCATCTTGCTGTAAGGACAGGAAAAACCAGCATTCGGCAGGACAGGGACCCCCCGGCATGGCCCGCATTCTCATCACCTCTGCGTTACCCTATATCAATGGTATCAAGCACTTGGGCAACCTGGTGGGCAGCCAGTTGCCCGCCGATCTGTTCGCCCGCTACATGCGCGCGCGCGGGCATGAGGTGATGTTCATCTGCGCCACCGACGAACATGGCACGCCGGCCGAACTGGCCGCCGCCAAGGCGAAAAAACCGGTGGATGCCTACTGCGCGGAAATGCACGGCGTGCAATCCGGACTGGCGCAGGGCTTCAGGCTGTCCTTCGACCATTTCGGCCGCTCCAGCAGCCAGCGCAACCATGCGCTGACGCAGCACATGGCCGGTCGGCTGAAAGCCGCCGGGCTGATCTCGGAGGTCAGCGAGAAACAGGTTTATTCCCACGCCGATGGCCGCTTCCTGCCGGACCGCTATATCGAAGGCACCTGCCCGAATTGCGGCTATGAGCGCGCGCGCGGCGACCAGTGCGAGAATTGCACCAAGCAACTGGAGCCCACCGACCTGCTGGATCCGCGCAGCGCGATTTCCGGCTCGACCGATCTGGAGGTGCGCGAAACCAGGCATCTGTTCCTGCGCCAGTCCGCGATGCGCGACAGGCTGGATGCCTGGATCGACCAGAAAACCGATTGGCCGATCCTGACCACCTCGATCGCCAGGAAGTGGCTGCATGACGGTGACGGGTTGCAAGATCGCGGTATCACCCGGGACCTGGACTGGGGCATCCCGGTCAAGGATGGCGACAAGGACTGGCCGGGGATGGAGGGCAAGGTCTTCTATGTCTGGTTCGACGCCCCCATCGAATACATCGCCGCCACCGCCGAATGGGCCGACAAGGCCGGGCTGGATGACGCCGCCTGGCGCCGCTGGTGGCGCGAGGACGAAGGCGCGGGCGACGTGCGTTACGTGCAGTTCATGGGCAAGGACAACGTGCCCTTCCACACCTTGTCCTTCCCGGCCACATTGATGGGGTCGGGTGAACCGTGGAAGCTGGTCGATTACATCAAGTCGTTCAACTACCTGAATTATGATGGCGGCCAGTTCAGCACCAGCCAGGGGCGCGGCGTGTTCATGGATCAGGCGCTGTCGATCCTGCCCAGCGATTACTGGCGCTGGTGGCTGTTGTCGCACGCGCCCGAAAACTCGGACAGCGAATTCACCTGGGAGAATTTCCAGGCCTCGGTGAACAAGGATCTGGCGGATGTGCTGGGCAATCTGGTGTCGCGCGTCACCAAGTTCTGCCGCTCGAAATTCTCCGAAACCGTGCCCGAGGGCGGCGAAACCGGCCCGCGCGAGGCGCGGCTGATCGCCGACCTGACCACCCGCATTCGCGCCTACGAGGGGTTGATGGAGGCGATGGAGGTGCGCAAATCCGCCGCCGAACTGCGCGCGATCTGGGCCTTGGGCAACGAATACCTGCAAGAGGCCGCGCCGTGGTCCTGCTTCAAGACCGACCCGGACAAGGCCGCCGCGCAGATCCGTCTGGCGCTGAACCTGATCCGGCTTTACGCGGTGCTGTCAAAGCCCTTCGTGCCCGACGCGGCGGCGGCGATGATGGCGGCAATGGGCAGCGACGACTGGGGCTGGCCCGAGGACATGGCCGCCGCCCTGGCCACCCTGCCCGCCGGCCACGCCTTCACCACGCCCGCTGTTCTGTTCGCCAAGATTTCGGATGAACAGCGCGAAGGCTGGGAAGCGCAGTTTTCGGGCGTGCGCGCCTGATCTTTGCGATCAGTCAACGCACGGGCGGGCGTCAGATGCGCCGTTTTGCGTCCTTCCAGTAGGGTTCCCGCAACCGGGGCTTGAACACCTTGCCGCTGTCCTCGCGCGGCAGGGCGTCGTGGAAATCGACGATCCGGGGGTGTTTGAACCGCGCCAGCTTGCCATCCAGATATGCCAGCACCTGCGCCGCGTCCGGGGTCCAGCCCGCCGCGGGCTGGATCGCCGCGACCACCTGTTCGCCAAATTCCGGGTCCGGCGCGCCAAAGACGGCGACATCGTAGACGAAGGGCGCGCGCATCAGCACACCTTCGATCTCGGCGGGAAAAATATTCGCGCCGCCGGAAATGATCATGTCCTTCTTGCGGTCGGTGATGAACAGATAGTCATCCTCATCCAGCCACCCCAGATCGCCCACCGAATAATGCCCGTGCTTCTCGGCCTCGGCCCGGGCCGCGGGATCGTTGGAATAGTCAAAGCCACCGAACGCATCCATCCGCACATGGATTTCACCAACCGCGCCGGCTGGCAACTTTCGCCCGTCGGCATCCAGGATCAGCACCGAGGCGCCCATCTGCATTCGCCCCGCCGTTCCGGGCCGGGCCATCGCCTCGTCGGACGACACCATCGTCATGAAGCCGATTTCGGTAGCGCCGTAGCTTTCCCAGAACACCGGGCCCCACCAGTCGATCATCGCCCGCTTCAGGTCATGCGACCAGGGCGAGCCGGTGGAAACGCAAAACCGCACCGATGACAGGTCGTAGCGGGTGCGGGTAGGTTCGGGCAGTTTCAGCATCCGGCTCATCATCGTCGGAACCAGATAGATATGGGTGATCCGCTGCGCCTCGATCAGCGCCAGAAAGCCCTCTGGCTCGAACCGGGGGGCGACAAGGGTCGAAACGCCGGGCGAAACCATGGCCGCGCTGGTCAGCGTCGACGGCGCCGAATGATAGATCGGCGCGGCGGTCAGGAACCGGGCGCCCGGCTCCAGTTGCATCATTTCCGTGGCAACGCGCTGCAAGACTTCCTCGAAATCCTTGCGCGGGCCCGGCTGAAGGCGGCGCACCCCCTTGGGGCGACCGGTGGACCCCGATGTGTAGCGCAGAAAGGGGCGCATCGGGGCGCGCTGTTCGATCGGAGGCCGGGCGTCAACAAGCACGCTCCATTCCGGGAACTCAGCACCCGCTTCGGCGGCGACGGCAGCGATACCGTATGCCTTGCGCATTTCCATGCCCGGACGCACGGCAATGACCTTTCGCCCGTCAAGCGCCGGGCGCAGCGCGTCGATCAGATCGCGGTGGACAATCAAGAAACGGGCTCCGCTGTCATCGCAGATTGCCGCCACTTCCTCGGCGGCGGCGTGCCAGTTGATCGCGACGATCACCGCGCCGGCCAGGGCCGCGGCGCGCATCACCTCCAGATGCGCCAGATCATTGCGCAGGATCACGGCGACGGGAACATCCTCGCCCGCGCCGATGGCCCTCAACGCGGCAGCGCCCTGGCGCGCGCGGGTCTCGAACGCGTCGCGCGAGAGACGGGCGTCAAAGTCGGAAATGACGGCATCGGTCGTGTCCATGCGAGGGTTCACCGGGCTCTCCTGTCTTGTGCCATTCTGATCGTCAGACGATGTTATCAGCCCGCCGCCATCCCGTCGCCGGGTTCGCTGCGTCACACCGCCGGCAATTTGCCAGGCAAGGGGCTTTGGCCGCCTGACATGGCTTGGAACTGATTGGCCGAAGAAACGCATCGGCCGAGAAAATGGGGCCAGCATACCGCCCTGGTCACCTGCCGCACAGCCCCAAAGACCGGTGTGCCGCTGATCTCGGGCTTGAATGGGCGTAGCGCCTTGGCGTTCCGGCGGAGATCATCGCCCCTTGCGCCCGGCGCGAATGGCGATACGCTGGCCCGATGTTCACCATCGAGCACCAGTTCGACGCCACCGTCGTTACCCTTGTCGATGAAGGGGATGCCCCCCTTCACGAAGACATCATCATTGAAAACCATGACGCGGGTGTGACGATTTCACAGGTGGACCCCGACACAGACGAGCCGCAATTCGTGCATTTCTCGCCCCGGCAGTTGCAGGAATTGCGCGCGGCGTTGAACCTGCCTGAAGGGATCTACCGGCTACGGGAAAAGAAACCGGACGGCGATCAGTCCATCTGAAACTGCTTGTCGCGCGATGCGGCGCCGCGCGTCAGCGTCAGGCGCGTAGGCGCGATGCCCAGCGCCTTGGCCAGCAGCCTGCGAACCGCGTCATTGGCCTTGCCCCTGTCAGGCGGGGCGGTGACCCAGACGCGGACCGGATCCCCCGGCTCGATCCCGTTGCGCCGGGCCTTGGGCGTCGCGCGCACCGCCAGCAGCGCGCCAGGCACGGCCAGCGCCGACAGGTCCGGCAGGCTCACGCGCCCAGCGCGCGCACCATCATCGCGCGGTCCACGTTGCCACCCGAAGCGACGGCGATTACCGGTCCCTCGCCGGGCCGGAACAACGCCGCCGCCAGCGCCACGGCGCCGCCCGGCTCGACAACAATACGCAACCGGTCGAAGGCCAGCGCCATGGCGCGCAGCGCCTCGCCCTCGGACACCACTTGCCCCGGACCGGCCAGCCGTTGCAAAACCGGCCAGGTCAGATTGCCGGCCTGCGGCGTGATGATCGCATCGCAGATCGAGCCCGACAGGCGGTTGTTGCGCTGGATCGCCCCAACCATCAGCGAGCGCGCGACATCGTCGAACCCCTCTGGCTCGGCGGGGTGCATTTGCATTCCCGGCGCGCGCGCCTCCAGGGCCAGCGCGATGCCCGAACTCAGCCCGCCTCCGCCGCAGGGCACGAAGACCTGCGCGTCCGTGATCCCGGCTTTGGCGGCCTGCTGGGCAATTTCCAAACCCGTGGTGCCCTGCCCGGCGATCACCTCGGCCATGTCGAAGGGCTTTATCAGCGTCAGACCGCGTTCCGCCGACAGCCGCGCGCCGATCTCGTCGCGGTCCTCGCCCTCGCGGTCATACAAGATCACCTCGGCGCCCAGCGCGCGGGTGTTGTCGATCTTGATGACCGGCGCGTCGGACGGCATGATGATGACCGACGGGATCCCCTTCATCCGCGCCGACAGGGCCACGCCCTGCGCGTGATTGCCTGATGAAAAGGCGATCACCCCGTCCGGCGCCAGCGCGCTGATCGCGTTGAACGCCCCGCGAAACTTGAACGATCCGGTATGCTGCAAGCATTCGGCCTTGACGAACACGGGCCGCCCGGCGATCTCGTCCAGAAACGGCGAGGACAGCAGCGGGGTGCGCCGCGCGTGGCCCGCCAACCGCTCGGCGGCGGCCTCGATCATGGCGATGGATGTCATATCAGCAGCCCCAGAAAGCGGTGGATCGCGCGCAGCGCCTCGGGCTCGTCCAGAAACGGGACATGCCCGCGATCGGGCACCTCCTCGTAGATCATGTCCGGCGCGCGTTCGGCCATTTCATCGGCGGTGGCCTGCGTCAGAAGGTTCGAGTTCGCCCCCCGCATCAGCGCCAGCGGGCGGCCCTTGCAGGCCTCGAACATCGGCCACAGATCCACTTCGGGCGCATTCATCACCTCAAGAAACGCGGTGCGCAGCGCGGGGTCATAGTTGATATCCAGCCCCTGATCGGTCTGGATGAAATGGGTCTTCGCCTCTTGCATCCAACGGCTTGGCGGGGCGTCGAAGCCGACCATGACATGCTCCAGCGCCACGGCGGCGGCGGCATGGGTGCGCGCTTCGGGGCGCTGGCCGATATAGTCGGCGATCCGCTCCAGCCCCAGCAGATCGATCACCGGGCCGACATCGTTCAATATCAGACCGCGCACCCGCTCAGGCGCGACGGCGCACAGATACATGCCGATCAGCCCCCCGCGCGAGGTGCCCAGAATGGCCGCGCTTTCCAGCCCCAGATGGTCCAGAAGCGTCAGCGCATCCGCCCCTTCCTGCAAGATGGTATAGCTTTGCGCGCCCGTCCAATCCGACTTGCCGCGCCCCCGGTAATCCATGCGGATCAGGCGCAGGGGCGGCAGGTGCGGCGCGAGATAGTTGAAGTCGTTTCCGTTGCGCGTCAGGCCAGACAGGCACAGCAACGGAATGCCGTTCCCCTCGTCGGAGTAGTAAATCCGGGCGCCGTCATTGGCGGAAAAATAGGGCATAGTTTCGCCTTTGCAGGGTTTTGCGGCACTAGACCATGCAGGGCGCAGACGGGCAATGCCAACTAAAGCAGATTGCGCGCGTTCAGATCACGTTCCAGCCGTTCTGGATCGGTGAACAACACCGCATCCATCCCGACCGCCCGCGCCCCGGCCACATTGGCCGCATTGTCGTCGATGAACAGGCAATCGGCGGCAGACAACGCGTTGCGGGTCAGCAGCAAGGTGTAGATGTCGGCATTGGGTTTGTGCCTGTGCTCATGGCCCGAGACCACGATATCTTCGAAGCGTGTGCTCAGGGCGGGATACAGGGCCAAGGCAGCGGGCCAGGTTTCGCGCGCAAAATTGGTCAGCGCGAACAGCCGGTGCCCGTTCGCGGCAAGGCGATTGGCCAGGTCCCAACTGCCGGAGATCGGCTCGCGGATGGTGTCGGCGAAGCGGGCCGGGTAATTGGCCAGCGGCGCGGACTTGCCGGGATGCACGGCCTCCAGGGCCCTGAGGCCATCCGCAAAGGAACGCCCGCCGTCCTGGATCAGGTTCCAATCGAAAAAGCCCACCGAATGCAGATACGCCAGCCCCTGCGCCGGGTCCGGAAAGACAGG
>TARA_R110002124_G_scaffold217358_1_pt1 | contig 14679 bp, 11 predicted proteins | sample TARA_R110002124 | Tara Oceans TARA_R110002124 (sample SAMEA4397445) | marine metagenome | biome: Polar Biome; feature: [SRF] surface water layer (ENVO:00010504); material: water (ENVO:00002006), including particulate matter (ENVO:01000060) such as... | depth 5 m | reverse complement strand
CCCAAGCCGTTGGCCCGACCCCGGGAGCCGAAGTTGATCCAGACCACGCGGTCGCCGCGCCGCAAGTCCGACAAGGAGGCGGTCGTCGCGACAGGCGCGGTCTCGCCGCAGCCTGAAGCGCCGGCCGCGCCGGCGACGGCGCCCCGACGGCGCAAGCGACCGGCCTGCGCCGACCAGATCGATTTCGGGTTCTAGGACGCGACCGGTTCCGCGACTTTGTCTGGACCAGTCAAGGCGGCGTACGGATATGCAGTGGGCGTCGTTTCGAAGTCGGTTGTTCACCCTTGACCATCGGGTGGGGCCTTTAATGCCGCATGCTGTGGATTTCGCCCCGCCGTCCGGGCTGGAGAGAGACCTGCCGATCGGTTGACCAGGTCGAGCGCGTCCCAGTGAGAAGCGTCGGGCGTCACAACGATCCGTTCCCGGCGGATGATCGCGAGACCGAACAGAGCGCCATCTACTCCAGGCGGCAGAAGCAATACATGAACGGTTGAGACGCCCCCCAAGGCGTCTCGTGCAACTCTGTGACGCTGTTTAAAAGGCGGAATTTCGGCCCGAACTCGCCATGAAGGCTCCCGGCGTCGTAGCGAACGACATCCAGTCCGCTGCATTTCTCGGGACCGTCCGGACCGAAGGTCGCGATGATGACGTGACCGCCGGGTTTGACCGCGCTTGCGACCTGGGCGACGTAGGCCTTCCTGTCTCTGGCTTCAGTCAGAAAGTGGAACACAGCCCGGTCATGCCAGAGATCGTACCGGGCAGGTACCAGCTCGACGTTCGTGATGTCGCCGGCGATCCAGTGCACCGGAGCGGCTGAAGATCCCAGTCGGGCCTTGGCCACATCGATCGCCGCCTGGGATATGTCGAGCACGGTCACGTCGCCGTAGCCGCGTGTCACGAGGTCATCGACCAGGGTCGCTTCCCCGCCCCCGACGTCGATGATCGCGTTGCTGCGATCCGGCGCAGCCCCTTCAATGAGCTTCAGCGAGACGTCCAAGTGGGGCCTGTACCAGCTTACCTCGTCCACGGCCTTGGACTGATAGACGTTCTCCCAATGCGCCTTGCTGGTCATCGATGCTGCTCCCGGAAACTTCCTCAGATATGGGGATCGGTTCTTGATAACCAAAGGGCCGTCCACGGGTCGGAGGTGACGATCAGAGCCAGGGCGGCATCGATCGTTGTCTAATGGGAACTCGAGATCCCCGCATGAAAAGGGAACGGGACGGACATTTTGGCAAGATAAGAGAGTTGTGCGGACATTTTCGGCCTGTCTGGCACCTTAAGAGAATGTCTGTTAAGTGGCTTGTGCGGACATTATTGCAAATTAGGGGATTGTTGCGGACAATTCCTGTAGACTCCGCGGTCTTGGGAGACCGTCATGGCTGATATCCTCTTCACGCCCTCGGGTAGCGAAGCGATCGACAGGAAGATCCGGCGCGATCATGAAACCGGCAAGCTCGTTCGCGTCGCGAACGGCATCTATGTCGAGTCCGGCGCCGAGCCGATCGAGGCCGTCGTGCGCCGAAAATGGTCGATCATCCTCGGCAAGGTGGTTCCCGACGGGGTCGCCACCGACAGAACGGGCATGGAGAGCCAGCCGTGGAGAGACCGGTCCAGCGGCGCGCCGCAGGGCGACGCCCTGGTGTTTGTGAGCGCGTCGCGCACCCGCGATGTGATCCGTCTCCCGGGTCTTGAGATCCATATCCGCCCGGGTGTCGGACCCGTCGACGGCGACATTCCCTATCTGGGCACGTGGCTGGCCGGACCGGTTCGAAAACTGCTCGATAACCTCAGCCCGTCGCGCGCCCGCAACGGTCCTGCCCGCACCGTGGGCAAGGCCGGTGTCGAGGCCGCTCTGGAAAGTCTGTGCTCGACCCACGGCGAAGAGGGTCTGGACCATATCCGGGACCAGGCCCGGGTTCTGGCGCCCGTGCTTCAGCGTGAGAAGGAATTCGAGGTCCTCAATGGCCTGATCGGCGCGCTACTCCGGACCCGCCAGGGCAAACTCAGCACGGTCCAGGGCCGGGCCCGGGCCGCCGGCGCGCCTCTGGACCCCGCCTGCGTCGGTCGGCTGGTGACCCTGGCCGACCATCTCCAGGCGCGGGCTCCGCTGTCGATCGCCGATCGTGACACCACCCCCGGGCGCAAGACGAGTGGCGCTTTCATCGAGGCCTATTTTTCCAACTTCATCGAAGGCACGGAATTCGCCGTCAACGAGGCCGTTGAAATCGTCTTCGAAGGCAAGATGCCCGATGCCCGGCCCGAAGACGGGCACGACGTCCTGGGCGCCTACCTCCAGCTGGTCGATCTGGGGCCGCACGCGGCCGGGGGGCGGGGAGCCGACGGGTTCATCGCCGAGATCCGGGAACGGCACCGAATCCTCATGGAGGCGCGGCCGTCGGTTCGGCCGGGCGAGTTCAAGACCCGGACCAACAAGGCCGGGGACACGACCTTCGTCGCCCCGGACCGCGTCGAGGGGACCCTGCGGGAGGGTGTGTCGATCCTCGAAACGATCAAGGATCCGTTCTCCCGCGCCGTGTTCGTTCATTTCCTGTTGTCGGATGTCCACCCCTTCAACGACGGCAATGGCCGCCTGAGCCGGATCATGATGACGAAGGAGCTTGTGGCCGGCGGCCTGTCGCGGATCGTGATCCCGACGGTGTTCAGGGAAGACTACCTCGACGCCCTGCGCGCCCTGTCGCGGCGGAACGATCCCTCCATCCTGGTGAGGTCGCTCGAATTCTGCCAGCGCGTAAGCGCCGCCTGTTCGGAGGAGACGCCGGACGCCGCCATCACCACCTGGGCGCGCGCCTATGCCTTCTGCGAGAGCCCGCGCCACGCCCGGCTGACGATGCCGAACCCGGCCCTGGTCATCGAGACGCTCAATGGAACGCCGGCTCCCACTGACTACTGGCAGGCGCTGAGTCACGATCAGAGCGCGCCGATGCCGATCTGATCAGTGAAACGTGGCGATCGGGGGCGGGCCTCGAATTTAGGACGTTCGCCCTGCGAAAGGGGGGAGCCACGCCCCGCAGCCGGAAGGGTCGGGCGAACTCCGGTCGCGAACTGCACCGGCCAATCCCGCGCGTGGGCGACGCCAGTGCGAGGCGCACGCTTTTGCCGAACCGGTTTCACGCCTGGGCCGCTGCCGATGGTCAGCCGCCCGCTCCGCCCTGCGTGGTCAATCCAGGCACCCACCGATCAGGATCGTCGTTCGAATGGCTGCTGGGGCGCTCAAGGGGCCAGCAGGGAATGCTTCGACAGACTAATGCGGAGATCGATCAGTCTCCGTCCCACCAGCCTTGTCGCGCAGGAGGAAAAGGCCGACGCCGAAGACAGAGGCTATCGCGAAACAGGCCCCGGCCAGAAACGTCGCGCCCGCCCCGAGCGCCGACCACAGGAGGCCTGCGAGGCTGCTGGCGAGCAGCAGGGTTACACCCGAGGCCAGGTTGAAGACGCCGAACGCAGTGCCTCTCAACCGGGCCGGAGCCGCGTCGGCGACCAGAGTGGCCAGCAGGCCCTGGGTCATGCCCATGTGAAGGCCCCAGAGCACCACCCCGATAAGGACGCCGCCGATGCTGGGCAGAAGCGCAAGCGCTAGGTCCGCGAGCACGAGCACGCCGAGGCCCAGCGCCAGCATCAGCCTTTTATCGATGTGGTCCGAGAGAGCGCCCGCGGGCGCCGCCACTGCCGCATAGACGAGGTTCATGACGATCATCACCACCGGTACCAGGGCGATGGCGAGCCCGACATCCTGGGCCCGCAACACCAGAAACGCCTCGCTGAAGCGCGCCATGGTGAACACCATGCCGATGATCACGATTGACCAGAACGGCCGTCCCATGGCCCGGATTTCGGCCCAGCGGATGGGGATGCGAGCGGCCCGCGCTCCGGAGTCGCGCCTGGGCTCCTCCACCCCGAAGATCAGCAGCAGCACAGCGATGACGGCAGGCACGACGGCCCATGCGAACACGGCGCGGATATCGCCGGCCAGCACCAACATCAGGACAATGGCGACCAGCGGCCCCGTAAAGGCGCCGATGGTATCGAGCGATTGACGCACGCCAAAGGCGGCACCCCGTGCGCCCGGCTCGGTCAGATCGGCCACCAGGGCGTCGCGGGGCGCGCCGCGGATGCCCTTGCCGATACGGTCGGCGAACCGCGCTGCAAACACCTCAAACGGGGTCACCGCCAGCGGGAATACCGGTTTGGTCAGCGCACCGAGGCTGTAGCCGATCACCGCCAGAAGCTTGCGTTTGCCCAGCCGGTCGCTGAGCCAGCCGGAAAACACCTTGGTGATAGACGCGGTAGCCTCGGCCATGCCTTCCAGCAGGCCGACGAGGGCAACACTGGCTCCAAGGCCGGTGACGAGGAAGACCGGCAGCAGGCTGTGGATCATCTCGGACGAGATATCCATGAACATGGAGACGAACCCGATCGCCCACACGCCCCGGGGTACGCGCTTCAGTCCCGAAGTCAGTCTTCCACGCATTCCGGTCGCCATTCCTGCGGGTTACGGATTGAAGTGCGTCGCGAGGCCCGGCCCGTCACAGGAGCGGCACCTTGAGGTCGATGAGACCGGCGGACTGGGCGATACTGATGCCTTCGAATAGCGGAACGGCCAGCACGAAAATCAGACCATCCCCGACGGTTCGAAGGAAGAACCGGGGGTCCACGATCAGGCTCTGCTCGTCACGCCACAGGGCGAGCTTCGGCAGAAATCTGGGTGTTCGCGACTTGTAGGTCTCATATTCCCCGGCGAAGCGGGCCAGGAGCCATTGCTCCTCCTTGCCTACTACAGCGTAGAACAGCGCAATTGCAGCGACAACGAACACACCCGTGATCACAAGGCTGCCCGTCTGGGCCCCGATCCCGGCCGTGCCGAGAAAGCTGAACAGATAAAGGGGGTTTCGGCAGATCGAATAGGGGCCTGTCTGAACGACCTCGGCCTTCTTGCGACCGCCGATGTAGAGCGAGCACCAGGATCGGCCAATGATGCAGACGAAGATGGCGCACAGGCCGACAGTCTGGAGAAGTTCGTGCGCGTTGATTCCCAGATCGCGGCGCGTTCCGACGAACGGAATGGCGGCAAGCACCGCAATCAGGAACGCCCAGATGACGATCTTGCGCAATCTCTGGACCTTCTGGACGTCGAACGGAGGATCGACCGGTTCGGTTGGATGGCTCATGGGGTGAATTCTCCTGTGTGCATGGAACGGGCCGGGTAAGGGGCCCAGGCTTGTCCTGACGCCGCGGCCTCCCGGCCGGCGTCGAATAACTGCATCGCGCGCTCCCGATCGAAGTCGAGACTGGCTCCGATGATGGAGGCCGGGATCATGGTCACTGAGAGGGCGAGGTCATTTGATCCGGCGAATTCCGCAGCGGCGATCAGGTTTATTCGGGTTGAGGCCTTCATCATGGCGTCAAGGCCGCGGGCCGCGACACTGACGCCCGTGAGGCTGGTTACGGCGAACCGGGGTTCCGGACTGCCGTTCACCACCACCCAGATGTGGCCTGGAAGTGATGATGATCCGAGCAGGGTTCGATCCAGCAAGACCCGTTCGGGCGCGACGAAGAAATTCGCCGTCGTGCGTCCGTCGGCATGCAGCTCACGAACGTGCCGACCATTCTGATCGAGATCGATCAGAACCGGAGGGAAGATGCCGGGAATGCTGGCCGAGGCGAGCAGGATGGCGATGAATCTTTCCCGCCGGTCTGGGCCGCCGCCGGCGGCCAGCGCGCCCATATCCCAGATCACCTGACTCTGGGTGTCGAGGCTGGTGGTCGCCACAAACAGGCGCGCACCGAGCCGATGACGAGCGGCGACGGCCTCGATGACCTCATCAGTCACGGCGGAGGTGATGAGCTGCCGAAGCGGGCGTTGCCGATACAGCCCCGGGCCGTAGAGCGCCATCGCCCAGCGCGGCTGAAGCAGATTGCTGGCCCGACCGTCGGTGAAAGCACGGCGAAGTTCAGCGTCGCCGTCTCGCCCGATGAATGCGAACGGCGCCATCAGGGCACCGGAGCTCACGCCGGTGACCACCTCGAACTCCGGTCTGTCGCCCCGGTCGCTCCAGCCTGCCAGCACCCCCGCCCCATAAGCTCCGTCCGCTCCTCCACCGGAGAGCGCCAGGAGGTCGAACGTGCTGTCCCGGCGGGACCGGTACGCTGCCGCCAGAGCCGCAATGTACCGGTTGCGACCAGCCGGCCCCGCGAAATCCATCCGGATGTCAGGACTGGCTGCGCGCAGTTGCTCATAGGAGAAGGGCGTTCGGGGCAAGGACTGGCAGCCCGCGGCGAACAGCGAGCCGGCGATCAGTCCCGCCACCAGAACCTGCCGTGCGACCGCTCCCGGTCGCGCTGGCGACCGAAGGCGACCAGGGGAGGTCGCAGCAGGGCGGCCGCGGGACCGGTGGAGCGTCGACGCCTTCGCGCGTGAGTCGCTCATGGCCGCCCCGGTCCGGTTGCCGGTTCCGGGTTTGCCGTCTCAGCTTCAACCCGGTCCCGACTTCGGGGTGATTCTGATCGGCTCAGGATGACCTTGGTGATCGCTGGAAGCACCAGCAACGTCAGGGCGGTGGCGGTCAGCAGGCCACCGATTACGACCATGGCCAGCGGCTTCTGAACCTCGGCTCCGGCTCCGTGGGCGATGGCCATCGGAACGAAGCCGATGGCCGGAACCAGCCCGGTCATCAACACCGGCCGAACCCGCTCGATCATGCCGGCGATGATCGCTTCGGATAACTCCGTCCCTGCCTCAAGACGCTGGCGGATGCTGGTCATGACCACCAGACCATTCAGAACGGCCACGCCTGACAGGCAGATAAAGCCGACCGCCGCCGAGACTGAAAACGAAATGCCGGTCAGGGCCAGGGCGAAGACACCGCCCGCAAGGCCCAGGGGGACAGCGCTGAAGACGACCGCCGCGCGCCCCAGCCTTCCCAGAGCCAGAACCAGCAGGGCGAAGATGGCGGCGAAACAGATCGGCACGACGAGGGCGAGGCGATCCGACGCCGCCTTAAGGTTCTGGAACTGCCCGCCCCATTCGAGAAAGGATCCCGGCGGCAGGGGCACGGCCTCGACCCTGGCTGTCGCATCACGGACGAAGGAGCCGACGTCGCGTCCGCGCACATTGGCCTGAACGACGATGCGGCGCATGCCGTTCTCGCGGCTGATCTGGTTCAGGCCTTCGTTGAACTGGAACTGGGCCACCTGCGCGAGCGGCACCGAGCCGCGTGGCCTGCCCGGTTCTTCCGGGAGCATGACGGGTAGCGCGCTGAGAGCCTCCAGATTGCTTCGGGTCGCCTGCGGCGTCCTGACGACCACGCTGAACCGCCTGTCGCCCTCGAACAACAGTCCGGCCTCGCGTCCTCCGAGAGCCACCGCCACCGTATCGGCGACTTCCTGCACGGTCAGCCCAAAGCGGGCGATGGCGATGCGGTCCAGCGTAACATCCAGCACAGGAGCGCCGGACGTTTGCTCGACCCGCACATCCGTCGCCCCGGGTATGGACTGCAGAACTGCACCGATCCGGACCGCCGCCGCGCCCATCAGGTCGAGGTCCTCGCCATAGAGTTTCACCGCGACGTCGCCCTTCACACCCGCGATCAATTCGTTGAAGCGGGTCTCGATTGGCTGGGTGATCTCGAAGGCGTTGCCGATACGGGTTTCTGCTTTGGCTTCAACCCGAGCGATGACGTCGGCCTTGGTGTGGACGCCGGTGGGCCATTCGCTACGGGGTTTGAGAATGACGAACCCATCTGAAAAATTGGGCGGTGCCGGGTCGGTCGCGATCTCGGCGGTGCCGGTCTTGGCGAATGCGACGGCCACCTCAGGCAGGGTGATCACCGCGCGTTCGATATCGCGCTGCATGGCGACCGAGCGTTCGATGGGAGTCGAAGGAATCCGCACCGCGTTCAGCGCGATATCGCCCTCGTCCAGCTTGGGGATGAACTCCTGACCCAGCAGGGTGAACACGAAGGCCGCCATGGCGAAGACGCCGACGCCGATGCCGATGAAGGGCCAGGGGCGCGCCACGGCGCGACGCAGCAGGGGCTCGTAGCGGACCTTGATCCAGCGGATCAGGAAGACTTCCTTTTCCGCCACCCGGCCTCGGATCAGCAGGGCCACCATCGCTGGAACGAAGGTCAGTGAGAGAATGAACGCCGCGACCAGGGCCAGCATCAGGGTGATGGCCATGGGCGAGAAGGTCTTGCCTTCGACGCCCTGGAAAGTCAGCAGGGGTACGAACACCAGCAGGATGATGGCCTGACCATAGACGGTCGGCTTGATCAGTTCCTGGGTGGCGACCGCCGTCTCTTCGAGGCGCTCGCGCTGGGTCAGCAGTCGACCCTCGTGGTGCTGACGCTCCGCCAGCCGTCTGAGGCAGTTTTCGATGATGATGACGGCGCCGTCGACGATCAGGCCGAAGTCGAGGGCCCCCAGACTCATCAGGTTTCCCGAGACGCCGAGATAGTTCATCCCGATGGCGGTCATGAAGAAGGAGATCGGGATGATCAGGACCGCGATCAGCGCCGCCCGGACATTGCCGAGCAGAAGGAACAGGGCGACCGCGACCAGCAGCGCTCCTTCCATCAAGTTGCGCTGAACCGTCGAGATCGTCGCGTTGACCAGCTTGGACCGGTCGAGAACCGGCGTGACCTTGATGCCCGGCGGCAAGGTCCGCGCGATCACGGTCAATTTGTCGCCGACGGCCTGGGCAACCGTCCGGCTGTTCTCGCCGATGAGCATCAGGCTGGTGCCGATGACGACTTCATGGCCGTTCATGGTCGCCGCGCCCGTGCGGAGATCTCCGCCGAGGCGCACCGTCGCCAGGTCCGAAACCGGGACGGGGACGCCGCCCCTTGTGGCGACGATGGCGTCCTCAATCTCTGACAGGGTCCGGATACGGGCGTCGGCTCGCACCAGATAGGCCTCGCCTGCGCGCTCAACATAGTTGGCGCCGACCGACAGATTGGCGGCTTCGAGCGCCGAGGCCAGTTCGCTGAACGACACGCCGTACTGCGCCAGGCGCGTGGGATCCGGCTCGACGACGTACTGTTTCTCATAGCCGCCGATGGTGTCGACCCCGGCCACACCGCCCACGGAGCGGAGCTGGGGGCTGATGATCCAGTCCTGGACCGTTCGCAAATAGGCGGCGCGGGATATCTCGTCTGTCAGGCGATCGCCTTCAGGGGTCAGAAAAGAGCCATCCAACTGCCAGCCCGGCTGGCCATTGCGCACCGTCGCGCCCCTGCCGTCCGGTTGGGCATAATCGACGGCGTACATGAACACTTCGCCCAGACCCGTCGTCACAGGCCCGATCTGGGGCTGGACCCCGTCAGGCAGGCTATCGCGCGTCTGGACCAGGCGCTCGCTGACCTGCTGGCGCGCAAAATACAGATCGACACCATCGGCGAAAACGGCCGTGACCTGGGAAAATCCGTTACGGGACAGAGAACGCGTGGTCTCCAGGCCGGGAATGCCGGCCAGCGCCGTCTCGATCGGGAAGGTCACCCGCTTTTCGATCTCCACCGGAGAGAGTGACGGATCGACCGCGTTGATCTGAACCTGGTTGTTGGTGATGTCCGGCACGGCGTCGATAGGCAGCCGGGTCAGCTGCCATGCGCCATAGGTGGAGACGATCAGCACGAGCGCGATGATCATCCAACGCGCGCGGACGGACAGGGCGATGAGGTGGGCGATCATGCTCTAGTCCTCCTCGCCCGCGCCCTTGCCCAGCTCGGCCTTGAGCAGGAAGGCGTTGCGGGTGGCGATCAACTGTCCGGCCCGGAGACCGGAGGTGACTTCGGCGCGTCCACCGCTTCGCCGACCGACTGTGACCGGAGCGACGCGAAAGCCCGTGCTGGTCCTGATGAACACAGCATCCCGGCCGTCGATGACCTGGATGGCCTCTTCCGGAATGGAGACGCCGCCCGGTTCCTGGTCGTCGCGAGTAAAGATTCGTGCGGATACGGCTTGTCCGGGGCGCAAACCTGTTGTGGCGGCCAGGGTCAGTACGGCCGTGGCGGCCCGGTTTTCGACGCTCACGCCCGGGGTAATGGAGCGCACCGACGCCGTGAGGTCGCCTGCGGGAAGGATAATGTTTGCGCGGTCACCAAGGCTTGTTCGCGCCGCATCGGTCCCGGACAGAGCCACCTGAACCTCGATCTGTCGCGGATCGGCGACCCGAAACAGTTCTGTACCTGCGGTGACGAAGGCGCCGAGCGTGGCCGACGACGCTGTCACCCGTCCGCTGATCGGGCTGACCACTCCGGTGCTGCGACCGTCCGCCGACACCCGCGCCGCCGATGCCGCCGCTCCGGCGCGGCGGGCCTCGGCCTGAGCCTCGGCAAGTGCGGTCTGGGCCGCTTCCAGATCTTGCCGCGCCGTGATCCGGGCGTCGAACAGGCGCTGTTCGCGCGCCAGGTTTTGGCGCGCCGCGGCCAACCGGGCCTGGGCGCCCGCCCGTTCGGCCGCAATGCTGGACGCGTCCCGGCTTTCGATCAGGGCGACCGTCTGCCCCGCGCGAACGGCGTCGCCGAGGCGGGGTGTCAGGTGCGTCACCACGCCGTCGGCACGGGCTGCGAGGATTGCTTCCCCCTGGGGCGTCGCGACAACCGTACCCTGGGCGAGGATTTCGGCGAGAAGCGATCCGCTCTCGACCGGTACGACATCGACATTCGCCGCCTGAATACGCGCCGACGTCAAGGTCAGGACACCGGGCGGCGCTGTCACGGCCTGGGTGGGCGTGGCGGGGGCCGGCTGTGCTGCGGTGGTTCGCCAAACGAAATAGGCGCCGCCTGCCAGGACGACGACGGCTGCGCCGACCATCAGACGCCGTTGTTGCTGGGAGAACTTCATTGGAAATTTCCTTCGGCTTCGCTGGCCCGGATCAGGGCGGCGATCGCCTGGGCGCGTTCGAGCTGCGCATTGATCAGTTCGGACTGGACGGTGTTCAGCGCGCCTTCGGCGTCCAACACATCGAGCAGGGTGAATTTACCGGCCGCGAATCCCTCGCGGGCGATCCGGACGGCTTCAATCGATTCCGGTTCGGCGCGGTCCCGCAGGAAGGTCACGCGGGCGTCCGATGTGTTCAGGGCGGCGGAGGCGTCCCGGGATCGTCTGATCGCAGCCGCGAGCGCTGCATTCCGCCTGGCTTCGGCGCCGATCCGATCTGCATTGGCAGCAGCGATGCCGCCCTGATTCCGATCGAACACACCCAACGGCATGGTTGCGCCAAAGATCACTGCGGTGTCGTCGGTGGCCCTGAAGCTGCGAGCGCCGACGCTGAGCGTGACGTCGGGGCGGGAGACGGACCGCTCCCTGTTTACTGCCGCCACGGACGCCGCCACCTCGGCTTCCGCGAGCCGGACGTCGATCACGTTTGCCGGGTCAAACGACGGGGCGGGCGGAAGTTCCTCGCTTGCGACGGGGTCCGGCGCTTCGGCCGAGTCCCCCCACAATGCGGCCAGCGCGCGCTGCGCCTCGGCGAAGCGGGCTTCGGCCGCGCGGACGGCGGCCACGGCCTCGAGAGCGGCCGTCCGGGCCCTCAGGGACCGGAGTGGTGGCTCCCGTCCCACCTCGACCAGGGTCGTGGCGACCCTCGACAATTCCTCGGCGCGGACGAACTGATCCCGTGCAAGATCAACCCGGCTGCGCGCGGCGAGGGATTCGGCAAAGGCGTCGCGGACGTCCTTCTCCAGATCGGCTCGGGCGACCATCAGGCGGAGGCGGGCCGTTTCGATTTCCGCCTCGGCTGCCGTGCGGCGCGCCGATCGCTTCCCGCCGAACTCAAATCTCTGGGCGACGACCAGGCTCGCTTCCGAGCCTCCCAGGCCGCCGAACTCACCGGTGCCGGCGAAATTCTCGACACTCAGATCCAGTTCCGGATTTGGCAGCAGGCCGGCCTGCTGCGCCCGGCCTCGGGCGGCCGCAACCTCTGCTTCAGCGGCGGTCAGGGTCGGCGAAGCGGATGAAGCGCGCGCAAGCGCTTCGGCCAGCGTCAACTCCGACGCGGCCTGGGCCCAGGCGGCGACGGGAGACAGCACGATGGTCAGGCCCAGAATTGGGCCCAGCCACCGACGATTGAAGGCAGGCATAGGTGGGTTTTCCTCTCACCACGGACAGATTGAGCGTCTTCAAGAGCGCTCAGCCGCGGGGAGGGTCGTCCTTGCTGTCGGGAAGGGTCGAGATCAGCGGTCTCATAGGGCCCGAAGCCCAGTTCCGGTCAGGCGCGTCCGGACCTTCAACGATGGGCTGAGCCGGTTCAGGCCAGGCCACGGCGAGCAACAGTTGCTGGTTCTGGGCCTTGGGCGGATCACCGGGGAAATGGTCGGTTACATCTTCAATGACGTCAAAAGCAGCCAGCACCTGGGACACGGGGTGATCGATCTGGTCGGAACGGGTCGCAGCGTGAGCGGCCGTATCAAGCGAAGGCCCCAGGGCAAGGAACAGCGCGGCCAGAACGAACAGGCCGTGAGAAAGTAGGCGGAGAACTGATGACGCGGAGTTCGGCATTCGGATCCATGCGCTCGACCGTGCGCACGAGCCTTCTACACAGTTGGAGGATGATGCGGAAGTGCGCGCGAGGATGATCCGGTTTTGCGACCAGTGAATCAGACCAACGAACCGCTGTGAATCCGATTGATGGGTCCGGACCCTGGAAACAAACATCGTATCGGTGCCATCACCAACGTCGAAAACAGGATGGGTGGTGGGCGTTCGCGTCCACGGTTTTCCGAGGCCGATCCAATGGTTCGCCGGAAGCCATAAGTGTCGCCCGTCTCCGGTCGGTTGAGTTGCCCAGGACTTCGGCCTCTGATTTCAGGAGATCGTGTTGCGGAGGTTGATCATGCAATCGCGTCACGCTCGGCGACAGGCAGGGCTTGGCGAAAGCAGGTCGCGAACCGGGCCTGAAGATCGGGGCCGAGGCCTGCGGTCGTGAATGCCTGGTGCCAGGCTCCGTTCACGGTCGCGCGCAAGGTCTCGGCGATCGCACCGGCCTCTTCGGTCGAGATACCGAAGGCGGCGGCGTTGGACAGGGCGTTGTCGAGTGTCGCCGTCCGGCCCTTGAGCCCGACGCCGAGAACCAGGCGGCGGTCGAGGCCGACCTGAGGCTTGGGCACGACGTCGTAGAGCGGCGAGAGACGCCAGCCCGCGCCGTCGTGGATGAAGCCGTGATTCCGCAGATGGTCGTCGTCGTTGAGGACCAGGATGTTGAACACCATGCGGCGGAACAGTTCAGCCATGTCGAGACGCGGCTGTGAGCCGTGGAGACGCAGGGCCTCCGCCAGATCCGAGTAGGCGTAGCGCGTACTCTCGCTCTCGTGCGCGCCAAGCAGGGTAAGCCCCGAGGCGAAGGGCAGGCGCAACGGCGAGACCGGGGCCCGGTCGAACCGTTTGATGAGATAGATGTCGCGGTCGAATATCCTTGTGATCTGGATCGGCGGGACGGTCAGGCCGCACGTCGCCGCCAGGCTCATGGTCGCATACTCGACGCGGCTGACTGAATACAGATCGTCCTTGGCCGGGAATTTCGCGATCCACGGACGCCCGTCGATCTCGGTGGCGGCCTTGGGCCGCGCGCCGCCGAGCGACGAGCCCGCTTCCAGCAACCGGCGCAAGCCCGGTTCCAGCCGATCGACGTCGTAGACGTGCGCGGCGGCCTCGGCGAGGGCGGCCAGATCGATACGCTCGCCGGCCGCCTCCTGATCGCCCCAGGGGGCCTGGCGACGGGGCACCATCTCCTGCGGCACACCGAAGGCCAGGGCGCCGATCCGGTTGTCGCCGGACGCCAGGAGATAGTCGTACTCGTCCAGCACCTGCGCGCCGGCCGCCTTGTCCATCAGGTACCGGCCCCAGCCGTCGGGCGCGGCGTCTCTGAGACCATTGAAAAGGGCGAACCCGGGCTCGGTCCGGAATGGGGCGGGCCGCGTCCCTTCGTCCGGCAACGGAAGGGCCGTGGGATCGAGGGAGACCCGGTCGGGCCGGCGGACATAGCGCGTGCCATAGTCGAACACGGCGTGACTATTGCGGCCGTCCTCGACCATGGTCAGACGCCCGGCCGGCACCCATCCGTCGTGGCGATGAATGAAGACGATGGTCGTGAGATTGCGCATCAGAAGTCGAGGTCCGGGTCTTCAGGCGGAATGCGGGTACGCTTGGGCAGGTGGGCGAGTTCTTCGGTGGTGCCGACGACATCCGAGGTCGGCGCGGCGATGTCTGCCAGTCGGTCGAGCATGCCCATCGCCCACAGGGCCCCGGCCAGGACATGGAGCCCGACTTTCGGGTCGCCCTTCTCAAGGCGTTGCAGGGTGTCCACGCTGATCAACATGCGCGCGGCCAGTAGCTTTTGAGGGATGCGTCGACGCCGCCGCGCTGTAGCAAGGTCGCGACCCAGCTGTTGGATTACCGCTTGAACGCGCGCTGGTGGCGCTGCACTTGATGCCGAAGCTTTTGCCATTGCGAACCCGATATGACCGGCCCAAAAGACGTTAAGGCCGCGTATATACGGCTTTTAAGTTAAATGAAAGCTTACACCCTACCTGCGGCAGGTGACCGGTTCGCGACTCTGGCGTCAGCGGACAGTCCGGAACGATCATCGCGGTAACCGGCAAATCAATTCGACCCGAAGGGGCGCAAGAAGCTGAAGATTACCAGTCCGGTCAGGACGAACAC
>TARA_R110002124_G_scaffold45004_5_pt1 | contig 14696 bp, 17 predicted proteins | sample TARA_R110002124 | Tara Oceans TARA_R110002124 (sample SAMEA4397445) | marine metagenome | biome: Polar Biome; feature: [SRF] surface water layer (ENVO:00010504); material: water (ENVO:00002006), including particulate matter (ENVO:01000060) such as... | depth 5 m | reverse complement strand
CACCTATGCCGACCGGGTCAATGAGCCGATCCTGCTGATCCACGGCGAGGCCGACGACAATTCGGGCACCTATCCGATCCAGTCGGAGCGGTTCTATGCGGCGCTGAAAGGGCAGGGGGCGACGGTGCGCTATGTCGTTCTGCCGCTGGAGGCCCACGGCTATCGGGCCCGGGAGTCGGTGGGCCATACCCTGTGGGAGATGACCCGCTGGCTGAACCTCTATGTCCGGGATGCGCCGCCGCGCGCTGCACCGCCGCCGGCTGACGGGACCTAGGCTCACCACCAGGCCGAAGCCGATAGTCCCGATACCGGGCGTGCCGCACGCCCGGTACCGGGACTGCCGCAACGCGTGCTGATCAGCCGGCCGGTCGCGGGATGGCTGTTTCCGGTCGCCACGGGACCGGGGCGGCGTCTGGGGCGTTACCCTGTCCCGCCCATTGCGACCCCAGCCCGACAGGAGGCCGATCATGACGACCTATGACGACCTGAGCGCCGTCTTCATCAACACCAGTCTGAAACGCTCCAGCGAGCCCTCGCACACCCAGGCGCTGATGGATGTGGCCATCGGCATCATGGAGGCCCAGGGGGTGAAGACTACCGTCCTGCGCGCCGCCGATCTGGATATTCCGCCGGGGGTGCAGCCCGACATGACCGAGCACGGCTGGGACAGCGACGGCTGGCCGGCGGTGCAGAAACAGGTGATGGACGCCGATATTCTGGTGCTGGGCACACCGATCTGGCTGGGCGACAAGTCGTCGATCTGCACCCGGGTGATCGAGCGGCTGTACGGCTGGTCCGGCAAGCTGAACGACAGGGGCCAGTGGGCCTATTACGGCCGGGTCGGCGGCTGTATCGTCACCGGCAATGAGGACGGCATCAAACACTGCGCCATGAACATCCTCTATTCGCTGCAGCACCTCGGCTATGTCATTCCGCCCCAGGCGGATGCCGGCTGGATCGGTGAGGCGGGGCCGGGGCCGTCCTATGGCGCTGACGGCAAGGTCGGGCTGGACAACGAATTCACCCAGCGCAACACCACCTTCATGGCCTGGAACCTGCTACATATGGCCCGCATGCTGAAGGACGCCGGGGGTATTCCGGCGCACGGCAACCAGAAGTCCGCCTGGGACAGGGGCGAGCGTTTCGATCACCCCAATCCGGAGTACCGCTGAGCCCATGACCCATTCGACCTTCGACTTCGAGAACGCGGCGGGGCGGCAGTTGTCGGGGGTTCTGGAGCGGGGCGACGGACCGGTCCGGGCATGGGCCGTGTTCGCCCACTGTTTCACCTGCGACAAGACCTCGCTGGCGGCGACACGGGTCAGCCGTGCCCTGGCCGGGCAGGGGATCGGCGTGCTGCGCTTCGACTTCACCGGCCTGGGCGAGAGTGAGGGCGCGTTTGGCAGGGGTCTGTCCGGCGATGTGCAGGACGTGGTCTGCGCCGCCAAGGCGATGGCAGAGGCCGGCATGACGCCGCAACTGCTGGTCGGCCACAGTTTCGGCGGGGCGGCGGTGCTGGCGGCGGCCGGATCGCTGGAGACGGTCAAGGCCGTGGCCGTGATCGGGGCCCCGTTCGACGCCGACCATGTTCTGACCCATGTGGGTCCGGCGCTGGACGATGTGGCCCATGGGCGACGGGTGCCGGTCGAGATCGGCGGGCGCGCCTTTGAACTGGGGGCCGACTTCGTCGAGGACCTTCGTTCGCATAACCAGGCGGCGCGGATCGCCGGCCTGGGACGGGCGCTGCTGGTGCTGCATTCGCCGGTCGACGAAATCGTCTCGATCGATAACGCCTCGGGCATTTTTCTGGCCGCGCGCCATCCCAAGAGTTTCGTGTCGCTGGATCAGGCCAACCACCTGCTGACCCGGCAGGTCGATTCCGACTATGCGGCGGCGATGATCGTGGCCTGGGCCGGTCGCTATATCGACCCCGTGGCACATGCCGTCGAGCCGCCGGTTCAGGGGGTGAGGGTCGAGGAGACCGGGGCCGGAAAATACCAGGTGCGGGTGGTCACGCCCTCGACCACCTTCCTCGCCGACGAACCGGCCAGTGTCGGCGGCCTGGACTCAGGGCCGACCCCCTATGAGCTGCTGAGTGCCGGCCTGGGGGCCTGCACGGCCATGACCTGCCGGATGTATGCCGAACGCAAGGGCTGGCCGCTGACGCGTGTGCTGGTCGAGGTCGGTCATACGGCCAGGACGACGTCCGAGCCCGACCGCTTCCTGCGCAAGATCGCCTTCCAGGGCGGGCTGGACGAGGCCCAACATGTGCGGCTGCTGGAAATCGCCGACCGCTGCCCGGTGCACCGGACCCTGACCGAGAGCGCCACGGTCGGGACCGAACGCCTGGCTGATGATCAACCCGATGCGGGGGTGGAAACCTGCGTCGAGGACCATGTGCATCGCATGGAAGAGGTCTGCGCGGAGGGGGCGTGTCGGTGAGGGGGAATGGCCGATGTCGTGATATCGAGGTAGATGATGGTGGGTGATGTCGGGTTCGACACTATTACCCCTTGATCAGGGCTCGCCTGACAAAAACACTGGGGGGAGTGTTCGGATATGCTTCGACTTCTAGCCTGTATGTCTGTGTTGTCTCTCTGTCTCACGATCGCATCGTGCGAGACGAGTGCATCCGGAGCCGAGGGCGCACCATCAGAGCAGCGTATTTGCCGGTACTCATCGACGGTTGCGTATCGCCCCATGCAGATACTTCGTTTCACCCAGATCCATGGAGGCCGGACTTGCGCACACGCAGGGAGGACGATGCTCTATGTGCCCACGAGCGAGGCCAGCTGTAAGGATTTTCCGCAGATCAGCTTTATCAACGGCGAGCTGATTGGTCTGGAGGAGGGGACGGCTGAATATCTAAGCTGTTTTGCGGTTACAGGAATTTCGGGTTCGGCGAATGTGCCGTCGCTGTATTATGCAATCGATCAAAATGCGACTGAAGACATGACGTTGGAATTCGCGACGCTTTATCTCGATATGTTGGCACTCGTTTCAAATGACGGGCTTCAGGTTGAGCATATCGGGATGTCAGGGCAGATAATCTGTATGGAAGCGGCAAAGCCTTCGGACGTTCTCTCGCACATGCAGTCCGCGGGTCTCGTGACGTTGCCTTATGTCAGGACCGAGTTCTCGGAGGAGAGCTGTGCGGCAGTGTCGCAAAGAGTTCAAAATCGTCAGTGGCCAATCGTTTCGAGTATGGACGACGAATAGTCCGGGGCGGTGGGTGTCGTCGGCGAGAGAGACATGCCCGGTCACTTTCGGTGAAGGCCTGCGCGGCCGATGTCAGGAAACAAGGCAGACGATGGTGGGTGATGTAGGGTTCGAACCTACGACCCGCTGATTAAGAGTTTGGCTGGGTCGGGTAGGCGCTAGCTTGTGGCAGTTTGTTCTAGCCCATTTTACGTCAAAAAGTCAGTAGCTTAGCCCCTTGCAAGTTTGTGGCTGCGTGTCTTAGCTAGCCCTAGCGCGCTAGCAATACGCTAGCCGACGACGCTAAGAGGAGCCGTTATGGCCAAGCTCACAAAGGCCTTCATCGACAAGGTTCAGCCGCCAGCCGAGGGATATCGGATACACTGGGATGAGACCGTCAAAGGCTACGGTCTCCGGGTCACCGCAGCGGGCAAGAAGGTCTTCGTCGCTCAGGGGCGGGTGAGGGGTAAGGCGGTAATCGTCACCATCGGCCCGTTCGGCCTGTACCCCGAGGACAAGGGGCGCGCGAAGGCGCAGCGAGTTCTACAGGACATGCGAGACGGCATCGACCCGAGAGACGTGAGGAAGCAAGAGGAAGCGGCAAAGGTAACGCTCAGGGAGGTCGCGGATGCGTACTTCGCTCGACCTGGCAAGCTAAAGCAGAGCACCAGAGACGAGATGGACCGTCACGTAGAGAAGGTATTCGCGGCTTGGGAGCATCGCCCTATCGCCCAGATCACCGAGGAGGATGTGCGCAAACGGCACCGAGAAATGGTCGAGGGAGGCCTAAGCGGGAAGAAGGGGGCACCTGCAAGCGCCAACCTTTCGATGGTCACCCTCCGAAGCCTCATCAACTTTGCGGGTCGCCAATATCGCCGCGCGGACGGGACGCCCTTGATCCAGCGCAATCCGGTGGATGTGTTGAAGGATCACTGGGCACCGCTTGGCTCACGGACGAAGCGCTACATCGAGAAGGGGAAGGTCGGAGCGGTGTGGAACGCGCTGACGGAAGCCCGCCTGGACCCCAAGACCGGCGACGCGTTGGCGGGCATCGATCTGGTGATGTTCCTGCTTCTCACCGGCGCGCGCCGAATGGAGGGAGCCGAACTGACGTGGGACCGAGTCCACCTAGACGACGACGATCCGAGCCAAGGCTGGTTCCACCTGCCCAACCCGAAGAACGGCCACGAAGTATATCTTCCCCTGTCGTCACAGGCGGTCGAACTGCTCAAGTCGCGGAAGCGCGTGGTGGGCAACCCGCATGTCTTCCCGTCACGCAGCAAATCGGGGCACATTATGGACGCCCGAGCGCCGTTGGAGACGATCAGCGAGATCGCGGGGCTTCACCTGTCCTGTCACGACCTGCGAAGGACCTACACCAACATCGCAATGCGGGAATGCCGGATCGAGAAATTCCGAACGGATATGTTGACTAACCACAAGCCGCGCGCCGAAGACGTGACAGCGAGCAACTATCTCGACCTGTCGCGGCTCGATTGGCTCCACCCCGAGGCACAGATGATCGGCGACTGGATCGGACGTCAGGCTCGTGTCGCAGCGGCGAAGGCGATGGGCGCAAACATCGTGCAGATGCGAGCTTAGGCCTCTTCGTCAAACTGGCTAGCGATCAGCGGCCGGAAGCGCGTGATGAACTGGCCTGCAAAAGCCCGCCAAGACCCTACAACTGGTCGCGTCAGCCGGAAGGGCTGACCGTTCACGGTCAGTGGCTGACCATGTGCAATCCGATTGCGGACCTGATTGATACTGTCGAGCGTCGTAATCACGCTGGCATTATTGAACTTCTGCCAGCGCAGCCCATCGAGAGCATTCGAGAAACCAAGACGGAAGAAGAGGGTCTTAATGTTATGGGGGTTCGGATTTCCCCATCCTTTGCAATCGAGCCAGTACCGATCAATTTCATCTTGATTGAAATGGTCAAAGGTGAGCGGGAGCGCCGCCTTGAACGTGTCCTCTACCTCCGACTGAAGTGCCGCCGAGATCAGAGTCGTGGAGGCGCGCAAGAGGGAGCTACCGACGCGCGCACCGTTTGTAATTGGTGGTGCGCCACGTGCTCCGCCGGTGACCAACGTGTGGGCGCGGAGTAGTTCGTCGACGTCGTTTAGGACTGCCATTGATACAACCTATCGGGAGGTCATCGCTTCGCAAGTGCCTACTGCGGATATTGCGGCGTGACGCTGCCCCCGCAACGACGTCGGCGCTGGTACCGGCTCGCGCGAACCTTGGCCCACGCCGCCCCGCTGCCGCCTGTAGCGCTATCCCAGCTGCTTGAGCCGCACCGGGTAGTGCCAGCCGTTGCGGCGACGCTTTTTTGTCGGGAAGAGAGACCCCATCATCCGGCCCCACTGCGTCTCCGACGCGACTTCCTCCCGAGCGATCGCCTTCTCGGTCCGGTTAGAGCCGAACTGCGCCGCTCTTGAAGAGTAAGCATCGTACAGTGTCCGCGCCTGCGTCCATTCGTCAGAACGCTTTGCTGAGACCACATATCGCTCAATCCAGTCGTTGAAGACGTCATCTCTAACGACCTCAGCCAGATCGCGGACCTTCGTTCGAGCCTCTTTTAGCTTCGTCATGGAGACGTTCGGCTCCGGGTTGTCGGTGATCTTGATAGTACGAAGTTGGATGCGTGGTCGGCGACTTAGCAAGTCGCGCATCTTTTGAAGCCGCACCCCTAACGCGTCGGCGGGGGACGGTGTTGGGCGCCAGCCGGGAAGTTCCCACGGGGGCCGGGCGAACTGTGCCGGATGCGGCGGCCCATGTCGCCCGGGAATTTCAGCCGGTGCCGCGCTCTTAGATCCGGGTCGAGGTGTGCGTTTCCTACCCATGAATTTGATGCATAGCGTGTATGGTTTAACGTCCTGCGTTCACCTTCGAACTATACACACCATACATCCATTCTGGCGGGTGTCATGGGGCATGAACGGGCCGGAAGCCATGACGTATCAGTGTGCATTTTCAGGTTGCGGATGCGCTCGGGGCCTATGGTAAGCTAGCGCCATCCCGCCCAATCAGCGGGCAGTCTCGCTATCGGGTTCGGGAAGCCGAACTGTTCACCCCACACCGTCAGGGTCATTGGCGGCAGGTCTCCAGGAGACACTGTGGTGAACACGAACGATTTGACTCTCGACCAGCTGTCGGCGCTGTTTGGCTACGCTCCAAAAGGGCGCCCGCTCGACACAAAGGAAGTCGCCGAAATTCTTGGCGTCCACTCCAACACTGTGGACCAGTACCGCTTCAGAGGTGATGGGCCGCGCCATTTCAGTCCGCCCGGCACACGCCGGGTCTGGTACGCGGAGCGTGACGTGTTGGCTTGGCTCGCCTCTGGCGCTCGCCAAAGCACTAGCGAAGCCGTCGCGGCCTAAGACCCTCAAACACTGCAGCAGATGTGCTGGCGCTGAAATGCACCGAGCTTCCATCTGGTTCAGTTTGTTCAAGCAGTGACCGCCTAGCCCAGTCATAGCCCCTCGCGAAGGGTGGCCGGGAAGTCACCCGGCCGACTCGGAGGTCAGCGGTCGCGGACACCGATGCAGGAAACAAATGACCACCGACAATCAGCGGCAGGCTGCCCCGACCCCGCAACAACCCGTAGAGCCCCCAGCGCCGCCCCCACAATCGGGGGCATGGGTTTGCCCGAGCGGTGCCGGCAGCGACCCCGGCTCAGCCCCCAGCGGCGAATCCTGGGAGGTCACCGACCCTTGGCTTGAGGCTGAGCGAGAGTACCAAGCCGGAAACAGGCGTGACCCCCAGCTCGGGTTCTTCGCGAACCACGCAGAGAAGGAGGCGGCTGAAACCCACACCATCCAAATCGTTGATGGCATAACGCGTCAGGAAGAGGCGAAGGCGCAAGCCGAATTGGCAAAGCTGGAGCGGGCGAAACTTACGACGGGCGCAACACGCCCTCCACTCGCGGATCCTTCCACCATCACATTGGAATTCGCCATGGCGACCGACACGGCAACGGTGAAGCTGGAGTTCCTGCTGGACCCTTTCCTGCCTGCCAGCTGCGTGGTTTGCTTCGCAGGGCGCGGTGGCACAGCAAAGTCCTCTTTCCTTGCCACCATGGCGGCGCACGCTAGCCCCTCCGCTTCAACCGTATGGATCAGCGTTGAAGAGCTGACGGACTGGATCAAGGTGCGCCATATCAAAGCCGGAGGCGCGAGTGGCACCCTAGCGGTGGTAAAGGCGGTCGCGAGCAAAACGGACGCTCAGGGTCGGATCATAGGATCCAACTTCAACATCTATGAGCATCTGGAGCCGTCCATAAGGAAAGCAAAGGAGGGCTTCGCTGAGGCAGGAAAGCCTCCCCTGCGTCTGGTTGTATTGGACACCGCTGTCGGGCTTACCGCATGGGTGAAAGGCGAGAGCCCAAACGACGACGCCGCCGTGAAGAAGCTGCTGGGCTACCTCCAAGCCTTGGCTGAGGGGCACGGTTTGACCATCGCTTTCATCCAGCACTCCAACAAGGGAAAGCACGACTACTTCGCGGACACCGTGGCGGGTGCGAGTGCCTGGACTAACTCACCGCGACTGTCGTTCGTCCACGCCCGCGACCGCCGTGAAGAGCACGCCTATGTCATACGTGTGGCTAAGTCGAACCTGACGCAGGCGTTCGGCATGGCTTACAAAACTTTGCCAGTCCATGTTCTGCAGGCGCGCGAGCAAGGTGCGGACTCGGTGCTCTGTCAGGTCCATCCGGGTGTGATTGTTTGGGGCGAGGAACAGTCGATGGACCTGTACGAGGACGCCACTCGCCGCCCGAAGGACGACGATGACAACACCACAGGACTGCGCCCGCCGTCTCTAACCGACAACGTGGTCGCCTGTGTCGTGGAGATGGTGACCACAGCCGTAGAGCCTGTGACCCGCGATATGGTCCAGCAGCGGTTTGGTCGGTCGATAGACCGGCGCGCTTGGCTGAAAGTGGAAGCTCAGTTGTTGTTGAGCGCCTTCATGTACGGCGTCTCGATCGAGCATGGGCTGAACAACCGGGTCACCTATGTTCGTACGACCACACCGTCGGTGCCGCCAGCCCCCTGATCCCTAACGCGGCACAACCAGCACAACGGCTACAACCGGAGAGGTCTAAAGGGAATTTCATATCAAACTCGGTTGTAGCTGTTGTAGCCGTTGCGCCGCAGTTGTGTTCGCGGTGGCGGCGTACAACTGGCTCTAGCCGCCGCCTTTCTTGGGCTTCGCAGCTGGTGCCGTTTTTGGCGGCGCAGGCTTCTTCTGGCGTTTCGGCTTCGCAGGCAGCTTCGCTTTGATGGACAGTGCTTTCTTTTCGACGATGAATGCCTTCTGGAGAAATATCTCCATCACAGAGACCAGTTGTGTCAGCTCGGCAGCGCTTGGCCTCCACGCCCGGTGAGCGGCGGCGCTGCCGGCGTTGATGACGACCTCAAGGATTTCTTTCTCGGTGTCCCCGATCCACCCCCCCTTGTGTAGCTCCCTCAACTTCTCTTCGAAGCTGATGGCTGGATCGATCTGGAGAACCTCTGTGGCGCGGTCGAGTGCCGTCCGAAGACCCACGGACGTGAGGATATTTAAGCCACTGTCGTAGGCTAGGTATGTTTCATCCAGTATCGCGCCCAGCTGGGAGTCCTTCTGCCACAGGGCATTAACCCAGACCGGCTTCGTTTTGCTCTCAGGTTTGGGATAGGTGGTGATGGTCCGATCAAGCCCGGATTGCTCGTCGCCGCGTTCGTCGTACCAGTGGTCGATTGAGTCGCTGTCCCAACTGTCCTTCAGGTAGAAGACGCGCTCACACCCTCTGCACTGGAGCAGGCTATGATCAGCCCCTCCGTCGACGTCACCCCAAGACCAGCTTGTAGTCTTTGACCCAAGCAGATCGCACGCCCGCTCGCCATCGCAGTTCGGGCAGTGTTCTTTGAGAATCTTCGGCTGAGCGTCTGTCATGCCGGCAAGCTAGCCCGCCGGTTACGTGGCTGCCAACACCCAGCGGTCAGCCCGCTTATATGACGTTTGAAAGCCGCAGTCAGGCAGATGTGATGCATCGTATTGTTTTGCAATAGTTTTCCATTGCGGACCTATTTGTAGAGCAGCTAACGTATAGCCAATAGCAAGCCCCTCAGCAGGTATTCAGTCCAATGTCGGAAGAAGTTGATACCCGAGTCAGCCTCTCACTACATCCGCTCAACGTGGAGAAGATCGACGGGTACGACGAAACGACCGCCGTCTATCTTGGTCAGGTCCAAACGGCCTTCTCGGAAGCCTATCTCGGACTTGGCCAGGTCCACACAGCCCGCGATAAGGCCCGCACCAATCCGACGTGGAACGAAGCCCAGCAGCTCATCCAGACCCAGGACTATGCAGACAAGGTATTCGCCCGTGTTGCCCGCCAAATGGATGGGGCGAAGGGGAACCTCGACAGGTCCATCGCCGCGCTTGATGCACAGCTCACCGGGCCGATAGCCGCCAAGGCGGCGCAGAGCGTGTCCGCAGAGATCCGGTCGTTCGCGAAGGGGCTGGCGACCAGCGAGCGTCTCAGCTTCATGCAACGGGCCATCACGGGCGGGGATGAGACGACCATCACGGCGCTGCTGGGCGCGCCCAGCTATCTGTCGGGTATCGATGTGAAGACCCAAGAAGTTTTCACTCGACTTTGGCATGAGCGGAACAGCCCCGAGATCGCCCAGCGGGTGAGGGCGATGAAGGGCGCGCGGGACCTGATTATGGACCGAGGCGCGCTTCTCCACGGTCAGTTCGAGAAGGCCGTCGGAGCCGCCCCTAACAAGGTTGCAGCCCTCCGTGCCGCCAAGACCGAGGCCGAACAGGCCTTCGTCCTCAAGCAGGCCTGACGGCCATGATTTCCACCTGTTTGATCAATCTCGGGGTGACTGAACGGTGACCGCTGCAAATGCGCAAAAAGAGCCCCTTTGGTTAAAAGCGTGGCGAGAGAGCCCTGAGGCCAAGGCTCCGCCGAAGCGCGGTAATCCGGCTTGGTATCGGGGGATGCCTGAATCGCCGAACCCGAAGGGTCGCCCTCGGGGGCAGACCAAACAGACCAAGCTGATGCAGCGGATGCTGGACGACGCCGGGAACGTGGTCGACGCGGTGCTGGAAAAGGCGAAGGAGGGCGACGCCGCCAGCGCCAACCTCGTCCTCTCCCGCATTCTGCCCGCGCTCCGAAGTCAGTCTGAAAAGGTCATCTTTGACTTCGATCCGGCCGCCTCAGTCAGCCGGCAGGTCGAGCAAGTGCTCGTTGCGATAGCCGGAGGGGAAATTGCTCCGGATACCGCAAAACTCGTAATTGAGGCCGTAAAGGCCCTCGGTGAAATCCGCGCAATCGAAGAATTAGAGACGCGCATCGCACAGCTAGAGGAGCGTCAGTCATGAGCAGTTGGAATTCACAGAACCGCGTGGTCACTGCCTACCCCGGCCCGCGGGACAGTTTCGTAGTCACCCTGGGGGGCGGGAGGCGGCTCGATGTGTGTTCCGTCGAGGAGTACGACACCGCCCTCGCGCGAGCATCCCGACTGGCGCAAGACACGAAAATGGCACTGAAGGTGCTGCCGATGACTGCTGCTGAGTTGATCAACTTCGCGGGCATCAAAGCGTCCGACTTGGCCGCCACCCCCGAAGCTGATTCTGACCTTCGTAGACAGGTGGTGACCACACTCCGTGAGGCGATGGTCGAAGCGGATGACCGGGAAACGCGAGTAGAGGCGCAGGCGCTGTTGGCGGGCATGGGAGAAGCGCCATGTTGATCGACAACGGCGAGGACCGACACAACCGACCGATCAAGTACGGTCTGACCGCCGCTGAGAACCAGCGCCGATTGGAGCTTTACGAGCAGGAGGCGATGGGGCGGGTGCGGGCGGTCAAAGCGCATGACGCCCTCCTGCTGCAAATCGGGCTAGCCCTGAAACAACAGGGTCGCTGACGGTGGTCGCAGTCCGCTCCATGCTCGCGCGGGTGCGGCAGCTTGAGATCGAGAAGGCCCACCCAATGCTCGCTAAGCTGGGCGGAGAGGCCGGTTGGACCGCTCTACAAGCTGAGGTGGAAGCCGGGCTAACGGATGGCCGCTATGACCCTCGCGACATGCCCGTGGTCATTGCAGCGCTCAACGGGTGGCTAGCCCTGTAAAGGCACATCAGACGACATTTAGGCTCATCTTACTCTCGTACTCGACTAGTAGTACTTTCGTGCTGTGGGCATCCCTCGCAGAGCGAAGCTTGATATCGATCTTCGAGCCGACGATGATACCCTCAACCTCAGCGCCGCCCGCGAGATTGGTCTTCACCCAGCCCATGTAACGGGAGAGCTGGCCAAAAACCTTGTCTGCTGAACGGCCCTTCTTCAGCTCGATAACGACATACTTGCCGGTCTTCGAGTCCCGGGCGAGTAGATCAATCGGACCGACAAGGGTTCCGTACTGGCGGCCAATAAGCTTTAGGGGCATGCCGACGCGTTTGGCGAAGTCGTCGAAATTCCGTTCGATGTTGTCTTCCAGCGTTTTCTCGTCGATGAGCATTCGCTTGAAACTACGAAGTTCGGAAGCAGTAGCGCCCAAACTCTTCTTCACGACAGCTGCGGCTTCAAGGTCGTTCCGACTTACGTAGACATCCAGCGCCGTTTCCTTGTTTGCTAAAGCGGAGGGGTCGCCCATCCAAGCCAAGAACTCTTTAGAGTCGACGAAGTCGATATAAGTCCCATGAACAGAGTAGCTATCAAGATATTCACGTGCCCCGCCCCGTATCGGCCTAAGTGCAATTGAATGATCGTCCTTCACTTCTACCAAGTTCGAAAGCGACCACATTCTGGTTGCATATGACTGACTCAGTCGGATCGTATTGTATATCGATCCACGACGGGGGCCTCCAATACTGTAAGCGTCGCATTGGCGCGCCAATTCCGTCTGCTCCTCATCACTAAGTTCGCGGAACAGGTCAATTTGTTCTGCGACGCGATCCACGTCAGAAATCTTCTGAGCTTTGGCCACGAACAGGCGGTACTCGATGCTGGAAACGGTCCCTCCGACCGCCTGTAGCAGGCGAACTATGAAAGGGACTGGATGAAGCCGAACAGCCCTGTGCACCCGTGAGGTGACTGCAGGGTTCGAGAACTGATACCGGAGGGCCTGCCGAGCCAAAACGGCAGCCTTGTCGTCAGACGCAAGGAAAAGGTTTCCAGCCTCAGTAATCTCAACGTGGTCGTCAGGATCGATCCATGCGAGACCAAGAACGGTCATCACCTGCTTGAGCATGCGGGCAAGCGGAGCGCCACCGTCTTCCCAGTTGTCTTCTGCGCCCGAGACGTCTTCCTTCTGGAGGCGTCTGATATAAGCGCCTTGCAGGTCGCGCCAAGCGCCCTTTCCCTCGAATTCCTTCAGAATTCGAAGTCGGGGTTCGACACTATCGACGGTAACGGCCAAGCCCTTTGGTTGGTACCAGTAGGCGAGATTCATCCCGTACTCACGAACGAACCGCTTCCACTTTGCTGGAAGCGAGGGTCGAGCAGGGGGTTTGGCCATTAGACGAGCTTGGGCTGGTCGTCGTCAGCTGGCGCAGAAGCGCCGCGGCCGTAAGTTTTACGCTTGTGCTTGCTCACAGCTTCAGCCCCCGCCGTTCCGGCCTCCTCGAACATCAACCTGAGGAGGTCATCTTTAGTAGGGTATTTCGCGCGACCGACAAGTAGCAAGGGTTCATCGCGCCTGGCGTCAGCAATTCGACGCTCGGCGAAGCGGAGGTAGCCAGGGTTCACGTCGATGCCAATCCAGCGACGCTTCATCTTCTGGGCGACCACACACGTGGTGCCGGTTCCGACGAAGGGATCAACGACAATCTCGCCCGCGAAACCTTCGCCGGCTCCGTAGCTATACAGGCGCATCAGGCGGGCCGGCAGCTTTTCGGGAAAGGGCGCAGGGTGGCCTTCTTCGCGCTTTACGTCCTCTGGGTACATGAACCAGACCTGCTGAGCCAGATCCATCCACTCTAAGCGGGATAGCTTATTAGCTACCTTCGCATCTTCTGAGAACTTTGGCGGCTTCCCGGGCTTCACGTAGACATTGATAAACTCGATAGTGTTATTTTCAAGAATGTTACCCGGATAGGGATAGCTACCAAACATCATCTTCGATGTTTGCTTTTGCCAGACGAACAGCCCGTACCGCTCCAGATCGGTCTCCCCGATGATCCGTGCCTCATTGTCCGCGGCAATGTTCTTGATGTGACGAGTATGTTGCTCAATCACATTCTTCGGGATCGGCATGATCGGGGCGTTTATGCAAAGCTTGCCGTTGGGCCGGAGGACACGTGCGCACTGCGCCCAAACCCTCATCATGTCATCAAGGTAGGCCTCGTAAGTAGGCCAGTCAGCGGTCTGCCCTTCATATTCGACGGCAGTCCAATACGGCGGGGAGGTAATAACCATGTCGACAGAACCGTCTGGCCAACTCGCCATGACTTCTGCTGCATCGCCTGCGATGAGCTGGCCAATGACATTCTCGATGCCGCTAGCTTCGTCCAGTTGATGGGCCGGTTGGGCGGGCATGAAATCTCCGGGATCGTACCAGTGGAGGTATAGGGCGCATTTTTGGCGATGCCCACGCAGCGTTACCGATAGGAACACAAATGTGTGGGCGATCTGGCGTACCACGCCTCCAAGCACCGGCTAGCAATACGCTAGTAGGGCGCAATTCATCAGCGCCGATTGCCACACGAGAATGACAGGAACGTTTTGGTTTTAAAAGGAAAACGATGGTGGGTGATGTTGGGTTCGAACCAACGACCCGCTGATTAAGAGTCAGCTGCTCTACCAACTGAGCTAATCACCCGAACCAATCGTCAGACGCCCATGGAGGGGGCGTTTTGCCGCCGCCGGACCTGCCGGGACAGGTCCGTAGCGAGGGCGGCCGTACTAAGGGTTCGACAGGTACAGTGCAAGTATGGATTTCTCCTGAACGCGCGGCGGCCTACCCTCGGTGCGGGAATCAGGGACCCCGCCGGGTGCCCGTGGAGACGATGGTTATGGCGAGACGGGATCTGTCGGGGGCGGTCGATTTCACCGTGCTGGAAGGCATGACCGGTGGGGACGACGGGATCAGCGAGGAGGTGCTGGGGCTGTTCACCCAGCAGGCGGCGATGTGGTCGCCGATGCTGGATGTGCGCGAGGACGGCTGGCGGGACGGGGTGCATACGATCCGCGGCGCGGCGGCCGGGATCGGGGCCCGAGCCCTGGCCGAGGCCTGCGCGGCGGCCGAGGCGGCCGAGAAGGCCGAGGCCCCGCCCTTGCTGAACCGGGTGCGTGATGCGCTGGATGCGGCCCTGGCCGATGTGGCGGCCTTTCGTCACGAACTGATGCTGCGATCGCTGAAGGGCTAGCCGCGCGTATGGTCCCAGACGGCCAGTTCATGGGCGATGCAGCGGTCGATCAGGGTGCGCCAGACCGGTTCGGCGATGGCGGGCGACAGGCCGGCACCGGCGGATTCGGCCAGGACCTTGGCCACCACATCCTCAATC
>TARA_R110002124_G_scaffold61962_3_pt1 | contig 14701 bp, 13 predicted proteins | sample TARA_R110002124 | Tara Oceans TARA_R110002124 (sample SAMEA4397445) | marine metagenome | biome: Polar Biome; feature: [SRF] surface water layer (ENVO:00010504); material: water (ENVO:00002006), including particulate matter (ENVO:01000060) such as... | depth 5 m | reverse complement strand
TCCCGCGCGTTCCAGGTGATGGTCGCCGACGGCGCGATCAAGGTGCTGAAAATCCTGTCAGACGCCTCGGCGGTGATCGCCGAGGGCGAGGTCATGCAGCTGATGACCACGGGCGACACGGCGACGGGCGAAGCCAACTATCTGGAAGTCATCACCGCCAAGACGGCCGAGTTGTTCGCCGCCGCCTGCCGCATCGGCGCCGTGGTCGCCGAACGCCCCAAGGCGGAAGAAGACGCCCTGTTGTCCTACGGCACCAATCTGGGCATCGCGTTTCAGCTGATCGACGACGTGCTGGACTATTCCGCCAAGCAGGCCGAACTGGGCAAGACCGTGGGCGACGATTTCCGCGAGGGCAAAATCTCGCTGCCGACGATCCTGGCGTTCAACCGGGGCAACGAGGCCGAGCGCACGTTCTGGCGCCGCACGCTTGAGGATATGGAGCAGACCGACGACGATCTGGCCCATGCCATCACCCTGATGACCAAGCATCATGCGCTTTCCGACACCGTCGACCGGGCGCGGCATTACGGTGCCGTGGCGCGCGACGCGCTCGGCATCTTCCCCGCCAACCCTCAGAAACAGGCACTGCTGGAACTGGTCGATTTCTGTATCGAACGGGCGTACTAGGCGAAAATCCTCGCAGGCGCCGAAGCGCCTGGAACAATTTGCGCGAAATAGAACACCTCACCCCGACCCTACTTCAATTATGGCTTGGCCGGACCGCATCCCTTGACCATGCACCAACGGTTGCCACCCCCCCCGGTTGTGGTAACGGCTATTGGTGCACGCGCGACGATGGCAACGACAGTTCGTCGGGCGGCGGGGGCGGCAGCGGGATTTAGGCTTTTTTAGGGGGTTCTCATAAATGACCGATCAACACGCTTCGGCGTCGGACCTGTTTTGGAAATTTCGGGAGCGTGTGCGGGCCGAAAGGCCCCGCAAGGTTCGGGCATCAGCCCTGGTCGCCCTTCCGGCGGCGGCCGGCCTGCTGGCGACAACGGTCATGCCGGCCTACGCCTTCGACAGCGAGACGCAAGCTGTCCCGACCATCAGATTAACCATCCCCTTCGGTCCTGCGACCAAGGCCGGCGAGAAGAAGATCGGTTTCGGCTTTCAACGCACCATCGGCGCCGAGGCGGCCTATTTCGACCGCTACGAAGTCGGTGGCGCCTACTTCAGCGGCGTGCAGCCTGACCTGTTCTCGGTCGGCTGGTCCGGCGAGGGCCTTGAGAGCCTGGGCTTCGGCGGCGTCAACGCGCTGGTCAAGGAAACACGGCTGAACGCCGACGGTTCGCAGGACACGACCTTCGGCATCCGCACCGACTATCTGGTGATGGGACTGGTTGGCACCGCCGTCATCGGCGGCGTGGTCTATGCCGCCACCAAGGACGACGACGATGGCAATAGCTGCACACCCGGTTCGCCTGGCTGCGGTGGCAGTGGCGGCATTTAAAGGTATTGCGTAGGGGGCGTCAGGAGAGTTTCCTTGTCTGACCGCCTGACTTGCTGGAACGGCTTAACCGATTACGAAGGCCAGATTGTCTCCCTCAACCACCGGCCTGCCGGTGCCGCGATCCGAGAACGCGTCCGGAAACTCCTGACGCCCGTCACCGTCGCCGCCGACCTGGGCTGCGGTCCCGGCTTCTTTCTTGACGCCCTTGCGGGCGTACCGGCGCTGTATGCCGTTGATTGGTCGGCGGCCATGCTTGACCGGGCCAGGGAAGACGCCCCGGCGGGAACGGTGTTCCTGGAACAGGACCTGCGCGACCTGGCCCTGCCGCAACCAGCCGACCTTGCCATCTGCCTGAACGCCCTGATGCCGGAAAGCCACGGAGACGCGCTCGGCATCCTCTCGGCCATCGCGCGCAACATCGCGCCCTGCGGCACCCTGATCCTGGTCGCGCCGTCTTTGGAAAGCCAGCTTTACACCATCAACATGCGCCACTATGCCGAAACGGCGGCGGGCCGCGAGGACGAATCCATTGAGTACGTGATGGATAGCTTCATGAACTGGTTCAACAACCCCCTCGGTTACGTGCGGAGCAAGAACGATCAGGTCACGAAATTCTGGCTTCGGGCCGAGATGGAAGCCCTGCTGATCACCGACATCGGCCTGGCCATCGAGGAACGATTCAAGGCGCCCGTGTTCTGGCGCGACTTCCAAGATGAAGCCGACTGGCAGGCACGGTACGAGCCGCCCTGGATGTGGGGATGGGTGGCGCGGAAGCCTGAGTGACGGTCCGCCCTTTGTTCCTTGCCACCCCCGCGAAGACGGGGGGCTAGCCCTGGATTCCCGCCTTCGCGGGAATGACATGCAAAGGAATGGTCCTATTTGTCGCTCAGTCCTTGGCCTTCTTGCCGCGCGGTTTCAACTTCGCGCTGTCCTTGCCGTCGAAGTCGCCGATGCCGCTTTCGATGGCATAGCAGGCCAGCCGGACGGACAGGGGGATTTCCACCGTCTTTCCGTCGCGCTCACCCTTTTCGTAGTACTGGATGATGCGGGGCTTGAGACCCAACGCCTTTGCCGCGTCCTTCTGCGACAACTTGTGGCGCTTGCGCCAATGCCGGAATGCGTCGCCGTCCATGCTCATGTTCTGTAACTCAAGTGTCATGGCAATCTAGTTCGTCTCGACAAAGGTGATCAATGGGGACCAATCCGCCTGGGCATCCAGGGACCGCCGGTCGCCCTTGTCGAACACGCTGACGCCGGAATAGGCCCCGTCCGTATACAGCGCCCGGTCGGCGATGATGGCGCCCACGGGATGGTCCAGGGTCGCGATGAAGGATTCCAGTTCCTGGGCCGAGCGCGTACGCGCCCGCACCCGGTTGCCGACCAGGATCACCGGCTTCCTGTGGCTGCGGATCGGCTTCAGGTCGTCGATCTTTTTCAGGAACCGCTGCGTCGCCGCCTGATCGAAGGCCGAAGGAAGGATCGGCAGGATGATGACCTCGGCCATTTTCAGCAATTCGCGGAACCGCGCCAGGCCGAGCGCCGCCGGCGCGTCGATAACCAGACGCTGAACCTTCTTGGGCGGCGCCTTGAAGGTCTTGGTCCAATCCAGCCCGGTGATGTCCGGCAGGTCCGCAGGGCGGCGCTTGAGCCAGGACAGGCTGCTTTTCTGACGGTCGACGTCGGCCAACGCCGTGTTCAGGCCGCCCTGGGCGAAGGCGGCGGCCAGGTTGGTGGCGATGGTCGTCTTGCCGCAGCCGCCCTTGGAATTTGCGATCAAAATCGCGCGCGCCATATCCGTCGTCCCTCTGCCAACTTGCCGGCGGCTATTTGCCCTTACGCCAGAACGGCGGGGCGTTGGTGAACGTGTCCCAATCGGTCAGCAGGCGCGGTTCACTGTCGTGGAGCCCCCGCGCGTGCCAGCCCATGATGGCGGCCGAGGCCTTGTCGATCGCCGCCGCCTTGCCGCCCCGACCGCCCGGATGGTCGGCGGCCAGATCGGCCAGCAGGGTTTCCGCCACGGCGACGTCGTTGAGATGACCGAAATCGTCCTGCAGGTGTTCCAGCGCGCGTAGATATTTCTTCTTGGCGGGCGAGTCATACAGCGCCTGCAGAAAATCCGTGTTGTAGCGCAGCTTCTTGAGCCGGATGCGCAACAGATGCCGCGCCGGCACGTCCAGTTTCGCCAGGCCGTCGCCGGCCCGCAGCGCCTTCTTATGGGCGCGGTTGAGGATCGAGGCCGCCCAATCCATGATCGGTTGGGCCAGCGGGTGATCCGGCGGACAGGGCTGCGGCGCCCAGCCCTGGGTTTCCGTGAAGGCCGACAGGCGCAGCACCAGCCCGGCGTAGCGCGGCGATTTCAGGGCTTCGCGCACCAATGCATAGGCGTCGAGCCTGCGGTCCTCGGCGGCGGCGGCCAATTCGATCATGGCCGCCGGCTCAACCCCCGCCTTTTTCGGCGGACCGAGAATTTCGGCAACGAACACGTCCCAATCGCGGGCCGGTCCGAACTGATCGGCGATCCATTTCAATTCCACCTTCAGCCAGTCCACCCGGGCCGGATCGAGCAGTTTGGAAAATACCGACAGCATGGAGCGCATGCGCCGGACGGCGACGCGGAACTGATGCACGCCTTCCGGATCCGTGCCGTCGATGGCCGGCCCCTCGTTGGCCAGCATGTGGCGGGTGCCGGCGCGCAGAATCTCGGCGATGGCCGCGTTGACCGATTGATCGGGGCGCAGGACCGTACGCCCGGCGCGCACGGGAACAACCTTGGGCGGCGTCAGCAGCCGATAGCCGCGCGCCGCCTTGGTTTCCTGAATGATCGTCAGGCCCGCCGTCTGCTGTAGCTCCAGCGCCACCTCGAACAGGTCGCGGGGGTCGCCCTGCAACAGTTCCAGCTCACACTCCTGGATCTTCTCGCGCAGCTTGGCGCGGGCGCCCTTTACCGGGATGCCCGCGGCGTTGCGATTGACGGCGACGACCTCGCCGTTGTCGATGGCAATCTCGATGCGGCTTTCCGGGCCCATGGCGCCACGGCGGGTGACCACCGCCCGTTCACGGGTAAAGCGGGTGCGGAAGGTTTCCTGCAGCTCGCCGGGCAGGACCAGGCCCATGACCTCGACCGCCGCCTCGGGCAAAAGGTCCAGGCGCGGGGTCAGGCTATCGACTTCCTGTTCCCATTCGCCGCGCGCGAACAGGGCGCCGGTGCCGTCGTTTTGCGATTTCACGTTCTGGATGAACCGGCCCTTCTTGCGGCGCACCCGCAGGGTCGCCCCCCGCCGGCCAAGCCGCATGTCCGGGGTGTCGTAATAGACGCTTTCCAGATCGTCGGTAACCCAGGTAAGGCGGTTGCTGGACAGGCCTTGGGCGGCCTTCCGGACGGCGCGTAGTTGGGCAACCGTGCCACCCAGTTTGCATTCGTATTCCCGGTCGCCCGTTCCATCGGCCTGGGATGCCGTTGATGTCAATGGCTCGCCCCCCCGACTTCGCTGCATGCTGTCCGTCAAAATACCCCCCGCCAGACCAACGAAGTCCCGCGTTTGATCCCTGTTTGCGCGCCCGTGATTTGTTGTTTATCGCACAAAGTGCGTATTTTCAGACTACATCCCGCCCCCACCGCGTTCAATCAAGAAATTCGTCCATGACGGCGGCCCGCACGCGCGGGTTTACGGTCCCGCCGGATGGCGGAAAAGCAGCGCGTGACGACGGCGCGTTCAGGCGCTTGCTCTGGCCCTCAAGCACCGCTATAACGGGCGCCCGTCGCGGCCCGGCAGCAAGGGACCTCAAGTTCCTTCCGGCTTTTTCCGCGGCGTCCATGCCGGAGTGTAGCTCAGCCTGGTAGAGCACCGTCTTCGGGAGGCGGGGGTCGGAGGTTCGAATCCTCTCACTCCGACCATTCCGGGCGAAAGCCCGATATGTCGAAACGGAAACGGCCCCTGGGGATTTTATCCCCCAGGGGCCGTTTTTCCGTTCCGGGCACCGGTCTCTCGCCAGCGGCCGGCGCTCTTTTCAGCGGCAGATGCTAACCCGCGCCAAGCGGAACGTGTCTGATCGGCTTGCCGCTATTCGGCGGCGACCAGGCTACGGGCCTGGTTCAGCGTGGCGGCGGCGTCACGGAAGCTGCCGTCGGCACATTCCGTGCGGGCGCGCTCGACCAATTGATTGAACATCAGTTCGGCCTGTTCACCGACGGCGGGGTTTTCGTCCTTCGACTTCAGCGTATCGGTGATGACCTGTTCACAAACCGGCAGGGTGGCGATTTCCTGCGCGGAGACGGCCGTGGCGAACGGCACAACAGAAAGGAAAGCAAGCACGGCAACCGACTTTTTCGCGCTCGAAAGCGACATGGAAGTACTCCATCAAAGGCGCTCCCCGGTTCCATCCAGGGGCGCTGAGAGTGACGCATTAAGGGCTGAACAAGCAGCATGTGGTGCCTGACACCGCGACCCCATCCGGTTTCCCGGGGGCCGCGCGAGCGGCGCGTCCAATTCCTTTGCAGGGACGCGCGCGACAGGTCTTCAATCCCAGAGTCCTCAATTGCGGATAATACGCTTTTCCTGGGCCGAACCCTAGGGAATCCGGGACTCAAGCCCCCGCAAGAACATCATGACAGCAATCACGAAAACGCATTTGACGGCCCGCCGGGCCGGGACCGGGTGCTTTCGCTTTCGCGTTTAATTGGCTAGGTTAGGCCGCCGAAGGAGAGGAGCACTGCTCCTTGCTGTTTCAAGAACCACACGCCGGGGCCGTGCCATGATTTCTTTGACCGAAACGCCACGCCGCACCACCAGGGCCCGCCATCTCGCGGCCGCACCGGCGCTGGCCGCCCTGTTGCTGCTCGGCGGGTGTGAGACGGCCAACAATGCCCTCTCGACCGTTGCCGACAAATCCGCGGAATTGTGGAACACCATGTCGTCGCCGTTTAATCGCGGCGAGGACAAGGAATTCAGCCGTGATCCCACCCGCGAACGCCGCGCCGACGTGGAGAAATGGGAACGCATCCGCGGGTCCGATGATCCGACCGTGTTCCAGTCCTTCATCGAGACCTACCCGGACAGCGCCCTGACCCATCTGGCACGTCGTCGGCTTGCGACCCTGCAGCCGACCCAAGGCACGCATGTTCCCTCGACCTTTGCAACGGAACAGCCGCGACCGCCTGCCGTTCGCCACGCTGCCGGGCAGATGCCGCCGCCCGCACCGCCGGGCCAGTTCCCCGTGCCCTGGGTTCTGGGCCGTTGGGCCATCGACTGTTCGCGCAAGGAAGGCGGCAATGGCGTCACCTATAATCAGGTCGACGCCGGCAAGGTCCGGGTCATCCGAGATGACGGCAGCGCCGCCGTCTACACCGTGCGCCGCGAGGACGACATCCTGGTGCTGGAGGCCGACGGCCTGATCTATCAGGACAAAATCGTCAGCGCGACGGAGCTTCGGTCCTACGCCGTCAAGTACAACAACCAATGGCACGAGGTAGACCTCGTCTACCGCAAGTGCGATTGACCGCCGCCCGCGTAACACCCAATTCACCGCCCAACGCAAAACCCCGGCCCGCGCGAACGCGGACCGGGGCCGTGGGTTTGCCAATCCTTGGGGTCGGATCGGGCATAATGCCCAAATGAATTCGAACCCCGCCTAGCGGGGATTATTGGTGTGATTAACACCGTAGGCAGCAGCAGCCACGAATGCGAGAGCAGCGGCGATGCAAACACCAAGAAAAATCATGCTTCCTGTCGTCATCTTTCGAAATTCCCGTGGTTTCAATGACGTAACTTTAGGGCGTTGGAAAAGGCTTCGGCATTGATCTAGATCAATAATTCTAGATGAACGGCACGAAGTGCTCTCGAAATATCCACAGATTGTGAATAACCCCGCGGCCTAAGGACTCCGAGCCCCGGATCACTTCAGGTACACTTGCGCGCCCGTCGAGGGCCGCCCAAGGGAGGGTGGAACGGAAAGGTCATCATCATGCGCAATGCCGTCATCGGCATCGTCGTGGGATTGGTTGTCGGCGTTGTCCTGGGGGTTTCCATCATCGCCCCCCGCCTGAACGCATCGCTGCCCGAAACCGCCGCCCAGGCCGTGGCCGGGCTCACCCCCGAGCCCGCCGCGCCGAAAGAACCCTCCCCGGCATCGACCGCCGAGATCTCTGCCCTGCCCGCCGCCGCGGAAAGCCTGCTGGCCCCCGCCATCACCCCCGACCCCATCGTGCGCTGGCGCATGGAAAGTGCGTTTGCCAGCGCCCTGCCGCAGTTGGGTGCCCAGGCCAAGCGAATCGAAACGGAAATCTGGCGCGTGTCCGCCGGCGGGATGGAGATCGCTTTCAACGAACCGGGGACCCTGATTCAGGGCAAGGACATGGTCAGCGCGGTCAAGGACGGCACCGTCGACGCCGCCTTCGTCGCCCCCGAAAGCTGGCCGGCGACCGTCCCCGCCCTGCAACTGTTCGGCGCCGTGCCGTTCGGCCCACGGGCCGAGGAATACCTGGCCTGGCTCTATTTCGGCGGCGGTGAAAAGCTGTTGAACGGCCTGGCCGAAGGCCTGGGCGTGCGGATCGTGGTCTGCGGGCTGGTGTCGCCCGAAGGGGCCGGCTGGTACCGACGGCCATTGACCACGGTCGAAGACCTGAAAGGCCTGCGGGTGCGCATGACCGGTCTTGGCGCGCGCGTGATGAACCGCCTGGGTGCGAAGACCGTGGCCCTGAACGAAGGGGAAATCTTCCACGCCCTGGAAACCGGGGCCATCGACGCCGCCGAATATTCCATGCCCGCCATCGACGTGCAGCTCGGCCTGCATCGGATGGCGCGAAATTATTATTTCCCTGGCTGGCATCAGCCGGCGACGCTGCTGGCGCTGGTCATCAACAACGACCGCTGGGCCGACCTCAAGCCGGTGCAGCGCTCACAGTTGCGCGCCGTGTGCGGCGACAACGTGCGTCATGGCCTGGCCGAGGGCGAGGCCTCGCAATACCGGGCCCTTCTGAACCTGACCAAGGAAGGCGTGACCGTGCGCCGCTGGCCGCGGGAAATTCTCGGTAAACTGTCCAAGGCCTGGGACGAGGTCGCGCGCGACACGGCGAAGCAAGACAAGGATTTCGCCAAGGTGTGGAAATCGCTCGACCGGTTCCGCAAGGATTACGCCGTATGGCGCGACGCGGGCGGCAGATAAACTCCGCTCCGCTCATTCTTCCTGATCGGCCTGCTTACCGGCCCGCGCCGACCACGGCATCCGGCCCGTCATCCCCCAGCACATCGGCCGGCAATTCATCCATCTTGGTCAGCAGGTATTCCAGGTCCGAGGACTCGAACTCGACGCCCAGGTCGTCGTACTGGGTCATGATCCGCTCGATCATGCGCCGGGCATAACGCTCGCGGTCATTCTCGCCGCCGTCCATCTGCGTTTCCCGGCTGACATCCAGCGCCGCGCGCACGGCCATGAACTGGGCCGGCGGCAGCTTGGCCTTGTCGAACACCGCGCGCAGGCCCAGAGGGCCGCGATCATGAATCAGGCGCCGCGCGTTATCCAGCGTAACCCCCGCCCGTGTCGCCATCGCGCATTCGAAGAACGTGATGTCACCCATACAGAGTGCCCGCAGGGTGATCGACGGCGTCAGGCGGCCGTTGTCGTTCAATTGGCGGGCCAGGATCATCACGTCGTCGACACTGGAATCGGAGGACAGACTGATGGTCGCCCGCTCACGCGATTGCAGGATGATATCCGTGGTCATCGCCGCCGGCAGTTCGTGGCGCTTGACCAGTTCGTCGCGCAGGTTTTCCGACACCAAGGTCACCAGACGTTCGGCTACCGTCACCGGCAGGGAGGCGCGGTTGACCATGGCCGACTGCACCCCGGCGCGGTCGCCGAAATCGTCGACCACTTTCTGGAAGGTGCTTTCGGAAATCGCCGCCCCCTCGTTGGCGACCAGACGGGTCACCGCCGCCTCGTTGCCGGAACTGACCAGGGCGTCGGACAGTGCCTCCGACACGGTGGCGCGCCCGGCGACGGCTTCCTGCTTGGCGGGATCTTGCGATCCGATGATGGCGATCAGGTCGTCGTCGTTGAGAACCTGGGAAAATTCGATCATCGGCAACGCCACCTGGTCGATGTCGTTGGCCAGCGCCACCGCAATTTCATGCGGCACGTTGCCGTTCTGCTTCAGGTTTTCCGTCAACGCCTGGCGCACGCGGACTTCCGCGTCCTTGACCATCAGGCGGAAAATTTCTTCTGCAAGGGCCCGCTCGGTGGGGCTCAGCTTGCCGGGATCGAAGGCCACGGCGACCTTGGCCGCGGTCGCCGCGCGGTTGTCCGGCGTGGGGTCGGACAAAAGTTTGGCGACATCCGCTTTGCTTAGATTATCTGCCGGCATGAGTCTGCAACGCTCCTTTCACAGTCCGGGGGATCCCCCATGACTGCGCCCACGACTTCCATAACGAACAGTATAATGCGGATCGGCGGGTGAATGAAATCATCTCCGCTGGCCCGGGTTGCCGATTGCGCATTCCCGGCGTGATGCAGATAATGCGAACCTACCCGCAAGGGTGCGCCCAAGATTACCAACCAAAACACGACGAAGGGTTTTGTCTCATGAAACATGCTTCCTTGATGGCCGCCGCGCTCGCCGGCTTCGTGGCCTCGATGATGGTCGCCGCGGCGCCCGTTCAGGCCGACGCCGCCAAGGCGTTCAAGAAAAACCGCTGCGCCCAATGTCATACGGTGTCGGGCAAACATACCATCGGCCCGTCCCTCAAGGGTGTCATCGGCCGCAAGGCCGGCACGGCCGAAGGCTTCAAGGCATCGCGCTATTCAGCCTCCATGATCGCTGCCGGTGAAAAGGGTCTGGTGTGGGACGCCAAGTCGCTCGACGGCTATCTCACCAATCCCAAAAAATTCCTGCAGGACTATCTCGACGATCCCAAGGCGACGACCAAGATGGCCTATCCGGGCCTGAAGAAAGAAGATCAGCGCGCCCTGATTTTCGAATATCTCAACGGCGTGAAATGATCGGAATGCCGCGGCAGTCCACCGGCCGCGGCACCGTCATTTGATCAGTCCCGCTTCCCGGAAATAACGTACCGCCCCCGCGTGCAGGGGCGCGGTCAGGGAATCGCGCACCATTTCGTCTTTCCGCAGATTGGCGAGCGCCGGATGCATGTCGCGGAACGCATCGAAGTTATCGAACACGGCCTTGACGATGGTGTAGACGATCTCGGGCTTGGTCTTGGTCGAACTGACCAGCGTTGCCCCGACACCGAATGTCTTCACGTCTTTCGGGTTGCCTCGATACATGCCGCCCGGAATCACCGCCCAACGATAGAAGGGGCTGGTCTTGACCAGCGCCTGGATGCCCGGACCGCCGATCGGCACCAGAACCGCGGCGCAGGCATTGGCCGTTTCGCGGGTCGCGGCGGACGGATGGCCGACCAGCGCGAAGAAGGCATCGATTTTGTTGTCGCACAGGGCCTCCCCCTGCTGGTTGGCCTTGAACTCGGCCGCCAAGCCCAGATCGCGGCGGGTCCAACCGAGCGCCTGTTCGATCACCTGCCAGGTTGCCAGCGTCCCCGAGCCGGGATTGCCGATGTTCATGCGCCGGCCCTTGACGTCGTTGATGTGCTTGATGCCCGAATCCGCCCGCGCCATAAGGGTCACCGGCTCAGCATGCAGCGAGAACACGGAGCGCAGCTCGCCAAAGGGGCCGCGTTTGTCGAACGGCCCTTCGCCGCGCAGAGCGCTGTACTGGGTATCGGACTGGGCCAATCCCAGGTCCAGATCGCCGGAGCGGATCGCGTTGATGTTGAACACGGACCCAAAGGTCGATTCGGCCGAACAGCGCACGCCATGGTCCTTGCGGCCCTTGTTGACCAGCCGGCAAATGGCCCCGCCGGCGGGAAAATAGACCCCCGTGACCCCGCCCGTGCCGATCGACATGAATTCGGCCGCGCGCGCAGCCCCCGGCCCCACCGCCGTCCAGGCGATGAACAGCGCCATGATCAAAGCACCCCGTCTAATCCACATTCGTCTGCTCCCTGGTGGAGGCCTGCCGTCCATGTTCCGCGCGAAGGACACCACCGGCCCCACGCGCGCGGATGATAGCCGTTCCCATAGCGTTTGATGAGGCCCGATATATACGGAAATGCCTGGGGCCGAATGCCGCCGGTCAGTGGCGGACGATCAGGACCGATTGCTTGGCCTGATGGGCGACCTTATCCGCGTTATGGCCGAGCATGTCGGCGTCGGTGCGCCGGTCACAGAGGATGATCAGGTCGCAATCGGTTTCCTTCGCGCCACGGAGGATTTCCTCATAGACCCGGCCATGTCCGACGATGTGCTGTTTCTTGATCCCGCTCGGGATGTTCGCCTTGGTCCATGTATGCAGGCGGGCTGCCGCTTCTTCCATGGTTTTCTTTTCATAGCCTTTGGGAAAGAAATTGGCGACCAGAGAGGATCCGAAGGTCGGGATGACGACCATCACATGGAGCGTCGCCCCGAACTTTTCAGCAAGTTCGATGGCGATCGGCGCGGACGCCGTCCAGGACGATTTGTCGTCAATGTCGATGGCAAGGAGGATGTCCTTATACATGTTCTTACGGGCTCCTCGGTCAGGCCGCCTGGGCCGATGTTTTGCGGATACGTGCTTTCTGCGCCAGAACGACCAGACCCAGGATCAACAACGCGGGAAGATAGACCCAGTACTTGTTCAACTGATCGGCCGGTTGCAGGACATGGGTGATTTCCTGATCCCAATCCAGACCAACCTTCTTGGCTTCGGAACCGAAGGCGACGTCGTCGATCAGGATTTTACAATCCTCCTCGCGGACCGTGATGCCGGCGGCCTTGATGCGCTCGTCCCCGCTTGCCGCCGGCCCCATGGGCAGCACGACCATCCATTCGCGGGGGTTTCCGATATCGTCCTTGCCGGAGATCATCAGACGGATTTTTTCACCCTCCGGCGTCTTTTCGAAGGCCGTCGCCATTTCCGCCGGCTTGTGGTCGATGTAGGGCGCCGAAACCATGTCCATCCAGAACCCGGGCCGGAAGAAGGAGAATGCGAGCAAAAGCAAAATCGCCGTCTCCCATATCTTGCTTCTGGTCAGGAAATATCCCTGTGTCGCCGCCGCGAACAATAACATCGCCAATGTCGCGGTTATGAACACGAACACCCCATGCAGGGCATCCACGTCGATCAACAACAGGTCCGTGTTGAAGATGAACAGGAACGGCAGCGCCGCCGTGCGCAGGGAATAGAAGAACGCGACGAAGCCGGTGCGGATCGGATCACCGCCGGATACGGCGGCGGCGGCAAAGGACGCCAACCCCACGGGCGGCGTCACGTCGGCCATGATCCCGAAATAGAACACGAACAGATGCACCGCGATCAGCGGCACGATCAGGCCGTTCTGCTGCCCCAGGGTCACGATGACAGGGGCCAGCAACGCCGACACCACGATGTAGTTCGCCGTGGTCGGCAGGCCCATGCCCAGGATCAGCGATAGGAAAGCGGTCAGGAACAGGATCGCCATCAAGTTGCCGCCGGATAGCACCTCGACCACATCGGCGAGGGCCGAGCCCACGCCGGTCTGGCTGACCACGCCGACGATGATCCCGGCGGTCGCCGTGGCGATGCCGATGCCGATCATGTTGCGGGCCCCGGTGACCAGGCCGTCGAGCAATTCGTACCAGCCGCGTTTGATCTGGGCGTTGAAATCAGTCTGGTTGCGGAAATAGGCGTATATCGGGCGCTGGGTCAGCAGGATGAAGATCATCAGCACCGACCCCCAGAACGCCGACAGGCCGGGCGACAGTTGTTCGACCATCAGGCACCACACCAGGACGATGACCGGCAGCAGGAAATGCAGGCCCGACTTGATGGTCGGTGCCGGTTCGGGAAGGCTGAGCACCGGCTGGTTCGGGTCGTCCATCTTGAGGTCCGGATATTGGGCGGCAAAGCGCACCAGCAGGACATAGACGACGGCAATACCAAAGGCGACGACGAGCGACGCATAGCCGCCCAGGATCGGCTTCATCCAGCCAAGCCCGTAATAGACCGCCAACGACAGGCCGGACACCATGGCGATGCCGAAGGCCAGACCGACCAGGCGCTGCACCCAGGGCTTGGGCTCGACCGCGCGCGGCAGGCCTTCCATGCCCAGCTTCATGGCTTCCAGGTGTACGATGTAGACCAGGGCGATATAGCTGATCAGGGCCGGAACGAAGGCGTGCTTGACCACGTCGAAATAAGGGATGCCCACGTATTCGACCATAAGGAATGCCGCGGCGCCCATGACGGGCGGCATGATCTGACCGTTGACGGAGGACGCGACCTCGACCGCCCCCGCCTTTTCACTGGAAAAACCGACCCGCTTCATAAGCGGGATGGTGAAGGTGCCGGTGGTCACGACATTGGCGATGGAGGAGCCGGAAATCAGGCCCGTCATCGCCGAGGCGACGACGGCGGCCTTGGCCGGCCCGCCCTTCATATGGCCCATCAGCGAGAATGCGACCTGGATGAAATAGTTGCCGGCCCCCGCCTTGTCCAACAACGCGCCGAACAGCACGAACAGGAATACGAAGCTGGTGGAAACGCCGAGTGCGATGCCGAACACGCCTTCGGTGGTAATCCAGTGGTGATTGACCACTTCGGCAAGCGAATTGCCTTTATGGGCGATGATCCCGGGCATGTAGGGACCGAAGAAGGTGTAGAGCAGGAACACGGAAGCAACGATAGCCAACGCCGGGCCCAGCGCCCGCCGGGTGGCTTCGAGCAGAAGCAGCACGCCGATCACGGCGACCACGAAGTCCTGTTCGATCGGCGCGCCAACGCGGTCGGCGATGTCGCGGTAGAACACGAATAGATAGGACGCGCTGGCGGCGCCGACAAAGGCGAACACGATGTCCAAAATTGGAATGTAATTGCGGGGCGAGCGGCTGAACGCCGGATAGGCCAGGAATGCGAGGAAGATCGCGAAGGCCAGATGGATCGAGCGGGCCTCGGTATCGTTAAACACGCCGATGTGCAGCGCGAAGGGCAGCGGTGACGCGAACCAAAGCTGGAACAAGGACCAAGCCAGGGCCGTGGAGAACAGGACCGCCGTCCAGACCTTGCCGGGTTGACGCCCACCGGTATCAGTCGATGCTACGAGGTCGGCCAACTCGTCGGCGCTGGCACCGGTTTCTTTGGTCTGTTCGCTCATTGTCGTCTCGCTTTTTTCTCAGGCCCCCAAAGGCATCGCCGCGAAGGCGGTCGATGTGCCGTCCAGT
>TARA_R110002124_G_scaffold84681_1_pt1 | contig 14760 bp, 17 predicted proteins | sample TARA_R110002124 | Tara Oceans TARA_R110002124 (sample SAMEA4397445) | marine metagenome | biome: Polar Biome; feature: [SRF] surface water layer (ENVO:00010504); material: water (ENVO:00002006), including particulate matter (ENVO:01000060) such as... | depth 5 m | reverse complement strand
CGCTTGATAAAAAACATTGAAACGGTTTTTTATCAGAGATTAATTGTATGCAATTAAAAAAAAACGATAATATGACAAAAAAACTACTTCTGATTTTAACAATTCTGACTTTCCTATCGTGCGGAAATGAATCTGATAAAATGATTTATAAAACCAAAGGTGGAGAATTTGCTTCTCAACCTGGGAATTTTATCGCTGACTTCCCAACCAAACCGAATTATTCAGCGATTGATAATCAAATCGGACTTGATAAATTTCAAATTAATCTATTTAGTTCCACGTTAGGTCCGAATAAACGATTCTCAATTGAATATATAGACTACCCAGAACACATGATAAAATCAATATCTGACGAACAATTTTATAAACAAGGAGTCGCAAACTTCACGAATAAAATGGCTGAATCATTTAAATTAGAGTTTCAAGAATCTATTGAGCAACACGGATTGAAAGGACAATATTTTGTTCTAAATCTCAATCAGAGAGCACTGAATAAAGGAATTAAAGGTCACATTCAAGGAAAACTATTTAGAAAAGGAAATCGAGTTTATACAGTTACTTATCTTGGACTAAATGACAAGAATACAGATACGTTTATGAAATCATTTCGTCTGATAAAATAACTGCATACAACACCGTATATAATTTATTGCTAGTTCTCGCTTACTTGGAAAATTCCTGCGGAATTTTCCGATGGCAAGTATTTGTTTATTAAATTAGTTGCTTAATCAACGCAACAAACCATATACCAAACGGTAAACGAACCTAGACCAAAACCCGAATATTTGCATAGCTATTTTCTAAAGCTTTTTGAGACGCCTTATCATCTAACCACTCTACTTTGGTAATGCCTTCATTTTCTTGTGGAAGAAGTTTGCCTTCAAAATCGGTTTTCATTTCAAACCAATAAGTGACTTTAATTTTATGTTTTCCATTACGCTTAAAAATATGGTAGGTTGTTGGTAATGGCTTCGTTATTTTTAATCCTGTAACGCCTGTCTCCTCTTCTACTTCTCTTACAGCAGTTTCTTCTATAGACTCTTTACCTTCAGCTTTACCTTTTGGTAAATCCCATTTATCATTTCTATAAATAAAAAGAATTTCGCTTTTAGCATTGTAGGCTTTTCCACCTCCTGCAACAACATTTGGCAATAGCTTTAAAAAATGTTTTAATAATTTATTAGGGTTTCTCCCAACCAAATGCACAGCTTTTAAATCTGTATTAGTCAAAGTTTTTATAACCTTACCTATATTTACAGATTTTAGAAGATAAGACTTAAAGTCGGTCTCCTGTTCTACTTTTGTGGTTAATAATATAGGTTTATCACCTACAAAAATGGTGTACATGGCTTAGGTTAGTTATTGCTTTGGTCTTGTAAAAATATTATTTTTTATGACATGGTCTTTAAAATGAAAATTAATTTAATTTAAAATTTCAAAGCCTACAAAATTCATTAATTTTGCATCATGATTTTTAATAAAGAAACCGCTAAAAAAACCGCAGAAGTTTTATTGCAAATTAACGCTATAAAATTACAGCCTAATGAGCCATTTACTTGGGCATCTGGATGGAAATCACCAATATACTGCGATAATAGAATTGTATTGTCTTACCCTCTAATTAGAAATTTTATTAGAGAAACAATGGCCAGACATATTGAAGACCATTATGGAAAACCAGATGCTATCGCTGGTGTAGCAACAGGAGCAATTGGTGTTGGTGCTTTAGTAGCTGATTATTTAAACCTTCCTTTTGTTTATGTAAGACCAGAAGCTAAAAAGCATGGTCGCCAAAACCAAATTGAAGGCTATATAGAAAAAGGCCAAACTGTTGTGGTTGTAGAAGATTTAATAAGTACAGGTAGAAGTAGTCTTAATGCAGTCTTAGCGTTAAAAAAAGCCGAAGTTAATGTTAAAGGAATGGTTGCTATTTTCTCTTATGGGTTCGATGTGGCTTCAAAGAATTTTGATGAAGCCAATATAGAGTTACATACGCTTGGTAATTACGAAAACTTGCTAGAACAAGCATTAGACACTAACTATATTACAGAGAAACAACAAAACATTTTAGCACTATGGAATGCCAATCCTAGCGAATGGAACGCTAATTGATATAAACATCATATAAAAAATTAAATCATGAATTTAGAATCACCAAAGGTAACCTTAGAGAAATCAGCCGAAGATATTTTCAACTTTTTATCTGATGTCAAAAATTTTGAAACCTTAATGCCAGAAAATATTAGCAAGTTTGAAGTTTTAGAAAATGATAAATTTCTATTCGCTCTAAAAGGAATGCCCGAAATTATATTAAAGAAAAAAGAAGCTACACCAAATAGTAAAATTGTTTTAGGTGCTGCAGGTGGAAAATTAGACTTTTCACTTATTGGAAATATTACTAAAATTGAAGCTAATAAAACCGATGTGCAATTAACCTTTGAAGGCGAATTTAATGCAATGATGGCTATGATGATTAAAGGCCCTATTAGTAAATTTATTGAGACTTTAGTTACCAGTATGAAGACTGCTATTTAATACAGTAACGTTACTTCTTTAAGATCAAATGTTTTAATAATCTCGTCTTCTGTCCAGACTTTTAATTTCCCTTTTTTAGTTACTCCTTGTATAATACCCAAAAACGTATAAGTATCTGGAGTAATAAAGGTTGATGGTTTATCTTTTCTAAACAAAAGAGATTCATATTCCGATTTTATCTCAGATAAATGTCGTTTTTTAAGTAGTTCAAAATAATGTTGTAGTTGCTTTAGAATTTCTGATAACACTTCATCTTTATCAAATACAACTCCAGATATTAAATTCATAGACGAAGCTTGAGGTAAATTTTCAAAATATTTCTGATTTACATTCAATCCAAAACCAATTACCGAACCTTGCAGTTGGTTACTTTTAATGACATTCTCAATTAAAATTCCGCAAATTTTCTTGTCTTCTGACAAAATGTCGTTAGGCCATTTTATGCGTAATTTAGGAATATTAAATGCGGTTAATGCTTTACATATCGCTAAAGAAACCACCATACTAATATAAAACTGCTGTTCAATATTAAAATTACGCAGTATCTTAAACACGCTGACTGTAAGACTTTTACCTTCCTCCGATTGCCAATTTGTTCCCATTTGCCCTCTCCCTTCGGTTTGTAAATCTGCAACTACAACTGTATAATCCTTAGGTATAGCTGTAGCTGACAAGCGCTTTAGGTAAGCGTTTGTTGAGTCAATGGCATCAAGTTTGATTATATACATTGAAAAGGCGGTTTTATTTTATAGTTTTCTTATGACAATTAGAGCTTACAAGAACTAAAAAAATAATAACTTTGCATAAAATTAATACAATTTAATGACGAAAGAAAAAACCAATGCAGACCAACTCATTACAACAATCATTGGCGGCATAGAAGAGGTTAAAGGAAAAGAGATTACAATCTTAGATTTAAGAGAAATAGAAAACACTGTTTGTGATTATTTTATTGTTTGTGAAGGTACTTCTAATACACAGGTAAACGCAATCGTCAGTTCCATACAAAAGCAAGTTAGTAAAACCCTTAAAGACAAACCTTGGCATATCGAAGGAATCGATAATGCAGAATGGATTTTAATGGATTACGTTAATGTTGTAGTACATGTATTTCAAAAACATATCAGAGAATATTACGATATCGAAAGTCTTTGGGGAGACGCAAAAACAACCCAAATAGAAACCAGTTACTAAAAGAGAAACGCTACTAATGGCTAAAGACAATAAAAATTTAAACAAAAACCCGAAAGTGAATCCGTATTGGATTTACGGAATTATCATTGCTGTATTTTTATCAATTCAGTTATTTTCTGGAGGTTTTGGCGACTCTTCTGGGAGTAAAACAACTCCAACCGAATTTTTTAATTACTTACGGAATGGCGATGTTGAAAAAGTTGAAATAATTAATAACCGTGTTGCAAGAGTTTATTTAACAAAAGAAGCACAAGAGCAAGAGATACATAAAAAATCTAAACCTAAATCCTTATTACCTTCAGTTTCACCTGTGCCAAATTATAGATTTGAGTTTGGTGATTTAAAATTATTCCAAGAAGAAATAGCGAAGGTTAAAGCAGAAAATAATGTTGAAGTAAACCTTGCTTTCGATACAGAACAAAATGTTTGGGGAGATTTGCTATTAACTTTATTACCATTTATTCTTATAGTTGGTGCTTGGATATTTATTATGCGACGTATGTCTTCTGGTGGAGGTGGAGGAGCAGGTGGACAGATTTTTAATATCGGAAAATCTAAAGCTAAACTCTTCGATGAAAAAACAGATATGAAAACATCTTTTAAAGATGTTGCAGGTTTAGAAGGTGCAAAAGAAGAAGTACAAGAAATTGTAGATTTCTTAAAATTCCCAGAAAAATATACCGCCTTAGGTGGTAAAATACCTAAAGGGGCATTATTAGTAGGACCTCCAGGTACTGGTAAAACATTATTAGCGAAAGCTGTTGCAGGTGAAGCTCAAGTACCTTTCTTCTCATTGTCTGGATCTGACTTTGTTGAAATGTTTGTTGGTGTTGGTGCATCTCGTGTAAGAGATTTATTTAAACAAGCTAAAGAGAAATCTCCTTCAATTATATTTATTGATGAGATTGATGCTATTGGTCGTGCTAGAGGTAAAAATGCTATGTCGGGTTCTAATGATGAACGTGAGAACACATTGAATCAATTATTAACTGAAATGGATGGTTTTGGCACTAACTCAAACGTAATTGTATTAGCTGCAACCAACAGAGCTGATATTTTAGATAAAGCTTTAATGCGTGCTGGTCGTTTTGATAGACAAATTTATGTAGATCTACCAGATGTTAGAGAACGTAAAGAGATTTTTGAAGTTCACTTACGCCCACTTAAAAAGGACGAAACTTTAGATATCGATTTTTTAGCAAAACAAACTCCAGGATTCTCAGGTGCTGATATTGCTAATGTCTGTAATGAAGCAGCATTAATTGCTGCAAGAAAGGGCAAGAAGGCTGTTAATAAACAAGACTTTTTAGATGCTGTAGATAGAATTGTTGGTGGTTTAGAAAAGAAAAATAAGATTATTACACCTTCAGAAAAGAGAGCCGTTGCTTTCCATGAAGCAGGTCATGCAACCGTAAGTTGGATGTTAGAACATGCTGCTCCTCTTGTAAAAGTCACTATAGTACCAAGAGGACAATCTCTAGGTGCTGCTTGGTATTTGCCAGAAGAACGCTTGATAGTTAGACCAGAACAAATGCTAGATGAAATGTGTGCTGCATTAGGTGGTAGAGCTGCAGAGAAAGTGATTTTTGATAAAATTTCAACTGGTGCTTTAAGTGATTTAGAAAAGGTTACTAAGCAAGCTAGAGCTATGGTTACGATTTATGGCCTAAGTGATAAAGTAGGTAATTTGACTTACTACGATTCTTCAGGGCAATCAGAGTACGGACTCACAAAACCATATAGCGAACAGACTGCAGAATTAATTGACAAAGAGATATCTGCTATTATAGAAAAGCAATATAAACGTGCTATTGAATTATTAGAAATCAACAAAGATAAGCTCACAGAATTAGCTGAAGTTCTATTGGATAAAGAAGTTATTTTTAAAGATAATCTCGAGAAGATTTTTGGAAAACGTCCTTTTGATAAGCCAGAGACTATATCTGAAATTATCTCGGGTGAAGAAGAGTAAATCATAGTGCTATCATATAAAAAACTTAAATTGACCAAATGTTAATTTAAGTTTTTTTATATTTACGAAAGCACTAATATCAGGATTAACAGCAACAATTGAATGAGCTTATTTCGTAAATTCTTCGGAAAAAAAGATAATACCGTAGAGCACATACCAAACCAAGAGCGTGGCAAATACATGCCAGAAGTTAAGTTACCTGTAGATGAACGTTTTACAATAAACTTTAAAGCTAATGGTGGTAAGTTTTTGTATTGTGAAAATATGGAAGAGGTAAAAGATTGTTTCAACTCTATCCTTATAGAAAACAAATGGAGTAATGATAAAGTATTTCTTATTGATCAACGCTTATCAGAATTATTTAAGGATTTTAACCTAAATAGCACTAAAAAAATATCCGAAAGTTCATACTTTTTATCAACCTGTGAATATTTAATCTCTGATGATGGTTCGCTATTAATTTCATCAAATCAAATTGCAGAAAAGAAACTAAAAGAACTGCCAGATCATTTTATAATATATGCTACAACGAGTCAATTTGCAGAAAACATTGGCGAAGGTCTAAAAGGCATAAAAGAAAAAAGTAAAACCACAATACCTACAAATATTACAACGATAAAACACTTTAAAGCATCAGACGATAAAGACTTTCTTACTTATGGAAGTAGTGCAAAAAACTTATATCTACTTCTACTAGAAGATTTATAATGAAAGAACTATCTATAAGAGTCACTTCTGGTGTTGTCTATGTATTGTTACTCATTGGTTCGCTTTATGCACAAGAAGCCACTATAGCACTTCTGGCCATTTTCGGCATTTTAAGTTTGGTAGAGTTTAGTAACCTTATAAAGCTTAAATCTTATATTCAATACGCTATATTTATTTTACTTTATGTAGGATTTGGATACATATCCCTTTGGAATAAAAGTATTGAAGGCAGTGATGAAGCGATTCAGATCTTACTAGTAATAACCATTTTCGTAAATCTAATTTTAATAAAAGATTTATTCACCACAAAGAAAATTCCACTGTTTGAATCAAAGCGCTATTTTGCGACGACCTTTTATCTTTCTAGTGGGTTTGTGTTTATGCTACTTATTGCTAACTACAAAAATAACTTTACACCTTTGTTTCTTTTAGGCGCATTTATATTAGTTTGGGTAAATGATAGTGCAGCTTATTTAGTTGGTAAAAATTTTGGAAAGCAAAAATTGTTTCCAAGTATATCTCCAAAAAAAACTGTTGAAGGTTTTTTAGGTGGTCTATTTTTTGCGTGTATATCTAGTTATTTCATTGCATACTATACAGAAACTCTAGGATTTACAAGCTGGTTAGTTCTAGCTATAATTGTGAGTGTATTGGGTACATTAGGTGATTTAATTGAGTCTAAATTTAAACGCCAAGCTGGTGTCAAAGATAGTGGTGTTATAATGCCAGGTCATGGCGGACTACTAGATAGACTAGATAGTATTATCTTTGCTGCACCATTTATATATTTATTTTTAAGAATTTTAAGTTATGTTTCATAAAGAAGGTCATAAAATTATTTTTATTTCACTAGTTATAGTGGTAGGTTCGTTTTTTATAATCGATGAATTTATTACTCTCGAATGGTTACGAAAGAGCTTAATGATAGTAGTTTTAGCTTTTTTTATTTTAATTCTACAATTTTTCAGAAATCCAAAACGGCACACACATCATAATGACAAACATGCTCTATCGCCTGTAGATGGAAAGGTTGTAGTTATTGAAGAGGTTATGGAAAATGAAGTTTTTAAGGATAAACGTATTCAGGTTTCAGTGTTTATGTCTCCTATTAACGTCCATGTAACACGTTACCCTATTAGTGGAAATATAAACTATAGCAAATATCATCCTGGCAAGTACTTAGTGGCATGGCATCCAAAAGCTAGTGAAGAAAATGAACGTACAACCGTTGTTGTAGAAAATGAAGGTTTTGGTAAAGTACTCTATAGACAAATTGCTGGAGCTTTAGCAAGACGTATTGTAAATTATGCAAACTTAAATTCTAAAGCCTCTCAAGGATCAGATTCTGGATTTATAAAATTTGGTTCACGTGTAGATTTATTTTTACCTTTAGATGCAGATATTAAAGTAGAACTCAATCAAAAAGTTCGTGGCGGAGAAAGCGTCATCGCAGAAATGAAATGACCTCTGAAGAATTAGATATAGAATTTGATACAGCAGTGGATCGTGTAAACGACCACACTGAACCTTTTCCTGCTGATTTTTTACTTCGGTTGTATGCTTATTACAAAAAAGCAACTAATAATTATGGGAGACCTAGTAGCCGGAAACCAATCATAAATGCTTTTAAGACTAATGCTCTTTTTCAAATACAAAATATTAGTGAAGATGAGGCAAAACAAGAATATATTGATTTAGTCAATAATTACTTTTTATATCGTCAGTAATCAATCTCGTACCAAAGGCATAGTAGAACAGCGTAATAATCCTTCTTGTTTTGCTATTTCTGCATAAGGGACATCTTCAACTGTAAATCCATTTTCACGCAACCACGTATTTAATCTTGTAAAATTACGTTCAGAAATGATAACGTCTTCTGAAATAGAAAACACATTACTATTCATGTTATACATTTCGTCTTTAGTAATTTCAAAAATATTGTCTTTTCCAAAGAAGTCTACTAACCACTGGTATTCACTTTCTACTAAAAAGCCATTTTTATGAATAATGGCTTTATCTTTTCCAATAGGCTGAAAGCAACAATCTAAATGTAAAGCGTTCTCTTTAGGATTGGTATTAGATTTTCTCAATTCGAAAGCTTTTACCGTTTTATACGGAAACAATTCTTGAATGGCTATTACAGCATCCATATTAGTACGGGCCGTAATATAATTTGGGTAATCTTCACCAGAATACGTGCCTATAAAAATATAGTTATTCCATGGCATAACGTCTCCTCCTTCTACATGGCATTCTTCAGGAAGTATTACAACTTTATCCTCATCAATTTGCTCAATAACATGATGAACCGCTTCATACTCACGTTCTCTATCTGGTAATATATTAGCTTTAATTAGTTTATCTTCAATAACAAAAGCGATATCTCTAGAGAATATCTGATTGTAGTCTTTAATTAGTTTAGGTCTATAAACTGTAACATTATACTTTTTAAACACCTTAGCGACCGCTTCCATCTCTTTCATCATATCAACATCTTTGGGATATGTACCAGCTTTTATATGCTCTATCGATTTTGGATCATAAGCTTCTTCAATTGAAGGGACAGGTCCATTGCTTTCTGCTGTTCCTAAAATAACTGCTCTAAGACGTGATGCTTCGTTTTGTATGTTTAATTTCATAAGGCTTTAAAATAAAAAAGAGCTTCATAAGTTTATGAAGCTCTTCAATGTTTATTACTAGACACTAACGCTTATCAATAGTCTTAAATGCTCTATAAGTCTCACCAGTGTATAATTGTCTAGGTCTGCCTATTGGTTCTTTACGCAAACGCATTTCGCGCCACTGAGAAATCCAACCTGGTAAACGACCTAATGCAAACATAACGGTAAACATTTCTACAGGAATTCCCATAGCTCTATATATAATACCTGAATAAAAATCAACGTTAGGATATAATTTTCTATCCACGAAATACTGATCTTCCAAAGCTTCTTTTTCAAGACCTTTTGCGATATCTAAAATAGGATCATCAACCCCTAAATCACTTAATACTTCATCTGCAGCTACTTTAATAATTTTAGCTCTTGGATCAAAGTTTTTATAGACACGATGACCAAAACCCATTAAACGGAAAGGGTCTTCTTTATCTTTAGCTTTTGCCATATACTTATTAGTGTCACCACCATCCTCTTTAATGGCTTCAAGCATTTCAAGTACTGCTTGGTTTGCACCACCATGCAATGGTCCCCAAAGTGCTGAAATACCCGATGCAAGCGATACAAATAAACCAGCATGAGATGAGCCTGTTATTCTTACTGTAGAAGTAGAACAGTTTTGCTCATGATCTGCGTGTAATATTAATAATTTATCTAAAGCGTTTACTAAAATAGGGCTTTGTTCGTATTCGTCATTTGGGCTTTTAAACATCATCTTTAATACATTCTCTACATAGCCTAACTTGTTATCTCCATAATCTAGTGGTAAACCAAGCTTTTTACGCATCGTCCAAGCGACCAATACAGGGAATTTACCTAAAATTCTAACAATAGAATTATACATGGCTTCTTCAGAATTAACATCTACTGAAGTAGGGTAAAAAGCAGTTAGAGCACTAGTTAAAGATGATAATACTCCCATTGGATGTGCAGATTTTGGAAATGCATCTAAAATCTTCTTTATATCATCATCTACAACAGAATGCGACTTTATATCTTCATGAAACTTATCTAATTCCTCTTGTGTAGGTAATTCACCAAAAATCAATAAGTAAGCCACCTCTAAAAAATCAGCTTTCTCAGCTAGTTCTTCAATAGAATAACCTCTATATCTCAGTATGCCTTTTTCACCATCAAGAAATGTTATTGCACTTTCACAACTTCCAGTATTTTTATAACCTGGATCTATCGTAATAACTCCGCCAGTTGAACTTCTTAAACTTTTAATATCTATAGCAACTTCATTTTCTGTTCCTACTACTATCGGGAAATCATACTTTTCTCCATTAATTTCTAGTGTGGCTTTATCTGACATGTGTACTGTTTGTTTTTATTTTAAGGATTACAAATTTACGAAATATCAAACGATTTAGGAAGGAGAATTATAACCGTTTTAACACTTCTAAAAAGTAAATAACAATTGTTAGTTATTTTAGATTTATCTCTCTAAAAAATGATATATTGTTGTATCATCATTTAGCTTTAACCCAAAATGACTCGAATAATACTTCTTTTCCTTATAGTGTGTAGTTCTTCCCAAATTTGTGGTGCTCAAATCATTAATGTAGAATCCCTAAGACACGTCTCTGATTCTTCTAAATGGTCTGGTTCTGCAAGTTTAGATTTGGGTTTAATAAAAAACACTAATTCTATATTTAGAATCACAAATCGAATAAGACTTCAATATAACACTGAGAAGAATCTATTTCTATTTATTAATGATATTAATTTACAGAAAATTGAGGACAACTCTTTTGTAAACAGAGGTATACAGCATTTTCGATATAACAGAAAACTTGGAGATCGTATAAAACTTGAAGCTTTTGTTCAAAGCCAGTATGATGCTATATCTGATATAAAATTTAGAGGGTTACTTGGTTTAGGACCTCGATTTAAGCTTTCTAAAAATGAAAACTTTAGATATTATTTAGGCACCCTTTTTATGTATGAACATGAAGAAACTTTAGAACGTTCAATTAATATATTAAGAGACTTTAGAGGAAGTGCTTACCTTTCGTGTAGCTTATACCCAACAGAAAACTTATCCATTGTTAGCACGACCTATTATCAACCCTTAATTAAACAATTCTCTGATTTTAGAATTTCTAGTGAAGCTTCGTTAGCTTTTAAAATATTTGAAAACTTAGCATTTAGAACGTCGTTTAGCTACAATTTTGATGCAAATCCTATTGCTAATATTCCTAAAACCCAATACGAATTGACTAATGGAATTATATATTCTTTTGATTAATTGCATAAAAAAAGCCTCTCAACATTGAAAGGCTTTAAAAATATTTTTAATAAATTAGTTTAAGCTTACGTCAGTTTAAAAGCATTCTCTTGAGGAAAATAAGCTACATCACCTAATTCTTCTTCAATACGTAATAATTGATTGTATTTTGCCATACGGTCACTACGAGATGCAGAACCTGTTTTAATTTGCCCAGTATTTAAAGCTACAGCTAAATCTGCAATCGTATTATCTTCTGTTTCACCAGACCTGTGAGACATTACACACGTATAACCAGCATTATGTGCCATATTAACTGCTGCAATAGTTTCTGTTAGTGTACCAATTTGGTTTACTTTAATTAAAATAGAATTTGCAATTCCATTATCAATACCACGAGATAGGCGCTCAACATTAGTAACAAATAAATCATCTCCAACTAATTGTACTTTATCTCCTATTTGTTCAGTTAGGTCTTTCCAACCATCCCAGTCATTTTCATCCATTCCATCTTCAATTGAAATAATTGGATATTTAGAAGCTAGCTCTGTTAAATAATCCGCTTGTTCTTTACTTGTTCTTACAACTCCTGTATCTCCTTCAAAAAGTGTATAATCATATTTACCGTCTTTATAAAATTCTGCCGCAGCACAATCTAAAGCAATCATTACATCGTCACCAAGCTTATAACCCGCTTTCTCTACTGCTTTTTTAATAGTATCTAGTGCATCTTCTGTTCCACCAGCTAAATTAGGAGCAAAACCTCCTTCATCTCCAACAGCTGTACTTAAACCTCTATCATGCAACACTTTTTTAAGGTTATGAAAAATCTCAGTTCCCATTTGCATAGCATGCGTAAAGTTTTTTGCCTTAACTGGCATTACCATAAACTCTTGAAACGCAATAGGAGCATCACTATGAGAGCCACCATTAATAATATTCATCATTGGTACAGGTAACGTATTTGCAGAAACTCCACCAACATATCTATATAATGGCATGCCAAGTTCATTAGCAGCAGCTTTTGCAACCGCTAGAGACACACCTAAAATAGCATTAGCTCCTAATTTTGATTTGTTTGGTGTACCATCTAATTCAATCATCATCTCATCGATAGCATTTTGCTCAAACACTGAGACGCCTAATAATTCTTGAGCAATAACAGTATTAACATTTTCTACAGCTTTTAAAACTCCTTTTCCCATGTAGGTGTCACCACCATCTCTTAACTCTACAGCTTCATGCTCACCTGTAGAAGCACCAGATGGCACAGCTGCTCTTCCCATAATTCCGTTTTCTGTAGTGACATCAACTTCTACAGTTGGGTTTCCTCTAGAGTCTAAAATTTGTCTTGCGTGTACATTAATTATAATACTCATTTTATCTTTTTTTAATGTTGATTTGTATCAAAATTACAAAAATCTATAGCTTAAAACAGAACAAAAATCATATTTATGATTAATACTAACTATAATGTTTTCGTAACTTAAAAAACGCAATAAAAGGAGTCTTTTATTGCGTTTTTTATACTAGTTGTTCTTAATGTTTTCTATAAACTGGTCGAACAAATACACAGAATCATTTGGTCCAGGACTTGCTTCAGGATGATACTGAACTGAGAAGCAATTTTTATCTTTCAATTTGATTCCTGCTACTGTATGATCATTAAGGTGTACATGTGTAATTTCAACATTAGCATTTGCCTCCGTTTCTTCTCTATTAATAGCAAACCCATGATTCTGCGATGTAATTTCACCTTTTCCTGTCACTAAATTCTTAACTGGGTGATTTATACCTCTATGACCATTATGCATTTTATAGGTGGAAATTCCATTTGCTAATGCAATGACTTGGTGACCTAAACAAATCCCAAATAAGGGTTTGTTCTTTGCTATGATCTCTTTTGCCACAGCTTGCGCTTCAACTAAAGGTTCTGGATCACCAGGACCATTAGATAAGAAATAGCCATCTGGTTTAAACGCTTCTAAATCTTGAAACTTAGAATTGTATGGAAATACTTTAATGTAAGCATCTCGCTTTGCTAAATTTCTAAGAATGTTCTTTTTAATTCCGATATCTAAAGCTGCAATTCTATAGGTTGCATTTTCATCACCATAATAATATGGCTCTTTAGTTGATACTTGAGAGGCTAATTCTAAACCTTCCATAGAAGGTACTTCTGCTAACTGCTTTTTAAGACCTTCTATATTATCTACTTCTGTAGAGATGACAGCATTCATTGCTCCATTGTCTCTAATATAACTCACCAATGCTCTTGTATCTACATCAGCGATGGCTAAAGTATTATACTTTTCAAAGAATTCTTCTAAAGAACTATCTGCTGAAGGTCTTGAATATTCAAAACTGAAGTTTTTACAAATTAAGCCTGCTATTTTTACATCATCAGATTCTACTTCATCTTCCTTTGTTCCGTAGTTTCCAATATGTGCATTAGTTGTAACCATCAACTGACCGTAATACGATGGGTCTGTGAAAATTTCTTGATAGCCAGTTGTACCAGTATTAAAACATACTTCACCAAAAGCAGAACCTTCTTTACCAATAGATTTACCATGGAAAATTGTTCCGTCTGCTAATAGAATAAGTGCCTTTTTTCTTTGTTTGTATTTCATGTGTTGTGTTTAAAAGATTCCCATTTTCACTTCGACTACGCTCAGTGACCAAAAAGAACTCTGGGTTTTACAAAATTCCAAAAAAAAAGGATAAACTGAAACAGTTTATCCTTGATATTTATTAATGCTTATTAACATTTATTCTTCTTCGTTTGAAGCTTTAGTCTCCACTGGTGGAGTTGTAGTAGCTTTCTTGCCACCTCTTCTACTTCTACGTGTTGTTTTCTTCTCTGCTTTACCAGCATTATAAAGTTCATTGTAATCAACTAACTCTATCATTGCCATATCAGCATTATCGCCTAGTCTGTTTCCTAATTTGATGATTCTAGTATATCCGCCTGGACGATCACCAATCTTCGGTGCCACATCTCTAAACAATTCTGCAACAGCATCTTTTTGTCTTAGCTTAGCCATAACGATACGTCTATTGTGAGTTGTATCTGTTTTAGACTTAGTAATCATTGGCTCAACAAACTGCTTTAAAGCTTTTGCTTTAGCTACTGTTGTGTTAATACGCTTGTGTTCTATTAAAGAACAAGCCATATTAGCTAACATAGCTTTTCTATGTGCTGTTTGTCTTCCTAAGTGATTGAATTTTTTTCCGTGTCTCATGACATTTGTTTTACCATCTTGCTACCTGACCATGCTTATTAGCATGGGAGCAAAATATGATTAGTTTTAAATTATTATTAGTCTTTATCTAATTTATATTTACTTAAATCCATTCCGAAGTTAAGGCCTTTTACATTTACTAGTTCTTCTAGCTCAGTTAAAGACTTCTTACCGAAGTTTCTGAATTTCATTAAATCATTT
>TARA_R110002124_G_scaffold48026_3_pt1 | contig 14761 bp, 14 predicted proteins | sample TARA_R110002124 | Tara Oceans TARA_R110002124 (sample SAMEA4397445) | marine metagenome | biome: Polar Biome; feature: [SRF] surface water layer (ENVO:00010504); material: water (ENVO:00002006), including particulate matter (ENVO:01000060) such as... | depth 5 m | reverse complement strand
CTTCAAGACGGCATTCCGAACGAGGACGTTCGGAACGAGTTCAACAAAACCATTCGAAATGGAAATTCATCTGTTCCGGTCATATATTTCAAATCAACAATATTTCCTTCAGCATCTATTTTGGTAATAAAACCATTCGAATCTAAGTCGCCGCCACCGCCATTAAAATTAGAGATGAAATAAATGCTTTGAGTTTCATCATAACGAACAGCTTCTGGTTCGCTTAATCTTGTTACACTGAATAGGATCGAGGTAGAATCTTGAACAGTCTCAAAGTCGGCTTGAATGCGTTGCTTTTTCTCAGATATACAAGAAACAGCTGAAGCAAAAAGTAGAAGAATAAGAGAAAGTAATTTCATAGATCGATTTTTAGGTTGAAAGAAAATCACGTTCTTGCTTCAGATTTACAAGTGATGAGAATAAAGAGTTTGTAAATGATTACTCAATATCATTAAAAGGGCTAGGTCATCCCTGTAGAAGTTAGATAATTCGTTGACGAAAATTCACTAAACCATCTCAAAAATCCCGATAGGGTCATCCCGTCCGCCAGCTGGCGGATCGGGATCTTTGGGAGGAATCGCAGTTTGATGCTAGCCACTTATGATCAACAAAGACTATGATAGCTTTCTGTTAATAATCAACTCCATATCAAATCGAATTTCTACATTAATTTCAGATAGATAGCTACTAGAAATTAACTTCAATAAATATGAACCTAAATTGAAATCGAAGGTCGATGTCTAAACTGGAATTAGCTTAATGACCGAGCTAATAGCCATTTCGTAAGATCCTGAAACAAGTTCAGGATGACCCTAATATTTTAATCAGATCAAAACTGTCAACGAATTATCTAACTTCTACAGGGATGACCTTAATGGCTTTTTCAAATCTTGACTTAAAAGTGAACTTATAATAATCATCCATTTCAAACCCCGGCAGGCACATGTTCCGGTTTAGCATTTTTGTAAGCCGGACGAGGTTTAAGACCAAACAATTCAAACATGTGCATGTCTTCATCTAGCTCATTGTTATTGGTTGTAAGAAGTTTTTCACCGGTAAAGATAGAATTAGCTCCTGCCATAAAGCAAAGCGCTTGTTCTTCAAAACTCATGCGAACTCGACCGGCAGATAAACGAACCATGGATTCCGGCATCAAAATGCGAGATGTTGCGATCATTCTGGCCATATCCCAACTTGGTACTTTAGGCTGATTTTCCATCGGAGTTCCTTTAACAGCAATAAGAGCATTTACAGGAACTGATTCAGGATGTTGATCTAAATTTGAAAGCGTGTACAATAAACCAATTCTGTCTTCATGCGTTTCACCCATTCCAATAATTCCGCCGGAACACACTGAGATATTATTATCCTGTACTTTCTTGATGGTATCAAGACGATCATCGTAGGAGCGAGTAGTGATGATCTTTTTATAGAAATCTTCGCTGGAATCTAAATTATGATTATACGCATATAATCCGGCTTCTTTAAGCTGTGCTGCTTGTTCATCATTGAGCATTCCGAGTGTTGCGCAAACTTCCAGTCCCATATCTGCAACAGAGGAAACAACATCCAGTACTTCATCAAAATCTTTGTTTCTGCGAGCACTTCTCCATGCAGCTCCCATACAAAAACGCGTGCTTCCGGCAGCTTTAGCTCGCTCAGCAGAAGCCAGAATCATTTCCTTTGGCATCAATTTCTCTGACTCAATTCCTGTGTCATAACGAGCAGACTGTGGACAATAAGCGCAGTCCTCAGAACAACCCCCGGTTTTAATAGAGAGGAGCGTGCAAACCTGAACTTCTCCGGTTTCATGATATTCGCGATGAACAGTAGTTGCTCTATATATCAACTCCATAAGCGGAGTGTTATAAATTTCTGAGATTTCTTCTTCTGTCCAATCGTTGCGAATCACTAACATAATATCTTTTTTCTGGTGATGATTTTCTTATCCAAAAGTAAGGGGTATCATCTCAAATGCCAATCCATAATTTCATTTATTAATAGCTAGAAAAGCGCTATCGTTAGGAAAAAATATTATGCATGAAGTGTTGATTTCAGGCAAGACCTCTTTTAAAATTGAAGTACCATACAAATTGTATGAAACGGGTGAAAAGAGGAAAAAGCCCTTAATTGTGTATCTGCACGGTTACAAACAAAATATTTCTACATTTGAATCTCTTGTAAAAGAATTGATAGATATTGAAGCTTACCATCTTTTTATTCAAGCTCCTTATCCTTTATATGATGAAACCAGAACTAAGAAAGTAGAAGACTGGGGTAGAAGTTGGTATTTATATGATGGGGAACAAGCTCAGTTTGTAAAATCGATGGAACTTTCATCGGAATTTATTCAGGAAATCATTGATGGATTACTTCCAAATATTCAAGTAAGTAGAATTTGTCTATTTGGATATTCGATGGGAGGTTATCTTGCAGGTTATTTTATGCTTTCCAGATGGAAACACGTTAACGATGCAATAATTATTGGTGCGCGTATTAAAACGGAAGTATTTGAAGATCGGCTTAGTGAAGCCAATCACATTAATATTTTAGCTTTGCATGGGAAAAATGATGAGAGTGTACTCCCTGAACCACAAAGACAAGAAATAGCCACTTTGAAAGCCGCAGGTTTTAATGCTCAATTTCAATTAATTGATGATAGCCATAAACTTACTACGCTTTATATCAGTAAAGCCCTTAAATGGTTAAAGAGTCTTGGATATTGATGTCTAAATAAAGTTAAACTGAGGTTAGGTTTTCTTTCTAATGTTTGTTAATTTTTTCTAACTAACACTAAGAAATCAATTGTTAAACCGATTTTTAATACCATAATGATATGAAAATTCTTGTTGTAGAGGATGATCCTTCCGTTAGAACACTAGTAAAAGCAGTGTTAGAACATAACGGTAATACTGTAATTACTGCCGAAACTGCGAAGGATGGAGAAACTCTGGCAATTGAAGAAAAGTTTGAAATGATCGTTTTAGATTTAGGTTTACCTGATGGAGACGGTTATGAAGTTTGCAAGAAGATTAGAGATGAAGGTGTTGCTACTCCTGTTCTAATTCTTTCTGGTGAGCAAGAAACGGATGTTAAAGTTAAATGTTTTAAGGTTGGTGCTGATGATTATTTAACCAAACCTTTCAACACCGAAGAGTTACTAGCCCGGATGGAAGCAATACAGCGTAGAACGGAAGCTTCGGGTGAGCAAACTCTTACTTGTGGCGAGATACATGTTCATTTGTTGAAAAGAGAGTGTACCGTTAATGATAATAAATTACAGCTCACTAACAACGAGTTTAATCTTCTGGTATATTTTATAAAGAATAAAAATCGAATAATTACTCAGGAAGAATTAGCTGAGAAAGTTTGGGATATTCATTTCGATACTCAAACAAACTACATCAATGTTTATATCAGTTATCTGAGAAAGAAAATCAGAGAATACACGGAAACAGATTATATAGAAACTATTCGAAAAAAAGGATTTACGTTTCGTTATAACTAATCCTTTTTAATTTTGTAAAGCCGTTTCTGAATAAGAAACGGCTTTTTTTGTGTTACCAATTATGAACGAAAAATTAATAGAATATTTAAAAGACTTCATATCCGATTCCAGATGGGATAGGATCAATGAAGTACTAGACCAAAGAACGCAGCATCTTACAGTAGTACTTGAAGATATATATCAGCCTCATAATGCTAGTGCAGTTCTAAGAAGTTGTGATGGCTTTGGAATACAGGATGTTCATGTCATTGAAAACAACAATCAATTCGATGCATCTTCTCAGGTAACGATTGGGGCTGACCAATGGGTAACTGTTAATAGATATAAAAAACCTGACTTTGATAATGTAAGCGATTGTTTTGCAGAGCTTAAAAAGAGGGGATATCAAATTGTAGCAACCACGCCTCATGAAAACGATTCAAATCTGAATGATCTCGATATTGCGCAACCAACCGCTCTTGTTTTTGGTACTGAACTAGAAGGAGTTACAGAGCAGGTACTTGAGCAAGCTGACGGGTTTGTAAAAATTCCTATGGCAGGATTTAGTGAAAGTTTTAATATCTCCGTTAGTGCGGCAATCTGTTTGTATGATACCTCAATTCGGTTACGCCAATCAAATATCGAATGGAATCTTACAAACGAAAAAAGGGAAGAACTTCTACTTGAATGGGTAAAAAAATCCATAAAAGCAGGAGATCAACTTGCAAAAAAATGGTTAGCTGAAAACGATTTTTAACGGGGAAGTTTTGTATCTATATCGGCTACAGCATATGCAAAAACAGCCATTGTAGCCACACATTCGTTAAAATCATCAATATTGACTTTATCAATGGTATCAACTGCTGTATGATGAAACCAGAAGTATTTACTTCCATCTACGTTTAAGCCCATTCCCGGAACTCCATTTCGCATAAGTGGACCAATATCAGCGCCACCGCCACCTTTTCTTACTTCACCTGAATCTGCTTCTTTCAACAATTTCCCAATAGAAACTAAGATCTTATAGGCTTCATCGGTGCCACTAAATCCAAATCCAATTGGATCAAAAACGCCACTATCAGATTCCATAGCTAGTACATGATTCTCAAGAGATTTTTCTTCTTCTTGAACCCAGCGTAAATATTCATTTGCCCCTCGTAATCCATTTTCCTCATTGGTCCACAGAACAACACGAATTGTACGTTTTGGTCTAACGCCGGTCTCTTTTATCAATCTTAAGGCTTCCCAAGCAGCAACGCTACCACCGCCATCGTCCATCGCCCCATGACCATTATCCCATGCATCAATATGCCCACCCATTACTATAATCTGTTCGGGAAATTCACTTCCTGTAATTTCAGCAATTACATTTCTGGATGCTACATCCGGAAGAGTTTTAGCTTCCATTTTTAAAGTGAGTACAACTTTTTCTCCACGTTTGGTAAAACGTTCAATAAGATTAGCATCCTCAATGGTGAGAGCAGCGTGAGGAATCTTTTTTGCGCTTTCATCATACCTCATTGTGCCGGTATGAGGAGTTTGCATAGAATAAGAAGCAACAGAAGCTATCGTACTTGCAACCGCTCCATGTTTTGCGGCTGCAACAGCGCCATTCATTCTGTACTGAACTGTTTCTCCATAAGTTGTGAAAGCTACATTGAATAAAACGATCTTTCCTTCAGCTTCCGATTTTCGGTTTTCAAGCTCCTCAAAGCTTTTAACAACCATAACTTCAGCCGTAATTCCATTTGCAGGCGTTCCAACGCTTCCACCCATGCTTGCCATAGGTAAATCTTTTTTGATTGGAGCATTCAGAGTCGCTGATTCCTTACCACGAACCCAATGTGGAACCATTACAGGTTGAGTCCATACTTTATCAAAACCATCTTTTTTCATTTCTTCAACGATCCAATCTATTCCTTTTTCCAGTATTTCAGAACCGCTTAACCTTGGCCCGTAATAATCGGTTAGGTGAGTGAGTCTTTCAAATCCTTTTTCATTTGCTAACGATGATTTAATAAGCTTATCAGCAGTTTGCTTAATATTTTGTTTGATAAGCGGCTGACCAATTACCAAGATTGGCATTAAAAAGAAAAGACTGGAGAAAAATAATTTATTCGGTTTCATGAATTCAAATAAGTGTTAAATTTTGAATCAAGAAAAAGAAAAGGAGGGACTTATGCTGATTTGAATTGCAAAATAATGTGCAATATTAGTGTAAAGTCAATATTCAGATCTCGTAAAACACCTCTTAGGTTTTAAATCAAATGGCTTACAAAAAGTTAAAGTAGTCTAAAAAAACAGACAACCTGAGTTTCCATAAAGTGGTGCCCTCGGCAGATGCTAACTTAGGCTAAAAATAACACCATCTTTTCAACAAGGGTTGCAACCCCTTGTCTGACTTTGAGGAGGTTTTCATTTCTCACTTTCAGCAAAGCATCAAATTCATCGATCTGTTCCTGATTCCGATAAACTTGAAACAGCTTTTCGAGTTCAGGTTGCTAAGTCTTTTACGTCCAGTTCTAGTTTTTAAATATAACAAAGAGTCTAATAGCCAGGCACAAATACTAAACGGTCAGACGAGCCAAAGTCGTCAGACCGAAATGCTATCAAACTAATTCAGTTCTTTCATCTGCCGACTCTAGCTCGACTGATGGGAATCGAAGGCTCAATTAAATGTGGCAGGCTTCGCAGGATTATAAAAGTTAGTTAATAGAATTCAGGTTGACAGGGCTACGACAATTCATGACTGACACTAATCCATTGATTTGGTATTGGTCTCAGCAATTTCCTGAAAGAGCACATATTCTTCGGGTGAAATATCAGCAAACAAATAGTTAATTGGATTTACTTTTTGATTATTGAGATGAATCTCATAGTGAAGATGAGGTCCTTCTGTCAACCCTGAATTCCCGGAGTATCCAATTAACATTCCGCGCGTTACTTCAGTACCACTTCGGATTTCTTTAGGAACGGTGGAAAGATGAGCGTAAAGAGTTTCGTACCCAAAACCATGATCGATAACGATAATCCTTCCTAAAGTTCCTCTTAAACCTACATATTTGATTTTACCGTTAGCAGTAGAGTAAACAGGACTTCCTATGTCTGCGCGGAAGTCAGCTCCACCATGACGCCTTGGATAACCTAACACAGGATGCTCTCGCATACCAAAGCTACTTAACAAAATACCTGAAGTTGGTTTAATAGCAGGCAAGTGTTGAAGCTTTTCTTTGTTAGTATTGTAAGCTTGTTTTAATTCTTCAAAACTTAGTTTTTGAATACTTACTCGCCGCTCTAAATTTTCAATTTTTGCCGAGGTCCATCTTAAAAGCTCAGCGGAAGATTGATTATACACATCAAATTCCGAGTTTGGAGCTCCACCGCCGGCTCCAGCTTCTCTTTCGTCACTAGAAATTTCTTCTAACCCTAAAACTGATCTATAAACTTCATTATCAGATGCTGCAATGGATCTAAGTTGATTATCTATATCAATAATAGACTTCTTGGTTGTTTCAAGCTGATTGAACAGCACTTCATTTTCAGCTTTGAGAGCTAATTCCGCAGGCGTTCCAATATAACTCGATAGGATTATGATACCTAAACCGGATAATACCACTCCGGTTAATATCCAGATAGATACGTTATAGATAACCTGTTCTGCTTTATTATACGTTATAGGTATAAATTCGCAACTATCTTCATCGTAATAATAATGATTGTGTAAAGACATGTCCTATTTTTTTGACCGCCAAAAGTTACATACTCTTTGTGTCCTAATCAAAGAGTAAGCACAGATTCTAATGTTACTCAAAATCTCCTTCAAAATATTCAATGGCTCTTTTTGGAGTGCCGTCAAAATCTCCGGTTTTACTGGCTATTTTTGACTGGATCCGATCCTGGAATGCTTTTGCAGGATCGTAGCCATAATGTTTCAATAAATAATTCATCGCAATTACTTCAGCAATTACTGTAATATTTTTTCCGGGAGTAATTGGTAAGTGAATAAGGGGGATATCAAGATCAAGAATAGATACTGAATCGTGGTTTAATCCGGTGCGTTCAACATCGTGAGCTTCATCCCAAAGAGTGAGTTCTAATACAACTTCTAATCTTTTTTGATATCTGATTGATCGAATTCCAAACATGGACATCACATCGACAATACCCAACCCACGTATTTCCATGAAATGTTTACTCATCTCAGTAGCTGAAGACATTAAAATAGTGCTCTTTTTAGTAAGCATCACTACGTCATCAGCCACCAGGCGATGTCCTCTTTCAATGAGATCGAGTGCGACTTCGCTCTTTCCAATTCCTGACTTACCTGCAATCAAAATACCAATACCATATACATCCACCATCGCTCCGTGAACCATTGTTTGTGTAGCAAATTGATCGTCTAAAAAATCCCGCAGTAAAAACATAAAACGAGTTGTTTCTACAGGAGTACTATAAACAGGGATGGAGGCTTCCTCAGCTAACTTGATAAGTTCATCTGATAGAATATTGCCATCAGTTAAAAAAATCACCGGTAATTCAAAACTGGTGATATTCTTAAATGAGTCGATCTGTTTAGTTGGGGAAAGGTTGTCCAGAAATTGAGTTTCTGTATTCCCAATTATTTGTATTCTTTGATAGGTAAAAAGATCAATATAACCAGCGAGCGCCATTCCCGGTCTGTGAAGATCAACTTCTGAAACAAACCGATAATCTGCACAATTACCTGAAGTACATGCAGTAAGATTTAATTGAACTCGTTCCCGTAGTTTTTTAACTAAATAAGAAACGGTAATTTTTTCTTTGCGTGGAATAGGCGCGCTGGTTGTAAATGGCATTAATGTACTTCCTGTAGTTTTTGCTTATATCGTTTCAGCTGTCTTGTGGCTACGTCAACAGCAACAGATACTGCTTTTTCATAAGATTCAGCTTTTTCATTCACTGCGATCACTTTTCTTGGTACTTTAACGATCAACTCAGCTTTTTGAGGATTCTTAGGATCTGAAGTTGGTTCTAAGACAATATCGCAAGATACTATTCGATCGTAAAAGTGTTCTAATTTTTCAACACTTCCTTTACTGAATTCTTTAAGGTTCTCGCTTGCATCAAAATGTCTTGAGGTGAATGTAATATTCATTTTATTTCCTATTAAATTTATGTTTTAGCTCTTGGATGTGCATTTTCATACACATTTTTGAGTCGCTCTACACTGGTGTGTGTGTAAATCTGGGTTGCTGCTAAATTGGCGTGTCCCAAAAACTCTTTAATTATTCGTATATCAGCCCCGTTGTCTAGCATATGTGTTGCAAAACTATGCCTTAACACATGAGGGCTTTTTTGTGTTACCTCGCTGGTTTTAGTTAAATATTTCTCAACAATGCGTTGAGCATTTCGTGCGTACATGCGTTGGCCATGAGCTGCATGGAACAACGCTTTAGTTGCATCTGTGTCTGTTTGGCTGCCAAATAATTTCTCTTTTGTTTCGAGATGATTTTTTAAAGCATCAATTGCCTTCTTACCTAATGGAATAATCCGCTGTTTATTTCCTTTTCCTGTGACATTAATCTGATTATTTCTAAAATCGACTTGAGGAAGGTTTAAATTGATCAATTCACTCAATCGAATTCCTGTACTGTAAAATAATTCAAGTATTGCTTTATCTTGCCTGCCTGAAGGAGTGTCGGTGTTTACCGAATCCATCATACGTTCGATATCAGCGGAATTAACCGTTTTCGGTAATGTTCGATCTTTTTTTGGAACTACCAATAAATGAGCTGGGTTTTTTTCAACATGACCTCTCTTAAAACAATATTTAAAAAAGGATCTGAGAGCAGCCACTTTTCTTGCGATAGAACTTTTTGCCAATCCTTGCTCCGAAAGTTCACCTAGCCATAATCGAATCGTTAATCTTTCAATTGAATGAATAGATACTTTTTCTATCTCCATTTGATCTTGTTCGGCACAAAATTCGAGAAAAGAAGAAAGGTCAGTGTTGTAAGAAGTAATGGTATGGGGCGAAGAATTCTTTTCAACAGCCAGATATTTCAGATATTTGTCGATGATCACTTTCATTGTTGGAATATGTATATCCGACATCAAAAAAGAAAACATTTATGAAAATAAAATGAAGAAAGTTTTACTCTAGATTTCTTCCTTTCCAAGTAACAGGTTTTTTAGTGAAATAATCAACTACGCATTGAACAGCTAATGCCTGAAACCAAAGTACGCCAAGTGCATGAGTGAAAGAAGAATAGATATCCCACTTAAAAATAAAATTAAGTATTGCTCGCTGAATAAATACAATTAAAACTGAGATAGAAGACAGCACTAAAATCTCTAAATTATTTACTTGAAAACCATAAATGAAAAATATGATCGGAACTATAAATACAATCAAGTGCAACAAAGCCACCACAGAAAAGAAGAATAGGTTCTTATTAAATCCTACAAAGAAGTTTTTTCGCAGCCCATTCCAAAGCTTTTGATGAGACGAATACATTCTGCAAAAAACGGATCCCGATCCATGAAGCATCTTCAATGAGAGGCCTGCCGATTTAATATTTCTGGCTAGCTCAACATCCTCGATAACTTTATTTTTTACTGATTCATGTCCATTTATTCGATCGTACGCTTTTCTGTTGAATGCAATAAATTGACCACAAGCTGCGGCAAATAGAGGAGCAAATTTGGATCTCAACGACTTTGGTAGCCATCGTGGAGTTCTTTCTACATATTTAGCGGGTAATAAGGTAAAAAGGGCAAAGTAGATCAAGGGAATTACTTGCTTCTCCCAGAAAGAGTCTACGATTTGTTCAGGCCAAACAGTTATTGAATCAAACTCAGAAAGCTCAGAAACAGCTTTAGGGATCGCATCTTCATCAAGCCACACATCTGCATCAATAAAAACTAAGAGACCACCGGAGGCTACTTTGCTAAGCTGATGACAAGCCCAGGGTTTGCCGAGCCAATCGTCCGGCTTAGGGTCTCCTTTAATGTGAATGAAGTTATTTATAATTCCGGATAGCTTAGCGAGAATTTGTGTAGTTCCATCTGTGGATTGATCATCTAACACAAGAACCTCAAAATTTGGGTAGTTCTGTTTTAAGGCTGATGTTACACATCGCTCGATCACTTCTTCTTCATTACGAGCCGGGATACAAATACTGACTCTTGGATTATTTTTAGCTTTTGGAACGTTTGTGTTCTTTAAAGCTTTGAAATCAACCAGATTTCGAACAAGTATTAAACTTGTGAACAGTAAAAAGCCGATAGATATGTATAAAATTATAATCATTAGATCACTAAGTTAATGTGAGTTCTCTCAAAGGGATGCCTTCGGCAGAGATACTATCTTCATTTGCGAGCATAAATAAGTACTTTTTGAAATAAGTACCATCCAACTGCGAAGCAATCTCATGAAAAAAGGCTTCTTATTGGAGATTGCTTCGGAACCAGAAGATAACTTTAATACACCTAAGCTTATTCTCCTCGCAAATGGAGTGCTTTTTATCTTGAACTCACGTTAAGTTAATGAAGCTATGGTTGTAGTTCACTCAAAAGATTCTGATAATTCACTATGAATATCTCTACAGATCACAAAGATGAAAATCCTTTTCCAAATAAACCTTCCGGTGGCTATGAGTGGTGGTATTTTGATGCTATCAGCGATGATAAGGAGTGGTCTTTTGTAGTGATTTTTTATCAAGGAAATCCTTTTTCGCCAAAATACATTCAGGAAATAAATGAAAGCGGTGGTTCTCCAGACAATCATCCTGCGGTAAGTATCTCAATTTATAACAGAGCACAGACTGAGTTCTATAGTTTTCTTGAATATACAAAGCATGATTTTTGTTGGGATGAAGAAAACCAAGAGTGTAAAATTGGAACTAATCGATTCACAAAAGAGATGGGGGGTGGAAATTTAATCTACAAGTTTCATATAGACGAAGAATTACCATCAGGGCATACAATTAGTGCTAATTTTGAGTTTCAAAGTTCTATAATAGATCAAGATCTCATTAATAAAAAAAACGTTACCGAACATCATCTCTGGAATCTCATTCAGCCTAAAGCAAATGTAACAGGAAATATCAACCTGAAAGGGAAGTCTGGGATACAGAATATTGATTTTGATGGGATGGGATATCATGATCATAATGTAGGCCTAGAACCTATGAAAAATGATTTTAAGGATTGGTATTGGGGAAGATATCATTTTGAAAAAGCGACATTGATCTATTATGTGATGAATCGAAAAAATGAAAAGCAATACAAGGCCTGGCTTATCTCGGATGACAATCGGAGAATAATAGATCAGTTTGATTCTATAGAACTTGAAGGATCACTTACTAATTTGTTTGGGCTCACTTCATCTCGCAAACTTGTCTTAAAATCAGATAACACAGAAATAACTGTTCAATCGGCTTTACCCATTGACAACGGACCTTTTTATCAACGGTTTTTAGGTCAGGCAATAATGAAAAGAGATGATCAGGTTGCAATAACAGAAGGGTTTTCAGAATACATTTATCCAGAAAATATTTATAAGAAACGATTCTGGCCGGCGGTTAAGATGAGATTACGGTTCAAAAATCAAAAACCTCATTGGGTGCAAAAATTCAAACGGTTTTATGAGTGGACGTGGTGACAAAAGTTAACAGCTACTAGCCATTAGCTGTTAGCCTGAGTTCACAAAATGATGCCCTCGGCAGATTCTTAAGTCATGCTCAATTGGTTTGAATGAACGGGTTTTTTGGATAGAAAAATATTCACATCTTAAACGAAATTCCGTCAGCCGTACTCCGTCCGACAGACGGTCAGGCAACACGTAGAATCATGACTCATTCCATCATTTCGCTGAAAGCGGGGTGATGGAGGTTTTTATAATCGAACTCAGGTTGTTAGCTTTTGTAAATCCCATATCACTAAAGCCGGCAATTTTTCGTGTTTCTGTTAGTAATTGGTGAATCGTTTTCTCAAACTCAATGGTTATTTCTTCTTTGGAAAGATTTTTATCCAAATTTATGGGGCTGCCGATGTTTAGATACAACTCAGGTTTGCTGTTTCTGAATGTGTGAGAATAGAACGAGATGGGAACGAAATCTACTTCCTCGTCTGCATTTTGATATATCCAAGACAATCCTTTTTTAAATTCAGGTTTATCATTAGAAACAGGAGTGAGCTCTCCTTCGGGATATATATAAAGGCCTGAATTTGGAATTTTAGTAGATTTAATTGCATACCTAAGGGTTTTTAATGAAGATCTAGGATCAGATAAGTTGATTGAAAATGCACCAATCTTAGAAAAAAAGGAATGCTTTTTCATCTGTTTGTCTTCCATAATGGCACGGGCCTTTTGATGAAAAACATTTCTGCTCAAATAAAGCGGGAGCAAACCATCCCACCACATATTATGATTTATAAAATAAACGGTTCTCTGTGATTTAGAAGGCTTGTATGTTTGTTTGATCCATAGGTTTTTAAATCGAATTTTTAATAAAACTCGTGTGTAAAGGTCAAAAAACCAGATAAGAAATCGGGATTCGTTAGCAGGAATAAAACTCAAGGAAATTCTTTTTGGTGATGATAGGGTGTTCTGCCTTATCTTTCAATTATGAAGAAGCACAGAGATAAATCCATCGTTCAAATTACAGATCCAAATATCGATACGTATTCAGAAGAACATACTACTTCTGAAAGTGAAGATATCCAAAACCTGATTAAATCCAGTGATGATGAACTTCAGTATATAGATATGCTGAGTGGGAGAGTAGTAGGTCAACTGCTCAAAATGATCGTGAAAATATCAGGAGCGAAACGGATTTTAGAGATCGGTACTTTCACCGGATATTCCGCAATTATGATGGCGGAAGCTTTACCTGAATACGGTGAACTGATTACTTTGGAAATGAATCTACGTTATCAAAAATTAGCGCAGAAGCATTTTGATTTAAGTGAAGCAGGAGATAAGATCAACATGATAAAAGGGAACGCTCAACACACCATTAAAGAACTTCAGGGCAAATTTGATCTTGTTTATTTGGATGGAGATAAACTACGTTACGAATTTTATTATGAGCAAGTAATGCCTTTGCTAAACTCAGGCGGTCTGATTATCGCCGATAATGTGTTGTGGGATGGAACGGTTTTAGATCCGGAAGACGAGAAAGCAAAAGTTATTGCTGCTTTTAATAAAATGGTAGCTGAAGATGGACAAGTAGAACAGGTATTATTGCCGATCAGGGATGGCGTGAATGTGATTAGGAAGAGTTGATTTAGAAGCTTTGTGTAATATCCAAATTCAAAACCAGCTACCATCCGCCTAATCCGTGTTCCAATACTAGAACGCAGATAAAGCAGAACGTGCGGATTTGATAAAGTAAATGCTTCGATCTCGGTCTGACAGATTACCAGTCAGACCGAGCTTTGAGGCTTAGCTTGCCAGAATCTTTTCCCAATTAAATTCCATAATCGGAGCTCATCCCGCTAGTTAGCGGATCCCTTCGGGGCTGTCTTCTCCTTACCCAAGGAGAAGGACTCGTTGATATAAAACACCAGTTAAATTAAAAAGTATGAACTACTAAAAATTCCCCTCCTGATTTTTAGGAGGGGCGAGTTAGCTAGAAAGAACAATGTGGTTATGAGCCGGGGAGGTCAGAATACTGGAAGTGAGATTTTGCACGCTATATGTTGCAATCATACCCAAACCAGCAATTATCAGCCTGATCTGCTAACTCTGCGTTCCAAACCAAGCGTGTGGAACGAGGGAAAGTATCGTAGCTTCAACATAAATCCAGATCTCGGGCATACGCCGCGAGATGACTGTGAGTTTGTATCAAGTTTCCCAAACTAACTCTGCGACTATCAGCCTGATCTGCTAACTCTGCGTTCCAAACCAAGCGTGTGGAACGAGGGAAAGTATCGTAGCTTCAACATAAATCCAGATCTCGGGCATACGCCGCGAGATGACTGTGAGTTTGTATCAAGTTTCCCAAACTAACTCTGCGACTATCAGCCTGATCTGCTAACTCTGCGTTCCAAACCAAGCGTGTGGAACGAGGGAAACAGCCAATCCAAAAGTAAATTCGAACTTTGAACCGAAGGAATGCCCTTGGCAGAACTGCTAAGAATTTCCCCTCCTGATTTTTAGGAGGGGCGAGTTAGCCAGAAAGTACAATATGGTTATGAGCCGGGGAGGTCAGAATACTGGAAGTGAGACCTTGTTAACCTGAGTTCCCACAAAGTGATGCCTTTGGCAGATTTTGAAAACACCTTTAT
>TARA_R110002124_G_scaffold23414_2_pt1 | contig 14774 bp, 9 predicted proteins | sample TARA_R110002124 | Tara Oceans TARA_R110002124 (sample SAMEA4397445) | marine metagenome | biome: Polar Biome; feature: [SRF] surface water layer (ENVO:00010504); material: water (ENVO:00002006), including particulate matter (ENVO:01000060) such as... | depth 5 m | reverse complement strand
TATTCTGTAAGTATTACTATTCAACATGATATGATATTCTGTAATGTCTTTACCATCTTTCTCGGAATATGCACTTTGCTTAATAATATGATAATTAAAGTACTTCCACCCATAAGGGATTAAACGAACAGCCCATGCTGGTAACGAAGTTTTAGAAACGACTTCAACTGTACTACTAGGAGCGGATGCTTTTCTTTCTACAATAAATGAAGCTATATCTGCAGATATTTTTTTCTTGTATTCTAGAGCTTTAGCAGCAACTGTTGGGCTTTCACCATCAAAAGTATCTGCCGTTGCTGATTGTGATTTTATAGGGTTTATCTCACCCGGGTTTGGTATAGTAGAGGCTGCTTCTTGTGCTTTTCCTTTTGCTCCACCTATTAATGATTTTACTTTATTTTTAGCTCCAGCTGCTGCACTTGTTGCTTCTCCATTAACAGTTACATTAACTGGTTTTTTAGGTGTTTCTTTTGGTACAACAGGTGCTGGTTGACCTGTTCTTTCAGATTCCATATCGGCCTTTTCTTGTCTACTATCATTTATTGCCTTAGCAGCTACTTTAGATATATCCATATCATACAATCGTTCTTCTGAACCTGCTGATTCAATAAATTTGATACCAATTGCAGCATCCACCATTTTTGGAAGATATCCCAATTCACCATTGGTTTCCCAATTTGATTCATCAGGTATTGTGTATTGTAAACTTTCAATAAATCCTGTTTTTCCAGAATATATACTTCCTATTCTAAATTGAATAATAGGTGGTGTTGTTAATCCCCCATCAATAGTTGGATATGCATAAGAAGTTAATGTTTTTAATCTTTCCCAAATACCAACCAATTCAAGTGGACTTGATGCAAATAATTTAATATTAAATGATATACTTCTTTCAACTCCACCAAACATATAAAATGAATATGGATTCCCAATAAATTTATTAGAACTCCAATCTGGTGATGTTGTTTCACTAAGACCACTCATGATTGCTCTAAAGACAATAGGCTTTTCACTTCCATGCTTTTTAACCCATAATGGAATAAAATCTTTATAAACATCTTCACCAACTTTAATGAATGCATCATTTTCCATTGTGTAATCATCACTTGGAGTAATTTTATTTATACCATCGGATGTTCCTAATCTATATGAACGTTCCATTACAGATTTCTTATCACCCTGATACGGTTTAACTGGACTAAATCTGCTTAATTCTGATGTATCTCTAGGTCTAAACCCATATGTTTCTTTTTGCTTTTCACCTGGTCTTTTACCAAAGAAATAATCATTACTTTTTCTTTTTAAACCATATATCGGAGATACTCTAGATAAATCTAATTTTGTTCCTTCCAATGTTGATTTGGTATCATCAAAATTGTAAATATCACCACGTTCAGGATCTTTTTTATAATCACTATAAGGAACTTCAGGACTGAATTCCATTACATCTGGCTCTACTGCATCTGTTTTAGCTTCAGGTCCTCCTAAATTAGATAAAGAGGCTTTACCTTTGAGTTTACCCATGCCACTTTTTAAAATGGTTGTGCCCTTATCTTTTAAATCTGCTACTGAGGGAACTGATGGTATCTGTAATTTAGTTTTTGTTAAATCAGGATTTTCAGAATACTTATCTCCACCTTCTGGTGAATTTTTATAAATACTATAAGTTACTTCGTTGTTTGTAATATTAACCTGTGGTTCAATTTCGTTTTCACCTATTCCTGGAGGTTTACCAAACAATGCACCTCTTAATTTATCTTTTGCAAGTCCCAATCCCTTTCCAATTCCTTGTTTAAGAAGTGTACTTGGATTTCCTCCACCTGTGGATTTTAGAAATTTACCAAATTCAGTTCCACTTTCTCCAAGAGTTACAGGTACATCGGAAGTCTGTCCTTTTATTTGTCCAAGAATACGAGATGGAATTTGATTTGAAGGTATTCCTAATTTATCATTAACTTTATCTCTTACATCTCCTATTGAATTTAACTTACCTCCGGTGAGCTTTCCAATACCTTTTCCAATTAAACCACCATCACCTTCAGTACCACCGGTCCCACTCTTCATATCTTCCAATACGGGAGTTGATTTATTTACAATACGTGTTGCTTCGTTTCCATATATTAGAGGATTATTCAATTCAACTGCAGTTTTAACTCGAATACCACTTGTTTCTTGTTCGACAAGAGTTTCCTTATCAGCTTTAACTGATTCTTTTAACCCACTACTATGAAATAATTCTAATATTGTTGCCATATCGTATTAAGCTCGGTTTAATCTAAATTTGTTTACAGAATTTCGCTCACTCTCATCCATTATTGCGGCTGTAAATTTCTCTTTATTCAAATAAACATTTACTGTTTTATCAGCCATTGTAGCTGTTATTAATTCTTTCATTTTTTGCTCCATCAAAAGTTCATATTCACTCAACGAACCAGCATTTAAACCGGATGTTTCAGATTCTCCACCACTTTCACCAAGTCCACTAATTAATCCTGATATCGATGAACCTATTCCGCTAATTGCACCACCTATTGATGCTGATATTGAAACATCGGCTAGGGCATCTAATTTAGAAGTATCCAATAAGTCAAGTTGAGTAACAACCGATGCTAATCCACCTGCCATTGATACCAATGCATTTGCCAAATTGGTTACATTATCTACACCTTCTGAACCGAAAGACCCTAAAGCTTCTCCAGTTTTGGTTAAAAACTTTCGTACAGTTCCACCCCAAAGTAGAGATGCAATACCCAATGCACTAATTCCAACGGCTAATCCAATGAAACTATATCCAAGTACTCCCATAGCAACTGCTTTTTCTAAAGTTATTACATCAAGCATTCCTATTAAACCACCAGATACTGCTGTTACGATAGATGCTATACCTTCAAATGCTCCTTTTAATATATCACCAAATGCAGATATTGCTGGTGCGGCTAACCCAAGAGCATATCCCAATGGAATCATTGCTGCACCAAATGCGGCAAGTACTAATAAACCTATTCCAATTTGTGGTAATGCTTTTGAAACTGTTTTTCCAAATGCTGATAATCCACTTCCTAAACCACGTAAACCAACTCCGGCTGCTACTCCCATTAGAGATAATGCTAACAAACCTGGTATTGCTGCTATCATTGCAACCATACCCAATGCGGTTGGTATTAAATTAAGTGCACCGAAAAGAACTTTTGCATTACCCATTGCTTTTAATCCACTAGCAAGACTCTTTAATGATTTACCAACTCCACCGGCAGGTTTTGCTGCTTTTGTATCTGGAGTTTTTATTTTATCACCAATACCCTCCGTTGCTTTATCCTTAAAAGCTCCGAGTTTTTTAGCTACTCCTGAACCTTTTATTTTTTCTCCTATCTTGCCTGCAAAAGAACCTAATTTACCACCAGCTCCCCCTAACATACCACCTACCTTAGATGCAGCCATCTTTGCAAGGTTCTTAACAACTTGTGCTGATGATTTAATCATACCACCCATATCAATTCCAAGTCCTTTGAGTTGTAATCCTGTTTGACCTGCAGCAGTAACCATACCTCCTAATCCTTTAATACTGGTACCAAGATATTTGTTTAATCCTCCGTTAACGAGTTCACCCATTGCAGAGAACTGTTCATTCATGATTCCACCAAGTTTACCTGCTTGTTCTTGGTTGGTAGCCATTTTCTTGAATTCATCAACAGATACACCTAATAAATCAGCTGTCTGTTTCTTTTGGTAGTAATCCATTTTATTAAATGCAGTTATACCACCAACTTGTTTTAGAGTTTCCCCTACTGCACCTTTTATATCATTATTATATGCAAGTTCTCTTGCTTTGTTAAGATTAATGTTTTTACCTAACATTGCACCTAATTCTAATTCTTTAGTAATAGATGTTTCAAAATCAAGTAATCCATCGGCAACACCACTAAGTGTTTTCATATTAACACCTAATTTCGCTGCATATCCAGCAGCTTCTAATATATTCTTACCACCCTCTTTACCAAATAATGCAAACTCTTCAGCTGAATTAGCTAAATCACCCATTAATTGAGCTGGTATGATTCCATTTTGTTTTGCAAATTCAGATGAGGTTTTAATCATATCTGTTGCAACAGAAGCAGAGTTTCCATTTAATCTTGCAAACGAACCTGTTAGGGTAGCGGCTTCTTGTCCACTAATACCCATGTTCATAGATATTAATCCAATATTTGCTTGTGCTTCAAATGTTGCTCTTCCTGTATCACCAAGTTCAGCGGATAATGCTTTAGCATTTCCAACTGCATCACTAAATACTAATGATAGTAAACCAGCTTTTCTAGCAACACCATCTGTTTGGAACATTGAAGTTCCTAATTCAGTATTTGCTTCTCCTATCTTACCAACAACATGACCGAATCCTGTGATGAGCCCACCAATTGCACCTGTTAGGTTACCATATAAAGTAACTGCAGATTCAACTGCACCTTGTATTGTTTTACTTATACCTTCGAGAACAGTAGCCTGTCCTTCTAATATTTGTTTTTCACCCTTGGTCATACTAGCATGCACTTCTGCTAGTGAGTTTTGTTCTCGTATTGCATCTCCGGCCTCTCTACCTAAAAGATTCATACCCTTCATTGCATCGGTACGTTGTTCCATTAAGGATATTAGTTGTGCAGATTCAGATACATCTAAATTGGCAATACTTCTATTAAGTTCAGAAATCTTTGTAATTTGTGCCGCACTTCCTTTACTGAAACCCGAAGCTATATCATTTGCTTTAGCTTGAGAATCTGCTAAGTTTTTTTGACCAGCACCTAATTGGCCGATGGAACGTTCTTCAGATGCTAGTGATTCGAGTTTTGATAGTTGAGCTTTTCTAACTTCAGCATTAGCTGCTCTGATATTCTCTGCTCTGACCTTTTGTTTTTTTATCAGGTCTTCTAAACTCTTTACTTCTTCCTTACTAAGCGCGATGGATTTAGACTTAAGCGTGTTTATCTCTTTTTGAGCTGCCTTTGCCTGATTTACTAACTCCAAATGCTTTTTTGTAGCCATCTATAATTCCTTATAATTTATCAATATCTCTTAATAGAGATGCCAATTCATCTTTTTCTTTTTTTATTTTAGCAAGTTTATCAGTTACCTTTTTAGGTAATCCTCTTTTCTTTGCTTTTGCTATAAATCTATTAGATGTATTTTGTTGCATACCATCAAAAAAAGCATCTACAAACTTCGATACTAAAGATAGTTCATTTATTTTTTTCTTAGCCATTTTGGTTATCCTATATAATTGTTCTTATATAAATATAAGACAAAAAAAAAGTGAGGAAGTATTACCTCCTCACATTTACATTTGGACTCCTACCACCACCTTTTTTGGCAGATTTGTCCATTTCTTTCTTTTCAGATTTCTTTGCTTCTAACAGCTTCTTAAAGTAGAAATTTCTCCAATGGATTGGCATGAAGTAAATTTCTGACCAAGTAAATCCATTACCATAGTTAACCATTTCCCAAATTTGACTGTGAAGTTGGATACTATAATCACTCGGAAGGGTAAAAAAACCCAACCCCAAAGGGGATATCGAGAGCCTCCGTCTCTCCAGTAATCTCTGATGTGAAATCAAATTTTAAATCTAAATCAGGTGTAAATTCTTGAATGTGTTTTCTAAGAGCTCTGGAATCTCTTGCTAGTAAACCATTCTTTACCCAATTATTAATAAATCCTCTATCCTCGTTACCATCTACTGCTTGAATCATATATCTCAAACGAGTGGTAACATCTTGAGAAACTGCTTCTCCTTTTTGTAATCGTTGTAATGCAGCTATTTCTGCATTTATATCAATTTCATCCGTATGTGTTAGTAATCTAAATATAATTGTTTTCTTACCAATTGGTAAATCAAATTCATATCTGTTTTCATTGGATAAAAAATCAGTATCAACTTCTTTTACTTGTACCTTAGAAAGGTCTATGTTTGTTTTTTGGGTTTCACCAGAAAATGGGTCGGTTACTTCTACTTGATAATCTTTACCATATCCTAAAATACGAGTTGCTAATAGAATTGCGTTTTTATCACCAATGAATATATCACCTACATTCACATCTTTTTCTACAACAACAGATTCAAAGAGTTTATCGAGTACCACCCCCTTCCTTATCAAATTCTGTGAAGCAAGTATGTCCTCTTCTCTAGCGGTCATATACTTAATTTCAACTGTACCCTTTGATAATGGGTTTGATTCTGGGTAAAGTTTACCTTTAGAGGGTAAATCAATTACTTCCGTTGGAAAATCATTATTTGCCATAACTTTGTTTTATTTGTTCGTATATAAATATATAACTTTTAAAAAAGTTGTAAAAAAAAGGTTCTCACTAAGAGAACCTTCTTCACTAAAATATATTTAATTTTATTATTAGAATTCTAAGATTGCATAATCATAAGATAATGTCAATGTGATTTCGGCAGGGTCATTAGAAGACCAATCTAAATCATTGAACACTGCGTTATTGATAAATGCACCTTTAAGAGTCCATTGTTCAATCTTATCACCAACTGGTCCTAAAAGATAAATCTGTAAATCCTTTTTATAGAAATCTGCATATCCATCTCTACCTGTTAGAGATTCGTGTGATGTTCTTACCCACTCCATTACTGCTTGAGCTCCTGAAGGAACGATAGGGTCAAATAATGTAATCTCTACATCTTGCCATTCTCCCTTACCTTTTAATTTACGTTTAACGTTAATGTGGTCTAGGGTAATAGTTTCAAACTGAATTGAAGGTCTATTTGCTGTTTTTATTAGATATGAAGGGATACCATCGATTTCCATGATGAAACGATTTTTCATCTTTGGTTCGAAATTGGTATAAAACATATCGTTAAATTCTAATACTTCTGCCATGTTGTTTTCTCCTAATTATATTCTACTATAAATATAGTTCTTTTTTATTTTTATTTAATTTATGCGGTAAAAGATGCGCCAGTTGGTAAGATATTGAAATCTAACACGATGAATTCAGCAGTTTTAGTTGGTTGTAAGAAAATCTGTCCAGCCAATATATTTCTGTCAATTACATCTGGTGTGTTATTACTCTCATCCATCACCACTCTAAATGCATACAATCCTTGTCTTTGTTGTATTCCTTCTAAATAAGGATTTACAGTATTCAAGAATTTACCTCTCGTTTGAGATGTGTTTTGTTCGAATACTAAGTATCTTGAAGTAGAAGCTATATACTTCTTAACTTTAATCATTAATCTTCTTACATTAATTCTATCAAGTGCAGATGCTTTATCTTGTAAAGTTTTCTGTCCAAATGCTACGATACCTTCTCCAGGGAACTGAGCGATTGGATTAATCTTTCCTTCATACAATTCATCTCTTTCAGCGTGTGTTAATCTGTTTAATACAGATATTGCACCTACTATACCACCTCTATTTAAACCTGCTGGTGCAAACCATTCGGCTGCAACTGCATCGTTAGAAGCATATATTCCTGGCATCAATACTGATGGTGGAACTGAAATTAGTTTATTAGTTCGTGAATCAATTGTTTTAACCCATGGGTAGTATGTACCTACATAGTTAGAATCAACTGCTACACCTTGTTCTATTGCTTGTGATATAGTATCAGATGTTACATTTCCGTTTGAACTATTGTAGTTTACACCCACAACATCACCAATAAAGAATGCATCTTCTCTAGCTTCTACCATATCTACTACTTTATCAAATACATAAGAATGATGTCTTCTTACGATTCCAGGTACAGATATTAAGTTAATATCAAAATCATCAGGGTTAGATACCGATGCAATTGCTTTTACATATGCAACAGAACCACTTGCTGTTGAAGTTGATAAATTAAATCCTTGAGAGTTACCACTACCAAAGTTTGCAGATGAACCAGCAAGTGCTTTTTCAATGGTTGGGTCACAACCATCAAATCCACCTTGGAATCCAACTGTAAATTGTCTTTTGTTAACATCAGATGATAGTGAACCTGTCAGTTCATATCCAAATGATTTAGTACCACCAACTATACTTACTGTACCATCAAATGCGAATACTGTGTTTCCACCTTGTGTTGCTCCGGTTGGTACTGGAGATAAGTAATTGTTGTTATCTATTTTAATTTGAGGCGTTTCTAAATCAATACCACTATAAACAGATGATTTAGATGATGAATTCTCATCAGAACCAGTTGAAAATAATACAGATGGTACTAATGATTCGCTTGAACCAGAAACTCCAACGTATATTGGATTGTAGTACTTAGCATGTCCAAATGGTCCAGCAATAATTGGGAATGAGCCTTCACCAACCGTTTCAACTCTTACGAATTTAGAACGATTTGAATAATCACCATTCTCTGTTTGTTTTCCATTTGTATCGATTACCAAGTTTCTATCACCAATTACTTTTTTGATGTAATTAGGAGAAGCTGGGTCTAAATTAATATTGTTATAAGTTTCTAATACTGATTTTCTTTTATCTGTATCAGAGAATCCTCTAATAGATAATGTAAATGTAGAATAATCAGTAGAGTTTGTTGAACCTGCTGCCTTTACATTAGATATAGATACTTTAAACTCTTTATTGTAGCTTGAACCATCACCAATAGAATGTAATCTGAAAAGATTGTGTCTTTCACCAGAAATCAACTGAGATTGTATCCAAGGAGTGGAAGCGTGTTGTATATCTGTTGAAAATGCTTGGTTTGATAATGTAATTAAAGATACTTCACCACCATCTACTTTTCCTAGGAAATCAGCTGAAGCTTTTTCAAAATAATTATATACATAAGCTTCTTTAGTTCCTCTTGGGTTAGTTCCAAATACATCACCTAAGTCATTTCCATCTGCTGGATTGATAGATGCTGATATTGCAGCAGAACCAGTTAACTGAATACTAAATGCAGATGCACTTACTTCTGAAGTTAACGTAGAACCTGATAGAGTTCCTCTACCTGTATGTGTTTCAAATAATGTTCCCACTATTTTTTCTCCACCAACTGAACCACTTGCTACAATAGCTACTGGTGCTGTTTGTGTATAACCACCGATATTTCCTACACGAACAATAGTTACTGTTCCTGCTTCTCTTAGGTAGTTTTGTACGGTATATCCTGTATAGTATGAACCATTAGGTGTACCGAATATTTCTTCGAATTCTGATTGTGTGTTTACAACGGTTGGTACGAATGCTGGTCCCTTTTGAAAAGGTCCAATTACTGCTGCTCCGATTTCTCCAATTCCTTGTGATAAGAAAGAAAGGTCGTTTTCTCTCGTAAATACACCAGGTGATACAATTTTTTCTGCCATTTTATTTACTCCTTGTTATGTTTTTTGTATAATATACTCGTATATAAGTATAACTCAGTTGTTCTAAAGTATAAATTTACTTATCAACTTCTTTAGATATTTCAGTATTTTCTTCTACCGTATCATCAGATTTAATAGGAGTAAATGTATTAGTTACAGGATCATAGTTACCATCACCGTATTTTTCATTTAAACTTTTGAATAATTCTTGTTCTTCTGATACTAAATTAGAATGCTTTACCGTTAGTTCGTTTTCAGCTTGTTCTACTTCAGAAATTCTTCTCTTTTTCTCCAAAGTAAGTTGACCTAGTCTTGTAAAAACATTTGCAACATCTTGTCTTAATTTGTTGATACTCTCTAGTTCTTCGTTTGTAAACTTTATTTGTTCTGCCATTATATATTTTTTAAACGTTTGTTCGTATATATATAAATATATAGATTTTTATAAAACATAAATTATATACTACGAAACTGTAAATGTTAATGTACTTGACCACTCACTCACTAATCCATTTGTTGCATATCGTCTTACTCTCGCATAACGTGTACCAGTTCCAATATCAAATGAACCACCATCGGTAGTTGTTACAACAGTACCTTCTGACCATTGTGTTTCATTAATAAGTGGTGAACTGAAATCTGAATTATTATCTATCTGTACATCATGTACTAAAGTATCACCAGATATTGCTGGCCATGCTAGAGTATGTGTAGCATTTGTCCATGCAAGAGATGTTGGTGCACTACCGGCTGTTTCATCGGTATGTGAATTACCACCTTTATTGTGAGTTATATACCCATTAACTAAATATGTATCATTTGTTTCAACATCAATTGAAACAATTTCATTTGTTTGATTAACAATTTCTATTGAAACAATATCTACTTCAGTAATAACACCATCTATTTCTTTTATTAATTTATCATCCGTTGTAATGTTAAACATTTCTAAGAATCTATAATTCCCATCAGATGCATCTTTTACTAACATTGGATGTTCTCCTGTTGCAGTTATTTCTCCATCATTAATATCATAATGTCTATTAGAAAATGAATAAACCAAATTTTCAACAGTTACATTTTGTACTTCAGTTGTTAATGTATCCGTATTCCAATCTAAGAATCCAGATTCCTCTGTTCCCAATCCACCAATAGAGAATCCTCTCAATACATCACCTTCTTCTAAATCACCAACTTCAATAGTTGTTCCATCTGCAAGTGTTACAGGCGAATCAATAGTTAAACATAGTGCAGTTGAATTACCATCATATGAATCTACTGAATAAACTGTTTTAGTTCTTGCACTATTGTAATTTGTTGCGTGGTCATTATAACCATCTGCGAAAGTTGAACTAAGTGTATGTGATTGAGCTCCCATTAATGTTTGCTGTGTACCAGCTTGTGGGTTCATAACCCCAACAGTTATTACTGCAGTTACATCTTGATTTGCAGCAATACTTAAAAAACCAGCGGTATTACCATCTGAATTAAAGGTTGGTGTTACTGACCATGTAAAGTTTTGATATCTATTAGCAATTTGTCCTGGGAATCTACTTCCAATATCTCCAGTAAAATTTAGTGTATAAGTTTCATTTAATCCTTCTACTGCATATGTGTATCCAGTTACTGCACCAACTGCATCTATACCGTAACTTGAAAGTGATATATTATCTCCAGCTACCGGAGTTCCTTTTATTGAACCCAACGATACATTGGCATTTTGGGTATTTCCAGTTGCTGCCGCTAATCCATTTAAACTAAGTGTTTCTCCTGATGTAATTGCCATATATACTTTTCCCTATATGTTATAAATATTAACTAATTGATTAATCCATTTATTCTTATCTGTAAAACTAGTTTTCATGAATTCTTTTAAACATAAAAACCATTTATTTTTTTCTACATACGGGGTGTTGGATAACCTCTTATAAATATCATTAAATTCTTTTTTAGATGAAGCTCTGTAAGGATATTTAAAATCTTTACACCAACTTTTATGTAAAATTGGCAATTTACCATAATCCACTGCTTCAAATATTGAGTATCCAAATGGCTCATATGTAAAACATGAATGTGATATACCCCAATCCATATTATAAAATGTATCTTTAAATTCAGGCATATAATGGTATATTTTCATTTTAGATGTATCCATTTTCATTCCCTTTTTCCAAACCACTTTAAAATGATTAGAATTAGTAAATAGTATAGATGATAATCCATCCAAATATCTTGGATTTTTTCTTCCTTCACTTCTTGCTGCAAAACCTATTGTATTTGAATCCGATAATTCTAAATTATGCTTAAATTCATAAAAATTAGGTATATTTGTATTTTCTATTAGAATATCATATAAACCTACCCATATAGAATGTTTAGAAACATCATTTATACTCTGTTCCCATTTAGAATCCATATATGGGTGTTGTATAAATGAATTATCTGTTCCAAATTGTGATTTTATTATATGGTCTACTGAATTATGCAATACATTTGAATATATTTTATCTAAGTTTTCATCAATTACCTTCATTGGAGTATAATGTCCATGTAATATATTGATTCTTCTTGCCCCACTACACAATTCTTCAAATTTATCAATATCATCCCCATGCCAATAAGCTTCTATTGGAAATTCGTAATCTTCATGTCCTTTTGGTTTGTTTCTATGTAAAAGAAGAATAGGTTTTACATCTAATTTGGGTGCAATTAATTCCATCCATAGATTTACCCATGTATCAGTACCAGCATTTACCCAAGGTCCACCACCCGTAGTATAATACACATCATATACCATAAATTATTTTTTTACAATTATTTTTCCTGCAAATGTAGTTGAAAATACAACAGTTACTCTGTTTACTGAGTTTGTTGTTACTGATTCTGCTTGTTCTTGTTGTGAAGTTGAAGTATTCCAACATTGTACTATTGGATATTGTTCATTTAAGTTGTGGTCTACTGCATATGAAGATGTCCCACTAACTGTTTCTTTATGAGTAGTTAAATCTGTTATTTGTGAAGAACCACTAACGATTCCACTTGGAACACTTGTAAAATTACCATAATTTAAGTAATAAGTTCCATCTTCACCATCTAGTAGGTTTGCATCTGCTGCCGTACCTTGTACAACATGACCACCCTTTGCAACTACTACTCTACCACTTTCAGCTCCTACAAATGTTACAGTTACAGTATTAGTATCTGTTGTTATTATAGAACTTGGTAAGAAATACCCATCGTTGTCATCATAAACACTTACAATTACGTTTTTTGTACCAAAGTTGTGAGTTACTGTTTTAGAAGTTGCATTTGTGAAAGTATCTGTTACAGTTGCAACTTGGTCTACTGATAATCCTGTTAAATCACTACCATCTCCTTGAAACGAACCACTAAATGAACCACTAACGGTCATTCCATCTAAATTACTACCACTTAGTACTAATTCAGCATCTAATTTAGTTTTTACTCGTGTATCGGTATAATAAAGGTTTGTATTTTCGGATAATTGTGAAGTATTAAATCCACTAAGTGATATTTGTGAAGAACCACTAACTGTTCCTGTTGGTAAGTTTGTTACAATATTAGAAACTGTAATTACTTCAGATTCTGAACCTAATTTACCTAATTTCCAATAATCGTTTGTTGAATCCCATAATAATGAACCACTTATGGTTGAACCACCGGTTGCATCTTTAACAAGTAGACCACCAGTTGTTTGTGAACCACCATAGTTAAGTTCTAAGGTATTATCTCCTATATTAAGTGTAGTAGAGTCTATTGTTGTAGTAGTACCCTCTACGGAAAGGTCACCTGATATTATTACATTGTTTGAAAAGGTTTTGTTACCTGCAATTGATTCGTTACCTGTGAGGTTAACATATCTTGAATCTAATGAAGTTGTATAAAAGTAATAAGATTGTTCTGTGGCTATTTCTAATATAGTTGGTGAACCGTTATCTTTTTCAAAATAAATTTTACCATCGAATGTGTTAATTGCCAATTCACCTAATGCAATATTAGATGTTGTTGGTTTCCTACCTTCGACTGATGTTCTTTTTAACTTAACTAATTGTGCCATATATATGACTTATCCTTTATTTGTATTATACACCTATCCATTCGCAAACAATATAGTATCCTTATATAAGAATATATATATATTATTTACATTTCTAAAAATTTGAACCGTTAAGAAAACTTCTTATTTAAGAAAGTTTACTTTTCAATTCATCAATTTGTTTTTGTTGGTCTTTAATTGCTTCGATAAGTAAACCCGTTAGTTTAGCGTAATCTACACCTTTAAATCCATTATCTCTATCAATTACTAACTGAGGAAGTACTTTCTCAACATCTTGTGCAATTACACCAACATTTGGTAATGATTGTTGTAATTCATCTGCATTTGAGTTCCAATCCCATGTTACACCTTTTAATGATTGTACTTTTTCAATTGGATTAGAAATAAGTTCAATATTATCTTTTAATCTTTCATCTGAAGATGCATATGCTACGATATCTCCACCTACGTTCAACGCTCCACTAATACCTACACCACCAGTCACTATAACAGTTCCACTCGTGATATTTGTTGTTGCAACATTTGCAGAGAAAGTTTTAGCTCCTGTAAATGTTTGTGTTCCACTTAGATGTGCAGTATCTGAATCTAAGTTAGCAGATGATATAGTAGTACCATTCCAAACACCACTTGTGATTGTTCCAAGTTCTGTAATATCTAAAGCATTTATTCTAGCTTTTGTTTCATCACCGGTGTTAGTATTACTATTTGTACCAGTAATATCGGATGTTAAAGCAACTGTACCGGTTGCGTTTGGTAATGTATATGTCACATCTGCACCTGCAACTATTGATAAAAGAGTAGCATCATGTCCATCTGCGGTAGTACCTTCAAATACAACACCATTTGATGTTGAAACTGTTGTTACGTTGTTTGTAGTTGTTGTTCCAGTTACTGTTAAGTTACCAGGAATTGTTACGGTATCACCACTATCTCCAATTTGAACTGCATTATCTGCAAATCCACCAGCTAATCTAGTTTTTAAGTTTGCAACTGATACATCATCGTTATCATTAGCTGTCATATTATCAACAACTATATCAATAGTTCCATCCCCATCTTGATAGGTAGCAGAAACTCTTGTTTCTGTATTTCCAGTAAACATTGCACCTACTATATCTTGAACTGCTTCGGTTGATAGATTTGTATTAGTAGTATAAGATGGAGTACCAAATGAACCATCATGTTTTAAGAACTCTCCTGCATTTCCTGCTGCTGGTACTAGACCACTATTTCCTGCTGAATATGTTGTGTTGGTTATAATTCCTGTTGAAGTATCGATTCCAGTTCCAGAGAATTTACCTCGTACATCTGATGTACTTAGCTGAGTATTCGTATTAGTAGTATAAGAAGGTAATCCAAATGTACCATCATGTTTTAAGAAGTGTCCATCTGTA
>TARA_R110002124_G_scaffold214_2_pt1 | contig 14778 bp, 11 predicted proteins | sample TARA_R110002124 | Tara Oceans TARA_R110002124 (sample SAMEA4397445) | marine metagenome | biome: Polar Biome; feature: [SRF] surface water layer (ENVO:00010504); material: water (ENVO:00002006), including particulate matter (ENVO:01000060) such as... | depth 5 m | reverse complement strand
TAAAGAGAAGCGTGCCTGGAACCGTCAGGTTGAGTTGTCCGCTGCTAAGTATGGCTTGGAGAATGTTGCTAGGGAAGCCGCAGAAGACAGAGCCGATGAGAGGAAGGTCTTCTTTTTCTACGATCAAACTAAAAAAACCGAAGACAATCCATACGGTCCAATGGTCACTGTAAGTATGGCTGATATCGTAGCAAACGGCGGTAAAATTCCAGAAGGTTTGGTTGAAAAAGATCTTGTTTCTAAATCAATTGCTTCTGCAAACGCTAATACTGCCCGGCTACAAAAGCTTATTACGGATAACGCTAAAGTATATAGAATTAGCGCCACCGAAGCCAACACCTTGAAGGAGGAGTTGGCGACATCGAGAACGGCTTTTGTAAGCGGACAAATTGGTATTGATCTTCTGGCTACGGTTAAAGCTCAAGTAGCTGGAGATAAGATCACAGGACTTGGAAACGCTGGTAAAGAGCTTTACCGGAGAGCTTTTAAGGCTGTTAACATAGATGTTAATAAAAAATATAAAGATATATCGTCAGCAAGAGCTGATATTAGAAGAGCCTTTCAGAGTTTAATACCGTTGAGTCTGGGGAGCACTCAATCAGCGAACTCTATTTCAAATAGGGACGTTCAATTCTTGGCAGACGCCTATATTAACTCTGGTTTCTTAAAAGACGGTGTTCTTAGTTTTGCAACGGTTGACTCAACAGCTTTGGGCAAACAGTTAGATGGAGCCATTGGAAAATTTAGAGAAAGTCAGAAACAGGGATTGGCCGCATATGAAAGTGTTTTAGAAAGAATCCAAGCTGCCGAATCAGGACTTGCTGGTGCTCGTGCTTTAGGTGTTCCTGTATCTCCGGGTCCTTTTGGAAAAGAGTATTTCCAAAGTAGAATTAAGGATATACGTCCTTACGCTGAAGCAACGAGAGCACGTCTTGAGGGTAGACGTGTTAAACCTATGTTTACCCAGAAATCATTTGGGGCTCTTAAAGGCTTTGATTTTATAGACGGTAAATACGTACCAGTAAAACCAAAGGTTAAGTAGATGGATATTACTCTTCCTTCTGGTGCGGTTTTTGATTTTGGTGATTTGTCTCAAGAAGATATTGCAGAACGTCTCACAACTTTACGCAATAGTAACCCGGAACTTTTTCAAGAAACCACTGCTGCGGAGACGCAATCAGAAGGCCCACCTGACCCCGCCACAACTCCTTATGAAGAGTTAGCAGCTTATTATAAAGAAAGGGGTTCCGAGTCGGTAGAATCCGACATTGGACCGACAACAGAAGGACAGGTCACCGACTCTGGTGTTCGCTATGAGTTTGGTAAGCGGGACAATGCTGTAGAGCAGGAAGAGTTCCTGACCCAGGTCTACGGTCCAGACTCCTTCGTTAAGGATAACCGGGGCCGGTATCTCCTCAACCTAGACAACATATCGCCAGAGGTAAAAGCCCAGCAGAATCTGCCGGAATCCGGAACCATGTGGTTCAACAAGCCGGGAGGAGGTTTCCTGGGCCTCTTCGACATGCCCGACATCGTTGAGTTTGGAGGGAAATATCGAGGCGAACTTATTGGTGGCACGGCGTTAGCTTTGGCTACAGGAGGTGCGGGTTTAATAGTAAGCTCTTTAGCAATCGGCGCTGGAGCAGGATTAGGTAAAGGGTTAGACGAACTTCAAGAAGTTTTACAAGGAACCCAGCGGCAGACGCCCGACGAAATCTACGGCGATGTGGCGACAGCAGCCGCATGGAACGCCGGAGGCAACTTTATCGTTGGTGGTGCGATACGAACCGTTGGTAAGCTTGTTCGAGGTCCGGGTAATCCGGACGCGCAAGTTATTTCTGATCTTATGGATCAAGGTCTTACCGCTTCGCAAGCAAAAGCCGCAGCGGTTCAGATGCAGCGGACGGCTACTAGAGACGCCATAAAGGGCGGCGCACGGCCCACGATCCAAGAAGCAACTGGAAAGTCCGTTCTTGGTCGCTTGCAGGCTATCCAAGAAGCTATCTTCCCGAACAAGAAAGCCGCACGCGCTAACCGTAAATACGTTCAGGATCTCATCCAACAGTATAAAAATGGGCAGCTTAGTGATGACGCTTTTGGTGCCGCTCTTGATCAGAACGCAAAAGACGTTTCTCGTTTGATAAGCAACACAATGAAGGACCCTGATGAGGCTGTTAGGTTGGCTAACCAGCAGCTTCGTGATGTCATTGAACAAGAGATGAATCTGTTGAAACAGGTTTATACAACTGGGGACGAGACTGCCGCCGCGTTCCAGAATGAGATGACCCGCATGGTTCGTCTCTGGCAGAATAACAACAAGGAACTGTATGACAACGCTGGTCTGTTAATGGACGATGTTCGTCTGTTTGACGCAGAAAAGTTAATAACAACAGTTAACAATCAGCTAAAAGCTCCGTTGGCCGCAGAGCAAGGATTAGCTAACAACCCTGTATATCAGTACATCCTTAACAAAACAGATAATTACACCTTGGGCGAGCTTCAGACGCTCAGGTCAGCCGTTCAGAATTCTAGAAGTGGAAGTCTTGTCGGAGATGTAACAGACAATCAACTGAAAGGTCTGTCTGACAAGCTTGACGACATGTTTAATACTGCTGAATTGAAGATTAACGAGCTTAAAGTTCTTGCTGAAAATGGCCAGTTAACTTATCAGCAAATAGGAAAAGCTTCTCCTACTTCTCCGGAGGGCGCTCAATTAGGCGTTGATGTACTTGGAAGAGAGTTTCTTACTCAAGCTGATGCAGCCGCATTCTCAAAACAACTGACCAATGGGTTGGTGAAGTTCAAGGACGCTCAGAAGCATTACAAAGAAGGCGCGGAAGTATTTAAAACCGGCGCTATGAACATGCTTAATCAAAACGTTAAGGAAGGTTTCTTTGCTGACCTTAGTGCTGTTGTTGAGTCCGTGGTTCAGCCAAACAAGCCGCAGTTACTTCTTAACTATCTCAAGGGCGTAACACCGGATGCAACGGTGCGCGGTTCAATGCAAAGCGTCCCGGAAACTCAGTGGCTTGCAATGACCGACGCGGCACGTCAAGGAAACATAACAGAAGTTAATCGTCTTCTTGGCGCGAACTTCCCTGAGTTGGCAGGTGGAGGTGCCGCAGAGAAGACATTGTCCAAGATTGGTCTTGGGCTTCGTCCGCCTAAATTTATTGAATCATTGCCTTCAAACGATCCATATCGTCAGCGCATTCTTGGAGAGTTGGCAGAGACGTTTCAGCTTCATGCCGATGATGCCGCTGCCGCAGCGTCTGGAGCAGCACACAGGGATGTTTCTCGTCAGGCTTTAGCAAGCACTTGGATAAAGTCAGCTGTTCAGCAGGCAGATGATCTAGGGACGTTCGACCCCGCAGCATTTCGTAGGTCCTTTGATGGTTTGGGCAAGGATGTCAAAGACGCTTTGTTTGGCCAAGTTGAGGCTAAAAGATTAGGCAGCGTTCTAAAAGATTTTGCACTGATGGCGCCTGATCCGGTCCAAGGAGGATTCCGGTTTGGATCTGTCGCCCCGTCATCTATTACTAACCCAAACATGCGTAACATCGTGCAGAACTTGCAGGCCGATGTTGCAGAAGCGCAAGCGCAGAGTTCCAGTGCGCTATTTAACGCCGTGAAGACAGGTCGAGTGGACGATGCCGACGCGTTGGTTCAGGCAGCAGTAAAGGATCCGAAGCTTGTAGACGAGCTTATCAACAAAGTTCCTCTATATACGCTGGATGAGCCTTTTGGTTTGAAAGATGCCATGATGTCTCGGATCATTCGAGAAGCGTTTCCGAAGGGGATTACGGAAGAAGCGGTGGCGTCCGGTGCTTGGAGAGAAGGTATGGCGGCATCTATTGCTAACCTTAATCAAAGGGGCTCTTTGTCGAAGGTCCTTGGACAGGATGTCGTCACGGATTTAGTGAAGCTGACCAAGATTCCGGTTGGTGACCAAGCCCTTAAAGGCAAAGGTGGCTTGTCCGCTCCTACGTATGTTGCAGGTTTAGGAATTGCTTTGATTGCTAACCCTGCGGCAACGATTCCTTCAGTAGCGGGCATTTTTGTTAGCTCCAGAGTATTGAGACAGAAATGGTTTCTTAATTTGTTGACAAAACCGAACATCAGAGCCGGAGAGTTGAGAAAAGGCATACGAGCTTTGGCCGACGATTTAATGGCTAAAGCAAGGGCGGATGGCGTCAAATTAACTCGTAAAGACGCTATTACGGAGGCAAAAAAACAGCTTGGTAATTTAAGCGTGTTTAGGCGCCAAGTGAATGATGTTATTGGCAAAGAGCTTCGGTTGATAACCTCAACATATTCTTCCGGAGCAGTTGATTCGGATGACAGAAGAGCGGTAGGAGAAACTGTTTCCGGAGCAATTGATGCTGCTAGACCCGTTGTCCAAGATATCCGGCAACAGATTCCGAATGCGGCGGCAGCGGCTCAACAGATGAGTCCACTACGCCAGGTAGAGCAGAATAAACTCATGGGTATCGGGGTGAATCAGTAATGCAACTCTCCGACCACTTCACCCTGAGCGAGCTTACCAAGTCGTCTACGGCTGAACGGCGGGGCATTGCCAATGAACCAGGGCCCTCGGAGATAGAAAACCTGATCTTGGTCTGTGACCAGATCCTCGAGCCTGTGCGCGAGCACTACGGGATACCGTTTGCGCCAAACAGCGGGTTTCGAGGTCTGGAATTGAACCGGGCGATTGGATCGTCTGACGGCTCCCAGCATGTCAAAGGGGAGGCGGTAGACTTTGAGGTTCCGGGTATTGCGAACAAGGACGTTGCGCTCTGGGTCATGGAGAACTGCGAGTTCGACCAGCTGATACTGGAGTTCTACAAGGAGGGCATTCCAGACTCTGGCTGGGTGCATTGCAGCTATACGATTGATAAAGAGAACCGTAAATCAGCCCGTGTCTTTGACGGAAAAACTTGGACGGACCTACTTAGCTGAACCCCAGTTCTCGCCCAACCCTACGTCTACCCTCGACGGTATGGTCAAGCCCGGTGCGCAATTCTCCATCAATCCCTTGATCTCGGCCACCTGTTCATCGCTCTCTATCGAAAAGCAGAGCTCGTCATGAACCGTGAGCATGGGCCAGTGTCCATGGTCCATGCAGTCCTTCATCGCCTGCTTGGTCTGATCGGCGGCCGAGGCTTGAATTAGCCGGTTAAGTGCCTTGTAGACGAATGCAACCTGATGTCTCTCCGGGTTCATGCTAGCCCAGTTCTTGTCCCTGAGCTCAACAGGCGTGTTCAGGACATCGACCCAACGCTCTTCCAGTTTGTCGGCGTGGATAGGTGTTTTGTATTCCTTGGAATAGCCCTTCAATTCGCGCATGGGGAACCGGCACTTTCTTCCAAGCAGGGTACGGACTTCGGAACGGCGCCCCGCAGCGTCCATCACAGCGGAAGCCAACGCACGAATAAACGGAACCTTCTCGTCGTATTCGTCGCGTACCGTTCGCGCCTCCTCAAAGGGGATGTCGCCAAGGGTCTTGGCCAGCTTACCAATGCCCATTCCATACATAATTCCTAGATTAATGGTCTTCGCGAGATTCCGCTCAACCCCCGCCATGTCCGCCACTTGCTGGTGGAAGTCCAGATCGTCCGCCTGATACTGCTCCACAAGTCCTTTCACCTTCTCATTGTCCTTGGTCGCCGGAGTAAGAGAAGCGTAATGCATCATCCACCGAGGTTCCTGGGCGCTGTAGTCAAAGCTGCCCCAACGGCACCCTTCTTCCGGAATAAACAGCCCCCGGATAAGTGACTTTATTTCCGGATGCCTAGCGGGAACTTGCTGCAAATTCGGATTACTAGAGGAAAATCGGCCCGACACAGTCCCACCTTCATCGGAGCGCAGCTGGTTAAACTGACAATGGATGCGGCCGTTGTGCTGATGATTAAGAATCGTATCAACGAATGTCGTATTTGCTTTGTTGTACTCCCGGATCTCCAGAATCTTGCGGGCAACGGGGTGTTCGTGTCCCTTGAGAAAATGCTTTGTGAAACTCGGGGCTTCCGACTTGGCTGTTCGTTCATAACTCAATCCCAACTCATCAAAAACCATGGCCAGACTTTTAGCGTTCCACGGCTGTAGGTGAACCTTCGTCTCGTCATGTATTTCTTTAAGAAGCTTGTTTTCCTTGGCCAGCAAAAACTCCTTGGTTTGCTGGGCCTTATCGACATCCACCCGGACCCCGCGCCGCTTCATCTCGAACACCATCGGCAGCAGAGACAACTCCAGATCAAGGATTTTCTCGCAATCCTCCTCTATCAGCTTCTTATGGAGGACGTGCCACAGCCGAAGCGTAAGCGTTGCGTCTCTCTCGGCATAGGCAGCCACCCTTGCCGCCGGCAGCTTCCACATCTCAGCCTTGGCATCGACGCCGTGCTGGCTGGCCGCTCTCCGGAGATCGTCCTCCGCTTTCCCCTGTCCAAGGTACGTGTACCCCAAGGCGTTAAGCGAGTAGCTGAACCTGTTTTCATCCACCAACGGTGCAGCGACCATGGTGTCAAGTATCTTACCCTTGACAGTTATGCCTTCACTTAGAAGCCACCCCAGATCATACTGCGCGTTATGAAACACCACGGACATGCCGTGGTTAAGTTGGTCTTGGAGCCACCTGAGTACGAGGTCCTTCGCCATGTTCCCCCCACCTTCGTGGGCAATTGGCAGGTAGGCACTCCACTCAGAGGCGGCAACGGAAATACCTATGAGGTTTCCGTCGTTTCTAACCCACCCTGGCCCCAAGTCTCTCAGGTGAGGATCTCTTGTTTCAACATCGACCGCGATAACCTTCTCGCCTGACAGGTCAGGCAAATGATCAGGCGGAAACCATACGGTTTCGTCAAAAAGGTCCTCACGCATTTCTATCTTCTGATAAGGCGGCCCATAAAGCCGCGTAGGCAGCAGCGTCCACCCCGTCATCCGGGTTGTGGCTGCCTATTTCGGCACGAGCCAGTTTAATCAAAACCATGCAGAAAGCAACTTCGTCTGCCCGTATATCGGTCCTCAGATATGTTGACCAAAGGTCCGCGACCCGCTTGTGCATCATCTTGAAATCGCCATGCTGCTCTGCTCTGTCCCCACCCACAAGACCCGCAGCCGTCTCAAGTATCTCAACCGGTTTCATAGGTTATAGCTCCTGCTGGTCTGCGGCAGCATTATGTGAAGTGCCTGTTTCGCCCGTGTGACCGCAACGTAGAAAACCCGATGCTCGGTGGCGGGGTTCGTCTGGTATTCCTTGTGGGCCGCGTAGGACAGATCGGGCACCACGAGGATATTATCGGCCTCGCCCCCCTTCATGGAGTGTATGGTGCTGACCTTAATTCTTGGATTGCGGACGTTATCCTTCCGCTTCAGCGCATTGAGGACGTAGTTCTTGGTCTCCAGATCAATCTTGCCTAACGCCCGATGCCAGCGAACAGAACCGTCCAGAAGAAGCCCCATTTTGTCGGTCGCTTCTGACATACTGATCTCGGCCTCCGCCTCCAGCCCCGTAAGGGCGCTGGAACGCGGTCCAAAGCCTCTGGAGTAGCCTTCTCCCATATTCATGAAGGTGTACACGTTTCGAAGCTTCGAGGGCGTCAGCGGCTCTCCCCTGGACCATTTCTCCCAATCATCCAGCGCCTCGTATGTTTTAGCGGGAATGCTGGGGTGACCGTTGCGGCTGTAGACCCACCCTTCTTCCCGAAGAACCTGCGCATACTGCGAGGCAATCCGGTTGGTCCGGGCCATAATACACCACTCTCCGGCATCAAGAGGCACATCCCAGATGTTCTGGTGAAACTGGACCAAGCCTTCCTCGTCCTTTGGGCGCCAAGTCTTTGGAGCGCGGCCCTCTATCCGGCAGACGATGTTCTGCGCCTCCTGCCAGACGGAGCGGGGAAGCCTGTAGGATTGCTCAAGAACCGTCTTTTTCTCCGTTGCGTTGAGGAAAGCCTCCACGTCAGCCCCCTGAAAACCCATGATGGCCTGATCATCGTCGCCCGTGAATACCTGTATGCGGGGCTTTTCCCGAAGAACATTGACCATGGACCACTGAAGGGTAGACAAGTCCTGGGCCTCGTCCACAAACAGGGCCTCAATGTTCGGTCCATCATTCGACTTGATAAAGTTATCTATCATGTCGGTAAAATCGATCTTCTTGCGGACGCTCTTGTAGTCCTCATATGCAGAAATAAGGCGCTTGAGTTCGCACCAGTCAACCTGATAGTCGGCCAACTGACGGTGCATCTCTTCCAAGGTTAAGCCCTTGCTGCGGCACAGGTGGTACTGGCTCATGTAGAAGTCGCCCTTGGCCACGCCCAATGTGTCAAAGTCCGATTCAATGTCTGATCTGTTCTTTTTGCCAAACGGTATCCCGACGGCATCGCCGACCTCATCCATGTCCTTGGCACCAATAACTTCGTCCGTGCTGTACCCCCCGGCCCGAAAAGCCATGGAGTGCAGTGTCTGGAAGTAGGGCATGTCCCGCTCGTCAATACCCCAGTCCTTGCAGACCCGCTGGCGGCTTTCCTGAGCAGCCTTGCGGGTGAAAGAGACGCAAGCAATGCGATCTGGCGATATGCCTTGCTCTAGGCAGTCCCTGATCTTATTGGAATTGGTCTGGGTCTTGCCTGTGCCGGGCGGCCCAAGGATGGTTTCATGCTGATCGGTGATATTAGACACCGCACATTCCTTCGCATTCCCCGTTAAACATATTCAGTTGTCCAAAGTCTTCTAGATTGCGGAAGTCCACTTCATCTAGTGGTTTGCGAGACGGGTGAACAAACTGCTGCGTTGGAGACTCTTCCTTGTCTTTCTTGCGCCCTATCCGAATCCGCTTGTCAAAATCAACGGCTTCCTGCCAAGATTTAGGGTCGTTCATTTTCATGTCTCTCCATTCAGAATTGTTATGGAACGGACAGGCCACACACGCTGATTTTGCTAACGCCCTCAATGGATAACGGCTCTCGAACCACCGCAAGCAATCTTGCCGCGACATGTCGGCGTCGATTAAAGGCCAAACGTTATCAACCCACGCATCCCTCGTGGGCTTTATTCGCATTGCTTCATCAGTGCTGATTCCAATCCAAGAATGAGAGACCACACCCTTACTGCGCTCGCCTTTCTTGAGGCCCAGCATCTGACGCATCTTTGCGCGAACAGGTTTTATTTTGTAATGACTTGTGCATTCCCGCCGCCCAAGTCCGGGTTTTCCGTCTTGTATCGTGTAGAAGGGTATTGGTTGAAAATTACCCAACGACTTTGAGCCCCCGTCCAAAGTTTCTTGCCGTAAATCGCCCCCCGTTACTCGATACACTGGATATGGAAGTTGCGTCTCCAACCAATCAAGATGTGTATACACACCCTCTGGCTCAAACATCGTGTCAGCAAATATCGCGCAATCAGGCATGGGGGTGAGTTCCCCCTTCGCGGCCATCAACGCCATGACGGTTGATTGTACACCTGCCCCAAGGCTTATAACTTCAAGCATTTAACGTCTCCTATCAAAACGGCGGATCCTCCGGCTCAAAAGTCACCTCGGGCAGGTCCACTTCCCCACGATGCATCTCGGGAACACACCATACACGAACCGACTTCCAGTTGTCGTTGTTGTCGCGGAACCGGTATGTCTTGTCGGAATCCGTTCCATTGTTCATTTCCTTGAGGCGCTCGGTGATCTGTCCTCGGGTGTATTGCGTAAAATTGTTGCGCTTGAGGTAGTCCTGCAACGAACTGAGTTTGAAGTACGTCAAACCCTCATCTGTCCAGGGTTTCCCCGTGAGGAGTTCCTCCGGACTGTGGGCCTGAATTCGAGACGTGCAGAAGTTCTCCAGCAACTCCGTGAACAAGCCTTTCTGGGTAAGCTCCTCCGGGACAGGGATCCTCGTCGCATCACTGAGCAGACCGTCCACCAGATCGCGCCAATCCGACTCCTTCATCCGCGCCGGCATCGTGTACATCTGTTCCATACAAGCCCTCTGAAACTCGACCTGCATCTGCAACTGCTTGGTCGAAAGCTCCAGTCGCGCTCCGTCAACGTCAACAAACCATACCGGGGGCTCGGACTCTACAACTGTAAGGCCGCCCACCGGCACATGAGAGTTGGCATCCCCCACCCCGAACTTGCGCGACCGGCATAGCGCCTTGTTACAATGTCCATGGAGGGGCTCCTGCTTGCAGGTGTAGAAGTACTCCTTCTTTTCCAGCTGCTCCTGTATGAGAACCACCTCACGGGCCGGAAGCGGCGGGTTGCAGTAGTCCTGATTGTGCTTCTCAAGAAGCTCCTTCCAGTCGTTTGGAACAGCCTGCTTGTAGTAAACGCCCACGTTCAGGAGTGTCATGTTCCGGCCGCCCTCCGGAATACCAAACTCCGTGAGTTTTTGAAGGCAGGGAGGGCCGTCCGGCAGGAGGGCGTTGTCTCCACCTAACTCAACCGCCGCCAACTGCTTGGCTGTAATTTGAAGACTCTCCGCCAGATCAAGAAACTTTTCCAAGTCCAGCGAATCACCGTTTTTCTGTAAGGCATATCGGGTGGTGTATTTCGCGTTCTGATACGGGAGGTTGATAAAGTTCCCCACATCGCCGCGTTCCGCCAGCAACTCTTCCTGCTTGGGGAATACCTCGCAGTTGCCCCAGCCTAAAACAGATGCAAATTCGGCCAACCGGTCGCGTACCTCTGAAGCAGCAACCTTCTCCGATAAAAATAGATATAAATGCGCGCCACCCGACTTCGATCGGCACAACACCAAAGGAAGTTTGAAGCGTTTGACCTTCGCGAACAGCACCGGAAGATCCAAGTTGTAATCGTCAATGTCCAGCGCACCAAACCGGCACTTGTTGGTCTCGTCGATAGGTATTGAGCCAACACCAAGCTTCCCGTCCAGATGTTCCTGAACAAGGTCCACGGTCAACGGAGCACGGACAATCTCATACTTTGCCTGTTGCTTGCCGTTCCGCTGCCGGCCTAATACATCTGTCTGTCCGTGAGCGCCCTGAGACCCGGTAAAAAGTTCAAGGAATCTCTGTGCTGAGTTATCCATAAGATAAAACGGGGCCTCCTAAACGTTCAGGAGGCCCCTGTCACTCAGAACGGGATGTCTTCAGAGGATTGATCGGTAATAACTTCCGTATCCTGCGCAGGAGGAGCAAGCTGCAACTCGCCACGGCTGATGCTGCCGTGAAGTTCTTTTGCGTCGTTGTAGGCCTCAAGCGAAGAAACACGGCCTTCGAGCGAAATGCTCCACGACCCCCACGAACCCTTGTCGTTGCCGTCCTCCACCGACTTCAGGCGATAGGTGTTAGCAAACGAAGGCAACGTCTTCCCGTTGTGCTTCTGCATCATCATCATGGACAGCCACAGGCGACTTTTCTTCAGCTGCGTCTTCTTCATGTCCACGATGGCGTTCTCCAGATTGCCGTCCTCATGAACGATCTTGATGTAATGCTGGGCGGAGCGCACAAGCTCATTGCCGTTCGTCAACAACTCCATCCCGGAATCCTTGTCACGAACAGCGGTACGAACCTCGTTTGAGTCCGCAGAAAACTCGCCCAGGAACCCGCCGCCCTGATTGCGCGGCACGAACTCAAGGAACTTCATCGCGAAGAAGACGGGCAAAACAAGCACCCCGTCTTCGGCACCCCAGACCTTGTTGGTCACAGTGTTGAAGATGTCACCCTGAGAAGCTCCGGCAATAAAAGCCGCGTCGTTCTTTTTCAGCTGCGGCGACAGCGCCTGTATGATCCTCACAAAAGGTATCTGGAGGTCCGACGACGTTACTTCTTCAAACCCGACACCGATATCGGCCTCAAACGCTTCTTCTAGTCCTACTGGTAATTTAGCCACGGTTCATTCTCCTCTGATTTTTGCAATTGTTCCAATGTGTGCGTTGAATATTTCAAGATCGATTTCCTGACCCGCTTCAACCCGCTCCCGTATCAATTTCTTGAGAGTTTGCGGTTCGACCCAAGTCTTTGCGGCAGTGTCAAAACCCTTATCCTCAAGATCCGCTTGCATGGCACGAGCGCGGTTGTCCTCAGACACGGGAAACGAAACACTGACCTCGTTCTTGATAAAGTCAGACGCGCCTATCTCTCGTAAATGAGACAACGCCCGATCTCGCTCAAGGGGGTCTTTGGGCATCGTTCCGCTGACAAAGGTCGCCAGGCTCACTTTGTTACCGTCAACCTTCACCTCGTCCAGACCCGTTTCCTGCATTTTAGCTGGAATCAGGTCATGTAGATAACGGTCTCGCTGTTGCTTCAAGCCTTTGAGCTTTTCTTCCGTTTCCCATACGCTGGATTGAACAACCCCGAGTTGCCTGATTAGTGCAGCCAACTCAGTGCCCGCTTCAGTGGTAAGGTCTTTAAACGCTTCCGCGTCTGCTTCAATAGTGTTCCACAAATCTTCTTCACTCATAACGTATCTCCTCGTCAGGGGTTAAGTTCTCAATGCCACCACCGCGCAACGATATCTTCACGGGGTAATAGGATTTCTCCATTTTATCCCACTTCAACAGGCTAACGCGGCCGTGGTTCTGTTCAGATGCAATTGCAAAAGCCACCCCGATGATCGCCGGGTCGCCCATGGCCAAAAGCCAATCATCATCCGTAAACTCACGCAGCTTGCGGCGAATCTGCGCAACAATCCGCGAAGGATTTATGTGAATCTGATCAAAAGGATTTGTAAGCGGTTCGAGATCACCCCATTTCGCAGCGGAAACAATATTAACGCGGGGGTTCTCTTGGGTGACGTAGACATTCGACATGTAACTCTCGCTTTCTGAACTTGGGCACCATAGTCCATGCTTTTACGGGTTGCAATAGGGAAAGTTGGGATATATACTCATTTAATGGAATACGATTACAAAACAACACCGTACCAGCACCAGGATGACGTTCTCAAAGCTTCTTGGGACAAGGTCAACTGGGCCTTCTTCATGGAGATGGGAACGGGGAAGTCGAAGGTCTGCATCGACACCGCTTCAATCTTATATGAACGAGGCGAAATTGACACATTTATCGTCGTCGCTCCGAAGGGTGTTTACCGAAACTGGGGCAATCTGGAGATTCCGGCTCATATGCCTGACCGCGTCCGCGAAGGCGCTCTTCTGTCTCTTTGGCGGCCGAACCCCACCAAGGCTCTGAAGCAGGAGCTTCTCAGCTTTATGGCGCCGGCAACAGGCTTCCGGATGCTCATGATGAACGTTGAGGCTCTGAGCACGGCCAAGGGCCAGAAGTTTCTCAGCCGTGTCTTGGGGGCGTCTCAAGCGCTCTTGGCGGTAGACGAGTCAACTGCGATCAAGTCTCCAAAAGCATCGCGGACCAAGGCTCTTCTCAAGATGAGCTATCTGGCAAAGTACCGCCGCATCCTGACGGGATTTCCTGTTACGCAGTCGCCCATGGACCTCTGGGCGCAATGCCGGTTCATGGACAAGGAGTTGCTCGGGCAATCCGGCGACAACTTCTTCCAGTTCCAGTACCGCTACGCAATCATGAACAAGCGCACCATGGGCGCACATTCGTTTAACCAGATCGTGGGTTACCGAAACCTTGACGAGCTTTCCAATATGCTGAAGCACTTCTCCAGTCGGGTGATGAAGGACGAGTGCCTCGACCTGCCCAGCAAAATCTACATCCAAAGAAATGTATCTCTGTCGGGGGATCAGGCCCGAATCTACGACGATTTAAAGAAATATGCCCTCGCCCATATCGAAGATCAGGAGTTCATGACCGCGACGAACGTCATGACCCAGCTTTTACGAATGCAGCAGGTGCTGTCGGGGCATACCAAGTCCGATAGCGGCGAAATGATCGAGATCACGGACAACCGCCTTGACGAACTCATGAACTGTCTCGAGGAGACCAGCGGCAAGGCAATCATCTGGTCAAGGTTCAGGTACGATATAAAACGTATCGCGGCCGCACTGATCAAGAAATATGGCCCACGGTCCACGGTCACCTACTTTGGCGACACCTCCGACGATGATCGCGTGGATGCCATCGAACGCTTTCAAAATGGGGACGCCCGGTTCTTTATCGGCAATCCACAGACGGGCGGTTACGGGATCACCCTCACCGCTGCAACAACCGTCATTTACTTTGCAAACAGCTTTGACCTGGCCGTGCGGATGCAGTCCGAAGACCGGGCGCACCGCATCGGGCAGACGGAACACGTTACATACATCGATCTGATCGCAGAGGGGACCATTGACGAACAGATCGTCAAAGCCCTGCGCAGCAAAATGGACATAGCCAGTGTGGTGATGGGAGAGGAACTTAAAGAATGGCTGAGATGACAGAATGGAGGCCGGCCAGTATCCCTTTTTACGAGGTGTCCGAACATGGCGACCTGCGGTTGCTGGTCAATAGATCAAACAGGCTCGCGGGGACGATCCTCAAGGGAACCATAAAAAAACACGGGTACAGGGAATACAAGATTTGGGTTGGGGAGAAGGGTGTCAGGGTTACCTCCCACCGCGAGGTGTTGATTGCTTTTGTAGGGCCACCTCCAACCCCGTCCCACCAGTGCGCTCACTGGGACGGTGATCCGCTGAATAACCATTACAGTAATCTGAGGTGGGCAACGGCAGCAGAAAACACTGCGGACAAAGTTAGACATGGCCGCCACAGAAAGGGCCGGAGGAGTTTTACCGAAGAACAGGTGCTGGAGATCAGGGCTTTACGAGACAGCGGTAAGTCCTACGCGCAAATTCGAGAAATCTTCCCCGTGTCAAAGGGGAACCTGAGCTCCATAATTAACCGAAAGACTTGGGACCACATTTA
>TARA_R110002124_G_scaffold90982_2_pt1 | contig 14779 bp, 9 predicted proteins | sample TARA_R110002124 | Tara Oceans TARA_R110002124 (sample SAMEA4397445) | marine metagenome | biome: Polar Biome; feature: [SRF] surface water layer (ENVO:00010504); material: water (ENVO:00002006), including particulate matter (ENVO:01000060) such as... | depth 5 m | reverse complement strand
GGACAGCCAGTTCTTCATCTGCTTTGCCGATGCAACATTTCTGGATCGCCAGTATACCGCGTGGGGCAAGGTCATTTCCGGAATGGACAATGTCGATTCATTCGCCCGTGGTGAACCTGTGCGCAATCCGGACAAAATCACCACAGCAAAAATGGCTGACGCTGCCTGATCCGGCCAGTCCAGCCGAATTGCTGCGCACCAGACGATCTGGCTGCGCAGTGAGCGGTTTTGATTCTGTGCCAGTATTGTATATGAAGCCCGCACATCGCCCGATGTGCGGGTTTGTCTTTCAGGATGCGTGATGCGAGTTGACGAGTTTGATTTTGAACTGCCTGCTGATCGCATAGCCTTGCGACCTGTAAACCCGCGCGATTCCGCAAAAATGCTGGTGGTAACACCGGGGCAGGCGCTTCAGCACAGCGTGGTGGCGGATCTTGTTCGCTTCCTGAAGCCCGGCGATGCACTGGTGCTGAATGATACAAAGGTCATTCCCGCCCAGCTGGAAGGAATACGTCTGCCGCGCAGCGCTGAATTTCCACCGGCAAAGATATCCGCAACCCTGCATATGCGAATAGGCGCCAACATTTGGGATGCATTTATCAGGCCGGCCAAAAAAATAAAGATCGGCGATCAACTGTTATTTGCAAAGGATGGGGCAAGCTTGCCCGCCACGGTTACCAAAAAAGGTGACGCGGGGGAGGTCCAACTGGTGTTTTCTCTGAATGCTGCAGAATTGGACGCCGCCTTATTCGCTGTCGGGCATATTCCATTGCCACCCTATATCGCCTCAAAACGGGCTGAAGACAGTCAGGACAAGGCGGATTATCAGACCATCTATGCGCGCCAGGACGGAGCGGTTGCCGCCCCGACCGCAGGTCTGCACTTTACCGATGAGTTGCTGGCATCGCTGTCAGCAGCGGGCATCGCACACCATTTTGTCACGCTGCATGTCGGCGCCGGCACATTTCTGCCGGTCAAGGCGCAGGACACCGATGATCATGTCATGCATTTTGAAACCGGGACCGTATCTGATGGCGTGGCGGCTGCGCTGAACAGCACCCGTGCCAGGGGTGGGCGCATTGTTTCTGTCGGCACCACCAGTCTGCGGCTTCTGGAAAGCGCGGCTGATGAGAATGGGCGACTGGCCGGCTTTCACGGTGCGACAGATATTTTCATTACGCCTGGCTACAGCTTCCGGATCGTCGATATTCTGATGACCAATTTTCATCTGCCACGCTCCACATTGATGATGCTGGTCTCCGCATTTTCCGGACTTGAAATCATGCGCGACGCTTATCGCGATGCCATTGCCAACGGCTATCGTTTCTATTCCTATGGTGATGCCTCACTTTTATTCAGACAGGACCGGACATGAGCGCTGACACGCCGCCAGCAGAATTTGGCTTTGAGCTTCATTGCACCGATGGCGCGGCGCGGCGCGGAACAGTTCACACGCCGCGCGGCGCAATTCGCACGCCTGCCTTTATGCCTGTGGGCACAGCGGCCACCGTCAAGACCATGTATCCGGACCAGGTTCGCGAGCTTGGTGCCGACATTGTGCTGGGCAACACTTACCATTTGATGTTGCGGCCGGGGGCAGAACGGGTTGCCCGGCTCGGTGGCCTGCATGAATTCATGCGCTGGCCGTACCCGATCCTCACTGATTCCGGCGGTTTTCAGGTCATGTCCCTGGCCAATCTGCGCAAGATGACCGAGCAGGGCGTGACATTTCAGTCGCATATTGACGGTTCGCGGCATGAATTGTCGCCAGAACGCTCAATTGAAATTCAGGGCCTGCTCGGCTCTGACATTCAGATGCAGCTGGACGAGTGCGTCGCTCTTCCTGCTGGTGAACAGGATATTGAACGCGCGATGGAGCTGTCTCTGCGCTGGGCCGAGCGCTGCAAGACGGCTTTCGGAAATCAGCCGGGAAAAGCCATGTTCGGCATCGTTCAGGGTGGCGACGTGCCACATCTGCGGGAGCGTTCGGCGCAGGCGCTGAGTGCAATGGAGTTGAAAGGCTATTCCATCGGCGGTCTGGCTGTCGGCGAGCCTCAGGCCGTGATGCTGGAGATGCTCTCGGTCACTTGCCCATTGCTGCCGGTCAAAAAGCCGCGTTATCTGATGGGTGTCGGCACCCCGGACGATCTGCTTCAATCGGTGGCACGCGGGGTTGATATGTTTGACTGCGTGATGCCAACCCGCGCTGGTCGCCATGGACTGGCCTATACGCGCCGTGGCAAGGTCAATTTGAAGAATGCCCGCCATGCCGATGATCCGCGACCGCTTGATGAAGAAAGTTCATGTCCTGCAGCGCGCGATTACAGCCGGGCCTATCTTCACCATCTCATCAGATGCAATGAGGCACTGGGCGCAATGCTGCTCAGCTGGAACAATCTGCATTATTATCAAAGCCTGATGCAGGGTATGCGCGATGCCATTGAGGCACAGGCTTTTGCTGACTTCGCAGCAGTCACAAAGCAAGATTGGGCATCTGGTGATCTAAAGCCGGTCCAATTATCGGCGTAGAAAAAACCGGCTCCCGAATTACCGGCGGCTCACCCGCGCAAAGCTTCCGGGCTGTGCCGGTACGGACGTTGGCTTCGGGGATTTTCTGCGGTCGGGCTTTTCATCAGCTGATTTTTGATTCGACGATGCTTCTGCCAGTTCGTCTGAGTCAGCGTCTTCTTTGTCTTTTCTGGCTGAACGTTGTTTTTCGTCATGATAGGCCCGGGCGCGGCTGAGGCTCTCGGCCTTTTCGCGATGTTGTTCCAGCTTCAGATCAACGCCTTCAATCACATAGCGGTCATTTTCCAGCCGCAGCTCCCGGACGTCGCCGGCGATCCATTGCAGGCGCTTCACCAGACTGTCCGGTGAGATTGGCTTGAGCAGAAAACTGCTGGCGCCCAGACGGTAGGCGAGTTCCACCACGCTTTGCGACCCATAGGCACTGACGACAATAACAGGTAGGAAACACAACGGATCCATCTGTTTCAACCGCAAGGTGCGCAACAGTTTGGCGCCGCTGGTCGCGTCCATGCGCCAATCCAGCAGCAGAACATTTGGCGGTTCATTCAGCATTGCATTCATCGCCCGCTCCGGATCGCCATAAACCCGCGCTCGTTTGGTTCTGAGCGTGCTGAAGATCGACCGGTAAATGCCTTGCATGGCTTTGGAATCGTCAATTGCTACCAGGTCTAGCTCCTCAAGCGGCAACCCGTAGGCGGAATGAAGCGACATATTTTTCCAAGCTTTCTGACATCAAAGGAAGTCTTTGATCCAAAACTCTACTGAAGATTCATTTAAGCACTGGTAAACATGGGTGCGGCTCAGCGTTGGTATCAGTTGCACGAGCAAGGCAAATGATTCTTTGGAAAATGCCATAAATCTGCCGGAAAGTTTTCCCCGACATTCACATTTTTCGCAGCAAAAAAGAGGGAATCAGGTTCAATTCGATTCCTTTTGCCGCACGCAGAATTTCAAGTAATTTTTTTATCTTTTTTCCACTTCTGGTCGTCTGAAAATCCCTGATTTGAAATTCCTGTTGTCCGCCAAACAGATGCACGGTTCCGTTGCAGCATATCCGTCTGTTGCTCTGTCACACAACATATCGGTAACGCATTTTCCCAAGACACAAGTGGTTGACGTCGTGGGTCTCCGCGGTGCAATTTTTTACCACGTCATCACTGCAACAGAGCAACTGTCCGTTTCTGGATGACCGGCGTTTGGGTGCGTTGTGTGTCAGCAGCTTTTACGGATTTGAGGAGTGCAGGGTCATGGCTGTCCAGCTGTCGAGAGTGTTTCTGCGGGTCTGGCTGCATATGAAGGGCATTGAGTCTGCTGTGCCCGGGGCGAAATTTTAAGCGGACCCGGGTGTGGCGTTTCCTTGGAAATCATTGTGTTTCCTTGATTAATAAACAGGAAAAAAGTGATCCGTTTTTGGTATGACAATCTTGTGTCGAATTCGTAAAAATGTCATTGTAAACACAAGATATGGTGTTTAAAGGAATTGTTAATACAATATCCTGACACTTGTCCCTGTCACCGAATGTGAGTCGGCCTGTCCTTCGAAAGTCAGGTTCTGCCAGCAGACGACAGCCGCAAGGCATCGATTTGCTGTGAACAATTGTCGGCTCCTGCAGCAGGTTTGAATTGATCCTGTTGTTACTGAAAAGGGTGGCCGGGACGGAATGAAAAAAGGCGGCTGACACTTGCTGTTCAGCCTGTCGGCGAGAAATATATGTGTGGCAACACACCTACCACAGGGAGCCGATTGCTTCCTTATCAGACACCGGATGCCACTGGGTATCAGCCATGAAGAGAGATTTGAGGGCACAATGAAGATAGAACGTCGCTACACCAAAGAGGGCCAGTCTCCTTACGCGCAGATCAAATTTCGCAAAGCGACCAGTGAGATTCGCAATCCGGATGGATCAGTGGTTTTCCGTCTCGAGAATATCGATGTGCCCACCCAGTTCAGCCAGGTCGCGAGCGACATTCTGGCGCAGAAATATTTCCGCAAAGCCGGTGTGCCCAGCCGGTTGAAAAAAGTAGAAGAAAATTCCGTGCCGTCCTTTTTGTGGCGTTCCGAGGCCGATAAGGCGGCCCTGGCTGACCTGCCGGCCGACGAGCAGTCCGGCTCTGAAATGGATGCGCGGCAGGTGTTCGACCGGCTTGCCGGGACCTGGACCTATTGGGGCTGGAAGGGCGGGTATTTCAACACCGAGAAGGACGCGTACGCATTTTACGACGAATTGCGCTTCATGCTGGCCACCCAGAAAGTGGCACCGAATTCGCCACAATGGTTCAACACCGGTCTGCACTGGGCCTATGGTATCGATGGGCCGTCCCAAGGCCATCATTATGTTGATTATCAGACCGGCAAGCTGGTCAAATCCAAGACCGCATACGAACATCCGCAGCCTCATGCCTGTTTCATTCAGTCTGTTGAGGATGATCTGGTCAACGAAAACGGCATTATGGATCTCTGGGTCCGCGAAGCCCGTCTTTTCAAATATGGCTCCGGCACCGGATCGAATTTTTCGATGTTGCGCGGTTCAGGCGAGAAACTGTCTGGCGGTGGTAAATCCTCCGGCCTGATGTCGTTCCTGAAGATCGGCGACCGGGCAGCCGGCGCCATCAAATCCGGTGGCACCACCCGCCGCGCCGCCAAGATGGTCGTGGTTGATATCGATCATCCGGATATCGAGGACTACATCTACTGGAAGGTTAAGGAAGAGCAGAAAGTCGCTGCCCTCGTCACAGGTTCCAAAGTGGTATCGAAGCACCTGAAAGCTGTCATGAAGGCCTGCGTCAATTGCGAAGGACCTGAAGGCGACTGCTTCGATGTTACTATGAATCCGGCTTTGAAGCGTGAAGTGCGAGCCGCCAAAAAGGCTTTGGTTCCAGAGAACTACATCCAGCGGGTGATTCAATTTGCCAGGCAGGGTTACACCGATCTGGAATTTCCGATCTACGATACGGATTGGGATTCAGAGGCCTATCTCACTGTGTCGGGCCAGAATTCCAACAATTCGGTCCGGGTGACGGACGGCTTCCTCAATGCGGTTGAGGCCGATAACGACTGGGACCTGATCGGCCGGATTCGCGGTGATGTCGTCAAAACGGTCAAAGCCCGCGAGCTTTGGGAAAAGGTCGGCTATGCCGCCTGGGCGTCTGCTGATCCCGGCATCCAGTACCACACCACAATCAATGATTGGCATACCTGCCCGGCAGCAGGCGAAATCCGCGCCTCCAACCCGTGTTCGGAATACATGTTCCTTGATGATACGGCCTGTAATCTGGCCTCGCTGAACCTGATGCAGTTCCGCAGCAAGGATCGCAGCTTTGATGTGGACAGTTTCGAACATGCCACACGGTTGTGGACAATTGTTCTGGAAATCTCTGTGCTGATGGCGCAATTCCCATCGAAACAGATTGCAAAACTGTCATATGAATATCGCACCCTGGGTCTCGGCTACGCCAATATCGGCGGCTATCTGATGACCTCCAGCATTTCCTATGACAGTGATGAAGGTCGCGCGATTTGTGGCGCCATCACCGCGATCATGACCGGCGTGTGTTACGCGACCTCTGCGGAAATGGCGAGCGAGCAGGGCGCGTTCCCGAACTATGCTCCCAATGCTGACAGCATGTTGCGGGTCATCCGCAATCACCGCCGCGCCGCCCATGGTCTGACAGATGGTTATGAGGGCCTCAGCACATTGCCGGTGCCGCTGGATCACGCATCCTGCGAAGACAAGAACCTGATCAAACGTGCAAAGAAAGCATGGGACAGGGCGCTGGAGCTTGGCGAACAGCACGGCTACCGCAATGCCCAGGTTTCTGTGATTGCCCCGACCGGCACCATTGGTCTGGTGATGGATTGTGACACAACCGGCATTGAACCTGACTTTGCTTTGGTGAAATTCAAGAAGCTGGCCGGCGGCGGTTATTTCAAGATCATCAACCGCGCCGTGCCCGAAGCCTTGCGACAGCTTGATTACAGCGAGGCAGAGATTGCCGAAATCGAAGCCTATGCAGTTGGCCATGGCTCGCTGGCACAGTCTCCCGGCATCAATCACAGCACCTTGAAAGCCAAAGGCTTCACCGACGAAAAGATCAGCACAATCGAAGCGGGCCTCGGCTCCGCCTTCGACATCAAATTCGTCTTCAACAAATGGTCGCTTGGCGAGGCGTTCTGCAAAGACGTCTTGAACCTGTCGGGCGAGCAACTTGATGACATGTCGTTTGATCTGCTTGCGGCAATCGGCTTTGACAAGGCCGATATCGAGGCAGCCAATATTCATGTCTGCGGTGCCATGACGCTGGAAGGGGCACCGCATCTGAAGGACGAACATCTCTCGATCTTTGATTGTGCCAATCCTTGCGGCAAGATCGGCAAGCGCTATCTGTCAGTGGAAAGTCATATCCGCATGATGGCGGCAGCCCAGCCGTTCATCTCCGGAGCCATATCCAAAACCATCAACATGCCGAACAGTGCAACTGTCGAGGAATGCAAGGAAAGCTATATGCTGTCCTGGCGTCTGGCGCTGAAAGCCAATGCGCTGTATCGCGATGGGTCCAAATTGTCGCAGCCACTGAATTCTCAGCTTCTGGCGGATGATGACGAAGATCTGGATGCCGTGGAAGATCTGGTGGCCGCTCCAGCTGCCGTTCGTGCAACCCAGGTTGCGGAAAAAATCGTCGAGAAGATCATCGAACGCGAGATTGAAGTCCGATCCCGCGAAAAACTCCCGCAACGCCGCAAGGGATATACCCAGAAGGCGATTGTCGGCGGCCACAAGGTCTATCTGCGGACCGGCGAATATGAAGAAGGCCGTCTCGGTGAAATCTTCATCGACATGCACAAGGAGGGCGCTGCCTTCCGTGCCATGATGAACAATTTCGCCATCGGCATTTCGCTTGGCCTGCAATATGGCGTGCCTCTGGAAGAATATGTCGATGCCTTCACCTTCACCCGGTTTGAACCGGCCGGCATGGTGATCGGCAATGACGCGATCAAGAATGCCACATCGATTCTCGATTATATCTTCCGCGAACTGGCCGTCTCCTATCTTGGCCGCAACGAACTGGCACATGTCCAACCCGAAGATATGGGTGCAACCAGTGTGGGCCGCGGTGTTGAAGGCGACAAGCCGACAACACAGGTATCGCACGGCCTCGTCCGGGGGCAGACCGACCGCTTCCGTGTGGTTGGATCAGAGCCTGCCGGTGCCGATAAGGGCTCGCCGGCACAGGCTGCCAGCATCGCCCGCGTCACCCAGGCTTTTGCCGGCAACAAAGCCGGAGCGGCCGTGGCCTTCAAGCGCGAAATCGATGTCTCGATCTCCGAGGAAGTCTCTGTCGGTCAGACCCAGCCCAAGGACGACAAGGCGCAGCAGATCGCCATGGCCCGAATGAAAGGCTATGAGGGCGAAAACTGCTCTGAATGCGGCAATTTCACCATGGTCCGCAACGGCACCTGCCTGAAATGCGACACCTGCGGCAACACCAGCGGCTGCAGCTGACACCACCACACTCATCCGTTCCCGGGCCGGTCTCGGGAACGTAGCGATTGATTTACAGCGGTGGGGACAGCAATTTGCACAGCAGTACTGGACCCTGGGGACATGCCCGTGGGTCACGGTGGTGGCAGGGCTGGCAAACGATGCTGGTTCCGCTGCGGCGTCAGACCGGGTCGATCAGGCCATCTTGCCGAACCAGTCGTGGCGCCAGTCGATCATCTTGCCGATTTCCTTGCACTGGGCATCAATGATCTTATGCGCCAGTTTCTGGATGTCCTTATGACTGCTCTGCTGCACCGCGACAGCCGCCATCTCGATTGCAGTGGCATGATGCGGCAGCTGCGAGTCGATGAATTCCTTGTCGAATTCATCAACCTTTTTCAACTCCTTGACCGAAAGCATACCAAACATCGAGCGTTCGCCAGGATGTGGCTGGGTCGGCAGATCGCCTTGTCCGTCGACGTCCGCATGCAAAGCCTTGAGCTTCTCAATCTCCTCATTTTGAGCATCGATCACGTCCTCGGCAAACTTCTTCAGATCGGCGTGCTTGGCACGATCCAGCGCCACCTTGGCCATTTCCACTGCCATGGCGTGATGTCCGGCCATCATTTCAACCCAGCGCCGATCGGAATACTCGCCATTGTGGATCAATTCCGCCGGTGCCTGCTTCTGCTTGTCAGTGCCATGGGTATCCGTCATCGATTGCTCCTTAAATATTGCATTTGTGAAGTAAAACTGCCGGGATAACGAAGCAGCAACGACTCGGTTCCATCGCTGGTGCCAGAATAGTCCGTGCCCGGATTTGTGCCTGGTGCGTGAAAATGGGGGCAGTGGTTCACGCACGAAGACTGGACCCTCGGGACAAGCTCAAGGGCGACGACAGTGTGAGGCGCGTTGTTTCGATCGTCCGCTCTCCACGCTATAAATCTCAGTTCGTCATTCTCGGACTTGTTCCGGGAATCCAGCGTATGATTTGCAACGCCGGCGCAAGCGCCTATTTCAACAGGACGACAGAGGAAGCTGGAAGTATTTTGACATTTCCAGACGCTTGCAAGAGGTGCGTGACGCCTGTGAAAATAGAAAACCATGAGCGGCATCGCTCGTGACCAACCGGCTTGAAACCATTCTTGCTCTGGCTTTTCTCGCGATGTTTTTCACAGCGCCGGTTTCCGCCCAGATGGATGACGCAGCTTCTCTGCCCACCGGCAGGTGCGAAACCGTGCGCTTTGAAGGCACCCGCTACACGGTCTGTGGCTTTGATCCGACAATCCATGATATCCGGCTCTTTCACCGCGATGGCAACGGCGTCGGGTTCCGGGATTTTTCCGCATTGGAGACATTTCTCGATGGCGAGGGCCTGCAACTGAATTTCGCCATGAATGCCGGCATGTACCATGCGGACCGGGATGCGGTCGGGCTCTATGTGGAGCAGGGCATTGAACGCAATCCGGTCAACCAGAACGAAGGCCCCGGCAATTTCCACCTGCTGCCGAACGGCATTTTCTATCTGGAAGGCAGCGCGGCTGGAATTCTGGAAACTCAAGCCTATCTGACATCAGGAATCAATCCGGATTTTGCCACCCAATCCGGACCGATGCTGATTATCGATGGCCGGCTGCATCCGCGCTTTTTGCCGGACGGCACCTCGCGCAAAATCAGAAACGGCGTCGGCATCGCTGCTGATGGCCGGACAATCGTGTTTGCACTCAGTGAAGAGCGGGTCAATTTTCATGATTTCGCCCGGTTGTTTCGAGACAAATACGGCGCGAAAAATGCGCTGTATCTTGACGGCTCGATTTCACGGCTTCATGTGCGCGATCTGGAACGCAGCGATCCCGGCCGGGCCATGGGGCCGATTGTCGGCGTGGTGGCCAGAAAGCCGGCACCGTAAACTGCTGCACCGCAGCTGCTGAACTTGTACAATCAGCAGCGCATCGAAAAGGCGTCAGTGTTTGCCTTATGCGTCTTCGCTCATCGCAGATTCCAACTCGGCCGACAGTGAAAGCCATTCCTCTTCAGTGCTCATCAGCAGCTTTTCCGCATCGGCGCGGAATTTGGAAAGTGCAGAGACCCGGCCAGGGTCTTCGCTATAAAGATCAGGATCGGCCAGCGCCTTCTCGGCGCGCGCGATTTCCTGATTCAATTTTGCAATTTGTGCCTCCAGGTCTTTGATTTTCTTGCGCATCGGCGCCAGCGCCTCACGTTTCTGCGCCGCATCGCGGCGGCGGTCCTGGGCGGAAATCGCCGGGCGTGATGGTGTCTCGACAATTTCGATTTCCGGTGTTGCAGCGGGCGTGTTGGCGCTCTTGCCGCTCAAGATCAGGCGGCGATACTCATCCATATCGCCTTCGAACGGCGCGATGGTGCCTCCGGCGGCCAGCCACAGCCGGTCAACACTTGCATCAAGCAGCGAGCGGTCATGGCTGACGATCACCACAGCACCGGGATAGTCGTTCAGGGCCTTAACCAGCGCCTGCCGGCTGTCGATGTCGAGATGGTTGGTTGGCTCATCCAGTATAAGCAGATGCGGCCCTTCAAAGGTTGCCAGTCCCAGCATCAGGCGTGCTTTTTCACCGCCGGACAGCTTTGCAACCTTCGTATCCATCTTGTCGGAGCCAAGACCCATTTGCGCGACACGGGAACGGACCTTGGATTCATGCGCCTGCGGCATCAGCGGCCGCACATGTTCAAATGCGGATTGGGCAGGCTTCAATTCATCGAGCTGGTGTTGCGCAAAATACGCCACTTTCAGCTTTGAAGGCTTGGTGATCGTACCGGTCTCGGCGCTGAGGCGCTCGGCCAGCAATTTGGCGAAAGTTGACTTGCCGTTACCATTCTGCCCGAGCAGCCCGATCCGGTCATCATCATCAATCCGCAGATTGATGTTTTTCAAAACCGGTTCACCGGGCGTGTAGCCCACTGACACCTGTTCAAAATGCATGATCGGCGGGGCCAGAACCTTTTCCGGCGGCGGAAACCGGATCGGCAGGCTGGTCTCGTCGATCAGCGTGGTGACCGTGCCCATTTTCTCCAGCGCTTTCAGCCGCGATTGTGCCTGTTTTGCCTTGGAAGCCTTGTAGCGGAAGCGCTCGACGAAAGCTTCCATGTGCTTGCGGGCCGCATCATGCTTGACCTTGCCCTTTTCCAGCAGCAGCTGCTTTTCCCGCCGCGTTTTTTCAAACACGTCATAGCCACCGCGATAGGCCGTGATAGTGCGGTGCTCCAGATGAGCGATCATTTCCACTGATTCATTCAGCAATTCGCGGTCATGGCTGATGATAATGATCGTGTGCGGATATTTTTTAAGATAGGCTTGAAGCCACAATGTGCCTTCCAGATCGAGATAGTTGGTCGGCTCATCCAGCAGCAGCAGATCAGGTTCGGAAAACAACACCGCAGCAAGCGCCACACGCATCCGCCAGCCACCGGAAAAATCAGAGCAGGGCCGTTGTTGTGCGTCAGCATCAAAGCCAAGGCCCGACAGAATGGTGCCTGCGCGCGCTTCGGCTGAATAGGCATCAATATCGCCGAGCCGTGTATAAATTTCAGAAATACGGTTCGGGTCTGTCGCCGTCTCTGCCTCAGTCAGCAGCGCGCTGCGTTCCTTGTCGGCCCGTAATACGAAATCCAGCAGACTGTCCGGCCCGCCCGGGGCTTCCTGTGCCACCTGGCCGACGCGGGCATTGCGCACCAGACTGATGCTGCCGCTTTCCGGCGCAAGATCACCGGTGATGATCTTGAACAGCGTCGTCTTGCCGGTGCCGTTCTTGCCGACAAGCCCGATTTTGGTGCCGGAAGGCACAGAAAGGGAGGCGTCTTCCAATAGAAGACGGCCAGCCATGCGAAAGGTCAGGGAGTTGATGCTTAACATGTGGCGAGCTTGTGCCGTGGGCGCTGGCGAAAATCAAGGGCCTGTTCGCGATCAGGTCCGCAAAAACCAAATTTGCAGCCACATTCAACAAAAGTGTGCTGAATGGCCGGTTGATTGAAGATCGCAACACTGGCATCAACGCGGTGGCATATTATCCCGGAGATTTTTGGTGACCATCACGCTTTATGATCTATGCGGACGCGACACATCCCGCCGTTTCAGCCCCTATTGCTGGCGTATCAAGAAGGCACTGGACCATAAGAAACTTGCTTATGAGACCATCGCCGTTCCATTCACCGGAATTGCCAAGATTGAAGGCAATGAAGTCAAGACCGTACCGATGCTGTGCGATAGCGGCAGAACCGTCACCGATTCCTTTGCCATAGCCGAATATCTCGATGAGGCGTATCCCCAGACGCCGGCGCTGTTTGATGGCCAGCATGCACACGCCATGTCCCGGTTTGTTGAGGCATGGACCTTTTCGGCCCTGCATCCCGGCATTATCCGTATGGTGGCGAAGGATATTCATGACATTCTTGATGATGAGGACCAGGCCTATTTTCGCCGGACCCGTGAGACGACGCTGAAAACCACCCTGGAAGAGCTCCATGCGGACCGGGACCGGCACAGGCAAGGTTTTCAGACCAATCTGCTGGCGCTTGATCAGATGTTGCGCCGGCAACGCTTTATCGGGGGTGCCACGCCGAATTTCGCGGATTTCATTGTCTACGGATCGCTGAAATGGCCCGCTGCCTGCAGCGATTATGATGTGCTGCCGCAAAAACCGCGCGTCCTGGACTGGTATGCCCATCTGGATGCCTGATGGAAATCAGGTCAATGAAACCCGGAGAGCCGGCAATGGCGTAAAGTGACGCCGGGTGAATCGGCGAAAGGGGTTGCAGCCGGGTCATTGCAAAGCTAAGAGAGCGCAACCTTGCGCCCCGGCGCTGTCCAGCATCCGCTGTCCCGCTTTCAATCACCGATAACAACAGAGTTTTGACATGGCTATCGAACGCACTTTCTCAATCATCAAACCAGACGCAACGCGGCGCAACCTTACCGGCAAGGTCATCGCCAAATTCGAAGACGCCGGCCTGCGCGTCATCGCCTCCAAGCGCATTCACATGAGCAAGGCCCAAGCCGAAGGCTTCTACGCCGTGCACAAGGAACGCCCGTTCTTTGGCGAATTGGTGGAATTCATGATTTCCGAGCCAGTTGTGGTTCAGGTTCTGGAAGGCGAAGATGCCATTGCCAAGAACCGCGAAGTGATGGGCGCAACCAACCCGGCCGATGCCGATGCTGGCACAATCCGTAAGGAATTCGCCCTCTCGATCGGCGAGAATTCAGTTCACGGCTCCGATGCGCCGGAAACAGCCGCCGAGGAAATCAAATATTTCTTCAGTGATGACGAGATTGTCGGCTGATTTCAGCGACACGACACCTGCAACAGGGCGCAATCTTCGCAGATTGCGCCCTTTTTTTATTGCAATTGCGAACAGGTATGAGGTGCATGCTAAACATTTGCAGAAGCGTCGCTTTGCGATGAGCTTGCTTTTTGCCAGGATGTCGTCGCAAAGGCTTGAAAACCAGATGGTTTCCTGCGCCTTCGCTCCTAACTCTGACCAAAATCAAACTCACCGATTCAACCTCCTAATTGAGTCCAGACTCTAGTGGAATTAACCCGCATCAATGCCGTCGGATCGGAGATGTACAAAAGTTGTTTTAAACACAAAAAAGACTGTGTTTTCCAACGTCTTGTTTAAAATGTCCGAAACGGACCAATGATGCTTTATGTTGATATTCCATCTCCCCAAGTAATTGGTGATCTTGATCTCGTTCGCTCTGACGCTTGCGTTTGAAACGCGTGCTGGCGATAGCCGGGTCAGAGTTGCTTCATAGCAGCCACTCGACCGGCAACCAGCCGATGACTGCCAGGGCCAGACGTTTGGCCGGTGTGGAGCCGGGCTCGATGTGTGTTACCGTTTCGTCAAATGGACTAATCCATACTGTCTGGCGGTCCCGCAATTCTATACGCCACGCAAGATCATTCAAACCATCGTCGAAAGCGTCATGCATCGCTTCGGCCATCCTGGTGCTTTCGATTAGCAGGCCCATTTCTGTATTCAGCGTGGCAGAGCGGGGATCAAAATTAAACGACCCCACAAAAATGCGATCCCCGTCCACTGCAAATGTCTTGGCATGAAGATGGGATCCCGACGATCCCAATGGCCTCAGAATACCCAGGGCCGAAGCGCCTCCTGATTGTGCACGCAATTCAAACAGGCCAACGCCTGCCCGCAACAAATCCTCTCTGCGTTTGGAATATCCTGCGTGAACCGGCAACATATTTGTCGCCTCAAGCGAGTTGGTGAGCATGCGCACGGAGACGCCGTCTTTTTCCAGCGCGGCAAAGGCCTTCACACCTGCTTTGCCAGGAACGAAGTAGGGGGTCACACCATCAAAACGGTTCTTAATTGGTCCAACTGAGTCGAACAGTCGGGTTATGAATAAATCCGAGTACGGGACCGCGCCAAAACCAATGACCGGATCGTCACTGACCAAGACAGCATTGGTCCACTCCAACGCCATTTCTCCCTTCGCTAAGGACCCAACAATATCTGAAGCCTCAAGCAGGGCGCGGTACTTGTCGAATTCTGGATCCTTCTCGAACGTAGTCAGCACTGTTGCGATCGGTCCACCGGCACGGACTTCACCCAGAATGCGCGCGACAGGATGAACCGGATTTGAATTCCAGTACCGGTCAAAATCAGCAGATATCCGGGAGACGATATCGCCAACCGCCAGAACATCCAGATCAATGTGCAGCGGAATTGTACCTGTCCCGAAGTATTCGTTGCCCACATTGCGACCGCCCAGAATG